>Ga0157379_10006362_pt1 | contig 10169 bp, 8 predicted proteins | sample S25metaG_FD_121802 | JGI IMG/M metagenome (GOLD analysis project Ga0157379, IMG submission 121802) | Switchgrass rhizosphere microbial communities from Kellogg Biological Station, Michigan, USA - S2-5 metaG | ecosystem: Host-associated > Plants > Roots > Rhizosphere > Soil | place: USA: Michigan...
CTCCTTGTTCGGGAACAGCAAGGTCGCCTTCATCCCGAGCTCGCGCCGGCCGGGGTTCTTCGGGATCGCGGTTTTGTCGCGAACCGGGGGCGTGCCGCTGGTCGGCGCGGCGCTCGCCGAGCCCTCGGCGGCGGTTGGCTGAGTCGCCTCGGCGGTCATCGCCGAAGTCTACGACGAGGACCCGCGCGACGCGGGCGGCCGACGGCTGGTCGGCGCGATCGAACGAGCACGCGCGAATCGGCACGTCATTGCGGGATCACGGCGAGCGCGCCTCCGCAAGCCCAGAGGTTGTCAGGCGTGTTGAACCATCTTAGTAGTAGTCCGAGCAGGACAGGAAGTAGCCGCAGCGACAGATCAGCTTGCACTTCCGCTCATCCATCTCGGCGCCGCAGTTGGCGCAGGTCAGGACGACGGTGCCCGGGTCGATGTCGTCGTCGAGGAGCACGATCGGCCCAAGGTCCGGTTCGACGGGTTGGTTCGACGCGATCTCCGCCCAGCGGGAATCAGGCCGACTCGCCGCAATCATCGGGTCGCGCCCGCGTGGTCGTGCGGGGCCAGCGCGTCGATGTCGGTCTCGAGCGCGTAGGCGACGCTCTCGTCGAGGGTCATCGCCCGGCCCTCGAGGGCGTACCGGTCGAGCTCCGCCGGGTCGATCGAGGTGCGGGCGTTCGGGCGGCCGTAGGACTCGAACTGGATGTCGACGAAGTCGGCCAACCCGACGCCGCCGGCGGCGGACAGGGCCCGGGCCGCGCCCCACAGCCGGGCAGCACGCGGGATATCGCCGCCGGCGATCGCGATCGCCGCGAAATCGTCGAGCGCCAGCGTGATCCCGGCCACGTCACCGTAGCCGTGGAAGAGGCGCATGGCGGCCTGGACGTTGCGGCGGGCCTCGTCGACCGGCCCCGACCGGACCTGGGCCGTGGCGAGCATGTGATGGGACCAGGCCTCCATGGTCCGATCGCCGAGCCGGCGGAACGTCACGAGCGCCTCGTTGAAGAACTCGATGCCGCGATCCTCGGCATTGTGGAAGTAGAGCCAGTTGCCGATCCCCCAGAGTGCGTTCGCCCGGCCGCGCTCGTCGCCAACCTCGGTCGCGAGGTCCCGCGCCAGGATCATCTGGTTGTAGCCGGTCCGATCGTGATCCTGATCCGGCTCCGGGATCTCATCGACGGCATACCGGAAGGAGTCGTTGTAGAGGGCATTCGCGATCTCGCGCTTGTCCCCGATCGACTGCCACAGCGCGAGGGCCTCCGCATAGGCGAGGCTCATGGCCGGGATATCGGCCTGCCACCAGGCGACCCCGCCGAGGGCCTCCATCAGGCGTGCCCGAAGCCGGGGATCGTCGCGCGACCACGCCGCGTCGGCCATCTCCTGGAGCCGTCGTCGGGCCTCCGCGAGGTGACCCCGCTTCTGCCAGTAGCGCCACATTGCGAAGCCGAGGCGGATCGCCGTGTCGGCGTCCCCGGCCGCGACCGCCCGGTCGAGGACGGCCCGGATGTTGTCGTGGTCACGCTCGAGGCGGCCGAGCCAGCGGCGCTGGTCGTCGCCGGACAGGCGCGGTGTCAGGGCCTCGCCGAGAGCGACGAAGGTCGCCGTATGGCGGCGCTCGATCTCGCCCTTCTCGCCGCGGGCGACGAGCTGCTCGGCGGCGAACTCGCGGATCGTGTCGAGCATCCGGAAGCGTGTCTCCCCGTCGATGTCTTCCGCCCGGACGAGGCTCTGGTCGGTCAGGGCCATCAGGCCGTCGAGGACGTCGACCCCGGCCAGCTCGGAGGCGGGACCGCAGACGATCTCGGCGCTGTCGAGCTCGCAACCGCCGACGAAGACCGACAGCCGGGCGAGCAGGCAGCGCTGCCCATCGTCGAGCAGCTCGTGGCTCCAGGCAATTGCGCCGCGAAGGGTCTGCTGGCGCTCGGGCAGGTCGCGCGAGCCGGAGGCCAGGACGCCGAGCTGGTGCTCGAGGCGCTCGAGGATCGCGTCGGGTGAGAGGAGCTTGACGCGAGCTGCGGCAAGCTCGATCGCGAGCGGCATCCCGTGGAGACGGGCCGCGATTCCCGCGACGGCCGGGGCGTTCTCGTTGGTCACCCGGAAGTCGGGCCGGACGCCGACGGCGCGGGCGATGAACAGACGAACCGCCTCGAACTGGCTCGCGGCCGCCGCGTCCAGTCGCCGGTCCTCAACCCGCAGGTTCATCTTCTCGAGATCGGACAGGGCGAGGACGTCCCGTGGGGCCGGCAGGCCCGGCACCGGATACTCCTGCTCGCCGCTGACCCGCAGCGGCGCCCGGCTCGTCACGATGACCGAAATCCGGGGTGCGCTCCGCAACAAATCGGCGACGACCGGCGCGCCGTCGATGACCTGCTCGAAGTTGTCCAGGACCAGCAGGACCTGGCGGTTGCCCAGCCAGTCGACGAGGACGTCGCGGGCGGACCGTCCGCCGGCCTCGACGAGGCCGAGGGTCGTGAGGATCGTCGCCGCGACCAGGCCCGGATCCCGGACCGGCTCGAGGGCCACGAACCAGATCCCGTCCGGGTATCGCTCGGCGACGTTGGCAGCGAGCTGCAGCGAGAGCCGGGTCTTGCCGGTCCCGCCGGGTCCCGTCAGGGTCAGCAGCCGGGTCGTGTCGAGGAGCGCCTCCGCGTCGGCCAGCGGCTGCTCGCGGCCGACGAAGCTCGTCAGCTGGGTCGGCAGGTTGTTCGGCCGGCGGTCGAGCGAGCGGATCGGCGGGAACTCGGTCCGCTCGCCCTCGATGACGAGCTGGCAGATCCGCTCCGGTCGGAGGTCCTTCAGGCGGTGCTCGCCGAGACCGCGCAGCCCGACGCCGGCCGGCAGCTCGTCGGCGACCAGGCTCGAGGTCGTCTCCGACAAGAGAACCTGCCCGCCATGGCCGGCGGCCGCGACCCGGGCAGCGCGATGGACATCGGCGCCGATGTAGGTGCCGTCCGCGTCGAGCCGGCCGTCGCCGGTGTGGATGCCCATCCGGACGCGGACCTCCGCATCCGCAGGCCACGGCTCGGCGGCCAGCGCTCGTTGGGCGTCGACCGTGAACGCCACCGCATCGCTCGTCCGCGCGAAGACGAGGAAGAAGCCGTCGCCCTCGGTCGAGACCTCGAGCCCGTCATGGGCCGCGACGGCCGACCGAACGAGCTCCCGGTGGCGGGCGAGGGTCGCCGTCCAGCGGTCCTCGGGCAGCGTCTGGGCGAGCCGGGTCGAGCCCTCGATGTCGGTGAAGACGAAGGCAACGGTGCCGGTCGGCAGGCTGCTCATTGGGGCGGTCGGATCCGCGGCCGGCCCGGATCAGTGCTGCGGCGGATCGGTCTTCGCCCGGAGCCGGGCGGACAGACCGCGGAGGATCGCGAGCCCGATCGTCGGGTGCTCGATGACGAGCCGCTCGAACTCCCAGCTGGCCAGCGCGAGGCAGCGGGTCGGCGCCGTCGTCACGACCTGGGCGACGCGGGGCAGGCCATCGATCACCGACATCTCGCCGAAGAAGTCGCCGGCGCCCAGCCGGGCGAGCTCCACGCCGTCGCGCACGACCCGGACGGCCCCGTCGATGATGACGAACAGGCCGGTCCCGATCTCACCCTGTCGGGCGATCACGTGGTCCGCCGGAAAGTCGACCTCGATCGCCCGTTCGCCGATCGCGGCGAGGTCGTCCCGGGTGACGCCGCCGAAGAGCGGGCAGCCGCCCAGCAGCTCGGTTCGGCGGTCGTGGGTGAGCGTCACGGATTCTCCTCTGGAATGGGGTTGATGCTGCGCGTTCTGTCGGGCTCACGTCAAACGGCAACGTCCGTGGCGGTCGGCCCCGCTCCGCCTCGGGTCGCCGGCCCGCGTCGCGTCCGACGGCGGGTCACCGCGATGGCCGTCGGACGGGGGATGGAGGTGGCAGAATGGGCCCGAGGGGACCGGAAGAGAGGAACACGCCCGATGGCCACCCGCGACGAGATCGTCGACCAGATCGCCGGCTTCGCGCTGTTCGCCGACCTGACGACGCCGCAGCTCGAGCGGATCGCGCACATGTTCGAGGAAGAGGTCTTTCCGGAGGGCGCCCGCGTCCTTCGCCAGGGCCTGTCCGGGTCGGCGTTCTACATCATCCTCGACGGCGAGGCCGAGGTCGTCATCGACGGCACGCAGCGGGCCACGCTCGCCCGCGGCGACTTCTTCGGCGAGGTCTCGATCCTCCTCGGCGAGGCGCCCGGCGCCGACATCGTGGCGTCGCGACCGCTTCGGACGCTCGTCCTCGCGGGCCCCGCCGTCAAGGGCGTGCTGGTCGACAATCCGCCGCTGATGTTCCGGATGCTCCAGGCGCAGGCGCGCCGTCTGCGGAACGCGAACCGGTGGCGGAGCTGAGCCAGGCCGGCGGCACCGGCGCGGCCGATCCACGGCCGTTCCCGCCCGGCGAGTATCCGGTCGTCGTCGTCGGCAGTGGCGCTGGCGCGATCCAGGCCTCCTACTCGCTCGGCCGGCATGGGGTTCCGCACGCGGTCGTCTCGGCCGATCCGGCGCCCGGCGGGATGTTCCGGCGTTGGCCGTTCTTCCAGCGGTTGCTGTCCTGGACCAAGCCGTACGCGCCGGTCGAGCGCGATTCGCCGGCCTACGAGCGCTACGACTGGAACTCCCTCCTCGGCGAGGGGCCCGACGAGCGGGCGATCATGCCCGACCTCATGGACGGCTCGTCGTACTTCCCGTCGCGTCCGGAGATGGAGCTGAATCTCGCGACCTTCGTCGAGCGGTCGGGCCTGCGGATCCGGCATGACTGCCGCTGGACCGCAACCCGCCACGAGGACGGCCCCGACGGTGGCCGCTTCGTCCTCGAGACGACCGACGGCGAGTACCGGGCGAACGTCCTCGTCTTCGCCGTCGGGGTGGCCGAGCCGTACGCGCCATCCACGCCGGGGATCGAGCTCGCGGCGCACTACGCCGACACCCGCCCTGCCGAGACCTATGCCGGCAAGCGGGTCTTCATCATGGGCAAGCAGAACTCCGGCTTCGAGCTCGCGACCGGCCTCCTGCCGTGGGCTCGCCGGATCGTCCTGTGCTCGCCGTCGCCGGCCAAGCTGTCGGTCAACACGAAGTCCCTTGTCGGCGTCCGGGCGCGCTACGTCCAGCCGTTCGAGGACCACGTCCTCGGCGGCGGGGTCGCGGTCCTCGATGCCTCGATCGGCGCGATCGTGCGCGGCGCGGAGACCGGGTCCGACGCGCCCTTCGTCGTGACGGTCCGGCCATCCGACGGTGGCGAGGAGATGCCGATCGAGGTCGACGAAGTGATCTCGGCGACCGGGTTCGTGACGCCACTCCTGGACCTGCCCACCCTCGGGGTCGCGACGTTCGGCCAGGCGAAGCTCCCCGCCCAGACCCCGTACTGGGAGAGCGCCTCGGTGCCCGGGATCTACTTCGCGGGCACGATCGGGCAGGGGTCCGCCGGCCTGAAGAAGCACGGCCTGCCGGCCAACTCCGGCGCGGTCCACGGGGCGCGCTACAACGCGCGCGTCCTCGCCGGGCACATCGCGCGCACGCTCGGATCCGCGGATCCGGTGGCGGAGCGCGCCCTGCTGCCGGCCGGCGGCCTGGCGGAGACGATCCTGCGCGAGCTGGCGACCGCGCCCGAGCTGTGGCATCAGCGCGCCTATTTGGCCAAGGTCATCTCGCTCGATCCGGATGTCGGGCCGCGCGAGGAGGGCGTGGTCCCGCTGGCCGCCTTTGTCGACGGGATGGGCGACGACGGGGACGGCAACGCCCTCGCGATCACGCTCGAGGCGGACGGCAGCGGCGCGATCTACCCGGTCCTCTACCTCCGGCGCGGCGGCAAGGTCGAGGAGCGCCCGATCGAGCCCGATGCGCTCCTCCGATTCGACACGCCGGCGACCCGGGCGCGGATCGCGTCGATCCTGTCGGAGGCGGGTCTCGGCTAGCCGCCCGCGGCTAATCGGTCTCTCATTAGTCGTTGACGGCTAATTCCATGTCGGTTAGCCTGCAGCGGTGCCCGCCCTCGTGCTGTTCGGCGATGTCATCCGGTCGCGGCGCGAGCCGCTCGCGGCCACGGCCTGGCTTCGGACGCTGACGGCCGACCTGACCCGGGTGTACGCCGAGGGGGAGCGCCTCGCCCCGTTCGAGTTCACCCAGGGCGACGAGCTGCAGGGCCTCCTTCCCACGACCGCGGATCCCACGCGGGCGATCCTGCGGGCGAGCCTCCACCCGGAGGCCATGCCGATGCGCTGGGTCGTGGTCGCGGGTGAGATCGACCCGGGTCACGGCCCCGCGACGCAGCGCAGCGGGCCCGCGTTCATCGCGGCGCGCGAGCGACTGGCGGGCGCTGCGGCGCGGCGCGAGCGACTGGCGGTCGTCAGCGGCGATCCCCCGACCGACGAGCTCCTGGGCGCGCTCGGGCCGCTCCTCGGCGAGCTGCTGGCCGACCTCACCGATCGGCAGCGGGAGATCGCCTGGCCGATCCTCGTCGACGGGCTGCGCCGGTCGGACGCCGCGGAGCGGCTGGGCGTCAGCCGGGCGACGATCTCGGTTGCGGCCGACCGGGCGCACCTTCGCTCGATCGGCGAGCTCGCCGGCGTCATCCGGACCCTGCTCGAGCGCGCTACGGTAGGGGCCTGATGGCCGACCCGATCCTCGTCATCGCCTGGCTCGTCCTCGCCCATCTCGCGGCCGACTTCGTGTTCCAGACCGGCGGGATCGCGCTCGCGAAGTCCGGTCGCGGCCGCCAGGCGACGGGCGGGCTCCTCGTCCACGGTCTGATCGTCGCGCTGGTCACGGCCCCGCTCGGCCTCGCCTACGGTGGCGTCGGCTGGGCGGTCGTCGCGATCGTGGCGATCGGACACCTCGTGATCGACCGGGTCAAGATCGTGCTGACCCGCCGCTCGGTCGCCGCGGCGCTCTCTGCCGCGCACGCGGCGCACGAGGGCCCGGTGCCGCCGGAGCGACTGGGCCGTGCCTGGACGCCTCGCCCCGCCGCATTCTTCCTGGCGGATCAGGTCGCCCACCTCGCGCTCATCGCGTTTGCCTGGGCGTTGATCCCGCCCCAGGCGAGCCTCGAACCCGGCTGGATCGACACGGTGAACTGGGCGCTCGGCACGCACGACCGCGCCGCCGTCCACCAGATCGTGAGCGTGCTCGTCGTCGGGCTGATCCTGGTCATCGTGAACGTCCGGGCGGCCTCGCTGTTCGTCGGCATCCTCGTCCGGCCCGTGGAGGGTTCGGTCGACGGTGAGCAGCGCTGGGGCGGCCGGGCCGGTCCCGCGGTCGAGCCCGTCGCAGCGGACAAGGTCGGGACACCGCCGACGTGGGCGGCCGCAGGCGGGCCGCGCCGCTGGTCGATCCGGCTCGGACCGCTCGACGCCCGGATCACGGCCGAGCCGGACATCGGGCCGGTCAGCGTTCGGCCGAACGCGCCGCCGCCATCGCTGCCGGCGCCCCTCGGCGCCAACGCCCGGGTCGGCTCCACGATCGGGATCCTCGAGCGGCTCCTGATCGTCGTGTTCGTCCTGACCGGCTCGGACGTCGCGATCGGGTTCGTGGTGGGCGCGAAGACCCTGGCCCGGTTCCGGCTCCTCGACGACCGGGACTTCGCCGAGTACTACTTGCTCGGGACGCTGGCCAGCGTATCGGTGGCGATCGTGACGGCGATCATCGGGCGAGCCGCGCTCGGCGCGCTGCTCAGCTGAGCGGCGGAACGGCGACCCGCGCCTCGAGCTCCGGTCAGACCGCCGCGCGGATCTCCGCGAGACGATCGGCGGCGGCCCGCAGCGTCTCGAGCCGCTTCGGGAAGGCAAACCGGAGCTTCGTCCGGCCGAGCTCGGAGCGCGAGAAGAACGACGACCCGGGCACCGCGGCGACCCCCGGATTGGCGATGAGCCGGCGGGCGAACGTGACGTCGTCCTCGTCGGTCAGGTCGCGGATGTCGGTCATGACGTAATAGGCCCCGGCCGGTTCGCTCACCCGGAAGCCGGCCGCCGCGAGCGCCGGCAGGAGGACGTCGCGCCGCTCTCGGTAGCCCGCCAGCAGCGCGTCGTAGTAGCCGTCGGCCATCGTCAGCCCGGCCACCGCGGCCTGCTGGAGCGGCGCGGCGGCACCCACGGTCAGGAAGTCGTGGACGCGTCGGATGCCGATCGTGAGCTCGGGCGACGCGATCACCCAGCCGACCCGCCAGCCGGTGACCGAGTAGGTCTTGGACATCGAGTCGATCGAGACCGTCCGCTCGGCCATTCCGGGCAGGGTCGCGAGCGGGATGTGCTCGCCCTCGTACACGAGATGCTGGTAGATGTCGTCGGTGAAGGCGATCAGGTCGTGCTCGCGGCAGAGGTCCGCGATCAGGTCGAGCTCCGCACGGGTAAAGACCTTGCCCGTCGGGTTGTGGGGCGAGTTGACGACGATGGCCCGGGTCCGCGCCGTGACCGCCGCCCGGAGCTCGTCCGGATCGATCCGCCAGTCGGGCTCGTGGAGGGTGACGTAGCGTGGGATCGCGCCGGTCAGGATCGCGTCCGGGCCGTAGTTCTCGTAGAACGGCTCGAACACGACGACCTCGTCGCCCGGGTCGAGGAGGCCGAGCATCGCCGCGATCATCCCCTCGGTCGCCCCGTTGACGACGGTGATCTGGGTGTCGGGATCGACGACCCAGCCGGGATGGAAGCGAGCGGTCTTCGCCGCGATGGCGTCGCGCAGCGGCTTCGCCCCGAAGGTGATCGCGTACTGGTTGTGGTCGGCGTTGACGGCCTCGGTGACGGCGGCCTTGAGCTCGGGCGGGCAGGCGAAGTCGGGGAAGCCCTGGGCGAGGCTGACCGCACCGGCGGCGACCGCCAGGCGGTTCATCTCGCGGATGACCGACTCGGTGAAGGACTCTGCCTTTGCGCTGATTCTGAGCATGGCGCGAATAGTAGGCTCTCGACCGTGAAGCTCGACCTCTGGTTTCTCGTGCCCGGTCCGGCCGACGGGACGATCCTGCTCGACGCCCGTGGCGGGCTCCCGACCGTCCAGGTCGACGGGACGGAGAAGGAGGCCGCGGTCATCGCCGTGGCGACGTTTCTCCAGGACGCGTGGAGCCTCGGCGCCCCGGTGCTCGAGACGCATCCGAAGTGGAAGGAGGTTGCGGAGGGCGAGCCAATCCCGACGCTCGTCCTGACGGAGCCTGCTCCCACCGAGTGGACGCCGCCGACCGGCTTCGACTTCGCTCCCGTCCCGGCGACGCCCGACGACGTTCCGTGGCCGATCCGACCACGTGCCGACGAGCTCCTCGCCGAGCTCCGTGACAACGCCCCGCCGCCGGAGTTGCGGCCGCGCTGGATGCGCCGAGGCTGGTTCGATCGCGCCTCGACCTGGATGCGAGCCGCGACGACCGACGCCGGACGACCGCTCACGGGCGACCCGCGGCCGTTCTTCCTGCGCGGGATCTCGGCGCTGCTCCGTGCTCCCACGGACGGCCCGGACCTCTTCCTCAAGGCGGTGTTCCCGGTCTTCCACGCCGAGCCGGTCCTGACCCGGCTCCTCGCAGGGAAGTTTCCCGGGGCGATCCCGACCGTGGTCGCGGTCGAGCCGGACGAGGGCTGGCTGATCAGCGAGGACATCGGGTCGGCGTGGATCGGCGACGTTCCGGAGGCGGATCGCCCGGCCGCGCTCGGCCGCGGCGCAGGGGCGCTCGTGGCGATCCAGCGGGCCATGGCAACCGACGGCGGAGCGATCCGGACGCTCCTCGACGCCGGGGCGCCGCATCGCCCGCTGACCGACCTCGTGGCGTCCGTGGCGGCCGCCACCGATCCCGACGGGTTCGGCGTCGGCGATGGCGGCATCCAGCCGGAACGGGCCGAGCGGGTGCTCGGCGCGCTCGCCGCGGCCGTCGCACGGGTCGAGGCGGTCGGCCTGCCCGAGTCGGTCGTCCACGGCGATTTCCACTCCGGCAACGCCGCGCTTGTCGGCGATCGGATCGTCATCATCGATTGGTCGGATGCGGCGATCAGCAACCCGGCGGTCGACCTGGTGACCTGGGTCGCGTGGAGCGGCGGCAGGCAGGCCGAGATCGACGCGGCCAACGATGCCTGGGTCGACGCGTGGTCCGGCGCGGTCGACGGTGACGCGCTGCGCGCGGCCCTCGATGACATCCTGATCGTCGGCGCGGGCTACCAGATCGTCAGCTACGACGGCATCCGGCGGAACCTCGAGCCGGCGAC
>Ga0157379_10006363_pt1 | contig 10168 bp, 10 predicted proteins | sample S25metaG_FD_121802 | JGI IMG/M metagenome (GOLD analysis project Ga0157379, IMG submission 121802) | Switchgrass rhizosphere microbial communities from Kellogg Biological Station, Michigan, USA - S2-5 metaG | ecosystem: Host-associated > Plants > Roots > Rhizosphere > Soil | place: USA...
ACAATAACGTCACCTCCTACACCAGCCTCTACAAAATCGGCCCGCAGGTCTATCGTGCCGGCGTCGGCCTCGCCTCCGAACCTAAAAATCTTCCCGCTGGCCTCCAGTACACCAAGTACTCCGGCGGCAAATATGCGCGCTTCACCCTCGTCGGTCCCTACACCAATCTCCCAGAAGCCTCCGCTCGCGTCTTCGATATGGTCAAGGAGCAAAAACTCCCCGTCCGCGACGCCTTCAGCATCGAAAACTACGTCAACGACCCGCGCACCACTCCCGCCCCTGACCTGGTCACTCAAATCCTTATCCCTATCCGCTGAGGGGGCGAGTGACAGATATCGGCCGAAACCGGCGTGTCGGACCAGCGCTTTGCAATGAGAGAGCAAGGACCGCCACGCCTCTTCGCGTGTGACTTCGTTAGCGGAGGTGCATCGTTCTGACTTGCCGGCTGACTAGGTTTTGCGCAGGCGGTCGAGGAAGTAGTACAGGAAGACGCCAAGAGTGGCGTTGACGAGGCAAGCGATCAGCAAGCGCATCGTGAACCACGGCTGTGGCTGAGCCAGGAGAAGTTTCTGTATGAGAATGACGATGCCCTGGTGCAGGACAAAGAAAGCGGCCGTGAGGGCGAACCGCGCGGCAGGATGCTCCGTATCGAGGCGCGCTCCAATCGAGGACGCGAGGTAGCCGATAATGGTTTTGGAAATGCCGAAGAGGCCGAGCGGCGTCTTGCTGAGACTATCCTGCAAGAGGCCAATCACAGTGCCGAGAAGAAGCCCGGTAGAAGGGTTGCGTCGGCTCAAGCCGAAATAGATGGTGATGAGCAATGGAAGATCGAGGATACCGGCCTTGGAAATGTAAACTGGAAGGAACGATTGCAGAACGACGGCGATCAGCAAGCTGAGCAGAATCGTGCCGGCGTGAAACTTGTGCACTTCAATGTGCGATTCGCCGAAGCGCAGATCGTAGGTTTCGTTCATGGCCGTTTGTCCATGGGCTTGGCGTTGGTCGCCGCAGAAGTAGACTGCGGAGCCGTCTTTGGCGAAGCGGATCCGGGCGGAACAGAACTATTATCGGCTTGTGGGGCCGGCTCCTGTTTCATTACGACCGGATCAGTGGTGAGCAGGACGATTACTTCTTCCAGCTTTTCCAGGTTGGCCGACGGCTTGACGCGAATCTGTTTGTATTGCCCGCCGGGTTTTACCTGGGTAATCACGCCAACTGGCAAATCCTTTGGAAAAATTCGATCCATGCCGCTGGTGACAACGCGCGAGCCAACCGCTACTTCGTCGTCGTTGCCGACGTATTTCATGTTAAGCAAAGGTTCCCCGGTACCGCCCACCGGGCTCTGAATGCGTGAATTGGCAATCATCGCGCCCACGCCGCTATCGCGATCCGTGAGCACCAGCACCTGGGAAGTATCACGATAGGACTCAATAACTTTGCCCACTACTCCTTCCGGTGTAATTACTCCCATGTTCTTACGAATACCGTCGCGCTGGCCCTGATCGAGATAGATGACATTGCTGTTGGGATCGGCGCTGGAACCGATAACACGCGCCACGACCATCGGTACTTTGGCCTGCTTCTGCTTGAAATTTAGCAACGCGGCCAGACGATCGGCTTCAGCCGATTTTCCCTCGAGCTGCATGATTTCCAGCTTCAGTGCGCCGTTTTCGCGAATAAGCTGTTCGTTCTGGCGCGCCGTGTCGCTCAATGCGAAATAGTGCCGCCAGGCGTCGCGAATTTTGCCGACGCCCCAGGAGCCGGACCTCTGGACAGGTGACACAGCGGAAACCGTCCACACGCGAATCAAGCGGCCCTGCGAATCGCGCTTGATCTGCACGGCGAGCAGCAACACCTGCAGGAGGACGACTCCAATCAGGAGAAAGAGCGAACGATGTCGAGAGGGCAGACCAACCATTGAGATCTCGAAACTCAAAATTTCAAAATCAAAACTGCCGGGAGTAACTAGCGGGAGTCACTGGTGACTCGTGACTAGCGACTCGGAAAAACAAATCTAATTTTGCAAAACACTTCTAGTCGATGCAAACCTGGCGCAGCAGTTTGAAATCGCTGAGCATTTTTCCAGTGCCCAGAACCACCGAAGCCAGCGGGTCGTCGGCAATGGAAACGGGCAGACCGGTCTCTTCCCGAATGCGCTTGTCGAGATTCTTAAGCAGTGCGCCGCCGCCGGTCAGCACGATGCCCCGGTCACTGATGTCGGCGGAAAGCTCCGGCGGAGTACGCTCGAGGGCCACGCGCACAGCGTTGACAATCGTTGCCACACATTCGGCGAGCGATTCACGAATTTCACTGTCGTCAATTGTCACAGTACGCGGCACGCCTTCGATCAAATTGCGGCCTTTGACTTCCATGGTAAGCGGCTTTTCCAGCGGATAGGCGGAACCAATTTCCATTTTGATTTGTTCCGCGGTGCGTTCGCCAACCAGCAGGTTGTACTTGCGCTTGAGGTATTGCATGACGGCTTCGTCCATTTCGTTGCCCGCCACGCGCACGGAACGCGAATAAACGATGCCGCTCATGGAGATGACCGCGATATCGGTGGTGCCGCCGCCGATATCGACGACCATGTTGCCGCTGGGCTCTTCGATGGGGAGCCCGGCGCCGATGGCCGCGGCCATCGCCTGTTCAACAAGATAAACTTCGCTAGCGCGGGCGCGATACGCCGAGTCTTGCACGGCGCGCTTTTCCACCGGGGTAATTTCGCTGGGCACCCCGATGACGATGCGAGGATGCACGAGCACGCGGCGGTTGTGCGCCTTCTGAATGAAGTACGTCAACATTTTTTCGGTAACCTTGAAGTCGGCGATCACGCCGTCCTTCATCGGCTTGATGGCGACGACGTTGCCGGGCGTGCGGCCAAGCATTTCCTTGGCTTCGCGGCCGACCGCGACGACTTCGCCACTGACCTTGTTGATGGCAACGATAGAAGGCTCGTTGACGACGATTCCTTTGCCGTGCGAAAAGACCAGGGTGTTTGCCGTCCCGAGATCAATCGCGAGGTCGGAGGAAAACAGACTAAACACCGACCTCATGTTGTAACCGTTCTTGTTCATTCCCCCAGTCCTTTCACTTCTGCAACAGAATCACCACGCGAGCAGCCCGCTCTGCGGAGCGCACTGAAATTTTTCAACCATCGAGTAACTCTTTATTCTCTCCGAAGTAAGCGGCGGACGCAAAAACGCCGCTAAGCGCTTCGGAAACTCATTTCGGCACGACGATGGTCACCTGCTGTTTGGCCGTACCACCGCGGCGGTTCTGGCCGACAATCACGATGGTGTGTTCGCCCGAATCGAGCGGCTCCGTGAAGTACCGGAAGCCTCCGTCCGACCCGATATTGGGAACCGGCTGGCCGTTCACAATCAGCGCCGCGCCCGGTTCCGTCCTGCCAAAAACTTCAGCGACGCGCCCGTGCAACTGCGTGCCTCCGATTTCCAGAACCATCTCTTGCGACTTGCCCTGCACCACGATCGTGAATTTGAAAGTTTCGCTGATCTCGCTGGTCTGTTTTTTGCTATCGACCGCGATGACGTTCCAGAAATAGTCGCCTGCGTCCAGACCTGTAACGTCCGACGAAGTGCCGGCCAATTTCAAATCTTTCACCAGCTTGGTGAACATCGCGGTCGTGCTGATTCGTAGATTGTACGTGACTGCATCCTTGACTGGATGCCACTCAAAGTGAACTGGCGTGGCCTTCGGCACCTGCGTAATGATCGGCGCCAGGTTGAGTGGCTGAGCCAAATCAGGCGGCGCCAAAACTTCTGACGTGGAAATCGGACTGCCCGAACGGACGTTCGCCCGTTGCCACTGGCCCAATTCCACTTTTTCGCCGCCGCGTTGCACTTCCGCGCTGCCGCTGGCGATTGTGAATTCCGCTTCCTTGGTTTGCGGGTCCGATTTCACCGTCGCGCGGCTATTGGGGCGAATCTGCGCGACCGTGTCTTCCACACTTACGGCCGTATGCGAATTGGGTGAACTGGCAGTGGAAAGATCCACCGCGCCTGTATTGATTCGAACCGCGGTCGTGGCCTGATCGCGCGTCACATTATTTTCTTCAACGGTAACCAGCGTATCGGCCTTGATGGTGTAAGACGTTGTGTCGGCAAACGTGATGCGCGCAGCTCCATCGGAGCCCGTTTGAATCAAATCGCCTTTGTCCAGCGTAGTGCGGTAATCGGCATCCACCCACTGCACCGAACTGACTTTTTTCACCTGTACGCGCCCGTCGAGGTTCACGAATTTGGCCTGCGTATTGGCAAGCGGGCTGACGTCCGTATCCGTCCCTGCAACCGCGCTGCTGACTTTCTTCAGCACTGCAGCATAAAAACCGGGCGTGACGAAATACACGGCGGAAAAAATGCCTAATGCCAGAATCAACCCATATGCGATCAGCGTCTTGTACGTGACCGCGTGCCAATATACCTCTACCCGTTTTACTTTCTCCGGGTTATGGACGCGGCGCGGATCGTTTTGCAGTTGGCTGTTCACATGCCGGCGCACACGTAGCGCCAATTTCGCAATGTAGCACAGGGGTTCGGCAGGGGCAGGAACGCGGAGTACAGTCGTAGTCAAACTGCAAATAGCGAACCGGTTACAAATTGGACGGACTGCGCAAAACGGCCTGAGCGTACGTCGGCCCTCACCGGGGAATGAGTCGGACACACTTGGTGCGAGCCGTCATTGTTTCGAGTGGAAGCTCGAGCAGTCAGAATCGAATGTACGGTCCCAGCGCCACCCGCAGGTTGTGGTGTGTGCCGTTATTGAAATACATTTCATCTCCTACATCGAGCCGCAGCCCGATCGGCCCGACCCGGCCCTCCACTCCGCCTCCTGGATAGAACACTCCCATCACGTTCTTCGCGCGCAGGTTGTCCACGCTGCTGAAAAATGTGTCCAGGTTCGCGGGCCTCGAGTCAAACATGGTGTCCAGGAATCCGCCTTTGGCCGTGACAAATAGATGAAAATTCGAGTGTCCCAGCGATAGCTTTGGTCCGAACAATCCGTGCAGCAGCCGCACATTCGACCGTTGCACCGTCAGCGTCACACCGTTGGTGAAGTCCTCATTAAATGCTTGGTTAAAATCGTAATTGAGTTCTCCTTCCAGCATCACGTGACTGCCCAGCCCAAAACCCGCGCGGGCTCCTACGCCAGCGAAATTCGTATTCGTTTGCGACAAGTGGAAATAATCGACATACGCTCCCACTGTCACATGGTCCTGCGCAGATGCATGGGGTGTGCAAGCAATCCCGCACAGCAGCAGCAACAAGGCAAGGCGCTTCATGGAAATCTCCTGACCAAAACGGTTTTGAATTGAGCTGGAAGGGAGGCTGGAGCCGCTCTTGGCAACAATGGATGCGACGGAGAGACCGTGTGTTGCCCACGCCTTCCTGTAGGAATCGCCCGGAAATAGGGTAAACCGTCGAAAAATTTGGCGTTGACGCCGCTAGGACAAGGTACTACCGTACTATCTGCTAGGTCGGGTGTTCTGGTACCGCTTCGCTATTGTCCTGGCCGCGGGCAATTGCGAATATGGCTGCAACGATGGACGCGTAGTTCTGTCAGCAGCCGGAGCAAGAACTCGGCGCAGTAGCCGAGCGGCTTTCGAAAGGCTCTGTCCTCTTCACGGAAGCGTCCCTAAGATCGAAGCCTGGCGGAGTATTGCACGTATGTCCCTACTTCACTTTCGCTGCAAAGAACGTCGGCGCACCCAGCGTGTCGCCCTCACTGTACCGCTGGTGGTCAACGGGCAGAACGAGAACTCCGAAAAATTCTCCGTTCGCGTGAAGACCAATGCAGTCAGCCAGCACGGCGCGCAAATTGAAACTGAACATCCCTTGGTTCTCGGTCAGGTGTTGCTGCTCATCAATGAAAACAGCGCGCGCAAGGTCGAGGCCCACGTTGCCTCCATTCAACGCAAGCGCGACGGCAAGACTTACGTCGGCCTCGAGTTCCTTTCCACTGACATCAATTTCTGGAACATGACCTTTCCTCTGCCGGGCGCTAAGCCGCTTCGGCGCATCGTCTCCAAAGTCGCTCAAAATAAAGTCACTGCGTAGGGTCGTAGTCTTAGACCGTGATTCTGCCCTCCAGGCTAGTTGCGCCTCTTCGCCTTCTTCAAGCGTTTCCTGTTTTTCAAAACACGTTTGTTAGCGGTCTTGCTCGCCTTGGTTTCATGCGGCTGGCGCAGTTTCTTCGGCAGCTTGGCTACCACCAGTCCATAGGAACCGCGTAGCAGTTCCGCCAATTCTTCTCGCGTTATGGCATCGCGCGTTTCCAGCGCCACCCATTTGGCTCGTGCCAGGTATGGCGCAGGAATAACGTCGGGCCGTTCGATCAATTCGGCAAACGCTTCATCGGAGCATTTGAATGACAAGCAGACACGCGCTGGTTCCAGCGGCGTGGCAGCAAACATCTTGCCGTGCACTTTGAACAGCAGGTCGCTGCCCCACTGAATCTGCTCCGTCGTATCAGGTAGCGACAAACAGACTTTGCGCAGCCATTCCACGTCTATGTTCATGCGGCCGTCCAACCCATGCTCTCTTTGCGCCTAGTTACCTTGACCGCTCGCGTAACGCTTGAAAAACGAATCCGTCTTCCATTGCGGCCTCTGCCCATCATTCGCCGTTTCTACCAGCAACCGCCGCACAATCTGTTCGTACAGCGCCGCCGCGTGCAAGTCCACGGGCTGGTCGGTGTCGTCACTCGGTGCGTGATAGCGCTGCGTAAGCCAGTCCTTGAACGTTTGCGCTTCGGGAGAATTCGCTTCGTAAAAAACATCCATGATCACCGACGGGATGCCGTGGCGGATAAAGTTGTATTGATCGCTCCGCACGAATAGGTTTCGCAGCGGCTCCGGCTCCGGTACCGCTTTTACGCCGAAGGACTTGGCGATGTCCGCCGCTCGATCACCCAGCGTCGAATCGTTGATCCCCTGCACTCGCAGCACCTTCAGCGGCACAATCGGCAAGAACATATCAATATTGATGTCCGCCGCGATGGCCTTCGCGTCTACGGTCGGCCGCGCCGCAAAGTATTTTGAACCTAGCAGTCCTTTTTCTTCCGCCGTCACCAGCAGAAAAATCACGGACCGCTTCAACTTTTCCGGGTGTTGCTTCAGGGAAGCTGCGATGTCCAGCACCGCCGCCACACCGCTTCCGTCATCCATAGCTCCGTTGTAGATTCTGTCGCCGTTTACCGGCTCGCCGATTCCCACGTGATCGATGTGCGCCGACAGCACTACATATTCATTCTTCAGCTTGGAATCGCTCCCCGTCAGTTTCGCCACAACGTTTGCTGACTCAATTGGTGCTTTTTGAATCGCAGCCTGCGCTCTCAGTGAAACCGCCAGCGCAAAGTGTGGCATCTCCTTCCGATCGCGCCCCAGTGCCGCCACCTCCGCAAAACTGTGTCCCGAACCGTCAAACAGTGCATCCGCAGCGGCCGGATTGAACACCATCGCCACTTTCAACCCGGCGATTTCGTTGAACTCCGGATCTGCCAAATCCATCGAAGGGTGCGCCCGATTCAGCGACATTCGCGACCACGGAATATCCATCGAAGCCGGATTCGGAATGACGACAATTCCCACGGCACCCGCTGTCGCATACGTTTTCCACCGCTGCGCCAATCCACCATAGTGCGCCGCCAAGGATCCTGGCACCGACGCCGGAGATCCCGCCAGATACACGACTACCTTTCCCTTCAGGTCCAAGCCGGCGAGTTCGTCCAAGTGGCTCTCCAGAACCTGCAATCCGTTCCCGGCAAATACCAACGCCGCGTTCACCTCCTGATCCGATCCTTCTACTCGTGTTGAAAAATATGCGTCGTCGCCCAACGCAACAGGATTCGCTTGCCCATTTCGCGTCAGAAACGCATAGGAATTCTTCTCGTCAATCTGCCGCTGCACAAACTGAATGTTCTGATAAAACCCGTCTGTGCCCGCCGGCTCTAACCCCGCTCGCTTCAATTGTTCCACCGCGTATGCCTCCGCCTTTCGCAAGCCGAGACTGCCGGTTTCGCGGCCCTCCATGCTGTCGTCCGCTACGACCTTCACGTGATCCCACCAGGTTTTTCCGTCAAAAAACAGTTTCGCGGGCTTCGGCGCGGCAATCGTCGCAGCCGCAAACAGCAGTAGGCACGCCGCTGCGCGGCGAACGTAGGTCGTTTTGGTCATGTTGTGCACTCTCGATTGGAGCGAGCGTTTCGCACTAACAACTGATCCGCTGGTGATGTGACGGAAATTCCAGTCTATTTGTTACGGCTGAACTCCACGAAGTCCCGTCCCATGTACAACCGGTACTTTCCGCCATCCGACGTCACTACCTGCAACGGCGTGGGCCGCTTCATTTCCGCGTCACGATGCGACGTCGCCTGAAAGATATCGTTCGCCGCCAGGTCCATGACTACAAATCTTCCGCCCTCGATAAAGCCAATACCGTAAGCACCGGGCTTCAGCGTTTGCCCGCCAATCTGCAGCGTCACTTCGCTCAGCAAATACGCCTGGTACTTTTCCCGAATACCCGTCGAATATCCCGAGTTGTCCACCATGCCAGCCAGAACATAAAGATCATCGGCAAAATGCACCCCGCCCGTATTGCGCATCTGCACAGGCGCCGATTGCCCGCGGAAGAAAACTGCTTCCGGAAAAAGTTTTGCCTTGATGTCCGACGATTTCAGTACCGTATCTTTGTCCGGTTTCGGCAGTGCCGACTGCGCAAAAAAACTTGCCGGAAGCACCAAAAAACCAATCAATCCCAGCGATAGAATTGTCGCCGTAAAACGAGCGTGACGCATACTGCCTCCCAGTCGCCCTTCGCGCAAACGGCTTGATGGTACATCATTTGTCGGGAAAAACGCGGCGCGAGGCAGAAGGAACTATGGCTTCTCGCCCTGGTGAACGGGAAAACCCTTTTCCACCCAATCGCTATTGAAGCTCGTAGGCAGAAGCAATACGCGCAGCCGCGCGAAGCCGCCATCCTTCAGCGCGCCAAAAGCCGGCCGCAGATTCGGACACTTCTCCAGCGGGCAGCATCCGCAGTACAACACAACATCTGAATTCTTCGGCAGTGTCGCTGTAAATTTCTTCAGGTCGGCCAGCCCCTGCTCTGTCGAACCCGGCCCATAAAACACCGCGCCCGGAATGTGCCCGCCCTCATAAAGCGTTTTCACCCCAACATAAATCACCGTCGGGTACGGATCCTTTTCCTGCTGTAGCTCGTTTGCGAAATCGGCTGCTTGCACCGTCTGCCTTGCCGTCCAGGGATCTTCAGGAGCCGCAGGTAACGAACGCACTACGAAAATTGACGATGCAGCAAGTATCGCGCCGGAGAGAAACAACAGGTTTTTCATCCACATGTGGGCTGTTCCTGCATTTCTACTTTTTCGATTCCGAACGCTGGCGTTGCAGTTTCACCGCCGTGGTCCGCAGCGTCTCCGGCACGTTCTTGTTCATGGTCAGCCTCGTCAAGTCCAGTGGTATCAGCATGGGCAGCAAATTCATGGTCACACCCAGGGGAGCTTTTCCATTGTTCAACAAGTTTCGCACCACCGAATAGTTCTTCCGGAAATTCCGGTTCTTCCCGATCAGCCGCAAAATCTCGTCGGTCAGGTTCGTCATCGATGCGAACGCTTCTACTTCCTGGTCTGTCAGCCGCGGCGATTGCAGCACGGCGCGCTGCACCACTTTGTTGGTATCACGAATCAGCACGCGCCGCGCATCCGCCCCGCCCTTCATGGCAAATTTCACGCGCTGCGCCACGGTCATCGCCGAAATCTGTTGCAGCAGCGTCTTCCGCCGCTCTTCGTCCATCTCCAGATCCGTGGCGGCCAGCGCCAGCGCCGCCTCATCCGGTGTTTCGTCGCTTAGCAATTCATTGAGCTGCGCTTTTTGCTCCAGCGTCACCGAACTGGATTTCTCCAGAGCCGACACCAGATCCTTCGAGTCCACGACTCGTTCCAGTTCATCCATCAGCGCTTGGATGTCCAGCGTGGAAAGGTGCGGCACGATTGGCACCAGATGCTCCGCACCGCAGCTTTTGTTCTTGATCATGGCGTTCAGCACGGCGGGCTTGCCGGCCAGATTCGTCGCGGCGTACTGGAACAGCGGCTCCAGAGCCTGTTCGCGGTTCAGCGCTTCCACAAAATTTTGAAT
>Ga0157379_10006365_pt1 | contig 10167 bp, 3 predicted proteins | sample S25metaG_FD_121802 | JGI IMG/M metagenome (GOLD analysis project Ga0157379, IMG submission 121802) | Switchgrass rhizosphere microbial communities from Kellogg Biological Station, Michigan, USA - S2-5 metaG | ecosystem: Host-associated > Plants > Roots > Rhizosphere > Soil | place: USA: Michigan...
CTCCTAAATGCCGATGACGTTGATATCTGTTGCTCAAGTTTACTGACCCTGAGTTGTTATAGATTGCCAGGGATGTTTCATATATCTACGGCATCCCCGGCCAACCTGTTTTGATTTTGCCAGGTTGAGTGATGGAGTGACGCTATAGAGAGAGTTGTGCATCATCACCGTGAACCCCTCGACAGTGTAATTTTGACGGCTTAGCCATCGATGCAACAAAGTCGAGGGGTTGCCTTTTCATATTTGGACCAGTTCATTTTGAGCACGAAACTTCGAGACACTGCCCATGACAAATCGAGGGTCAACCCGAAAAGGGATTCATCAATTTCCCACCTGTCGATTCTAGCTCGAAGACTTTATGATAACTCCAAGGTCATAAGTAGAATAGAACCAGTATTCCAGTGATAGTACTTTGCGTATCAACTGGAACCACTGCAGGTCTGCCGTGCTGTTGAAATTACTAGGTGAGTGCTTCCTATTGATACCCCTATTCAATCCTTATTTGCCCTATTTAGACTACCATGTGGAATTGATGCCAGTGTCGTGTTTCTGGAGCCGCTTCCAGATGCTCTTTCTAAAGCAAACCATCTAAGATGCGTTCCTTTACATTTTTCGTATCCTCGTCTGATAGCAGCATAGTTCCGTCACTTCACAGGGATAACAATAAAGGACAGTACAGGAAAGTGATTAAAATACCTGCACAAATACGAAGCTATGGACCCCCCTTCTAAAACCCACTGTGATCTAACAGTCTGGCACAAATAATTCCATCGAGCAAGACGAAGCTTCTTCTGTCAGTCAGCATGCTCGCCATTGCGATTTTTATTATTTCACGTGTACTAATCATGATCAATTCCCAGCCCATCCAGCAAGCATATTGCTTCTCGGGTAGATAGGAAGCTAAAGCGGAAGGATGAAAGCATGGTGTGCCTTTTCTTCTTTTATATTCTTCGTGGCCCTAATAATTCTATCCCTTCGACAATTTCTGCCTCATACTCAACAAATCTTTTGGGATGCGAGAGGACCTTTCTTCCTTTGTTCATTATCGTTATTCACACCCAGGGCGAGTCTCGTGCATATGCCTCCATCCACGCGCTCTTACTGGAAGCCTTGGAACATTCTTCCAATAGTGCAACTGATGAGGATAGCATCGGATCAAGGATAAGTAACGGGAACATTATAATATTCACCGTGTAGTGTAATGGTCTTATGTCAGTATTATGTTGTGATTTGTAGATGTCACGTGTTCAAGGCATATGTTACTCATTCTTTTTCGTCAAAATAGTTTATTCTTTTCCGTGAATGCTACTGGCGGCGTGTTTTCACCCCTATGATGACATGAAGTGGGCTTTTCTTCATGAATAAGTAGCATATTTCTCTTAAGTACTTAAAGTTAAGCCTATACAATTCTACAGACATAATTAATCAGTGGGATTGGTAAGTATGAATAAAAATAAATCAAATATGCCGCCGACCAATGTTGAGAGACATCGGTTTTTTTCTCCTTCTCCATCTCCTATGGAATATACAAGTCAGCTAGAAATATAACATAAGAAGAGATCGCTATTCCCCACCAGATGAATCCATTTGAGACCCAAGATATGAGGAGACCGTTTACAGCACATACGGGCGGTACCTGTATCATCAGAGCTTTTCAAGAGCTGAATACAGTACATACATGGTATGGAGGTTGCTGTATGGGTTGCTGTATGTGTAAGGCCGTACACATAAATGGTACAGTGCCGAGCTATGGATCTCCTTTTTTCTACTCTCTCTAGATCTGTTTTCTTTCTGGAAGGGATTGAATATATCAACTGGATCAGATCTCAAAAAATGTACTATTATTACCAATGGAAGGGTGATTAAGCTAAGAAAAGGGAATCAGTATTGCCGTGCGTAGCAACGGCACTGGCCCAAGTTCAACAGCAAGTGCGCTAGAGACTCTATCTGCTCTATCATATCCTCAACGATCGACCATCCTGCAAGTGACCAAAAGGTTCAATCGAGGAGTCGAGAGACCCACTAACGTGGCATTCATCGGTATCTTCACCACAGTCTGAGGCACTTTCCATGTCTAACAACAGTATGCCAGCTGCTACCTTTGGCTTTACACGCCGAGATTTTTCAGGATATCCTGTTCAGGTACGTCAATCATTCCCACCACCCACTAGTATCCGATCAATTAATTGCGATTCAAGACCTCACTCCCATCGAACAGAGAAGTCACCAATACAAAGCCCATATATTCTTTACATCCCTTTAGTCTTGTTGTTCTGGTATTATGGATCACATTCATTGGGGCGACCATTATTATTCTAGAGAAAGCCGTCGTAGCTGCACCCAAAAATGTCAACCAGCCATGGGCATTTTCCGTTCTGCCGGGATTAATGCTCACTTTATTGGCACAAGGCCATCTCCCAGTTACCGCTCTACACCTTTCAAGGGTTGGGGTATCTTCGCTGTTGAAATAAGATCGCGCTTCTCGAATATGAACACAAAATTAAGAAGTAAGATAATTGTTTGACCTCGGTGAGCTCTGAGGCAAACGGATACAGTATTTACAAGATGTAAACTACTTATAAATCGAATAAAAGCTTGGCATATGAATGGAGAATAAGAAAAAGATCCCTTGACGGGTGACCGGCGGAAACCTGCAACATAGCATATACGGAGCTTGCTCGTTTGCAGAGCGCTCGTAAATCTAACATTCGCTTCAGTCACGCAGCACGGGTCCTCGGACATGGGCTGAACTTTTTTGGCTCACGGATCAATCATGGCAAGGACCAATTGGTATGCTATCGACATTGGTGTCAATGTGCAGACTGAAGATCCTTGTCTCTCGTACATAGGTCATCTTCTCTGTTACTTGCATAGTAGCTATGGCCATCCCAGTGATTCTTTCCCAAGCCTACCAGATCGAGAACGTGGATGTTCTGGAAACTACCATAATCCAACCGAGTACACTTTCTCTAGAAGGAATGAATACGGTGGACGGCTATACGCAAATCGCCAGTGGCTCCGGATCCTGGGGCACAGGATCCTCGGTTATTAATGCCTACAATTCTAGTGTTTACCTACCACTCAACGCGTCGAGGAGTAATATTAATGACCTTTTCTTTGCTGGGGATATTCTCGACGCGGATACCACCTTACAGGGAATACGGCTCCAGGGAGAATGTAATCCCTATGAAAATGGAGAAACCACCGCCGTTTTAGCCAACATATCCATGTTTCCGATATTCTGCAACACCTCACTGGTACTCTCCATAGGCGGCGTCGGCTTTCCTCCAAAGAGCGTCACTAGTGTCAACAATATTAACTTGTCGTACGCTTATTGTACCAATGGAAACAGCTTTGAGCTTCCATTTGGAAACAATAAAACCGAAAGCAGAGTGACAGCCTATGTTTATATTAACAGCACCAACCTCACCACTGCCACCACAGGGTTCATAAAATGCCAATCCACATTCTCGCTCGGAACTGCAGTTTTATCAGGCGGGAATAGGACATATGAAGATTTTCAACAAAATACCTTCTGGAACTCCAGCGAAGCCCAAGGAGGAGAGGAATTTATGGATCCTCTAGCTGGCATAATGTACTACCTTGGAAACAACCCCCCTGGAAGCTCCTTTGAGAGTGACTCCTTGGTGGTGAGACAATTTGGCTTCAGGGATGAGTTGATCGATAACGGCGATTTCGAATTTACGCAACCAACGCTTGGAGTCCTAGCCAATCAACTTTGGCTCGGAGTGGCTCACATGGCTGCTGTGACTGCTCTACTATCGACTACCTCCGATACCGAGTATAACGCCACAGTCCATCATATCACCGCGGGGCGGACTCGTTCACTAGATTATGCTCTAGCCGCAATAGCATTACTTGGGCTGTGGATGGGCGCTTTGGTCTACACTTCCGTACGAAGTTACCGTTTGGCGTTAGCACCGAGTTTGGACACCTACCTGGCTGCTCGTCTCATAGTAGATGAGGTGGGTTTGGTGGATGAAGGAGACCCGAGCGATAATCCCCGTCTACGCATGCCTTTTCATATTCCCCGAGCACTAGCGAGGAAAGAATCAGTTACATATCAGTGAGATTCTAGGATACACTGAGATTCCCGTGAGAGCAGGCGCAACGGACAACTTGAGTGTAAGTACTAATACAATCTGAAGAATTCTAGTATGAGACAAAAAATGGTCTGTAGAAACATACGTTCCTGACTAAAGAGTGACCTGCACTGCAGAACTGCAGTTTGTATCGAGTGCCAGACATTTCTCCTCTGTCTTCAGAGCAAGTTACTGCATGGATTAATACATTTCCTTTGATAGTTTTGTTGGAATTAATTACGCAAACGTATGTGCATTCCAGCATACATTGGCGAATTTTAGCCTCGGTGCAATATTCGCCTAGCGAGTATTTTCTCTATACGGAATATTGGCTTTCAAATTAAATATTATATTCCCTTTTATGATCTCACTATATGTGCAATAATAACATTTGTATTAAGCTGTATCACTAACTAATATTTTTTTGCCATAGCCTCCTTGTTTTTTGCGTTAATCTCCGTTTCACCTTTGTCTACGGTTCTTCTCTTGCTCAGAAACACTAGCCACCGCTTTACTATAAATCCAGTAGCTAGATTCACCTCATCCTCATTCGTTTGCTCTACAAACACTGAGTACTTTATTTTAGTTGCTATTTTCTACAAGTTTTTCACTACAGGGATGTACACCCCTCTCTCTGTTAAATTAATGCCAAATGCGAGTTGCATGCGAGTCCCATTGGATTACCAATGCAAACCTGTGCAAGCCCGGTACTTTACATATTCCGCCTTACCAACTTATTTCTTGGTATTGCTAAGTACATTTACTAATCTAATTTTTCATCCTCCATGCGTGTGGCCTTTCCCTCTTGTACCTTTCATTTTACAATGGCCATTATTCCGTCATTCAATTTTCACGATGGCCTTGCTCCTTTTATTTGTTATCCCCGGTTCCCTTTTGATTTATCACAGAAATCCCTTGGCTAGCTTTCGTATAAAACACGTAGCTAGTTCTCTGTCTTTTCCTCAGTCGTTTGTACCCCAAACCGACTGAGGTGAGTCTCCTTTATTCCCGGACTTTTACTTATATTGATCACACTCGATGTAGTTCTCTTTTCTACAGGTATTATTTAATACAGTCGTTTGTACCCCAAACCGACTGAGTTATCTTTTCTACAGTTGCTAAATTCAACACTCTCCTGCGCCGCGTGAGCAAGCATATTAAGAAAACATCATCCTTAACAAGGGTTGACTGCCCATTTTGCTGGGTTGTTATCTGCCCGTTATCTGCCCGGGAAAGTTGGCGCTTACAGTCTTTCCCTTCCTCCTGTAGTCAAATACGCATTTATATTGCTGTAGATATTTGAATAGATTGGAATACATTTTGAAGTATTTATAGGCTAAAAAGAATGGGGTTTGAGAGAGTTAGCGGAGCACCATCCACTGACATGTGATCTGCCACCGAATATGTTTTCTGCCATGGGCACTAAAAGCACCCGTGGCTCAGCGTTGATTACCTCCACATCGATTTTCATGACATACGCTCACACAAGCAGCTTATTTTTACTCCTATTTGAATTCAACTGGGATTAGCATGTGTAAGTTCATTTTTATTTCAAAAATCTGTCACTTGCCAGTGATTTTTTGCGACATATCCCTCATACCAATGTCCCTATGCTGATTTGGCTTCTTGTCTCATTGTAGCATGCCTAGTGATTTTCCAAAGGGCTCTAAAGGTGGAACAAGTCATGAGGGAGCTCCTCCAGGTGGAAGGCCAAAGAAAAAGCAGCTTCTGCGATGCAACAGAAGCTGTCAAACCCGGGTATGTCCTCTCCGATTGGGCATTGTTGGTCCATTTATAACGAGCCACACTGACACCATCCTTTTTGCAGAGGATGATGCAGATGATGAATATGAATTTGATTATATTCCAGACTTGGTTTGGGAGCAGGTGGATGAGATTGCACTGAATAAATTAAATGGCGTCGGAGGTGAGTAGAAATCTTTTTACCTGTCAAATAAGTTCCACTTAGACGTTTCTCATTGTTCATTAGCATCTACTGTTGATTATTCAAATATAATTGAAGCCTCAGCATCGCCTGTAGCCTTCAATTCAATTATTTCGACTATACCGAACCACCAGAGGTGAATCATGGAACATAAGAATTCTGGGTTCAGACCAGAATCATTGACATGATTTCCTAGTGTACAAACAGTGGGAAAGTTGCCAAGACTAAGCTCCAATTCCTAAGACAAGGCAGGAGGCATACCTGGGATATAAATACTGGTTTCGGAGGAGTGTCATAAATTGACTGTATTTCAGAAATCTTATCATAGTTGGAGACCTAATCAATCTCAAATTAAAACCACAAGTCATGAAATATTCTCAACATTCGGTCCCTAATGTGTTGACAGGCAATCATGTGAATGATGTCATGAAACATTGAATCCTTGGTATCTAGTATCTACCAGTTCAAGATGCAACTGGGTTTGGGTGATCTGCATCAGGTTTAATATTTTTGCAGGATTCTATGAACAGATATCCCATCCTTATAAATCCCAATTCATATGAATGCTTCATTATCAAAAGTCAAACAAGAATAAACCTCATTTCATGTGAGCTATATCTCTCTCTGCACTCCAATTCAGATTCCCATAATCATATACTTTGCTGACTGTGAAGAACACATTCCAGAGCTCCAGGTGCTCACATATTTGGGATCACGAAATCCATCTTAATGAAATCTCATAAATAAGAATCCCATCATAAGTTATCAGAGAAATAATTTGGGAAAATATGTGAATTGGGGTGCCTGCCACCTCAGGAAATGGATGCTATATGATTTGGTTCAATCATACAGAAGGAAATTTTGCACAGGAATCACTGGATATATCAGCAGTATACTCTCCAATATTTATCTGCATTAATTCATGAGATTCACTACTCCGGCCTACATCTCACCACAATTGATAAGATTTACACAACCAAATTAAAACTATCACTAGTCCCTTATCAAGTCATCATATGATTATATACTCTTTCTTTGAAGTTATCATATTAATTAATCCTTGCAATGTTTAAACCACAATTCACATGATTGACCAATTGCATTTAGCAAATATTTTAAATATGGACATTCATCTCACTGCAATTCATAGGATTTACACATCCATTTCACAATTACTGAAAGTGTATTATTGAGGCTTGGCAAACTCTTAGCAAAAATTCATAGCATTCTTTAAAGCTATGTCTGCCCAAACCACAATTCACAAGATCTATCTCCATGATTCTTCAATTTTTTTCCTCCAGGATTTCATGAGATTGTTGAATGTGTCTCTCATTCCACTGCAATTCATAGGATTCACACATCAATTTCAAACTGGCACACTGTCAAGGTTTCAAAAACACTTTGCAAGTATTCCTAACATTTGTTAATGCTTAGTCTTTCCAAACCACAGTTCACATGATCTATCACCAGGATTCCCTGAATATTTACTTCCTGGACTTCATGAGATTGTTGAATGTGACCCTCATCCCAAAATTCATATGGCCCCACCTCCTTTTCACAATTACCAAAAGTACATTATCAAGCCTTTGCAAACTCACCAGGAATTCATCAAATTTGTTAATGTATTCTATTCTTAAACCACAAATCACATGATTCATCATCAATATCCTCAATTATTTGGATCTGGTATATCATGCAATTTCCCTTCTGTCCTCACCTCTCACTGCAATCCATCTAACCTTTTCCTCCATAGCACAATCACCAACAACCCAGCATTTTATCTTCCTTCAATGCTCCCCACCACTCAGTAGTTGCTAATGCTTGTAGTTATCAAATCACAATTTAAACTATGTATTGACAGTATTTTTCAAATATTTCATCCTGCAATTCATAAAATAGTTATGTTAGTCTTCTCATCTCACCATTCCTCATAGAATCCTCACTACTGTATCACTATCAACAACAGCCTATGACCAAGTCTTGGAAAAATTACTCTCAGGATGTATAGCCTTTGATATTGCTTGCAATTCTCAAACCCTAATTCACAGCAGCTATCAACAGTAGTTCTCCACTATTTATGTCCTGCAACTCTTGAAATTGGGGATTGTATCCTCTTGTCTCTCTTAGCTCACAGCAATTCATAGGAATTACCATCTAATCAGCATTGTTCAAGTCATTACAATTAGATACTCGAGATGAGTATTTACAGCCACTTCCACAATGTTGGAACCTTCACAGGGAAAAAGACATCATCAAGCTAATGAGTAACCCACCATTAAAGTGCCTCCACTTCCTGTACAACAGGGAATATATTCTTGGAAAGTTTGCCAACATCAATACTGGCAGCCTGACAAGATATCCTCATGCTAGCCTGTCTGAATGCAGATTAGAATGACATATCCTAAATATCTTAGGGTGAAATGCAGAGATATATGTAGTCTCCTTCTTCTTCAGTGTCCTTCTTAATATTAATTCAATCAACTGTTGAACAAAAGATATCATTAGACCAACATACCGTTGACTCTGTGGCTCGGCATTGCTAGTTGACCCCCTGTGTAACAGAGTCAGTCTACAGCTCAAGATGGGATGTTCAATCCAAACCTAACATTGTGCTGTGAGGCTTTGAGGAATGTGTGTTCCCTGTCTTGCAAAGTGAGTGACTTCTACACTGATTATATTTCTAGGCCTGTCATCTAAGTCAGTCTCAAACTTCCAAACAACCAATATAACATACTATGCACTATTGGTGCTGTTATCCAGGTGCAAATGTTTAGCAAATATGTGAAGGTGTCAATTGGCCAAAACTTCATGCATCTAAATTTGCAACATACAGGTGGTCTTGGGATTTTTAATCCTGTTGAGCCTGGGCTGATAGCCCTCCACATTTACACTTTCCATCAACAGCCCTTCATCTGAGCCTGAAAACTAATTGGAGAATCAGTGACCAATCAGCACCCCCTGGGGTTTGTTTCTGCTTCTTGTCTCACTGCTACATCTGCTGTATGATGTAAACCCAGATTAATTCTCAACACTAACCATAGGCAACAATCATGCTTACCTTGGCATCAAGCCAGTAGGTTTGGGCTTTGCCCTCACAGATGTGACTGTGATAGTTGTTTTCAGAGGATTCTCTGATGGTAGGGCATTGTCTTCCTCTGTAGCTAGGAGTGAAAATGTGGGATAGGCACCACACAGGTAGTCCCAACTAATGGTAGCACACTATGTTCTCCAATAACCTATTGATGAAAATCAAGAATTCACAATAGAGTGTATCCATCCCTGACACTAGAACCAAGAAGATCCCAAATGGCTTCATTTATCTAAATTCTACATGATAATTAACTGTCAGTGCAAGAGCCGGAGCCTGGAGGTGAGTGCAGTAGTCCAAAACTCACATATCATCCTGGATCTATGTCTGAATGACATTAATCACCCTGTACCCCACTATCTATAGGGAATATGGTCAAGTCAGTTTTGGAGTCAGACACTTCATTCCAGAGACTCCAAGATTTGAGAGGTATTTACTGTGTGATGTTGCCCAAATGGATGGATGACCATCAACTTTGGCTGCAGAAGGGTGAAAAGCTTACAATCACTGCAACTAGTGAAGGAGAAGGGTCAAACACATTCCCATGGATATGGAAAGTGCAGTTCAAAGTGCACAATACATCCTCTCATACCCTGGATTGAGCTCTGAGAATTAGCTGTTGAAGTAGGGTTGCGTTTCGAGAATTAACACAAATAAAGTAGTAAAATTATTGTTTGGCCCTTGGTGAGCTCATAAGGCGAACGGATAATGTATGTAGAATACATGCAAGCTACTTATATATGCTATGCAACTGAAAGGGGAATAAATAAAAACACCTCCTTGGGTCATTGGAGGTTACCCTGCAGCATATAACGGAGCTTGCAGGCAGGACTGCTTGCAGAGTGCTTGTCAATTCAACATTAGCAACCAGTGGTGAACTGTGTATCTATCTACAAGTGGGAGTGCCGAATTTATGATATAGCTATTCACATTGGATTGTTGTGTGCCAGGGCCAGTACAGAGCATTTTGAGGAGGAAGTGAGACTTACCAAGGGTGAGAGTTCAAGAGTTAGAAGGACTTTGGTGGGGAA
>Ga0157379_10006366_pt1 | contig 10167 bp, 11 predicted proteins | sample S25metaG_FD_121802 | JGI IMG/M metagenome (GOLD analysis project Ga0157379, IMG submission 121802) | Switchgrass rhizosphere microbial communities from Kellogg Biological Station, Michigan, USA - S2-5 metaG | ecosystem: Host-associated > Plants > Roots > Rhizosphere > Soil | place: USA...
AGGCATGGGAAGGTGGGGGAGGGGACATTTGCCCTCCTCCCAAAGTAAAAGGCGCATCTCCGCCAATTTACTCGCCCTTGTTGAACTCCTCCTGCAAAGGAACCAGTGAAGCGAGAGGTTGATTGGACTTGATGATGGATTTCTTTGGACGGGGGAAAACAAACACTGGCAGCTGCCATCCATTTTTGTCCTTTCAGAGATCCCTTTCAACTACGTGATCCGTTCTGCCTCCTGGGATGAGGTGTACAGTAAGCGGCCGCCAGAGTTGGGTGGGGCTAACGGTGCATAAGCTCCCGCAATGAGGGAATCAGGCGGCTGCCGATTTCCACAGCCTAAGCATGGGAAGACGCGGAAGGGAGCATTTGCCCTCCTTCCTAGGTAAAAAGGCACATCTGCGCCAATTTTACTCGCCTTTGTTGAACTCCTAGTGAGGCAAGAGAGATCGGTTGGACCAGATTCTTTGGACGCTAAATGAGTAACTGGTGCACCACCAACTGCCAGCACACCTTACTCCCAATCCGCTCCTGTTGGGAAGACGTGGAAGGGGGCGTTTGCTCTCCTCACAAAGTAAATAAGGTACAGCTGTGCCAAATGTTTCATTTGTTGTTTCATTTGTCGTTCCCGAGCCCCATCCTCCATATGGGCTAACGGGGTAAGAGCCCTTGCCACAAGAGAACCAGGGGCTGCCAGGTCCTCAGCCCAGTCGAACAATTATTGTGCTCAAACGTACCCTACCCTCGCGCCAGCCTACTCGGACCAAAGACCGCAAATGAGGGAGAGGCTTCATGGGAGTGAGGTGTTCAAAGAATGTTGGCGGAGATTGAAACCCATGAACATTTATTGATCATCAACTCCAACACGTGATATGATCGCCTATTTTGAACGTGTCTTCTCACGCCCATGCCGAGTGGAGCCCTATCTTTCGTGGTAGAGTGTCGGACCGTTCCTTGGGGAACCCCAAAGTCTTTTGGTCTGTGGCACACCCCAATAACTTGGAAATGTTGATAATCCAATAACTACACATACAACATCTTGAATTATAGGGAAACTAAGTATTACGAACACGATTAAATGATACTCTAGATGGGAGGCTGCCTTTGCGTGATTTGTCACGCAAAACTACTCCTTGGAGAACCCGTGCAACAGTGTCACTCTTCATCCCAATACACCATAGGCCTCCCCTCCTTGTTGAATAAATAGTAATAATAATAAGGGGTTAATGTGGTACCGGATACACAAAGACTTTATCTAAGACATCTAAGGCGAGTCACTGTCCAATTCCGAATCGGACCGCTCTCAGAATCACTGCTGAAAGCCCCATTAGTGCCCATCTGCGCTGTCTCAGCGGTGGATGAAGATGACAATACTACAGACGCTAATTTTCCTTTGGCCACAAGTATGGCTTCAACCGGGATTTGGTGGGTTTCTTGGGAGGTTTTGGATGATTCCTCTAGAGTACTGCTTCTGCGATAAGTTGGGTAATAGTCGCACTTCAGATCGCCCTCTCAGATTCCCACTTCCTTAGCTCTCTCTACTCCTTTTCAACAGCTTTCCTCCCTTTCCATTTCGTGGCTTGCTTTCTTTTCTCCTTTGCTTTCTGCTTCTCTGTAAGGTTCTCGGCGCTAGTATTAACTAGCGTTCCGATAATGCTCAGAGTTGCGAGAGAACTAACATGAGAAGAAGTTGACCGTTGTAAAAATACTCTCTAACTCGAGTAAACTGACTCTCTCAATCCCAAATAATACACAAGTATATATACTAATCTGTAGCTACTCCGAGTCATCAATATAAATCTCTTTAAGATTCCATTACATTCGGAAAGATTCAACAGTGTTCTACACAATGTTCATAAGAGTGATAAGAATCCTAACCATGAGGATATACCGAGAACTCCAGCACGAGCTCTCCGAAGATTGGACTGGTGACTGCGTCAGCATCCAACCGTTACATTCTCCCCCTTGTCATATACACTATATTTCAGGGGATTAGTGCTAGGTTGGAAAGATGCATATTTAGACCTCCCTTACACCTGAAGCATTGTCACGCCAAACCCTGTAAATTCTGGCTGTTTTAATGCCCATTTGTACGAGTGTGCTTCATAAGCAGCAAACCTGCGGGCGGAAGGCGCGTACGGCATATTCCAGCTATATCTCCGTTGTGTGACGACAACTACCTCCCTCCCCCATTCACGAGAGATATTGTGTACTATTAGTATTATTATTATCATTATTCTCGAAATTTCAAAGCAAGATGGAGGGCGACACAGTGAGTGAGAGAGCGAGCATCAATTAGAGTGCTCGAAGCGCTGAGCGCTTATGGTGAACTGTCTACGTTGGTTACATATGGATACTAGATTATACGGAATTGTAAAAAAAGATTATAGTGTTGAGAGGTGATGCAGGTGAAGTCTTGCCACAGAGCAAGCCCGCCGCTGGTTCATTATCCCAGCCTCCGCCAAATCTCCCCACACCGCCAGCACACCTCTTCACCCTATGTAATTCTTATGCGAAATCAAGGTGTAATAGGTAGCTTGCGAGGCGTAACTGAGGATGGTTACGCCCTTACAGTTCGACTGGAGTGTAGGCCGGGGAGGCGCTCGAGCTAAGGCTTGGAATAAGGCGCCTGCAGGCGCATAGGCCAGTGGAGCCTGCTAGGCTCTCAAGCTCTGTAGGTTGCTGTCAGCGAGTGTAATGGGAGGAGAGTGTGAGCTTATGAATCATCGGTTTTGAAGCCTAAGTATGTATAGTCTTTCTTTGAACCTTCGAGTTGCAGCGACGTATCGCAGAGCCTTGATCATCTTGGGGTCGCTGAGGAGCCTCGAGATTGAACTTGTGGCCTTGCCTGTGCTGCATTTCAGGGGACAAGGCTCATTGGAGTATCTTTGACTATGGAGAAGGTAGTGAACCACCGTCTCCGGTTGGCCGCCCTTCGCGCATAGAGTACTATCGACAGCATTGATCTTCTTGAGGAACACGTTAAGTCCGATGTGTCCGGTGCAGAGCTGGGTAAGGATACTGGTGGCTTCTCGGGGCAGCCTAGGGAGGATCTTCGCCGTTTGAGCTGAGGAAGGATTCTTGTCGATCCTTGACATCTTCTCGAATCGTGGAAAGCTTGTCCACATGGTTATAGCCATCGAGCAGGTATGTATTTTTTTTTGCTCAGATTTCAGCGCTGCAACGCTGACCGGTAGGGTGTCACGGAGAAGAGGCAGCAGTCGTTCACGTACCGAGGTGGTGCCAGTGGCTTGTTAGATTGACGAGCGCTCTGCAAAGCGCAAGCTCCGTATATGCTATGTTACGGGGATACCGCCGGTCACCCGTCGAGGTATCTTTTTTAATTTCCCCGTTTGTTTGCATAGCTTTTATTTGATATATAAGTAGTTTACAACTTGTAAATACTTTATCCGTTTGCCTCACGAGCTCACCGAGGCCAAACGATTAATTCATTGCTTTCTTTGTGTTTATTCCTCGAAACGCGACCTTAATTCAACATGGCTGCCTCTTTTGCCTTCGCATCCGCTGCCTTATTTCCTTCAATATCCATGTGGCCGGGGACCCATTCAAAGCGAAAGTGCTGAAAGGAGCGGTGTTGTCTGAGCCAGTGGATTCAGTCATGGATGGCGTCGAGCAGATGCTGGGCAGGTTGAACCACGTTCTTTGTTAGCGCTTGTATGGCGGCTTGATTATCCAGCGTGATCAGCACAGAAGATGAGAAGGGTAGCTTGTTAAGGATCTGTAGACAAGTAAGACTCCTGTCGGTTCGCCTTCAAATACAGTGTGGGTTTCATCATCTCCCAGTTGGTGTTGCAGATCTATCGGAGGGTCCATCACCACTGCGGCGGCACCAATGTTGCCGGCGAAACCTGAGCCGTCTGTGTAGATCTGTATGTCGTCCATGCGAGTGTGTATGATCTGGGCGGCTGTAGCTTTGTCTGAGGCGATATGGGTGGTAAACTCAGGCATCCAAGCGGGGTGACGCCGAACGGGATTGACCTCTTCTATCTCTTTGGGGTTGAGTTGGAAGCGGCGGAAGAGATTGTGGATGGGTGAGAGGTGACGGCGGGGATGCCCACGTGCACTTCGTTTGACAAGGCCATAGAAAGGGTGTTTGCGGTATTGAGAGAGACGTAGGGCTTCTCGATGGGAGGTATCTCAGAGCCCACCGGGGTGTACCATTCCGGTAGGGCGTAATCGACTTTAGGAAGTACCATGGAGCTGAAGAGTCGGGTGAGTGACAGGGGTTGCCACTTGCATGTGCCAGTGGAATTCCTCATCGATTTGAATCCCAAGCAGTTTCGCGGCCTAAACACATCTGATGCTTTCTCCCCCCCCCCATACGAGCAAAAGCTCTGTCCTGAGCGTTGTGTTTTTGCGAGTGAGTCGGAGGCATTGAAATTTAGAAAGTTAGGCAGGGAAGTTGTGAGCTGCAGACCATAGATCTTGCTTGTCTAGCATCTTGTTCAGGACGAGGTCACATTTCTTCGAAGGTGACTACTACAGCCATGAAAAAAGTGCCGTCAACGTGCGCACCCGCGTTTTCTTGCGGGCCTTCTGGGATGGAGATCAGGCTGTGGTTGTAGATGAGATAAAGTAGCATAGACGCTGATTCGCCTTGCCCTATGCCGTTGTTGATTTCCACTAGCTCAGAGAGAAAGCCGTCAAAGCGCAGCTTAGTATATTGTTCCTTGAGCAGAGCACGAAAGAAATCAACGATCATAATCGAATCGACCATTTTTTTACACAACGAGGTCCTCTACAATATCACAGTGTCTAAGGTCCGCTACCGTCGTATGCATCTTCCAACCCTCAGCCCATCGACTTGGCCCTTGCGCACGATCTTCCTTCTGGGCTTCTACAGGCAGTTCGTTCACCGGACGCATGCCATTACGAACCCAATGGAAAAGTTGACCGGCGGTGTAAAGCGTAATTGAAAACCTGTTTTCAGAAGGGGAAATGGGGAGATTTCCATGGGTGATACAAGCTGAGGGAATAAATACTGTGTCTCCTCGACCAACTTCGAGGACGACATTCGCTTCCTTCAGATACAAGTGGCCGCCTTTTGTATGGTCAAAGTCTCCAAGGGCAATAATGCCACAGAGTCCAAAGGATAAATTGTTATAGTCCCGGTGAAGGAGACAAACCGTCTGGGGGCCAAGATTGGCGGTGGTTGCCATAAACGGGCACATTGGGAATGGCAGGTCAAGTTCATGATGTTGGCAAAGTTTGTCCATCTCTTGAATGTAATATCTTTCCAGACGAGGTGACCATGTCGAAAAGCAGTCTGGAAACCACAGTTAGTCATCTAGACGTAAGAAGTTTAATCCCCATACTCATTGCATGCCGAACTAATCCTTGAATATGCTCGTTGGCTCTGAAGTTCTCAATGGCTTGACGATTGCACCCGGCGTTGAAGCGCCATTGAGGCTCCTGAATATGATATAAATCCCAGCAGTTGGCAACATTTTTTACTGTAGTTAATTCACCGTTTGACCGCCTCCATATGATATGCCAAATGTGGCAGGAGTAAAATCCCCCCGAGAATGAGTGAATCCACTTGGTTTGTAAACGCTATCAAGTTCCTGAATTGCTTTCTCAGCCCCGGCTAGCATAACCTCACTGCCCTCAGGTGAAGAGATTCTGTAGGCAAAAAGGATGCCATTCTCATCCGCAATCCCGGTGTGCTTTCTAAACGACACGAATACATCAGCAAGGAAATTTTTAAGGGAGACATAAAATGATGAAGAGCTCTATTACTTTGGATCCCGAGGGATGACTCGTGCATTCGCCGGTATATGGACAGACTTTTGCTGACCAGCAATACCCACATAGGCGGGTATACTGTGAGGGAGTGCAGAAGTGCGAGTCGGGACAAGTTTAACGACCACCTTCCTACGATGCTTGTCAATTAGCTTCTTCCGTTGCCCAGCAGGTTTAGATAGCCGATGCAACTGCTTTTTAGCCCCCTTCTTGGGGAGACTCGCGGCCTTCCGAGCAAGCTTGATGGCTTTCGCCTTATGCTCTCTAGCCCTGTCGGTCGTAAGGCGAGAATAATAACGGACCTATATAAATATAACAAGTGAAGTTATTATTATTTGAAGCCATTTGCATGACGGATGAGAACAAGCTCACGCCCTGCGAAGCACCATGTTCACCTTTTCTAACCATCGAATCAAATTCCATATCGACCTGCGGGGTTAACAAAGATCAGCGGGAAGAAAAATAATATTGGATTGTTATTATTATTTACAGAGAAAGTGAATAATATAACACACCTTTTCCTTTATTACTATGTTCTCTTCCACATTGCCCTCGCCAAGTTTAGGGTCGAGATTGGAGACGCCATAATCTTGAATCCCTACTCCTTCGGGCATGCGTTTGCATATAGAGAATCCTTGCAAAGACACAATATGGAACTAAAGAAGAGACTTGAGTGGGTTTTTAAACGAAATATAAAGAATAAAGTGCCTCTTCTTTCTCGGACATAGTAGTGAAGGAAGAAAGCGCGAAGCGCCCATACGATGGTTGATGAGAAGATATTAGTAAGTTGTATGTCTCGTTGTCACGTGCCACATCATACATGTGATTAGGCGAACTATATGATATAGTGGGGACCCGCAACGCTCAATGGACGCACGTGCCCGCTTACATAAGCATTCTCCTAAGAGTCTGTGGCAAATGGTGTCGAACTTGTCAAGCTCGTCCCAGAGCCCTCAAAATATTGGTGAGACAAAGTGATAATTCATTAATTATACTATCATACCGAAATATACTTAAAATTAAAATTATATGATACTATATAATCAGATAAATATCACATCTCCTAATGATCCACTTGTCAACAATTAGTCGACATTCATGGCCTCTACATTATCACCTTTGAGATGGTACGTTAATCCACGAGAATTGTAAATTATTATTGCATTTTTTAAGGCCTCCATCTTCTCCTCCTTTTTGGTAATAGTCGACTTCATAGGAACAGAATGGTTAGGGATCCGACGGTGCCATTCCAGCTGTAGGTCCAGTTGTTTCCCAGTTATAGAGCTCCAACTAATACTATCTGGATGTAGTATTATTTCTAAACCCGCTAGCTGCGCTGTAAGTCTTGCAGCTATCGCCTCCTTTCTTGCCTTCTTCCCAGCATCATCCTGTCGTGCCTTCTCAACGGTCTGCACATGATATTCGGCCAGCAAGAGCCGTCTGCTCTTCTCCAGCCCCAACGAATCTATTTTTCTGGCTTTACCACGAATTATCTCACGGTGCTCATCGGTTAGGTTCGATTCCATCCACTCTACTGTGCCATTTTGTTTGCTCATTATTATGGCATTGTAGTGCTCTTCGGTGAGATTGGGACAGCGCCGACTTATGACACGGAAGCGTCCCAAAGCTCCTTCATTTATGTCATTAGTAGCCAGCATCCATGCATATATTCGCATTTGAGGGGTGAGGGAATCAATGACCCCGCCTTTCTCAAATTCTGCAGAAAACCGTGCAAAAGCCCGTGCTGCCCCAGTTGCAAAATAGCGTAGTAATCCATCCAGGTGAGGATACTTGTCTTGCAATTTTTTCAGCCTGCTGAACAGCTCTGGACGAGCCCAGGGCTTCTTGTCAAAGGAGGTAGACTCCGGAGTTGCATCATCACCGAGGATACTACTTGTATCTTGACTAAGTCGTTGAATATAGTGCAGGAGGTTCCAGTGGAGGGGTCCTAGATCCAGTGAATTAATTCCACAACTGTCTGAGCTCCTAATTTCGCGCAGATATGGAATGGAAACAGCTTGAGAGAATATAGCCAGGACAAACAATTCTTCCTGGGTGGCAAGGTCTTGTAAACCTTCAAAGACATTGGCCTCCATATGGTTAAAGGTGCGAGCCTCCTTTTTGTCCCGAATGGTCTCGAGAAACTCAAGATAAATATCTAGATAGGCAATTAACTCGCAAGCTGCATCACCATGTGATTGGTATCTTGTGTTGCTGGTATTGGGGAATTTGGTCCTAATCCCTCGAACTCTTTCGAAGTAGTGTGCATAGGTATCTTGGTGTCCTTTTTTGTCGTCCTTATGATTGAATAGACTACCAGCCAGGCTTGTTAATTTAACTGCTCCGCGCTGGGAAGCCTCAGAGACCCGTCGCTTTTCCGAAGCACCCCCTTTATTATATGTGGCAGAATTATCCCCCGATTCATGAGCTTCATGGGTCCTGGCAGCTCCTGATCATCCCAGTATTTATCCATTTCACTGCAGCCTTCCTTGAAGGTGTTCATTTCCTTGTGCATGCAGCAACCTCTCCAGAGCATTTCCCTAATCATCCTCTTTTCCTCATCAGATAATTTGCCGAACTCCCCTTCTCCCAATTCAATGCAAAGAGCCTTTAGAAACTCTTCATTTCGCCCGTCCCTCTCCACAGATGACAATTGATTCCAGGAAGCAAAGCCCCCAGATTTATCAATAGCCTGCTGTAATGCTGTACACAGCAGGATTGTCATCTTGTCTGGTGGAAGATCCTGAAGAAATCTTCTTCCACGGTCCTCTAAGTCGACCTCCTTCTTCCACTCTCCAAGCAGTTGGACAAATAGCTTTTGATCTGCAGCATGATCCGTTGTGACCCCTCGAAGCTTGCGGATAAAATCATGTGAGTTGACATTTCCCTTCTGTGGACCGAGTGTCTCATTGTAGACAGAATGAATTCCGCCCATTTGCTCTTTAACGCCACTCAGCTGTGTCGCTGCAGTGTGGTTTACTGCTGAATGAACACCTAGGCTATAGAGTTTTCGGTCACCGTTCTCGTTAATAACAATTGCATGTCGAGCCTCGCGATTGATATTCTTGTGTGATGTCCCATCCCCGCTGAGAGTTATGCCTAATTAATTAATTAAATGTGAAGGTGTGATTGGAAATGACAGAGAATTTTCACTTACTCTTTCCCTCTCTCACAGCCTCAGCAAATTGTAACTCTGCAGCGATCCCAGCTTCTGTGATAATGCGTCCAGTTGTCCTATGGTGTACTGAACCCTCGACATGAATATCCGCTCCCTCAGCCGCTGTCTGGATAACATCTCCAATATGCTCCATGGGTACTCCGTGATGTGTGAGCTTGGTTATCATATCCCGTACATTATTACGAACAACACCCTTCTCCTTTAATTTAAAGGTACGGGTGTTGAGCTTAGCTGTTTCCACTGCTCTAGCTCTCTGTTCGGGAACACGAGCCACTCGCATTCTTAAAGCCCTCTTCTCCTTCTTGAGAGAAGAATTTTTAGTTTGGCTTATGGCAAGTTCCGTCCCAAGCTGGTTAATTTGCCCCTCTGCAACAGATAATTGCGAGAGTGTCTCTGTATGCGATCGGTTTGCTTCCGCCAATGCTACCACTGCTCGCTCTTTCGCCAATTTGGCTCGCATGCTGACTTTCCGCTCATTGCGGAATCTGCGTTCGTAATCATGTTTATCCACATTTAAATGTGACGAGGAGGTCTGCGGCTCGCAGTTCTCCTTGTTAGAACCCTTGTTCTGTTTGCTGTATCGTATCCGCTCCAACTGTGCCTTTTGAGCTCCCGATCGCATCCTTTTGGAAGATTTGGATCGGAAGAGAGGCCTCTTTGATTGGTTTCCCATCCCACAGACTTCTTCAAGTAACCTTGACACGTCTTCTTGATGCTGGAAGCTCTGGGACGTGTCTATCCCACGTACCGTGAACCACAACCAAACTTTCCACCAGCTTGTTTCCCACACACATTTTAGCGATCAATTCACGCGTGATATCAACGTTTGAGACCCTGATCTATGCACTCTCCTGATCAGAACTTTCAAAATCGAAATAAATTGTGAGATCCTGTTTAGTATTCCTCTGAAATACGCGTTATTTTTACAAATAATCAGAATAGTGTATGCAAAGGTCTGTTTTATGAAAATTTTATTAATACACCTAGTGTCTACAGAACGTGGTTCAAGCTCTCTGCCTGTATCCGTTTGGGAGGACGAAACTCGCTGGAATGTCGGAGTTTGAATATCATAGGCATTGCGGGTCCCCACTATATGGGTGGGTAAAAGAAAGAGACATTTACAGGGTTTCCGGCCCTTATCCCCTAGGTTCCGATATCCAAATAGGGTTAACACCAGAGGCGTGGATATCAACTCATGGGTTGCAACCAGGGACATATTGTCGATATCTTGTC
>Ga0157379_10006369_pt1 | contig 10165 bp, 9 predicted proteins | sample S25metaG_FD_121802 | JGI IMG/M metagenome (GOLD analysis project Ga0157379, IMG submission 121802) | Switchgrass rhizosphere microbial communities from Kellogg Biological Station, Michigan, USA - S2-5 metaG | ecosystem: Host-associated > Plants > Roots > Rhizosphere > Soil | place: USA: Michigan...
AGAGTTTAGAATTTAGAATTGTTTACTTCCTTCGCTTTATGTGTATGTATCTTGTTCATCTATAGATGAACAAGATACATACACATAAAGCGAAGGAAGTAAACAATTCTAAATTCTAAACTCTTAACTCTTAACTCAACGAGCAAACAGAAGAATCTCAGCCTTGAAGTTGGTGTCCTCATTATATGATATCTCCAGCATCTCCTCCGAATCATTGACGCACCCTTTGCCCTTTGCATACCTCCCCAACCTGATCAGCGCATTCGTAGCATCATCGAAGTGTGCACGCGCTAGAGAGTCTATATGTCTTCCAGAGCTTTTGTAGCCTCCCTAGCACGAGCGTTTATGAGCTAGACGGGCCATATAGTGCTAGCTGGGCTAGATACTTTATGTCCCCGTGTCAGCTTTTGAACGGGCTCCTCTTATGACTACAGGAGTTGTTGAAGGCTAGTTGTGCTTGAATCCAGGAACCTCGACTGAGGAAAAATGAGGAGAGTTGGGGTTGGCATGTGAACAACAGTATAGGCGCGACCCATCAGAACAGGGTGTATGGAGACGTACAGGAAGCATTTTCAATGGAGTATTGAAGGGAGAGGAAGACTCTCGAAAGGTATGCAAGGTGGTCAAGAGCAACGAACTGATGAGCCAAAGCCTAGTTGCTAGGTGAACCACACATTCTTATAGGTTGGTAACAATCCTGTGACCGCCACAGTTTGTGATGCAGAGGGGTCTTCGAGAGGTTGCACTGAGCCTAAGCCCTTCCAGCCAATAACGACATGAGCTGCAGAGGAAGCGCATGAGGTGCACGGGTACTCCAGTATATCTCAAAGGAGCTTGTCTGTTCCTGCGGCGATTTGATGGACGAATAAGAGTTTTCTACTTCTACATGGCCTATCCACAATCCCTAGATACTAATTATTTTGTTATTTGAATAGATACATGCCTCGTTTCCCAACTCATCAGTCGTCTATGTCTAAAATGACAGAGGAAATAACCTCATTCTCCCAGCTAATCTTCCCATCCCCGTGTCTCTTGATTTCAATGAGTAGTTGTTCACGATTTAGTATTCCAAACCGCTCGAGCTGCGGAAAGAGTCTGACGAGCCATTTTGCTCGTTGGTGGTTTTCCTCCAGGTCAAGTAGTGGATCTGCGTCAGCAAAGAAATACAGGCCTATGATCTCTCGCAAAGTGGGGAGCCGTTGCAGGGTCAGAGCCCATTCCGCCTGTGAATCTGATCAATACGAGGGATATGAGGGTGCGGTTTGAGATACTCACACTGAGAAGTTTCCTCATGCACCCTCGGTCGTCATCCCATACACTATCATATATCCTGCTAGGAAGACGAAGATATTCAATATTTGGAAAAATATTGGCCAGCCGTGACAAATCCGAGAATCGGAATAGATAATGGAGCTTGATCGTCCGAAGGGACATTTTGTCTATTCCAATAAAATCGTTGACTGTAGGAACTTCTGAAGGAGTTCCTAATTGGAAAGACTCTAAGTTTTTGAGGGGGCGTGGTGGATTACATTCCGATGTCAACAGTCTCTTCGCGAATTTTGGAGTGGCGTCCAGAGTCTGGAGGTTGGGAAATGTTTGGACCATACACATGGGAAGCAAGCTTTCGTCACTCTCCACGCGATCTCCCATTCGCCATCTCAAAGTGGTGATATTCTGATGAAATCTACAGATCTCTTCCACTTCAGCTTGTCGACGATCCAAGGTATTCCCGTATATACAGAGAAGTTCCAACGTGTGTAAATTGGGCCAGCGGGCGCGAAGCAGGGCGTCTTTGAATTGTTGCACATGTATCCCCCGAATGCGGGTACTGAGGTTGAGGCTCTTAGGAGGAGAAAATTCAGCTCGTCAGGAAATTACACTGAGACTTCGTAGAAGGGCTTACCTCAAGCCGGGGACATTCGTCCACTAGACTGGTTATAGTAGAGAGGAAACTTGTGCATGGATTTCCTGATACACGACAATCTGGTAGCAAGGTCAAAGTGAACTTCCTCAATAAAAAGGAAGCCTTTGAAATCTAAGAGTCATGGAGTTAACTTATAATTCGTGATCAAACAGAGGAGGACTAGCCGGACAACAGGTAAACGAACGCGGAGGTGCCGCCGCCATAGACCAATTTTCACCAGATAACGCATCGGCATATTCGATCTCCATACTGCATAGACGCTTTAGCTTGGCAAGTGCACTCCATAAAGCGTCTCCACGAGGAGGAGTACGGCGCCATCTGAAGGACCTCAAATTGGCCATTCCGACCAGAGCTTGAACAAATCGTTCCTCTCTCTGCTCCTCTGGTTCGCTGAGTGCAGAGTCAGGATATAGATAGGCAGCGGGTGACATAACCCCTAGTGAACGTGGTACTTCGTCTTCGTCGCTTTGAACCACCAAAAATCGGATCGTAGATGCACAATTGCGATTTAAAATGACATGGTTCCAGATATCCCGGTCCTGGAGTCGAGCAGTGAGAGTGTGAAACTTGGTATGTCGAGGAAGTATGAGGCGACAAAGTGCTTTACAGGATAAACCGAAAGCGACCAGGTCCGAAAAATCAACAATATTCAGGGCAATGTTGTCCTGTATTTCGTTTGGAAGGTCCAGGACTGAAGCAACTGTTCTCGATATCGACATTATTTGGGGTTTCTCCAGCAAGATGACTGTGGGGTAGGCGGTGCGAACAGTCTCTAAATGCTGTGTCGTGTGAATGCCACAGTCGTTTGGCACGGACCGATCCCGAAGAGGATTCTGAGAGCGCTCGTCCAAAGATCGCCCAAAGATTAGAAATACCGTCCCGCCTTTAAATCATAAAAACATATTCTAATAAAATGCTTGAATAAATTTATAGGTTTAAAGTCTAAAAGTATCCGAAATAATTCTCAAGGGCCCGCGAGAAATCTATGAAAAGGCTACAAGAAAGTCACTGAACAAAACAACCCCCAAAAACAGCGAAGATTGAAAGAAAGAAAGAAGATGAATACTACATTCAGATAGTATCTGGGAAGAAAACGAAAGCTGAAAAGAACTTCTGCGGTCACCCACAGTGGTTCATAACCATCGGCCAAGCGTGCCGAACTTGTGACCATAAAGACAATTACTATATTCGGACAATAAAGAGGTGTCGTTCAGCTCCTCATGTCGCTACCAAACCCAACCGGGTCTGCACTATCCAGTTCTTCGTCATTCTTTCTCTCTGCAATTATAGCAGCTTCCTACCTTGGAGGAATATATCTTTCTCGAGCCGGAAGAATCACATTTGCCAAACCATTGTCATCCAATGATGGAGGAGCTCCAATACCCATCCGCTCTCGAGACGACGCAGGAGTAATACGGGCCAGATTAAAGGGAGTGTGTATAAGTAGTTTATTTAGTTGCGGTGTTATATATACCTTGGTGGCGTTGGATTCTCGAAACAGAGTGCGTGTTCTGCTTTTCTTAGGAAATTATGCAATAATTGTCTGTAGTCTCCTTGGATAACTGCTATAAAATCTACGGCAGAAATTCTGGGCCTCAATGTATCCCGCAAGGGACTAATTTCCTGTCTTTTAGTCCCGCTCTTGTATACCGGTCCATTGACAGCGATGGGGCTCTCGAAAACCTTGCCTTTCCAGAGTCGATGGTCGTTCAAAACCAATGCCAGAACCATCTTCGGTAATTGGATTGGACTGAGAAATTTCATAGTCGTAAGTTATCATGAACCTACCATACATTGATGATGACGGTTTCGGCCAGGCACCACTTACAGAAGAAATAGTATTTAGAGCCTGTCTTCTCTCCGTTGGCCAACTTTCTGGTCGATCATTATATAGTAGCATATTTATCACTCCTCTATGGTTCGGATTAGGTATTAAATGTCGACTCGTCCTGCTCTTTGCGCTGCTAACAGAAATTCAGCTCACCTGCATCATGCGTACGAACTATACCATAATCTTGGGGCTACAAATCAAGCACTAAAACAATCTATTATAACAGTCTGTAAGCTATTCAAAGACCTATTATGCTACTAAATCACACATATTGATTATGGCAGTATTCCAGTTAACATACACCACTCTTTTTGGCGCTTACGCCTCTTTTCTGTATTTAAGAACGGGTATGTCCACTTTCTAAAATGAAAATCAATCCATCTCTCATATCCGTCCATTTAGGCTCAATAATACCCCCCATATCCGCACATATCTTTGCCAACATCATGGGACTTCCCCAACCTGCTCTAGAAGCGAGGATACATCCAAAGAGACGTTTGCGTAGGTCATCCTTTCATTTCCCCAAGTCATATCTAACTGGTCATTGTACCGTAGTCATATGGTCAGCTTATCTTGTGGGTCTTTCGGGGTTTATATGGAAATCCGGCCCTTGGACTGCATAGGTGGTGATTCAGTATCCAACTCAGCGCCCGAAAGGCACGGCCCTAAGGTACCGCATGGATCCGTGACTGGAAAATGATTCTCCTAGCATCTTAAATTCTTATATATACCGCTCAGAAGGGACGGTAGCTCCTTTCGTTTTGGAGATTGTTGAACAGGTTGTGGCTCCATACTCTGACCGTTTTTAACACGGCATTATCACATTTCTCCTTTAGTTCCGTTCCACATTTTCAGATATCTTCGGTTCTTCATATTATTGGGTTTTGGTCTTGACATTCTCCACTTTCTTGATACAGTGAACAATGCGCCATCAATTTCTATCTTCTCGTTTTCTCGGAGTATCGGGCTCCTCAGTGGCTTATCTCAGCAGCCAGCCAAGCTAGATCACAGGGCATATTCGAACCGCCGAAATGCATCACTTCGCTTCAGCTCCCATCGAGCCATCGATGGTTAAGCTAACTCTCTCCATCGAAGGGATTGAGAAGCTGACATGAATACGCTTAGACGCCGACATCCATCCATCCGAAAAACTCCGAATGCCCAACTAGCGCATCAACTCTCTCAGGAAGAGCCCCCATTCAAACACCGGGCTCGCGTGATATTAATTTTGCAGTGGTAAAATGCAGGGTCGTCTTCGGAACATTGCCCTAAAATCTTCACCATCTTTCCTCTACAGATCAAACATTTTTGGAAAGTTTCATAATATTAGGCGGTATGAGGAGTACACTCTCCGAATTATAGAGCTAACTACCCTCCTACTTTGACTCCATGTGCAATTAGAATAAATATGCCTGGATATGCTTCTTCGCTCGCGCTGAGACAAAGTACCCTTCGTGTCGTTTCCTATAATTACTTGTTATGACGGAGTCTTCACCGAAGAAACGAGGAAGCTGAGGGTTGAAAATCAGCAATGCTGTTGTATGGACATTTCAACAGAAGAAACTGACCTAATTGCAACTCCTTCCACTTGGGCCACCACATCCATCGACTTCTTGAGGTGCACGTTCAGCAATATCTAATAAAGTTATTAGCCGTGGGAAAGCTATACTGGCGGGTTCCTACATACCAAGAGGTGCGGCATTGGTGAAAGCAATGAGCCCGACAAGGATGAGGGTCAAGGCAGAGGAAGTGACTGAGAAGCGCATTATTGAGTCGAGTTTAGAGCAACTTGGTGAGTGTTCTATCTCTTGAGGTCGTGAAAGCGATAGCGATGGTACCACCGCCTTTTATACTATACTCCACAAACTTTTAGACGACCAGACGCCCCACTTTACCGAGAACGGGGAATTTGCCACCTTCGACAATTGGTCATAACTACGGAAAGTTTGGCCATGCCAACAAAGCAGCTCCTCATAATACCGACGGTTCCCTAAGGAAAGGACCTGCGTTGGGTTCCCCTCGTGACATAAATTTGCGGGACGGTGCCTTGTCCAAGTTCGGATATAGGCCATCATCGCAGGGCGGAAGAGCTTCGACAAGTATATCTTGTGACAGGAAGGCATGGAGAGGACTGAAATATCCCGACTGAGGAACCTAGCCGAGTTCATCTAAATGATTGAAAAGAAACCACGCTGTCAGCCAATACCGCACATTTCTCGGCGTCCCTCTTCGAGTAATTGTTTTCCCAGATGATTATCGTTTTTTCTCCTGCCGGTGCCCCAGCAGAACGGCCCTTGACCGATAAACTGTTTCTTTGAGAACCAATCCAAGTGTTTCCTCGGAATTTTTAGATTTACAGTTAGAAGTGATTCAGGTAATTGGTATCAGCTTCTACAAGGAAATGATCTACTCCCCTTTCCACGAACAAATAAGAAGCAAGAGACAATCCTCTCGAATTGGAACGGCATTGAGTCATATCTTCCGCTGGGGAAAATTTGACCCTCATTTTCCGTTACAGTTCTCACGAAGAATAGGCAGATCAGTGACGTTTAGAGCATAGGACCCTGATCAGTGCTTCAAGCAGCAAAAAATGTCGTCAACTATTTTTACTGAAATTTCCGTGATCCCTTGTCGGATGGGTATGGCAACACTATCGTGGAGAGTTTTAGACGCTATGGCTAAGAATATAATGGGGACATTAATATTTATAGATAAAGTAGTGAAAATGTTGGCAAGGAAATGTCGAAAATGCAAAATATGTCTCAGTGGTGTGACATACGTGTGAAGTTTATGGCATCGGCCCACCCTGATCCCACAACCACATCTTTGCGCTGAAGTCAACCTTCTCCAAGTGTTCTATGTCTCGAAGAAGGTCAAATTGCTTTATAGTCCCAAAAGCCCACTTGTTCGCTTCAAGATAACATTTCCAATTCCTTTAAATCATGTCCCTTCCCCCTTAATATTGACGACGTACCTCAAGCATCGGCAGAAGGTTATGAGAATCACTAGCCAACTGCAGCGAACAAACGTTTATTTCAAACGAACATCGTGAATACACACGGTAAGGATCTTTGCGTCGATAACAAACCAAGGTTGCCGGTGAGTCGACCCTGACCTTAACGTTGGATATTGGCTCAGTTATATTTACAGTCGACGACGAAATCTAATAAACCATCGTCTCTCTTCATTTTTACAGCCTTCTTCCCAGTGTAGCGCCATTTCATAGCTTCTATAGCGTCTTGTTGACTTCTTTCCTGCTCCATCAGAAGCTTACAATCAAAGGCAAGATAACTCCGTTGCCCGATTCCGACGCGGATAACCAAGTACTCCTACGAAGCGTAGATACAATCATGGGGCGAGACCAAGGTGGAAGGCAATAACCTCAGCCAACGGTGTGGGATTTACTGCGGACATCTTCGACAGCTACTGAAGAGATAACATATGAACCTGTCATAGACAGCAGTGGACGTCGCTAACATCAACAGCAATATGGTCGGCCGATGATAGCACAATATGATGTGAGAATTCACGGACTTTGGAGAGAGTGGGACCGATGTTCGTACCTTTTCAGAGATTATTGTGGATTCGCCAACCGGCTCCAAGTTCGAGAAGGTCCTAGAAGGCTGATTAAATGATATTCAGTGAGTCTGTTACCCGATTGTAAACACAGCATGTGCTGCCCAGGTTCACCGTCAAAGGCAAAATCTAGTCTAGCTTTAATGACCTAAAACACTACGTCCATGTTGTTAGGAAACATGCCAAGGCAACGGCTAAGTAGCGGAAAATTATTGGAAAGGGAATCCGCCATACCTCCTGGCGATTTGACACTCTAGATATCGATCTTCCGTAATACCGTGGACAACGACTTTTTCACTGAAGACCCCTCAAATTTCCAGCTGACCGATATGAGAAGGAGAGAAAAAAAATACCTCTCAACTAAGGCAAACATCTATCAAACTCCACTCGATAAGCTTTGCATCCAAGGTGAGTAAACAACTACCATCGCTCTTTGATGTCCATCAACTGCTTTTGGCAAAGCTACTACGGCCCTGGTCTAACCACACAGCATACTCCATTTTAATGACATTCGACGCTGGCAGCCTCATCTTGACTGCCCAAGAGCTGGGAAGCTCCAGTAATGATGAAAGAGGAAGGGTGTGTTTACCCGTTTCGCATGGTCTTCTATGATGTTTTTGAAGAGATGGTTAGGAAGTCTCCTCTAAATGACCTGGCTTATTTACATTCTTCTCTCGCATTTCGTATCCAATTCGTAACAATGGAAGACTACGACACTAGCCTCTATTTTTCGATAAACCACGCCAATAGTATATATACGACGTCGCACCCAATGTTATTCGTCACAAAACGACTATATGATGGGTTTATCTTCGTAAAAGTGCCCTCAAACTCCAGCAACGGAGCATATGTTTTTGAACCAACTCGTAGTCGATAATCAACACCCGGAGAGACCTACACGTTGGAAAATTCGGCTCTTGCCATCACCAAATTCGTCGACAGCCTAGCATCGCCTGTCTGGTGTTCAGTTGTAAACGCTTATCAGCCAGTCTCTATATCATCATCCAGTCCAAGTCTCCAACCCACAAGCCTTACTCCATACAATAACGGCCACCGAGAAGCCTCTTCCTACCGCTGTTACACGACGTACTCTTCCAAGGTTCGATTAATTTCTTGCTATCAAGGCATGTAATTCAGTCTCAACATACAAAGAATGGGTAAGTGGGTAGGTAGAGAATATGAATATGCGTAAGACAGGACTCTTCCAATCTTGTGTGTTCGCGAAATTGTAAGGGTACATTCATGAACGAAGTCACAGACAACTCTAACTGGGAGGCAAGGTGACTGGACGTCCGTAGTAAAACTCTTTGCCTCGCTGATCTCGAGGACAGGTATATAATGAGGAAATCGTTAACAAATGGAAATGCGAGGTATTCGAACTTGCGGAATCTGAGTTTACCCATATCTGTCTGGCGCATTGAGGAGTTGGCCTTCCGATCTAAGTCTGGGTGCTTTGAAAAGGTTAGCGCCATCACCGTTTTCACGGCAGACGTTGTCAAGTCCGACAGGGCCATTCCAGAATGCCTTGGAGACCGGTTAAGGCGAGCTGTCAGGTCTCTCGAAGATGGCCCAGAATCTCTTAAAGACTAGTATCCGGGGTTTGACAATAATGTCTTAGGCCTCGTTCCCTTCTTGATGGTTTGACCACCCTGGACAACTTTTTTGAACTTTGTATTTAAGACGTAACTATTCTTAAATCTGTCGAAGAATCGGCCGGAGAGGACATTCAGACCAGAAGACGAAGACTCACAGTAATAATTCCAGTGGTTACCATGTGAGGTTGATGTCAGCGGAGGAACTGCAAAGCAAGCGAATACTGTCTTTGCAACTCTTCATTAATAATCTGGGTCTGAAGTATTACCAAAATTTCTATCAAATAATCGAAGAATTCATCACCGTAGCTATTCCTTTGTGAAATATCACTCTGACCCCTTAAAAATATCCTGAAGTCTCTATAACGATCCCGATCTATGAGCGGCCAAGAAAGTGAAGGACCTTGGCAACTAAACGGCGAAGATGACGCAGATCATTGCGAGAGACGGCACCAGTTGATCAGACAAACCCAAAATGTTATCAAACCTGACGCAGATTCCTTCATGCCGCCTCTCATTCCTGGTGACTTTATCCCAGAGACATATGTTGGAAATACATCTTTTTCAAAAGGGTACCGCCAGATTATACTCTGAAGTGCTGGAATGGGATCGATTCCGTGGGCGTTTCTACTTGCCTTGGTTCGACAAGTTGAAAGAGGACTGGATATTGGATCTAAAGAAGGAATGCGGCCATGGTGGTTCACAGAGTATTTTCAATTCGCAATTATTCATCTTACACTCACTCAATTGGAATATCAAGGTGGTTCGTGGCACATCGAGGGAAAATTGGTATGTTGAATTTCATTCGACACCACCCACGGTGACCTCTTAAAATTCATGGTTTTACAGAATGAACATATCGCTGCGGCCGCCATCTATTACTATGGTAGTGAAAAATCTCACCCCGAATCGTCTTCTATCCCGACAGCAAGGAAGAGGCAAAGATATGATGGCGGGTGTTAATTACGAGTAATACGGGCACAGCTGGGTCCCCACTGTCTTCGGGTTGGAGAATAAAGATATGACAGGACAGCTCCGGGTCAGTGTGGATACACGGCAAGGTCGAATCCTTACACCCCCCAATGGTTTCCAGCTCCGTGTAGCACCGTTCAATTGACAAGACCCCAACAAACTGGGTCATAGGAAGATTTTGGCTGATCCTAATATCTAGGTTATTTCTACGGCAAATATTCCACGGCAACGCCGAGACTAGTGGAGTGATCATATTATGGATAACAAGAC
>Ga0157379_10006370_pt1 | contig 10165 bp, 12 predicted proteins | sample S25metaG_FD_121802 | JGI IMG/M metagenome (GOLD analysis project Ga0157379, IMG submission 121802) | Switchgrass rhizosphere microbial communities from Kellogg Biological Station, Michigan, USA - S2-5 metaG | ecosystem: Host-associated > Plants > Roots > Rhizosphere > Soil | place: USA...
AACTTGGATTTGCTATGATTTTCTTGATTTTAAGAGATGTGTGAATCCCCTAATCCGATGCAGCGCGGAGTCCGGGTGCCAGTCGTCACATACATTCACAACTTTTTTTGCTAAGAAACTGTTTGGACCGCTATCTTCAAGATACTTTACTGCTTTCAGCTGGCGACAATTAAATCTATATGCCAAACCACAACCGGAAAACGGCAGAGAATGTCTCTCCTGAGGAATACACGGCAGAATACCTCTAACTCTTCATCCTCGCATCCCCCGCCTAGGGTTTGTTATCTGGCTACATTCCTTTTCTGAGAGAATTCACAGGAACATTGCCGGGGTCTATACAAGATTTAGGGCTCAGATATTAATAGTTCCGTCTCTCAGGTTTTATCTTCCGTCTCTCAGGTTTTATCTTCCGTCATGAAGGTATCCTACTACCCAGAAATGACGGACATGTGGTTTAGTGGTTTAGCATTCGGTTAACATTGAGAGTAACTTCTTATTTGTGTGCGAAGGGTCCAACGTTCAATTCGCCGCTTTTCCACTTTTGAAGAATTTTTGTGATTTCTCTGCAGATGTTCCAGTGGATGGGAGTTTTGTGGCTGGGCGCCTCGCCTATTGGCCGAATTATACAAACGCAATGGCTCGTCCTTTTGATTAGCTGTAATGATAAGTATTTATCAATATAGTATTTTCGAATTTCCTATGAAGGGATAATCCGATTATGTGGCGATGTATGGAAAAAAAGGGGGAGCCCGGGTGAACTAGCCATGTGTTTCGGCCAATCGGCGAGACGCCCAGCCACAAACCCCCATCCACTGTAACATCTGCAGAGAAATCATAAAAATTCTTCAAAAACAATGGACAAGCGGCGAATTGAACGCCGGACCTTTCGCACACAAGTAAGAGATTATTCTCAGTGCTAAGCGAATGTTATACCACTAAACCACATGCCCCATGACCATTCAATCAATACTTGATCCTGTCGGTATAAGTCACCTCCGAATCAAGGTGATCATCAAAAGATTTCAGATATCAAATCATTTGAAATCGTAAATGAACGCTAAAAGGTCGAAAAATATTTGCCCACGGAAGTCTTCCTGTACCATGGCTTCGCTCAGGAAGTTGGACCTTCACCAAACTTCTTCTTGCGGAAGCTTGCTTTTGTACTGGAAACTCACAAGACCTGGTGAGACTGGTGGCCCGAGAAGCTATTTTAGCAGCTGAGATACTGAGATTGTGGGGAAGAAATATAAACCCAGCTATATAGGTGAGATATATTTTCGGTTTATTTGAATGAATGAATCAAGCCGTCGTCCAATAACTATCTTCCGGCAAAAAAACCCCGAGGGCGTAAATCATGAGGACGAAACGAAGTGAAGAAGAGGAAAATTTGGTTCAGTTGTTCGATTGGGGCCACTGGCAAGCGGCGCAAGGAAAGTTGTTGAAATAAGCGTCGCGAATCGAATAAATGAGAGAAAATAAGATTTGTATCGTTTGACCTCGGTGAGCTCGTGAGGCAAACGGATAGCGTACATACATCGAATGTAAACTATTTATACTGCTTGAGTAAAATAAAAGAGAAATGAAAACAAAAAGAGCGGAAATTATACCGGGAATGAAACATTCCGTGCGGTGAAACCGCGCGCGGCTGTGCTCGGAGTTGCAGACATTGCGCGCGCTCGCAATTCTCACTCTAATTTTCCAACAAAAGTCTCTTCAATGAGACAAAAGTACAACATATGCTTCGAAGTTGTACAAAGCATAATCGCATTTGGCACTAGTGGGATGAAAAGGGCAGCTTGTAAGTGGTGCAACGCTGACCTTCGACTGAACAACGCGACGTTACGTCACGCGTTTGTGACAGAACTTTGGTTTCTGGTTCCTGTTTCGGTCCTTGAAACATCTCCGAAGGTTCGAGACATTGCAGAACAAGGCATAGTGCATTGTTCTAAGAAGAGAAATCACCATACTGTTTTCCACTAGGGTATATCACGTCACCTGACTCTGGGGGTGGAGAGGGAGTGAAAGAAAGTAAAGAAAAGTATGGACAAGCGGCAAATTGAATGCCGGACCTTTCGCACACACAGTGAGAGGTTGTCCTCATTGCTAAGCGAATAATATACCACTAAACCACATGCCCCCATGACAATTCGATGAACTATGCTCTAGGTGAGGCCACATCAGTCTCCGGTTGCTCAGAGTTGTCTACCATTAGGCATTCCATCATATATAACCACAAACAGAGAAAATAAGTTTATACGAACCTTTTACTAGCGAACCACTCGTATTTGTTGGAATACTTTGTTGGAATATTTATTTTGCAGTCCCCCGTGGTACCGTTCAACAGAATACCATTATCAGTGAACACATGCTGCTAGGCCTTTTTTATTAGGCGATTGTGAATATTCCGTCTGTCTAAAATGAGACGAAAGGGTGGATATAGGGCGATTCCAGCAGGTATTGAATTTTACAGCTATCGCTCCTTGATGTTCAGAGTATATAGAACCAGAGGGGTTCTCTTATCGTGTTGGTTGTCTGAAGGTTCGTCTGTATGCCCATATTTAAGGATAGATGCGCATAAGGGCGACATACAAGCATAAAACAATAGGATAAGTGGCAAAACAAGAGAGGGACATGGACGCACTCCGGATCGAACGCGGGACCTTTCACAGCTAAGAGAACACCCCCATTGCAAAGCGAACGTTATACCACCCAAAACATGGGCCCAGAACGGCCACGGGGGAAAATACATCGTCCGAAAGGGTGGGAAATGATCGCTTCTTACAGAGTCGGAGAATGTCCTTCCACGTACCCACCGTGGTTTACAACAAAGCGGAGAATTCGTCCAGTATTCAATGAAGAAGGAAGGAGTCTAAAAATACAAAATCTAGAAGGGGTTGTGGCATCAGAACTTACGGAGGGAGTTGTAGATCGTTGAAAGCCCCAGAGTCAAAGCTATTCTCTATTTTGTCATCTTCATAGCCGCGACAAAAATCGTCAAAGGTATATCTTTGTGTGCTATGTCGGGGTCCCGGTCAAACAGACCTATGATATAATCTAAGAACATCCAGATGGCTTCGACCGCGGCGGGAGTCAATGGTTGCTTGTCGGCTCGGATAACAGTCACCCACGTGGAAAAAATTAGGAGGAATTCATATACACACTAAAATAGCGTACATTTCCAACTTGGCTTTGCCATCTTGTGCAATGTGCACCAGTGAACTCTCCATCGAGCACCATAGCAACCAAATCTACTCACCTTTCGTCTGCAAAGCCATTCTCCTGTTTAATCATGAAATACGTGGCAACTTGATTGCCAAAATCTGGTCCGGAATGTTCAGGAAACCTTGAATTTTGGTCATGGGGATAGAGGATAAGAGGGAAGCCAATAGCATCCATCCCAGGGGAGACATAGCCAAATGAGATATCCGGATCCCCTTCAGTCACGAAAGCAAACTCGAAAGTGTCCCGTTCGAAGGCGTCTGCTTGACAATTTATGGTGAAACCTCTAATGATCATTGGATGGATCGAAGGAATAATTCGCGGTGGAGGAGAGATGCAAAGATTTCTCATGCGCCAAACTGCCGGCATTTCTCCACTGCCGTGACGACGTAACTAGAGTAATATTGCCATTTCCCAGGAAATCAATACCTTGCCACATTCGTGTTCTCCTATGCATTCTGAAAGGCAGTCATGTCCATCGACCTCGCCTGGGATGCGCTCCTCCGGTCTTCGCTCGCGTCTTCGCTGGCCGACATGCTGAATCGCCAGCTTTCGAACACTCAGCGGCCGTCTTTTATTGGTCCAGTCACTGTAACTTCCTTCGAGTTTGGCAATGAACCACCAGATGTAGAGATTGTGGATATCAGGGATATTTATCGCGACTTTTTAGAAGATGAAGAGGAAGAAGAAGCTAATGAGAATGGAAGAGGTGGAACTGGCGGCGTGACAATGCCAGGAAAGGGAGATGAGGATGGTTTCGAATGGATATCGCGGAGGACGGCTGGGATGGGTCTTGCGGAAGAAGCACCGACATATCACCATCTACCACCTCATGTGAGATATGGAAAGGGTCCTTCAGCAGATCCGTTCTTAGGATTGGGAGTAACGAATTCTAGAAATCCTTTGTCGTTGAGCGTACCAAATTTGTCGGTTGGACATGGCCCAATGTCTGCTCCTCCGTCCGGAATGTTTAGGTCGATGTTATCAAAACCTACGACGCCATGGTCTGCTTTTCCTTACTCTAATCTGCCTCCTTTTTCCGCTACGTCCACACCGCCGCCACAGACGGTAAATTCTGTTTCCCTGTCGCCTGCTAACGGAACCCCACCCAAAGATGAAAATCCTTCCTCCCGTTCTCCATCCCCACCCTCTCCTACTTTTCAACATCCTAACCTTCAACTTCACTTCCGCATAAACCATCAGTCAAACCTCCGCCTCACCCTCACGACTTCTCTCCTCATTAACTATCCATCACCATCCTTCATGTCCCTTCCTATCAAGCTATCTGTAACAGGCATAGTTTTCACTGGAGAAGTTGTCCTAGCATACGAAGGTTCCCGCAGCCGAGTTCACGTCTGTATCCTTGACGACCTCGATCCGTATGGTCCAGCAGGAGATCGTTCCGGAAGGAGGGATTCCACTGTATCTACTGACCAGCAGTCTTCCTCATCGGGTTCTAATGAAGCCCCGTACTATGAATCCGGATCGGGGAAGCCTCTCCCTATCGGGATGCGGCTCCTCCCTTCCATCCTCATCGAGTCCGAAATAGGACAGGCAGACAAGCATGTGCTAAAGAATGTTACAAGAGTGGAACGTTTCATTCAAGACGTCATTCGCAAGACCGTCGAAGAGGAATTATTATTTCCTAATTATCATACAATCATACTTGGTGGTGAATCATGAAAGAAGAAATCCAACTCTAGAGGCTTTACAGCCATTTTGACATATACGGGCCGTCTAATTCGTAACCCAGTCTGCGATAATAGTCGCGGGTTCCAACGCCTATTAAAGTGGATTAGCGTGGATATAAAGGGAGCAAAAAATATCTGGCAAACCTGAAATAACGGCTAGTTTAATGCTTCCGTGTTCGTCTCGAGCTATTCGTTCGGCCTCCTCCATCAACAATGTTCCGAAGCCCTTGAACAAATGTCAATCATTTATCAATCATTTTGTCAACTTATATTCCTTACCTGATGCTGGAACTTCGTTGGATCACGTCCATGAACCGGAACGGCAGTCCCGTAGACGTGCAACTCCCTCACAATACTACATCCTCCTTCAACCCCTTCTTGGTTCTTTCGAGGCAACAGTTCAGGTCGGAATGTACCTTCCTCTGAACACTTCCGCAGTCGAAGCAGGCCAACAAGAATATCACGTTCGGGATCTTCGTATGAAAGGAAGGTCTCCCAACCACCGTTTGCTGTATAATCGCGTCGAAGAAGTTCAACTGATTCTGGTCGTACTTTATGATGTATTTCATGGATCTATAATGTAAAATAAAGTTAGACAAATAGTTTTCATTATAATCAGAATACATACTCCAACTTCACGGAAGCGGACGTCGCGACATTCAGCCCCAAAATCTTTCATTCGTTGCAAGGCAAGCTCTCGTAGATTGCCAGAATTTTCACACCCACTGGAAACAAGCGGCAGAGGTATATCTCTGAAAAGAAAATCAGGAAGCGGGACTAAACGAAGGAGATGTTACACACCGCTGTACGCGATATACTCGGGTCCAGGGGGGAACCAGAGCAAGGATTCGCGCTACGACATCGACAAGAACGTTTGGTGTATAGTTCTTATACCGACCTGTCCGCCATAGCTCGTATAGACCTGTACCACGAATGACAAGGGTAGGATAGATCTTAAGACCGTCGGAGCGGAATGCTGGGTTTTCAAAATATTCCTGGATTTCATCATTATCCAAACCCAAACCAAACTGATTTCGACAAACCTTGAATTGCTCGATATCTCGTTCAACACCAACATTTGGCAAATCGGGCATCATATGCGCTACGACTTTGAAACCTGCATCTTTTGCCATGTGGAAGCTTTCGGATACAGCGCGGACGGTATGGCCACGATTGGAATCGCGGGCAACATCTTCGTATACAGACTGGACACCAATCTCCAGTCGTGTACATCCGTAACGTAACATTTGACTGTATGGAGATTTATCAAGGAAGGAGGGTAAGGTGGACAGTGCGTACCTTAGATGAGGTCGTAGACAATAGTCTGGACGAGTCTCGATGGTGATGCCGATTGCTTTTGATTTGCTTTGCTCTGAATATCTGGAAATCTGTCAGAGACATGCCATAAGCAAATTACGACGACGTACCTGACTGCTTCGTCTACATCAAAGCCAGTATATCCAGACAAGGCATTATGCAGCTGCGCAATGAACCCATTCCGGTAATCCTCAGGCATGCTCATAAATGTTCCTCCCATAATGATAAACTCGACCTAAATGGAAGTTAGCTTCATGACATATTGTAATTCTTCTAATGGCAACACACCTTATCGACACTATGCCCTAGAGCTTTTAGCTGTTCCACACGGCCACGGGTTTGTTCGTATGGGTCGTATCGTGCACGAATAGCCCGCATACTTGTGGGTTCATATCCTGTGTAACTTTGCGTACTGTATTCGAAATCAGAATCTGGCCCACCGGGACAATATCTGCAAGAAGTTGGATCCGTTGACTTGGGTTTCATGATACTGAAAAACATACACGCAAATGTTCCCGGTCATTGCAATATGCGGGCAACGATGAGGCTTGCACATGACAGCAACAACGGCGATCTATTTTGACATAGATAAGTATTTGTAGGATATGGAGATACAAACAGCACGCACACCGCTCGCTGTTCGGATTGGCCTTGCACGCAGTTTGGGCAGCAAAGCTTTCTTGTATTCATCGGGAACGGCACTAATAATATCTACTAGACGTGGTTGACCACTATAACCAAACCTTTTGGAAAGCCTTGCGCGGATTTCATTGAGGGAGACGGTGCGATTTGAGTCATGGGCTGCGATCAGCTCTGCGGCAATCGCTGAGGTTACACGAAGAAGCCTTTCAGTTTGTGAAGGTCCTGTATGCTTTGTTTGGTGAATTGTTCAGTTAATTAGGTATATTCGTACCTTGGGATGCAGGTGGGGACATGGCGGCCTTTAGCAGTGGCTGTTGATGAATACTACACGTGACAAAGTCTGGAAGCGAAGATCCTCGCTTGAATCGCTTGTAACCCAACTTTTCTTATCCCCATCGCCTGTGAAAATTCCCCTCACGCTGCATCAATTATACTGGTGTCAGCCGATCCCAAATGCCTTCGAAATTTAGATGTAGAGTACGTATGGACATCGTTTTTGTCCTATTCAAATATACTGAGATATTGGCAACTATAGTATTATTCTGGTAAAGGATCTCCAATAGGCGGTGGGTGCAGGAAAGGCGACCGATGTGATTTTCTTCATCCACAAGAAGGCCCCAACCCGTGGCGAACGACAAAGAAAAAATCGAATCGACGATGCAAGGTTATATGGGCTCCCAACTTCGTTTCCAAACAAATCCCTGACACGTTCCATCATTCAGTATTTCGATTCTTTCGGCTATCGAATAGGACCAGGCTGCTGGAGGAGTTCAGAAGACTGTCCGTTCTATCACCCAGATGACAGTGGTTGGCCAAGCGCCAAACCTCCTCTCGAGCCCCGGCGTGAAGAAGATTACTCTCCCTCCTCCTATGACCTTCCTCCTTCTGCGACCTTAATCAACACGGCAAGTAAAGCCCCGCTTAACGCCCCAACTGGACCCAGCATTCTGAAGGTTATTGCACTGGCTTCAAGCCCCCCCATTCTAAGCAGCACAACCTCGACGAAGCCTACCCAACAATCGCCTAAACCTATTCCTTCTGAGGAAGATCAAACCAAATCGGACTCAAACGCATTACCAGACGATATGATGCCCGTGGACTCGCCGACGACGCGTGCCACTGACCTTGGTCTGCCTTTGAACAGGCCCAGCAAGCTCGTTATTCAAACGGGGAAGATACAGAAGTTTGTGAAAAGTACGACAAATTCACCGATACCAAATACGGAGGGCAATGATAATGGTCTTGGATATTGGAGGAAGCGGATCTCGTGCGTCGTTTTGTTGTTTCGTTATTGTGGCTGCGTTACTTAAATGTTCGCATACTTAGAACTTTGCAGAGGGTAATTGCGATGAAACGAAGTCTTCAGGAACTGGATTTCAGGCTTACAGCAGAAAGGGATATGATCAACAGGCTTTATTCGGATCCGGATGCATGTAAGATGACATTAGGAACCTTTGAATCTTCTGCGCAAGAAAGGCGCCAACCTCTGGAGAAAGAGCTGAAAAACCGTATGGATGAATTGGAGAAGCTCGACTTCTGGGGTTTTCGTATCAATGTACCTCCGGCCACCCTTGAAGAGCGTGGGGACGTTTCTTCTGCGGCAATCCGGGAACAGCTGAACGTACTCGAGAATAGACTCGCCGAGTATCAGCGAAGGATTATTGAGAGGGAGCAAGCTTCGAAGGATGAAGATGTCGAAATGGCTGGCGACGACAATTCACCACGAATGGTGGAAGCTCAGTCCAAAGGACTTACACCCGAAGAGATTTCTCTGGAATTGCAGAAGCTCGAGTCTTCTGTCAGCTCTGTGAGAGAGGAGATAGATCTCAGGATTGACGAACTAAATGAAATGAAGGATGTAGTCGACACCCATTTTGAGGACCGTGAAAATGTTGGCAAGGCCTTGGACGTCATCTCAGTTCAGCTCCGTTATCTTCGTGAGCAACTCGCGACTCTTTCCTATGCAGAACATGTAGGCGGTGAGGCTTCTCCTGATGAAGCTTCGGTCCCTATGAGGCTGGCAACAATGAAGAAGGAAACGGAAACGCTGGTTGATTCTATGGCAAAGGTGTGACAACCTCTCATATACCCGTCGTCTCTTTCCTGACTCTCTCGCCAGTTGAACTCACAACAAGAATCCTTACTCAAGTCCCAACGTGAAACCGAAGAGCAAACTCGTGAACTTGTCAAAGAGATCGAGGTGCTACGGAAACAACTTGGTCAAGCCCCATCATCAAGGATCTACCACGACATGGTATTAAACGGTGTCCTTGCAGATGTCAACGAACGTATCCAGACTTCGGCGGACCATTATAGTGGATATATTGAATCTCAATTTGGTCAACTTAGGAAACAGATTCTGCAGGCGATAGAGGATCCGATTCTCAAACCTGCTAAAGTCATCACCGATATTACACGGTTGCTTACCCCGTCCAGCTAACTCTTGTTTCATATTCTTGTTCTCTTTTACTTTGTTGTGTATATCGTGTAGATCTGTATCAATAGACCACCCTTTGTTTCAACTGCTCGTTATATAGCTGGGAGATGGGCGCTACCGCGATTCTGAGACGTCAATCAAAGATTTTTTCCAATCGAAGGTTAGGGAGTCAGGGAAGAGTATGAAATCACGGTGCTGGGTATGCCTACCTTTGTCTTCTGGACATTTCTAAATTAACACTTGCAAGCACTATGATCAGAATACAGGAAAACCTCTTCCTGATCATCCCAGCGGCTGTCCCAACGCTCGTTGTCCCTTTGTCCACCCAGATTCACCAAACTGGAAAGCAAGTCGAACAAGTCAACCCAAACCAAGTGCGCGTGGGGCTCGTGGTAGTGGCTCCACCTCGCGTCACGAACGCTCTCCTATTCGTCGTGAACGTTCCCCTCAGCGGACCCATCCCTCTCGATCTCCTCGTCGACGCGAAGTTCATTCTCCGCCACGCCGTCGGTCTCCGCCTCGCTGTGAAATCATTTCTTCTGCTCGGCGTGAAGACCGCTCTCCTCGACGCCAGCAATCCCCTCGTCCCCGTTCTCCTCATTCTCCCCGTCCTCGTCCTCGCGCTCGATCTCCACCGCCTCGCCGCGACTCTTCTCCAACACGACCCGGTTCTCCTGCATATTCAGCGACATCTCAAGACATGTCAAATAACAGAAAATATCGCTATGCAGACGAACCCTCCACAGCGAGTACATGGGGGGTTCCCGCGAAAGGACGAACAACCTCAGGGTGGGGAAAGACTCCAAATGGATGGGGGGATTCAGAAGCTATGGGAGAATCGGCTGAACCATGGGGAGCA
>Ga0157379_10006373_pt1 | contig 10162 bp, 8 predicted proteins | sample S25metaG_FD_121802 | JGI IMG/M metagenome (GOLD analysis project Ga0157379, IMG submission 121802) | Switchgrass rhizosphere microbial communities from Kellogg Biological Station, Michigan, USA - S2-5 metaG | ecosystem: Host-associated > Plants > Roots > Rhizosphere > Soil | place: USA: Michigan...
ATACCAGCATCCGATAACCCCCCAGAAAGCGCGGATGTAGTCATTATAGGCTCCGGTATAACTGGGGCCGTTGTTGCCCACACATTACTCTCCCGATCCGAAGAATTATCGAGCATTGTCATCCTAGATTCTCGTCCAATATGTGGTGGTGCGAGCGGTCGAAACGGAGGCCATATCAAAGGCGAGACTTGGGGGGACTATAGGGATTTGGTAGAAAAATACGGAGAGGAAGGTGCACAGAGGGTTCAGAAATTGCGAAGAACTGCTTTGCATGATCTCCTCGCGATCGATCGGAAGTATTGTGGTGGGAAAGGAGAGGTCAGGAATGTCGAAACGTTGGATGTATTCTATACGGAGGCAGGGTGGATCGAGGCGCAGGAGAAACTAGATATTTGGCGAAATGCAATGGGAGAAAACGGAGACCAGAAAGCCTATACACATGAACTTTGGGAAGCTGAGGAATCGCAGCAGGTTAGTTCTCGATTACTTTTACTATGTCCCGGAGTGAACTTTGCGACTAGAAGTGGAATGTCTCCGCTGACGTTCGAGGGGTCATATGGAGTAAAGCCAACATCGGCCTAATGAATCCCTATCATTTCGTAATCTCCCTCTTTAAATACCTAACCAAAACATATCCAAAACGTCTCCAACTGGTCCCTCACACAACCGTTCACTCTATCGACTCTCCCCAATCTCAACACCACCCATACACAATCCATACTTCCAAAGGCCAAATCACAACCACCCGAATAATCCACGGAACAAACGCCCATGTTTCCCACTTCGTCCCCTCTCTCCGCTCTCGAATCGTCCCAGTCCGACTCTCTTTATCCGCTCAAAGACCGGGAGTTCAATTCCTCGCTGATCTGAAACCTGGTACAAGAAGCTGGTGTCTATATTTCAGTAATACATATAGTTTCCTTTCCCAATTACCACAACACCCAAATGGATGGGGAGAAGGCGAGCTCCTCTTTGGAGGAGGCGAATCGTTCGCCACAGATGGTGAGCTGGCCGAGTTGGGAAACCTGGACGAATCGAGGGTCGACCCTTCCGTTGCGTCTTATCTCAGTGGTGCCCTCCCAGTTTATTTTGGCGCGTCAAATTGGGGTGCGGAAAGTACGCCTCTGCACAGGGACCAACAAAATGGTCATGCAGACCATACTAGCCCATCCGAAGTCGAACCGGGGCGAGTAAAGAAAACCTGGGCTGGTATAATGGGCATGAGCGCAGACGCTGTACCGTGGGTCGGTAAACTCTCTAAAAAACTCACTCCACGCAAGATTATCCCGGAAGGTGGAGGAGAATGGGTGAGCGCTGGTTTCTCTGGGGAAGGTATGGTTCATGCTTGGGCTTGCGGGAGAGCTCTTGCAATGATGGTTTTGGGACAGGAGGAAAGGGGAGGGGAGGAGTTGCCACCTGAGTTTCTTATCACGGAGGAGAGGGTTAAGAAGACAGGGAAGCTAGAGCAAATATTAGAAGCGTATTACGATCCTTGATTGTATGAAACATCGTGTAATTAAGTTTTCAACGTGGGTCGGAAAGTAAATTCAATTGCAGCAATCATGTGCAAGATACCTTGACCGCTCGATGGCTATGCACAAGCGACAATGTTGAGCTATAACTCAAAGCTGTAGGTAAATTTATCTTAGGCTGGATGTGGGAGAGGTAAGAGAGTCTTTAGCTTCGTCCGGCGAACAACTACCCAAATTCAGGTTCTCGATGACGAAGCTAAATATTTAGTGAAATTGGATAAACGTTCCTCTCAGAGTTGGAATGAATCCAGTAATTGTTTGTTCCCTGCGACGACTGTAAACGTCTGCGGGTCGCGAGTTAGAAGAAAACAAGCACACCACGCGCCGTTCCTTCAAACTATACGTCTTGTCGTTGCTTCATCCGCCGTGGTGTGTTACCTGCATACTATTTGTCGAAAGGTTTTGTTATTCCTTATTTTCTTCGTGATTCGTTCCTCGTCTTGTCTCACCTCACCTATGACCGCATGGACTTTCCGAGCTTATTTTAGTAAATTTATTCTCCCTTCGCCGCTCACAAACTCCATTGAGTATATCAATACAATCTCGTCAGTAATGGTATAGAAAGTCATGAATTGTATCTAGCGGATGCTCGCATATGTATGCTAGATCGGCCAACGAACTAAGGGGCTCGCTAGGGCAACTATGGAATATAATAGAGAAGGCATGGACGATATGGCAGCTAAACAGGCTACAGACACTACGTAGTATTTGCCCACTTTCCTGATACTGGTAGTCCGGTTTGCATGACGCCTTCGGTGGATCGTCAGAATATCGCAAGCTCGTATACCCGTTTGGTCAAATTAGTATTCAGACGAAAGAACGGATACATATAGTTCCTTTCACCGTCTACTATGCCAAGAAAGAAATGCCACAAGGAGGAGGTACATGATATCAAAGCGCCAAGGCAACTGACAAACGCCTTTGACTGACCGCGGCTGATATTAGACATGTACCAAGGCTAAACATTGTGTGAGATGTTAAGCGGCTTATCGGGGCCGTCCGCGTCGTGAGAGCATCGATCGCCTTCATGTCATCTATATACCTTACAAAATGGTAAGACTTCACTTGCGCAGAGTTCGTTTTATAAACACCAAGGATATCAACCGACCTGGTGGTGTTGCCTCCCACTGGTGGGTATGACAGATCTCGAAAGGCATGGATGAATAGCAAAATATGAGCAAGAACGTAGGAGAGGTGTAAATTACTGCCCACATTTTTCTTTGAGATTTCAAAAGCAGCGAGATTAAATATAACATCTACGCCATCTCTCCATTGTATGGGCTCTACCCAGTGCAATGGACAATGCGTCAGAACTCAGTATACTGCAAGTATTGGTTGATGTCCCACGTTCTTGGCCAATGCCAAGAGAAACTGTGAGCGCGTAAAACTTAGGTCGATCTTTTGCTTGCATCAAATTACAAGATTGATATTGTCCACTCACATGGTCGTATTTCTTGTTGATAATGTGTCTTGCAAGGCAAACCCCATTGCCGCAATAGTAAACCTACATTAGTTGATCTGGACTTCTTCGCTGTTCCTTAAAGACCGCGCTCGTCAGGAGCAGGATAGCAAAATATAATTATGAGGATATTGCATGGGTACAAGAGTTGTGGGGGATAATTAGCAGAGCCGTGGAGAGAGAGAAAATCAGAATCCCCCAGCCATAACAGGGATATTCATAGCCCTCACCGATTGGAGGGTCCTGAGCAGCATAAATATCTCCTACCAAGACAATTAGGTTCCAACAGGATGTGGTTTAACTGTGAAGATGGTCGTACTGAAAGGCACAGCGCTTGGGACGAGTAAGCTCGAAAGTTGCCGTACCTTGTTTTCCGTCCACCCCCAGCTGATTGTAGCATTTGTCCCAAGGCGAATCAAACCACTTATTTCCATTTGTACAAGGCAAAGCAGGTTCTACGGTACTCTTAAATTGCTATAGTACACGTCTGGCTCAGCTTGGAATTATGGAAATAAGCACAACTGGCTGATCTATATTCTTGCGGAAATAAAGCATTCTCTAGGTATTACCAACACCGTTGATGGATGCCATATAACGCCTACAAGGTATTCTTTCTGATCTCTTGGGTGTATATTTATGATTCCGGGGACATGGCGATTTCAGGAGAACTATCCCTTCTACATCTATGCTTTGCAATTGTCAGTGCCTCAACTGGATGCAGAAGCTCCCTCAAGATTGACCAGTGCCACACGCTGATTAGTACGTCGTGCCTCGTTAAATATCCTTATTCCATTTCAGAGATCTGCAGCTCTATGACGGCTTGGAAGGTCTGGTCTTTCAGAGTGGCGATGGTGCCACTCTTCCAGGGGAGACACTCCAATGCGTGTCTTTAACATGGACGAATCAACCCAAAGCCATTGTCAATTCTGGGGCCTAGTTCGAAGACTTCATTCCAATTGATCATAACGAATTCGATTGGATCATAAAGACTGAAATAATAATGAGTCCTCCCTAAGGTATATAAGCAGGGCACTCCTCCATCTCATGCCTCATTCCCTTCAAACGATGTCTCGTTTCCTGACTCTCCTGACTCTCGCAACTCTCGCTCCTCTCTCTCCTTTGGCTGCCGATGTTAACTATCAGTTCAACATCGTCAACGCCAACATCGCACCCGATGGTTATGAGAGGAATGCCGCTCTTGTCAACGGCGAGCATCCTGGCACATTGATTCAGGCTAACAAGAACGATGTGCTTCACATCAATGTCAGCGTTCAACTCACCAACTCTGCGATGCGTCGGTCGACATCGATCCATGTAAGCTCCCGTCATATCTTATTTACTGTAACTCACTAGCTCTCTTCCAGTGGCATGGCCTGGTATGTCTTACGCAAATTAATTACCTCATATATTCAACGACCTTACTCTATCACCCCAGTTCCAACAGAGAACCAATTCTGAAGGTATGAAATTCAGTGTATCCTTTAATTTAATTTAATCCAATCCATTCCTTATTCCATATCACGTAGATGGACCCGCGATGGTAGCTTTCAACGTCGGTATAGAGATATTATAATATTCTGATTATTTTCAGGTCACCCAATGTCCCATTGCTCCTGGTCATTCCTATACATATGATATTCCGCTGAACGGGCAATCTGGAACTTTCTGTGGGTATACTATCCCCGCCTTGAAGACCCCTGCTGATCACGAATGCATAGGGTACCATAGCCATCTTTCGACACAATATTTAGATGGTCTCCGAGGTGCCATGGTCATTTACGGTATGAATATTGGCACGTAATGGTTGGCTGTACTTATGTACCGTCCTTAGACGATGAGGATCCCAACAAGGCGCTTTATGATGTTGATGATGCATCCACGGTATGCTAAGCAAACGCACTGAAGATCGTGATAGCTGACTTTCCTGTACAGGTCATAACTCTCGCGGATTGGTATCATGGTCTTGCGCCGACTCTCCAGGAGGTGTATTTCTCTCCCAACAACGGAGGAGGGAAGGAACCTGTTCCAGATTCTGGTCTTATCAATGGTCACGGCCGCTATCATAACGGTCCTACGAATGTCCCTAGAGCTGTTGTCAATGTAATCCGGGGAAAGCGTTATCGTCTCCGTGTCATCAACATATCGGGATTCGCTCAGTTTAGGTTCTCCATTGACGGTCATCCCCTCACCGTCAGCGAGGTCGATGGGATTCCGCACCAGCCCTTGACGGTCGATGAATTCGATATTTACGTGGGACAACGGTGAGTAGTACACAAACTGTCTCTCCTTTTCGAAATTCATCGTCTGTTTCAGATACTCGGTAGTGGTCGGAAATAAGTTTCATTAATGCGAGGATCATCTTCTCTGACAATGTCTTTTTTCTCTTAGCTGAACGCCAATCAAGCTATCTCAAACTATTGGATCCGTGCCCCTCTCGAAGTTGCTGGTGAAAGCCAGAATTCTAACTGTACGTAAAATAACAGGCTCGACCTACAAACACTAATTCCAAATCCCAGTGGACGCCGAAAACGTTTATGCGATCCTTCGTTACGCCGGTGCTCCGATTGCGAACCCCACCACATCCCAGAACAAACGTAGTCATGGGCGTGCCCTCCTAAAGGAACAAAACTTACACGTCCGAGAATTGTACCCTCTTACCTCTTGCTCTTTCTGACTCTTTTCAATAGGCCATTGGACTTCCTGTTCCCGGGGGCAATGCACCTGCTGATAGAATCATTGACCTTAATTTTAAAAAGTCCAAGGATGGCCACGGAGCTGTGACTGTGTGCCATGATTCGCCTTTCGTACCGGATGATTGCTGACGAGGTACTTCTCAGTGGACTATTAACAACAGCAAATACGAGCCGCCCACTCTCCCTACCCTTCTCAACGTTATTGCAAATAACTTTACCACCGAATCGGACTTCAGTCCCTCTGAAAATACCTTTGTCTTAAACCATAATGAGGTCGTCGATCTTGTCATCCATGGCAGCCTCCATGGAATAGTTCATCCATTGTAAGCTATCTTATTGTAATATCGTACAACGTAGTTGCTCATACACTTCAGCCATCTCCACGGTCATGCATTCCATGTAATCGAATCGAGTGATGGTGGAGGTGGGCATCGATTACGATCAGTTATTCGGTTCTGAATACTATTCCTTTGGCAGGAGCGAACTATGTCAACCCCCCCGTTAGATATACTTCTTCTCGCTTGCTACAGTTTCCTGATGGATTTTGTAGTTCGAGATGTGATTGGCGTTGGAGGAGGCGGTGTCAGGATCCGTTTTCGCGCAGATAACCCAGGACCTTGGTTCTTGTTAGTCTCTCAAAACTCTTGCCCTTTCTGCTCTTCCTAACCCACATTATTAGACATTGCCACATCGATTGGCATCTTGAAGCGTTAGTATTCTTCGTCTTTGTCCTTTTAAATATTTACTCATAGACTATTTAGCGGCCTTGCGGTAGTCTTTGCCGAGGCTCCGAGTGAAACTCGTATTGGTCCGAATGCCCAAATCATTAAAGATTCCTGGGTCGATCTGTGCAACGTAGGTTTCAAAATTAATTTATTGATCCTAATATGACTTCTCCCTTTCTTCAGATCTACAACAATCTTCCAGCTGAGCTTCAATAAGGGAATTGCCAGATCTCTCGACTTCTCGAAAAATAGACAATGGTGTATTAGGCATCCCCTCCTAAATGGATTATTTAAATTTTGAGGGTTACTTCTTCTGGGATCGGTATTTAATTTATTACAAATAAGGTTGACAAATTTTACCTCAAATGTTCGGTGGGAGGGTTGCTTCGCTACTCCTATCTGTTCATGTACAAAGCCTTCAAATACCAATTGAGTACAGGTGAATAAATGCAGATGCCTACTGCGTTGTTTGTATAATATGAATTACTAGTAGTACGGTTAATACAGCCACCATATTTGCAGCGAAGAAAGGTCTGATATACAGATGTGAGCTTCTATTCCTTACACGGAATCGCCCCCTTTACAATGCACACGCCATCGTACCATGCCACTTAATGAATACGGTAAGTACAGATGCGCAAGTTTGCTCGGAATATAGGTGCCTGGGAGTTTCTCGAATTCCATATCAAAAATCCATTTTTCCTAATCAGACCTAGTTTGGTCGAAGAGATAGATCAGGAGCCATTAGGTTGTCGGATTTGGGTTAATAACGCATAGACAAAATCTGACCGACCCACCAAAATTCTGGTCAGGTTTAATCAGGTTCGTCGGGCCCTTCAGCTAAAAGGATTTTTGCGACATATGGTAGAGATAGGTATCATTGGAGTCGTGTGAGGAGGGGCCTCCAGGGATGGATAATATGGAGTTTTCCAGAAGAAAATTTTACAGAATTATAATCCGAGATGATTCATAGAAGAACTCTCACAATTTGAGGACCTAAAATTCATCTCGAGTTGATTTCCTTCGGCAGCGCGTGAGAGGAAACCAGACCATTGATCCTTATTGAGATAGGTTCTTGTAATGGCAGGGTAATTAATATTCCCCGGCTTCCTTCCATCCGGAATATCGTCTTCTCCATGGAGGGCAATGAATCTCAATTGGGAAAGAGACGTAGATGTCTCGCGAAGAGACAAGAGATCGAGATAGTCCCCGATAGAGTTATCTAGCTTCTCCACTGGAGGCAGCTGGGACTTCGTCTGCCCCATAACCTACGTAAATCTAAGTGAACGAGTTTCTACTGCCAGTGATCCGGGGGAGAGCTTGATATTCAGTGGCAATGCACCTGAACGCCTGAGCCACAAGGGAATGGCAGCGAAGGGAGGGATAGATTTTGATCACAAATTTGCGCCTGTACTTCAGGAATCGCTCAGATATTTGTTGAGTGCATTTGCCTGAAAAGCTCAGGAGTTTGCAATGCGACGTCCCGCCATCGACGACGAACTTGTGGGGGGGCCACGAGGGTGGAATCAAATGTTCGATACCGATATCCCGTCATCATATACTTGTCTGCTCGTGGTATAGGACTCTGAGTTAAAGTAATAGATAATATTTGAACAAGGATTCTGGAGGTATTGTTTGGATAATTGATACGAGATCGAGATTGTGTGTGGGACGACTGAATGATGCATTGTCACTCTTCCTCTCCATGTAAGGATTTAAGACCACTATCAGCTCAGTATTCATGTTGGAACATTTATTTTTATCCTTGTCAGAGTATGTATCAATGGCGAAGTTGGTAATCCGAGTTGCCAACTTGAAGGGAAAGTCTGGGAGAGCCTATGATAGGGATCGACTCGGAGAATAAGTGTTTTAAAAATATTATCAACGAGAGGTGAATTTGGGAGCTGTGGCAATGGGAGTGAGAGCGAAACCCCGACTCACACACTACGGGGACGGGTGTGGCCATCATCATCATGATATTGAGCAACACTGGGCCTCTGCTTTTAATGATCTTTCGGATTTTTGTATGTATAGGATATAATCTGAAAGAAAAACAAGAAGGCAAGCAAAGCTAACGTTCATGAATATTGTTAAAATGATATAACAGTGGTAAAGAACTATAGGGTGCACATGATATGGGCGTAAAACTATATCTTACCTAGATAACTACGCCACCCCGGGATCTCCCTTTAAATTCGATTTCAGGATGTCGAGCCTTAAAATTCCTGAGGACCTCGACGGCAAGTGCATCCGACATGCCTTCTCCTCCTTCTTGGCACCATCGCATATACTGGAGAGAGAGTTTCTGGAGCAAGGGTAGGGTTTCAGCGCCTTCGAAGCGGATGGCGCGACTAAGCACGGCATCCATAATGGCCGACAAACGGACGCGTGATTGCCTGAAACGCAACTCCGTCAATATGGGGCATATCTCTGGGTAAAACGATCTGTCGAATGGGCAGATTGCATCGCTGGACCAGATCCCTTGTATACTCTCGAAGATTTGCAGAGTAGGAAGCAGCTCCAACAAATCGTGAACATGGTCAGAGTCAAACTCTAATTCGCCAGCAGCGATGACGAACTTGTGCAAATTGGGCCGTGAATTCTGCATCCACTCGACTATCCAGGGAAGAAGGTTTTCATCTTCGGGAACATGACGTCGATTTTTGCAAAAAATTGATAGCTCCTCTAGTTTGGGCGTGAAAAGGTGTCGGAGGATGTCACCAAGGAATCTGAGACCTTCGTATTTCAACGTAAACTTCGTTAAATGTGGAAGGGTTATATGTTCGGCTAGAATTAGAAGGTTTTCCCCAGGACGTGTGTCTCTGTAGGTGATCTCGCATTTCTCCAAATTGGGAGATCGGATCAGGATTGCGTGAAGGGCAACATTGGGTGTTGGGCCGCTAATATTGAATTTAATATATCGGAGGCTATCTCCGAATCGGATGAATTTGGACCAGTCGAAATCCAACTCTATAAGTGCCTCTACAACCCTTGTTGCCACAACATTCCCGATAACAGTCAAGGGAGACAAATCCGAAATAACTCGCCAGTCAAAATCCTTGATTAATGCGAGCTGGCGCAAAGCAGGAAGTTCAACATGGGTGCCTGGGGGAAACAAAACAGGAAGGAAACTTCCGAATCGAAAAACAAAGGTGGTTACTCTTTGGATTGTAGATCGAATGTTTTTAAGGAAAGAAGACATAGCGGAGTCGGGAAGCTTCCAATACGTCGTCGGCTGCAGGTAGATTTGCAGGGGAAGGGAACGCGAGGAATTAATGCACAGAGATAAAATCTCCAGCGGATTGATATTGAGGGCTGCTCCCTTCAGAATGAATCGTGTGAATAGCCTCGGTGTCTGAAGAGCGACGTCCCTCCAATACTTGCAAATCTGTAGCAAGACTAGAGGAGCCGCGTTTCTCGACAACTTCTTGCTGGGCATAAGAGAGAATAATCCATCGTCCGAATCATTCAGAAATGTTGGACTTGAAGAAAACAGAAATATTTCCGCCAGTACTTCCGCAGGAACGCGTCGGATAGGAGATAAAAGGCTTTTTCCACATTGAAGCGCGTCATCAATGGCTTGTCTCTCGCATACTAATCGGTCTAAACGGGCCTGTAGAAGAAGCATTTCGCCTTCAAGAGTGGCCAATCTGTCTTCACATTTGGGTACGGCCTCAGCGAAGGAAGCCTTCTCGGTTGCGGAAGGCACGTAGTTGGCACGTAGAAGTGGGAGGACATTGTCGTGGCCAAGAA
>Ga0157379_10006374_pt1 | contig 10162 bp, 11 predicted proteins | sample S25metaG_FD_121802 | JGI IMG/M metagenome (GOLD analysis project Ga0157379, IMG submission 121802) | Switchgrass rhizosphere microbial communities from Kellogg Biological Station, Michigan, USA - S2-5 metaG | ecosystem: Host-associated > Plants > Roots > Rhizosphere > Soil | place: USA...
ATAATGGCTATAACCTCAAAAGTGGATATGATTCTGCTGACGAATTTTTTAAAAATCTTCCCGAGGTTTCTCCAGAATTAACAACCCGTGTCCACTCGGTAATAAAAGATACTTCAGTCTGCGTTAAGGAAATGCCAGAAGAATTACGTCCTTCCTTCGGCAATGCATTCGCATTTTCTCATCCATTGACTGGAACAAAATGTATCATATTGAACCCTGATATGGAGCTGCATGATACTACATTCAAACATGAATATCGTCATATACAAGATAATCACTCGATTAAAGCACATATATTTAAAAATCTGACTCCACTCGCTGTTTTTGCAACTTTTAAAAGCGGCATCTATGGATACAAAATAGTTCGGTATGGGTACAAAGCAGCAAAAACTCACGTTCCGTCCATCTGGGCTAATCTTTTAAAAATCCCAGGAACGTATGGCTATATTCTAACAGATTCTCTTTCGGCAATTACAGCTAGCCATTTCAGCAGAAAATATGAATATGAAGCAGATGATGCAATTGAAGCCTCATCAGCAGAAGCAGGCGCCGATTATCTGGAACGAGTAGGCGGTCCTCATGAATGTAAGCAGATGGAGATTTTAGAATCTATGGGCGTAAATACCAATGGATTATCATTTCAGTTAACAAGAAGTCATCCCCCAATCGAAGATCGAATTGATAGACTGCGTGAACGTGCTGCTCAAGCCAAGGCATAGTATGAAATCAAAAATATTCTCTCTTTCTATCGCCATACTGATCCTATGGGGTTCAACTACCGAACCTAAGGGTCGCTATCTTACCGCGGCGGGCGCGAAAGCCGTTGCCAAGTTAGTCAATAGAATGCCATGGGTCTTGTTCACAGGATTGGCTGGCTATAACTTTTCAGAACAAATTCCAAAGCTGCAAGCAGAAGCCGTGCCTACCAACGGCAGCAAAATACCTGCTGAACTACTCACTCCAGCCATTATTCTAGGCAGCGCAGCGCTGATCTATGGCGGCATAAAAACGTACCAAATAGTGACTGGGTGGAATCAAAAAACCGTTGCTTGAACCAGATAATAACATTGAATCAATCGAATCAAATGGAGAATTTATTATGAAGAAAGTGATTCCCGCAACTGTATTGCCATCAGTAAGCATGTTTGCCGGAGAGCCTTCGTTGCAAGATGAATTGAATACGTTCAAAATTCAGCTAGCACGGGCACACAAAAAGAATACTATTTCTCCTGAAAAGTATGCCGAACTCACCAAGCAGATTGAAGAGACGCAACTCTTGATTGATATGATGAACAAAAGTTCGTAAAAATCCGATTTATTTTGCGCAAAAAAAAGCAGTCACATTTTGTGGCTGCTTTTTTGTTACACTAGTCGCATACAATTTTAATAAAAAAGTTTATGCACAAAAATTCATATCCCATTTTCCTCTCGCTCCTGCTGATTCCGTGGCACACTCATGCCTGGCCGAATCTAAAATTTTTGCGCACTCTCCTTTGTGCCCGGCGAGGCTACCATGCTTCCCGCCCAGTGTATCGACCACTCAATGAAGAAAACACCCGGCTAATATTCTCGCCCGAAGAAAGCTCTGCCCCAGACTTGATCACATCAATCAATGAATTGCCCAGTGGCGGTTTGGTGTTGCTGGATGGCTCGTCAATTTCCCATCACGGCATTATCGCTGCCTTGCAGATGGCAGCCCAGCGCGGCGTGCGCATTGAGGCGTGTGTTGATGTTTCACGCGCTGAAAACGAAGCGCTTGCCAACCTGCGCCAAGATAATGATCTCAAGAAAAATATTATAATTTACCCTCGCTCTATCCACACTAAGCGAGCATTGCTCTTTCCCAACGATCCGCGAGAGAGTGGGGAAACTGATAATGGCACCGTCTTTTTCGGTTCAGAAAATATGAGCAACAATGCCGGCAGGCATATTGAAGTCCATCTGCGATCAACAGCACCGAGCTGTGTGCAAAAACATTTTGATGATCATTTGCTCAATATTAAAGATGAATATCTAGACGATCCGGCATCTTCTCAGGAAGATCTGCGTATTCTCAACTCGCGGCAACACAATCTCACGAGCGTTATTGCTGCAGAAATTGCATCGCCAAGCACAATTTGCATCAAATTAGCCACCATGGTTCTGACCGATGAGGGCATCTGGAATGCGCTTGCAGCTCAGGCATGCGCAGGCAAAAAAGTGCAGATAATTGTCGATAAAGATACGCGGGGCTATCCAAGCGGCAAACACTTTATACCAGAGTTATTAAAACATGGCGCAAAAGTTTTTTCCTATGGAAGAACTGACCGCTTTCAACATGCAAAAATAGTGTCGCTCGAACAGCTGGGGGAGAATGAAAGTCCGGAATTAGGGCACAAAAAAACGCTCGATATGATATCAAGCGCAAATTGTACCCGAATGGGTAATCAACAAATTAATAGCACTATGGTTGTCTGTAACAATCCATGGTTCCATGATGAGATTCAAACCACACTAGAAAAGATCACCAACCGGTGCGCAGCACTGCATTAAAAAAAGCATCCGGAATAACGTGAGTTATTCGTCAGATGCTTCTTCTTTATCTTCAGTATCAATCTCTAGCTCAGCAGGAACTTCTCTACCCAATTCTCTCGCCGCTTTATCAAGGATCCCGTTAATAAATCGGAATGCATCTTTTTCGGCAAAACATTTGGCAAGCTCAACTGCCTCGTTGATGATAATGCGCGTATCAGTATCGGTCGACTGCAATTCCCAAACTGCAAACCGCAGAATGAGCTTTGTCGCCACACCGATGCGATCAAATCGCCAGTTGGTCAAAAATGGCTTATAGAATTCATCGAGTGCATCTCGCTGATCAATCACCTGCTGCGCAACCTGAAACACCTTACCATGGCGCGGGATTTCTAAATCGAACCCACGATTAAAGTTCTCCACGATACTGTCTAATGAGGTATCGTAGTCAAATGCATCGGCCGCATATAACAAGTGAAAAATTAACGAACGTACCGCACGCTGCGATAAATCGTCATAGGATAAGGGCGTCTCGTGCCCAGCCTCTTCTGGCTGATCATCAACCTGTTGCTCGACGTCTTTTTTGAATTCTGAGCTCATAAACACCCTTTTGGAATTAACGATCTATTTTTTTACGCGCTCAATATATTTGCCATCACGAGTATCAACCTTTATGAACTCTCCCTCTTGCACAAACAATGGCACCTGAACGGTAACACCCGTTTCCAGTTTTGCCGGTTTGGTTGCGCCGCCCTGTGCTGTGTCGCCACGAACGCCAGGAGGAGTGTCTTTCACCTCAAGTTCCATGAACATTGGGGCAGTTGCCGCAATTGGACGCTCATCAAAATACAAGAGTGTGTACACTTCTTGTTCTTTGAGATATTCCATAATTTCGGAAATTTGGATGGCTTTGAGCTCAACCTGCTCATAATTATTTTGATCCATGAAATGGTAAATATCGCCATCATTGTAGAGATATTGCATTTCACGATATTGGAGCCCAGGATCGGGGAACTTTTCCCCTGAGCGGAATGTTTCTTCGTTGATCACACCGGTGATAAGGTTTTTGAGCTTGGTTTTAACAAACGCTCCGCCTTTACCCGGTTTAACATGGACATAATCAAGAACCATATAGGGCGCATCTTTGAATAGAATTTTCGCGCCTCGACGAAACTCTGAAGTAGAAATCACTGATCAGTACCTTTCTTTCGAAAACTATTACACTTCAATTTTCACCACCCTCCATACATTCTCTACTTTTTAATATAGAAAACCTTTTGAAAATGCGCAATTACAATTGATTTAAATCGGAAAACCCTCAAGTATTAACTTTACAGCCAGCAATAAAAGGGCATGAAAATGGGCTCTCTTTCAGGAGAAATGCCAACCATGAAGCTAAAGGTTATCTTTACGTATCAGCCTTCGCCTCTTGGGGGTAAAGGCATGGGTCCCAATTCAAGCTTCCGAAAATTGATAAAAAAAAGGCCGGAGAGCAATTGCCCGATGGGGACCCCGCCTCAGCCCTTTTCCCTAGTAGGGCCGTGGTCCAGAATTGCGATTTGGCTCCAATCCGAAGATTTGTCCGACGCAGTCTCTGACGAAGATGGGGGCCAAGGGTGAAGACTGAAAAGCCCCCGTTATTTGATTCGCCATAACTCTTGTGCAATGCTAGTGCAAAAACAATCCCCCACATGAGGATTTTTTGCCATGGCACATCCCAACAATTCACTCAGCAAAATCGATCCTGAAATCCAATCAATTATCGAAAAAGAAGCCCATCGCCAAGAAGATGAAATAAATTTAATCGCATCGGAAAACTATGCCTCTCAGGCTGTGATGGAAGCAACCGGTTCAGTGCTCACCAATAAATATGCAGAAGGCTATCCCGGCAAGCGCTACTATGGCGGATGCCAGTTTGTCGATGAAGCAGAAACACTCGCTATCGAACGGTGCAAACAACTTTTTTCCACACCGCATGCCAATGTGCAGCCCCATGCCGGATGCCAGGCAAATATTGCTGCCTACTTTGCACTGCTTCAACCGGGTGATTCCATTCTGGGCATGAGTCTTGCTGCCGGTGGCCATCTGACTCATGGACATGGTGTTAACTATTCTGGAAAAATGTACAAAGCACATCAATATGGCGTGAACAAAGAAACTGAAGAACTTGATTATGATGAGATCCAGAAAATGGCTGAAATGACCAAGCCAAAACTGCTCATTGTTGGCGCTTCGGCCTATTCGCGCATCATCGATTATCCACGCTGCGCAGCAATTGCAAAAAGTGTTGGCGCCTATTTGATGGCTGATGTTGCCCACATTGCTGGTCTGATCGCCGCTGGTTTGCACCCCACTTCCATTGGCCATGCGGATGTGACCACCTCAACCACGCACAAAACATTACGCGGCCCGCGCGGAGGCCTGATTATGTGTTCGCAAGAATTGGCATCGGTGATTGATCGTGGCATTATGCCCGGCACCCAAGGCGGGCCCTTCATGCAAGTGATTGCGGCAAAAGCAGTGGCATTTGGCGAAGCACTCAAGCCCTCATTCAAAGCCTATCAGCAAGATGTTCTGACCAATGCGCACACCATGGCAACGGCGATGCAAAATCTTGGCTATCGGATTGTGACTGGCGGGACTGATAATCATTTATTTGTGGTTGATATGCGTTCGAAAAAAATCAATGGTCTCATTGCAGAAGCTGCGTTGCAAAAAGCAGGCATCACCGTGAGCCGCAGCTGCATCCCATTCGATCCAGAAAAACCATGGATCACGAGCGGCATTCGCATTGGCACCCCGGCGATCACCACTCGCGGCATGAAGCAGAAGGAAGCGTTCGAAGTTGTGGCGCTCATTGATGAGGTTATTAACCATGTTAATGATGACGCGAAGTTGCGGATGATCAAGGAACAAGTATTAAAACTGTGCAAAAAGTTTCCAATACAACATGCGCGCTAAACTCACCAGCTTTTTCTCAACACTCAATATTACGGTCCTCAAACAGTTCCTGATCTATTCATCAGGCGCCCTCTTTCTGCGCGGCATCAGCGTAATCCTCGTGCCGGTCTACATGCGCACCCTATCGCCCACCGATTATGGCGTACTCTCGCTCTGCTATAGTTTCGTCTGCATCGCCGCTGCGATCATCAGTATGGGGCTGCGCCATGTGCTCACCTTCGATTATTTTCACCACACGCATGAAGAGCAGAAAAAGCTGATCAATGAAATTCTGGTGATCTACACTCTCATCGGCACCGCCGCCCTGGCAATCGCCATCGCAGCACGTTCACTTTTTATTCACTATATTTTCATGGACTATCTTTCAGACACACTCATGATCGTGGTGCTCTGCAACACCTATCTGACCTTCTATGCGGAATTGCATGATCAGTTGCTGCAATATACCGGCCGCGCCCTGCGCATGACGATTATCAACATCATCAATGCCTTCATTCGTATCACCGTTATTCTCGTGCTGCTACTTTATTTTAAAGCCAATTTTGCCAGCATGGTCTGGGGCCAATGGGCAGGGTTGGTATTTGTCTGCAGTGTGGGGCTCTATACCTATCTCACGCACGGCTATCAAACGCACGCACACATAAAAAATAGTTTGAAGAAAACAAAAGAATATATTTCACGCGGTGCGCCACTGGTGCCAAAAATTTTATTAATGTGGGTGCTTTCTGGCGCGGATCGCTGGGTGCTTGCGCGCTATAGTTCAATGCACGATGTGGGAATTTATTCTGTGGCTGATGCATTCAGTTATCTTTTTTATCTGCTCATTCTCATGCCGTGGAATGGTTCCTATCTGCCATGGATGCTGCGCGAACTAACTCACTCAAAAGATGATACACGATTGATTGAACAAAAAAACCGCACCATCATGTGGTACACAATGGGCGGCGTTTCGGTATTAATGGTTTTCTGTTTTATCGTTTTTCAACCGGTGCTGCGTTGGATTATTCCTGCGCAATATCATGAAGCATTGCCCTACATTCTCATCATTTTATTTGGCCAAGTATTTTTACTTGGCGCAAATTTTGGTTCGTGCATTTTGCAGTTTCGCAAACAATCATATCTGATGCTAGGCGCGCTGGTTGTCCCCTCGGTGCTCAATGTGGGGCTCAACATTCTGCTCATTCCGCACTACCGCCTCTATGGCTGCACAGGCGCAACTCTCATCTCCTATGCAACGTATTTTTGCATCATTCTTTGGTTCTCAATGCGGCCTGCTCCAGCATTGGCTGGGAGAAAATGATGGATACACAGACTAATACGGAAGTAGCCAACGGCGCCAACCTCCGGAGGACGCACTCTGCTCATTTGCAGGGACAAGATCTTCCCCAACAAGGTCAAGCGCTTGCTCATTCAGATCATCTTCGGGCTGCACATTTGGGTTCCAAGTAGCTTTAAAATTGTATCTTTCTTTACGCTCCGGCTCTGCCACATTAGCACCAACATCCGCAAGTCCCGTAATCTCATGCAAGAGCGATTGATATGTTTGGTCAGAATGATCACGCGTGCTATCTTCCAACACAACTGCAACTTTTGTGCCGTCATCAGAGATAGCACCCGATTCATAGAATCCCTCACCACCTATAGACCATAGCGCCTGCAATTTTTCTTGGCGCCAATCACACTGACACAATATTGTGTTGCCATAAACTGCCACAATCGTATTTAGATTGTGCGCAGGCACTAACCAATCGGGAGTACGCACTACACGACCCAAACGCTCCCTCTCACCCTGTGAACCAACTTCCACCGCAATAGTTTTTTCGAATGTTCCGGTGCGCGGATCATAGAGTTGGGCGCTATGAGAAAAATCCTTATTAGAAACAACAACCATTGCCTGATCGCACGGCCGCGCAAGAAAACGAGTTCTCTCTTTGTGGGATATTGCGGAAGCAATAAGGTGTACCAGTTCATGGCGAGACACATCATACAGACCAACATGTTTCTGCGACAATGTTTCACCGCCTAATTGAAATCTCATAGGCAACAATCCCGTTGGGCTCACATAGGAGGAATCAACAATATCATAAGTAGGTCGCTTCGCGTAGTATCCCAATGCCTCTTTCTTTTGCGTGCCAAAGGAATGCAGCGATCCATCATTCGCCACAATCACCAAAGAATCTCCTTGAGCCACAACCGTGCACGCACCGGGGAAGCTTACTACACTACTACCATCTGCAATAGCCACACCCTTATTCCCATTAATCACACAATCTTTGCCATTCAAACAGCGCAAGTTTCCTTGAAAAGGAATTTGTTGCCCAACAGGACACTCGCTCAAATAACCTTCCCCAGTGCCATCAATCATACGCATGTCCGACTCTTCTGATGAGAAACGAGCCGCCAGAGGAATCATATCCTCACGATTCTTAATCGCCCTTGCAAGCGCTCGCAGATTGTTGCCACTATATTGGGCATCAATACATGCATAGATGCCGGCGTTCCATTTTCCTGTTTCCGGTTCCATTGCCACCATTGTGGAACACATAAGTGACACAACAAGAAGAACGAATATTTTTTTCATTCAATTTCCTTTAGATCTGGCAATGCTGCCGCTGCATCTGCATCTTCTGTTACAAGATGGACCACAGAAGCTTCTGCCTTTGCATTCACACCACACAGCTTTGTGCCATCTGGTGATAAATCACACAATCGTGAAAAAGTTAAGGGTGTCGCCATCGTGCTAACTGGTTTACCACTATTCATTTTGCGCAGATCCCACAAACTCACCACCGCCTGGCCCACTGGCTGTATTCCATTGCTTTCAACCGTCGCAAAATAAGTGCTGTTATTTTCTGGTGTCAAAACAAGTGCACCTTCAAGTGGCGGATATGGTGAATCTAAATCATCTTCTTCAGGAGCCCAAAAAATACTTTTTAATGCCGCGATTTGTGTTTTGCTCCGCAGATCAGATAATGCAAGGATCGCTTGCTCACCTCTGCCACAACCATAGAAAAGAACACCTTCGGGTGTGATGGCTGCGCGATTGATCTGCTGGCCATTCTCAGAAGATGCCACAGCTTCAATGCACTGTTGAGCTTCTATATCAAGCAACCCTGCATTGAAACAATATATTTGCGGCGATTTTTGATAGCGATATGGCAGCTTCCCTTGCCAACAGGATGTTCCTGCTGGTGGATTTTCCTCATAATTCGGGCACTCGATGTGAGAGATTTCTCTTTTTTTGTTCGCCGCATCCCAGGTACCAATCTGGAAATTATCGCCAAATCCTTCCACTGAATAATAGGTTCCATTGATGGTGCAGGCAGTCGCCATGGGATTGCACTTTCTGAGATCTGCGCACTCCTGACCATTAGAATCGAACACTCGCAGATATACTTCATCACTAACTTCCCAAGCATGATTGATCACCACCACGGTGCCATCATTCAAACGCTTGAGTGTGTAACGTCCTGGATAATTGGTATCAGAAACTTCTTGCGAAATTGATTGGCCAGCGCGCCACAACTTCCAGGAGGTACCAACTCCATCTTGAAAACTTTCCCTCAACTCAACCGGTTGACCTTCCTTATCAAAACCCAAGCCTGCTAATTTATTTTTGTAGTTATGCAATTGAGGAGCATCCATTCCAAAGCACGTTGCGCAAGAGAGCATTAAGAGCGCTAATTTTTTCATTTCATTTTCCTTGTTTTAAAAAAGTTATTTTTTGTTTTCTAACTCATGCTGCGCACGCAATGCGGTCACAACACGTGTACTTTGTGTGTCCGTATTTTGTTTGTTAGTAGTTTTGATGTCAGCATTCTTGCTTTCTTCTTCATCATCAGAGAATTCAATGCTGAGTTCAACACTACTCGATAATGATCTTGGGTCACCAATCTCGTCATCAGAAGTCCAAAGGGGAGGCTTGGGCACCATCGCCGAGCAGATTGTCGGGACGAAAAGAAGAATGAATAGCTTTTTCATATTTTTATTCCTGCAATTTCTATGTATTAAAATTGATCGTATGGCACGCACCATCTCGACCAACGCAACTAAACTTTTTCCCATCGGGGGACAAGTCAGCTTGCTCGAGGCGCGCTTGCATAAGCAGTGCATTGCCCAATGAGCCCTGTTTTATATTATTGATCGCTTTCTCAGCAACTGGCTTTGCTGCATGATAATCGTCCATGCGCCGCATGTCCCACAACTGCACCATACCTGGCAGCGCCAATGCCCAAAGATTGCTCCCTGTGATGCGCGGCAGAAACCATGCAGTACATTGATTTCTTTCTTTCAGACTAATCGTACCAACACAGTGCCGATCTCGAGCATCTCGCAGATCCCATATTTCAATCGAATTCTTATCGACCCATCCAGCAAATCGTGAATACGACTCTTTCTCGGTGTGCGCAAAAAGCAAACCAGTCGGACTCATAGCGGCTTGTTGGATCAAAAACGTAGGACTACTCTCCTCATCGATGGATACTGCCTCACTTGAACAAGTCTCTAAATCAACCATGTGAAGACACGAACGGGCTTTTCTCAGATCGCCACCCCGTGTGGTCCCCTCAGGAATTTCCAAAACAACGGGTACTTTTCCCTGCCAACTATAGGGACCCATCGCAGATCTAGGACCTGCTCCGCGATAATTTATTTCGTCCTCGCACTCCTGTTTGCCCTGGCGATTGTAGCG
>Ga0157379_10006376_pt1 | contig 10160 bp, 9 predicted proteins | sample S25metaG_FD_121802 | JGI IMG/M metagenome (GOLD analysis project Ga0157379, IMG submission 121802) | Switchgrass rhizosphere microbial communities from Kellogg Biological Station, Michigan, USA - S2-5 metaG | ecosystem: Host-associated > Plants > Roots > Rhizosphere > Soil | place: USA: Michigan...
CCCCCCGCTGAGGTCGAACGACAGCAGCCAGTCCCTGAAGCGGTCTCGCGACCGACGCCTCCTTGTCAGGTGGAGTCGTCAGCCCTGCATCTGCAAAAGGATGGTGCGCTCAAGGCCCGCGTATCGATGGACGAGTGCCTCGCGATACGCGGTATTCGCCATCATCGCGAGGAAGTGCTGCCGGCTCGGGTAGCGGACCATGAGGCACTTGTCCCAATCCTGGCTGGCATCGCCGATGAAGGGCCTGTCAATCTTCCCTTCCCACACCACCTCGGCACGGCTCACGTCGCCCACGGTTTCCACGAATGCCGTCTGGTACCTGCGGTAGGCCTCGGCACCCGAGCACGGCGCATGGGGAGATCCTGCGGGGTAGTTTGCTTGCTCGCGGAACTTCAGAAGATTGAGCATCACCACCGGGCCGTCGGGGCCGGCATCACGCAATGCGCGCACTTGATCGGCCGTGGGATCGATGGACGGATCGAAATTGGCGGGGCGGGAGGTCATGGGTTCGGCGCTTTCTACTGCCGCGCGGTGCATGCGCGAATCGCATTGTCGGCGCGGGCAGGATCGCAGCGATGCCTGGCAACCGGCCAGAAAGCTGCCGGCCGTGAGCGACGGCAGTTGGCCGGCTACGGGTGTGCGCGAAGGTCATCTGTTCTGCGGGCCAACGCGAACCCAGGTCTTGGGCAAGGCAATCGGGAGCGGCAAGACCCGGAATCGACCCCAAGCGGCAGCTCGCTATGGACGGAGTGGTCACCCCAAAGCAGACTGTCGCCTTATTCGTTCGGTCAGTGCGCAAGACCCTAGGCTGCGAAGCAGCTTCGGGCTAGCCACTCGCTGAAGGGCTACACCAGACCCCCTCGGCCTATTCCCGGCGAGCTGCGGCCAGCATGCGCAACGCCGGTTGCACCACTGCCTGTGTATCCCCATTGCTGAGGATCGTGAAGCCCACGGGCATGCCGCTTACGGACATTGAGCCTTGAGTCAGATATTTGTACTCACCTGGCTTGGGCGCACGCTCCGTGACGGAGAAGTAGTTGCCTTGCACCTTGCCCGAGCCGAAGCTCTGAATAGGCAGAGATTTCTCAAGAGACTGCAACATGGCCTGGCTAGCCGCACCTTCGACAGAGCGTCGCAGCAATTCAGGAGATGCCTCGGCCAGGCGACCATCCGGCGCCACGAGCGGCGACACGAGAACGTGAAAGGAACCGTCACTGCCGGCCGTTAGGGACACGGTGGGGACGCGGCCAGATCGCTTGGTACTGGCCCAGCCGTCTGGCACGGGAAGCACCAAGGCCCCGCCGCCAGGGACTGGAAGACGAACGTCTTCTGCCGACACGGGGGTGGCCACCGCGCCCAAGAACAAGGCGAGGAGACGAAGAGCACCGGGCGCCGCGCCGACGCGAGCGGCTACGGCGCGACAAGTCCGCTCAGCCGTCGATGCGCTCATAGCGATAGATCGGCTTCCGGTCCGGCTTGACCTTGGGCACGATCTTCGTCGGCGACAGGACCGTCGGCGCGGTGCCACCGATCAGGAAGGGCGTCAGCACGCCGTTGATCCGTACCACGCCGCCCACCGGCGAGGGCGGGATGCCCTGGGAGATGAACGGCTGCATCACCGGCTGCCCGGGGATTCCGGTTCCCGTCTGGAAGTCGACCTGGTACGCCCGTGCCGTGCCGAGGTTGGTGCACGAGCGCGATACGCTGTTGGCCTTCGCCTGGTAGGTGCTGAAATAGGTCACACCGGCGATCGTCAGCGGGGTCGTCACCACCTGCTCGTAGGGTGGGCTTGTCGTGGACAGGTTCATGAACCAGCCCCGATAGCTGGCCAGCGTGAGCGGGTTGAGGCTGGCCGTGCCGGTGACGTCGTAGAAGTCGGGAGGTGCGACGCCGTAGCCGACCGCCGCGGCCACCCCGGACGTGGCCGTGACGTCGTCACGGATGCCGTAGAAGCGGTTCACGACCAGCGCCGCGTTGGTGTTCGACGACGGCTTTTCGCGGTCGCCGCTGCCGATCAGGATCGTCGTCTGCGTCCCCAGCACGACGACGCTCGGCGCATACATGAACTTCCGGCGCTCGGAAAGGCCGGCGCCCCACTGGCCGACGGTCGCGATCCGCTGCATCGGCCAGTCGGCGACGTGGGCATAGCCGACGAAGCCGGCCGCCGGGTCGCTGGTGTTGATCCGCCAGACGTTGCCGCGCGTGTCGACCGCGTAGATGACGTCGACATAGCCGTCGCCGTCGACGTCGACCGGCGCCATCTCGGCGACGAAGCGGCCAGCGCCGCTGCCCGGGTCGATGAAGCGGTAGTCGCCGGAGACCGCCGGGCCCGATGCCGCGTTCATGACGACGATGCCCCGGCCGGCCGAGACGGTCGCGCAGGCGGTGTTCGGATCGTCGCTGTCCTCGCAGGCGTCGTAGCCGGCGCCGAACACGACCAGCGGCGCAGTCCGGCCCTTGACCCGGATCGCCAGCGGCGTCGACCAGCTCTGACCCATCGCCGCGTTGTCGGCGGCGCTGTACTTCCACATCAGGCGCGGCTGCGCGCTCGGACCGGGCTTGCTGGTGACGTCGAAGGCGTAGACCGCGGTACCGCCTCGGCGCATCGCCGGGAAGATCCAGGTCCGCGTCACCGTGCTGCTGTTGCGTTCCTGGTAGCCGCCGACGGCGCCGTCGAAGAAGTAGCTCTTGGGCGTGGGCGTCGGCAGCAGGCTGGTCGAGACGTTCGGGTACGAGATCATCGGACTGTCGATACGCACCCGGTTCAGCTTGCTCCAGTGCTCGGGGGCGATGAACGACCAGAGCTCGTCGCCGGCTCCGGTGCCCGACTGGTTGCCGTTGACGGCGTGCAGCATGCCGTCGCCGGCGCCGTAGAAGACGACCACGTCGTCACCGCCGGCGCGGGTGCCGTAGTTGATCGCCAGCGGCCGCGAGTGCACCACCTCCCCGTGCACCGTCGGCCGGGTCGCGGTGGCGTCGAGGCCGTAATCGATGTAGCTGACGACCCCGCTCGCGCTGCCCGCGCCGTCGCCGTTGTTGACGCCGCGTGCCCAGTTGACCAGCCGAGCGCTGTCGACATCGCTCAGGCCGGGCACGGCGGGCACGTTGGTGGTATTGAAGTCGACCAGGCTCCACGCGCCGCTCGTCTTGCAGCTCGCGTCCCTGCAGGTGCGGATGTTGCGCGCCGCGTGGCCGAGGTTGCGCAGCCGCTGCGCCGCGCCGCCGCGCTCGACCAGCGGCCCGTCGGGAATGTCCGAGTAGGGCGAACCGGTGCCACTGTTGCAGGCGGAAGGGGACGAGCCCGCGATCGACTGCCAGAAGTTGCCGCTGTCGAACGTCCAGTAGCTGGTCGCGCAGTTCTGGATGAAGCCGGTGCTTACCGAGTCGACCGCCGAAGCACCGGTCGCGTCGGCGAGATAGAGCGTGCCGCCGTTGAGGGCGAACTGGTATTGCTTCAGGTTGCCGGCCCAGCGCTGGTTGCCGTCGGCATCGGGCCGGAACACGCCCATGAATACCTGGTTCAGGAAGGTTCCCTGGGTGTTCACGCTCACCGGCAGCGAGGCCGAGGCGAAGACGCTGTTGATCGAGGCGATCTGCGTCAGCACGTCGGTGAAGGCGGTGATCAGGCCGTACAAGTCCCCGCCCACGGAGTAGTAGCCGCCGGGTCCGTTGGTGTCGGCCATCGATTTCAGCAACGTGCCCTGGGCCGCGTCCGGCGAGCGGTTGTAGACGTCGATGGTGAACATGCGGATGTTCTGCTGCCCTTCGGCGCCGTCGAGATCGGCGCTGTACAGGAAGCGCGCCCATTCGTCGGCGAAGCGGACGCTGCTCTTGTCGCTGTTGGCGAGCGGCTTCGGGTAGATCTGCGCCCCCGGGTCGTAGCTCAAACGGCTCATCAACAGGTTGGTCGGGTACGGCGACACGTTGGTGTTGGTGCCGTACTCCTGGTTGGGCCAGGTGTTGCCGATGAGGATGATGTAGTTGGCGCCGCAGCTGCTGCCGCCGCTCGGCCCGGCATAGGTCGTCTTGGCGGCGTCGACGAAGGCCTGCGGATCCTCGAGTTCGATCGGCTTGCTGTAGCGCACCGGTCCGTAGTGCGTGGCGTCGGCGACGACCGATCCGCCGCCCGCTCCCGTCGGTCGGGCGTAGCCGCCGAAGTACTTGAAGGCCTCGTACAGCGGCGCCCCGTACTCGGCCGACGACGGCCCCTTGAAGTCCGGCGTCGTGATCTTGGCGTCGATGGCGGCCAGGTCGGCGAGCATTTCGGCGCAGCGGGTCGCGTCCATCGGCGCGACCCGTTGCCGCAGGTAGCCCGACATGACGCTGGGACCGTCGGCGGTGCCGTTCGGGTTGAACAGCATCGTACCGGCGTTGAGCTTGAGCGTCGCAGTGCTGGCACAGACCAGGTTGTTCAGCACCAGGCGGAGCGCGCGCAGCTCCACCTGTCCCTGCAGGAGCGAGCTGTCGCTGCCGAACACCTGCTCGACGTAGCCGAGGCAGCGCGCCAGCTGGGCCGACCCGCTCGGGTAGTTGGCGCTGCACTTCGCCTGCGCCCCGCTCTTGCTCCATGCCTGCGAGGCTGCCGACCAGTTGGAGCTGTTGTCGAGGAAGAAGAGGACGTTGGGCGCGGCGACCGCGCCGCCGGTGCCGGAATAGAGGTCGATGTCCTCGGCGCGTGCCGGCGCGAAGCCGAGCACGGCCAGGGCGGCGATCGCGGCAGCGAAGGCGCCGCTGAGGCGCCGGTGGAGTGTGCTTGCCTGCTGCGTGCTCATGAAAGGCCGTCCGGTGGATGTCGAATCAGTTGCAGCTGCTGGCCAGGCTGGCGATGTCGGTTCGCACCTCCACCCCCTGGACCACGTTCGCGGTCGCGTCGAGCAGCTTGGCGTCGGCCGCCCGGGCCTGCACGTCGTATAGGACGGTGCCGCAGTAGGAGTCGCCGGTCGGCGTGCCGATGGCGTCGGGATCGACGATCGTCAGGCCGGTGCTGCTGCCGCCGCCGAAGCAGGAGGCGTCGACCGGGTCGACGTAGCTGACGCCGTTGGCGTGCTTCACCAGCTCGATGTTCTTGATGATCCGGGCCCGCTTGCAGGTCATGTTGCTGACCGCGACGCTCACGGAGTTGGCGCTGGTGTCGGCGCTGTACAGGCTGCCGAGGTTGACCGCGATGGTGCGGCCGCGCGCCGTCTTCAGATCGTCCCAGGTGGTGGCCGGTTCGTTGAGGACGAGGTCGAGCGCGTAGTGGCCGGCGGCACTCGCCTCGCTGCGCACCTGGGCGTTGTCGACCACTTGGCTGTGCCGCCCGGCCATGCGGATGACGCCCACCGCCACCAGGGTCAGCATCAGCAGCATCACCATGCCGATCATCAGCACCATGCCGGATTGACGGTGACGGCCGCGGCCGGACCGATGGCACCGGCGGGTCACGATTCGCGCCTCGACTTGGGCGTCAGGAAGGCGACGTAGGTGCTGTACACGCGGCGCTTGAAGTTCATCGTCGTCTCCGGCACGGCGAAGCGGGTGTCGCTCATCTCGAAGGTGAGCGCGGCGCTGCCGTTGCGGCTGGTGGTCGTGGAGCGCGCGAGCAGCCAGAAGCGAGCCCCGACCACCAGCGACCAATCGGCCGGCGTCGGCGAAAAGGCGTCCGGGGTGCCGTCGCCGTCGACATCGACTGCGTACTCGATCTGCATCTGCTCGATGTTCTCGACCAGGGCCACCGGCGGCAGGGTGCCGTTCGGCGTGATGTCGACGCTGCTCAGCACGTTGTCGGTGCTTATGTAATAGAAGCGGCGCACCAGCCGGCGCTTCGGCGCCCGGGTGCCGTCGCAGGCCTTGGTCTGCAGCGTCAGGGCCGGGTCGAGGCCGCGAGCCACGACGTAGGGGATGAGGCTGTACTCCATGCCGCACTCCGAGACCTGCAGGTAGGCCTGGCCCGCCTCCTCGCCGCAGCCGGCGCCGGCTTCGGTGGTGGTGCAGGTGCTGGCGCGCTGGATGAAAACGGCGTCGGTGCCGGCCTTGCGCGCCAGGCACGCTGGGTCGGGATCGGTGTTGTTCAGGCCGACCGCGTAGGCCGTGAGCGAGGTCGCCCAGACCGCCGGATCGGTGGAGCACAAGTCGATGGCGCCGCCGGCAGGCACCACCAGCGTGCCGTAGAAGCCGGTCTGCGCCAGGTCTCAGCTCAGGGCGACGAGGGCGTACTGGCCGTTCTCGATGACGTCGGCGCTGAGCTCGATCTCGTTGCGCGCCACGCTGCTGTTGACGAACACCGTGCTCAGGCCGGCGACGAGCACCATGCCGATCACCATCGCGACCATCATCTCGACCAGTGTCAGGCCGCGCGCGACGGCGCGGCGCGGACCGCGGGAGCAGAGGAAGCGGCGGCGGCTCGGTGTCATGGCTCAGGTCGACTTGCGCAGGTCGGGCACGAGCACGCGCATCGAGATGCCGCGCCGCTGCCCCGTGCCGAAATCGACGTCCGAGGCGCACTGGCCGGCCGGCGAATCGGCCGCTGGATCGGTGCGTGGTTCGATGCCCTGCCAGACGATGACCACGTACAGGTCGGCGAGGGCGTTCTGCTGCGGCGGCTCGACCCGGATCAGGCAGCCGCGCGCGCCGGTCATCGCGCCGATCGCGCCGGCGCTGTCGCTCATCGCCACGCCCCGCAGGTCGCGGCCCCAGGCACAAGCCTGGGCGGCGGCGAACGAGGCGAGGTCGCCCGCGACCGGCTGCAGGCAGTTGCCGTCGGCGTCGGCGAAGCTCGCCGCGCCGGTGCCGTTGCCGACCCAGACGGAGCCGTCGGCCGAGCTCACCGCGGGGTCGAGGTAGCCGGCGACGATGCCGCGCGCCGAGAGCAGCCGCGCCTGCATGTCGCGGGCGAGCGCGATCGCCTGGCCCCGCTGGTAGGACTCGAACTCGGCCGCCGAGGCGCGGGTCTGCATGCCGAGCATGCCGAGCAGGCCGATCGCCAGCAGCAGCACCGTGACCATGACCTCGATCAGGGTGAAGCCCCTCTGGCGACGAAGCGTCCGCGTCATGAGCACGGCCCCTTGGTGGTGGCTGCGCGGCCGGTGGTCGATACCGCGACGCAGCGGTAGACGCCGGCATGGGCGTCGCCGACCTGGACCCAGCCGCCGCCTGCCGAAAGACGGCCGTAGGCGTTGAAGTTGAAGCGCACGGCGTCGCCGCTCTGCGTCGTGAACTCGATTCCGGCGAAGCCGGACTGCACGAGCAGCGGCGTCGCGCTGCCGGCCGGATCGCGGATCGTCCAGCCGGCTTGCGCGTCGGCGAAGGCGAAGCCGACGTCGGTGTTGCGCTTGGTCGCCTCGGCTCGGGCCAGCCAGAGCGACTCGGTCAGGGCCGAGGCGGCGGCGCGGACCCGCTGCGTCGCCACCATCTCGGCGAACGACGGCGCCGCGACGGTCACGAGGATGGCGACGATGGACACCACCGTCATCATCTCGACCAGGGTGAACCCGCGGCTGGCGTGGCGCCGGGGGCGGGCGGAGAGCGATCGGCTGGGTTGCATATCAGTAGCCCCAGTAGCCGCGGGTGCTCGCCGGCGAGCGCGCGCCGGACTGGCTGACCGTCAGCGGCAACTCGCCGCTGCGCGCCTGCAGATTGAGCGGCGTCGCGGTCGCAACGAAAGTGCGCGGCGAGGCGGCGTTGTCGACGACGATGGTGAAGGCGTAATCGCCGCGCAGTTCCTGCGGCGCGGAGACGTTGAGCGCCGCGAGCGACGTCGTGTAGCCGCGCAGGTCGAGCAGGTGCGCCTGCTCGCGGTTGGCGATCGTCATCAGCGCCGACTGCGCCGTCGCCCGCTTGCTGCGCCGAACATAGCTCTCGTACGAAGGCCAGGCGACGCCGGCGAGGATCGCGATCACGGCGATCGTGATCACCATCTCCACCAGCGTGAAGCCGCGCGTCCTGCGCAGCGCGCGCTGCTTCAGGGGATCAGCAATGTTCATGGATGCACCCGGTCACGACGAGATATCGACATCCCTGACGCTCTCCTTGAGAGGCGTTGCACAGAGATACGGTGGACTCGATTCGAGCGCAGGCGAACTGATGGCGAGTGACATGGAGACGCACTGTGCTCGGCATCGCTGGCGCTGTCGCCACCGATGGTCGGGCGTGGTCAACCTACGATCGCCGCATCGCCTCAATCGTCAAAATCAGCACGCAAGACGCGGACAGTCGATGAACGGTCTTCGCAATGCCCCGAGCACGCAGAGGTGCAGCCTCCGCGACCGCATTCGGCACGCGAGAGCAGTGCCGGATTGCGAACGACTCATCTGCACTCGCTTACAAGATTAAGGGCCGCCGATGCGGACTTCTTGCACGCCGGTCTAAGTCCGTGGATCGAGGGCGGTTGTGAGGCCATCGATCTCTCTTCAGACTGCGTGCCGATCTCTCCCGTGTTCACTCATTTGGTACTCGCATGCCTCGTTCAACCCACATCCTCAAAGCAACCGCCCTTGCGGCATCTGCCGCACTTGCCGCCTGCGGTGGCGGCAGCGAGTCGACGAGCGGCACGGGAACCCTGCGGCTCGCGCTCACCGACGCCCCGACCTGCGGATTCGATCGGGTCGACGTGACCGTCGAGAAGGTACGAGTGCACAAGAGCAGCTCGGCCAATGAGGGCGACGACGGATGGTCCGAAGTCGTCCTTCAGCCGGCGAAGAAGGTCGACCTGCTGTCGCTGACCAACGGTGCATTGGCCGAGCTCGGCCAGACGCCGTTGCCGGCCGGCAGGTACACGCAGATGCGCTTCGTGCTGTCGCCGAACAACGCGGCCAACCCGCTCGCCAACTCGGTGACGCCCACCGGCGGCAATGAGACGGCTGTGTCGACGCCGAGCGGTTCCCAGAGCGGACTGAAGATGAACGTCGACATCGAGGTCGAAGCGAACAAGGTCGCCGACTTCGCGCTCGACTTCGATACCTGCCGATCCTTCGTGAGGCTCGGCAATTCCGGCTATCTCCTCAAGCCGGTCATTGCCGTGATCCCGAGGATTTCAGACGGGGCCCGTGTGACCGGCCAGGTGGCGCTGCCGATCGCGACGACGGTGACCAGCGTTTCGTTGCAATTGAACGGGGAGCCGGTCCGATCCACGCCCCCCGACAGCACCGGCAACTTCGTGCTGTACCCGGTTCCGGTCGGGGTATATGACCTCGTCGTGACCGCGCCAGGTCGCGCCACCGCAACGATCACGGGCGTGCCCGTGGCGGCGACGGGCTCGACGACCGTCAACCTCGCGTCTGCGCCGATCGACCCACCGGCATCTGCCATGCGCTCGGCCTCCGGCGTCATTTCGACAGGCGCCAGCCCCGTCGACGCAGTCGCAGGCGTCACGAAGCAGTACGTCGGCGGTCCGCTGGTCTCGGTCGCCGCCGGCCCGGTAAACGGCTCGACCGGCGCGTTCAGCTTCTCGCTGCCGGCCAGTGCACCGGTGAGAACGGCTTTCGCGGCGAGCGCACCGTCCCTTGCCTTCACCGTCGATGGCGGCCTACCGACGGGGAAATACACCTTGGTGGGCAAGGCCGGCGTGACGGTCAAGACCCTGGAGTTCGATGTCAGCCTCGTCGACTTCGTCGCCCCCGTGTGGACCTTCCCCTAGAGATTTCAGCGCGCGGCTAGGTCGGGCTCGCCTTGGCCGCCCCCGCCCCCGCCCCCGACGTGGTGATCCCTTTCGAGTACATCGCGTAGACCGCAGCGTACGGAACACGCACGGTCCGGCCGATCCTGGCCGGGGTGCACCCGGCGTCAGGCGCGGTACCACCTGCGGTTTCGATTCGCTGCACGCTCGTCACCGCTGCAAAGCGCCCCGAGCCGCCGACCGAATGGGTCTGCAGCAGCAGCCACGGGATCGAATCGGGGCGCGGCGCGACGGCACTGGCCTGCGTCGTGCCGGCGATCCTGCTCCCGTCGCCGGCGTTCCAGCTCGGGCCGGCGAAGTGCTTGCCGGCCGGCCGGCCCTGCTCGTCGTACAGGTCGGCCTCGGGGGCGACGAAGGTCCACTCCGCCCCGATCGAATCGCCACGCGCGCGGCATTCGTAGATCTGCACTCCCCGCGCCGTGACGGCGCCGACCAGCGTCTCGCCGATCGGAACCAACTTGCCCGGAACCGGCGTCAGGGGCACCCGCGGTGGCGGCGAGCCGCCGGC
>Ga0157379_10006379_pt1 | contig 10158 bp, 9 predicted proteins | sample S25metaG_FD_121802 | JGI IMG/M metagenome (GOLD analysis project Ga0157379, IMG submission 121802) | Switchgrass rhizosphere microbial communities from Kellogg Biological Station, Michigan, USA - S2-5 metaG | ecosystem: Host-associated > Plants > Roots > Rhizosphere > Soil | place: USA: Michigan...
ACATCGCCGTCGCCGGCGGGATCGACGTGCCGGTCGTGTTCGGCAGCCGCTCGACCTACGCGCTGTGCGTGATCGGCGGTCTCGAGGGGCGCGCCATCCGCGAGGGCGACGTCCTGCCCGTCGGCAGCGCGCGTCCGGCCGCAGCCGGACGGACGGTCGAGGAGCGGCTGCGCACGGCGCTGCCCAAGGAAGTCGAGCTGCGCGTCAACATGGGCCTCTGCGACTACCGCCTCACCGAGGAGGGGCGCCGCTCGTTCCTCGAGAGCGAGTGGACGGTCACGCCCGCGGCCGACCGCATCGGCTACCGCTACCGCGGCGGCCAGCTCTCGTTCGTCGAGCGCGAGCAGCCGTTCGGAGCCGGCAGCGATCCCTCGAACGTGGTCGATGTCGGCTACCCGGTGGGCTCCATCCAGGTGCCCGGGGGCGTCGAGCCGATCTGCCTGCTCAACGACGCCGTAACCGGCGGCGGCTATGTCACGATCGGCACGGTCATCAGCGTCGACCGCGATGCCGTCGCGCAGTCGAAGACCCACGGCAAGACCCTGTTCCGCGCAGTCGGCATCGAGGAGGCGCTGCAGGCCCGCGCCGAGCGGCGTGCCCGCCTCGACGCCGTGCGCGCCGCCCTTTCCTAGCCAGAGGAGTTCGACGATGGCAGAGCGCACGGTCCGTTCGCCGCTCCCCGGCACGTTCTTCCGGCGGCCGAGCCCCGAGGCCGAGCCGTTCGTGAAGGAGGGCGACGCGGTCGCCACCGGCGACGTGATCGGCCTCGTCGAGGTCATGAAGACGTACTACGAGCTGAAGGCCGATCAGGACGGCATCGCCGACCGCTTCCTGATCGAGGACGCCGCGCCGGTCGACGCCGGCGACGACGTGCTCGCGCTGCGCGACGCCTGAGTAGGGCTATTCGTCCGCCAGCGGAGGCCCCACGACCTGCATGCCGACCTCGCGGCCCGTCGCCGCGAAGGCGGAGCGGTCGCCGGGGCGCGCCGCGCGCGCAGCGAAGAGCTCGAAGAAGCGCTCCATCCCCGAGGGGGTGAAGACGATGAGGAGCCTGGCCGGGCGGTCGCCGACGTTGCGCCACGTGTGGTGCAGGCCACGGGGGATGAAGACGAAGGCTCCGCTCGGCGCAGGGTGCAGATCCGCTCCTGCACGGAACTGAAGGTCGCCCTCGAGGACGTAGATGACCTCGTCCTCGTTCGCGTGCAGATGGAGCGGTGGACCCTCGCCTGGAGGAACCGTGGTCTCCAGGACCGCCATGCTCCCGCCGGTGTCAGATGTCCTCGCCTTGAACGTGACCGAGCCGCCGACCGCATTCACGAGCGTCTCGCCCTCGCCCGGGCCGAGCACGACTGTGCGCGGCTCGCTCATTCGAACGGCGGCACGTCGTCGACGGCGACCGTGAAGCGCGGGTCGTCGTGCCAGGCCCAGTAGGTGTCGTGGATTCGCTGTGTGACGGGGCCGATGCGACCGTCGCCGAGTGGCGTTCCGTCGACCGAGGTGACGAAGAAGACGCCGCCGGCCGTGCTCGCGCCGAAGGCCTCGTCCGCGGTGCGAAGCGCGTGCACCGTGACCTCGCCGACCTCGCAGCGCATGCCGAGCTCGCGCGCGATGTCGAGCACCGTTTGCCGCGTGATCCCCTCGAGTACGTTCGTGGCCGGGGTCTGCAGAACGCCGTCGCGCACGACGAAGACGTTGAAGCCCGCGCCCTCGGTCACGAGGCCCTTGCCGTCCGAGAGCACGACGTTGTCGCCCCCGGCGTCGTAGGCCGAGAGCAGCGCCTGCTCGAAGTCGAGCCAGTGGTAGTTCTTGATGCGAGGGTCGACGGACTTGTTCGAGATCCGCTCGGTCTCGCCCACGACGAGCCGGATTCCCCGCTCGCGCTGCTCCGGCGTCGCGATCCAGACGTACGGGATGGCGAAGCAGTACATCCGGTTGACGCACAGCCGGATGTCGCGCGAGCCCGCCACGGGCATGCCGCGGGTCGCGATCACCTCGACGTACGCATCCTCGATGCCGGCGCGGCGGACGCAGTCGGCGAGCACGCGCGTCAGTCCGTCGCGGTCGACCGGCAGCTCCAGACGGAGCTTCTCGAGGCCTGCGAAGAAGCGATCCAGGTGCTTGTCGAGCCGGAAGAACTTGCCCTTCCAGACCGCGACGACGTCATAGGTCGCGTCCGAGCGCAGGAAGCCGAGGTCCAGGATCGGCACGCTCGCCTGTGCGATCGGCATAAAGCCGCCGTCGATGTACGCCACGCCAGCAGAGGTGTCCGTCGCCATGCTCCGATGCTACCGATCGTGCGCAGGGCGCTCCTGCCCTAGTGTTGCGGCCGTGGCGGGCGAGATGACAGAGGAGCGGCTGCACGAGGCGCTGGCGGCTTGGAACACCGGCGATGCCGACCGCGTGCTCGCGTTCTGGAGTGACGACTGCGTCTATCACGCGTCCTTCGGCCCCGAGCTCATGGGCCGGACGTTCGCCGGCCGCGACGCGGCACGCGAGGGCATCCAGCAGTTCTTCGATCGCTATCCGGACGGCGAGTTCGCCGACACCGAGGTGATGATCGCGGGTTCGCGCGGAGCGGCCGAGTGGACGTTCCGGGCGACCGATGACGACGGTCAGCCGTTCGAGGTTCGAGGCTGCGACCTGTTCGAGTTCGACGGCGACCTGATCAGGGTCAAGAACGCGTTCAGGAAGGCGCTCGAGAAGCTCGATTGACGAGCTCGAGCACGTCGCAGGGTCGGAGCGGCGTGCGATCCACCGGCACGCCGAGGGCGTCGGAGATGGCGTTGACGATCGCCGAGGGGCCGCCGATCAGGCCGCCTTCGCCCATGCCCTTCATGCCGCCTTCCGTGACGGGGGACGGCGTCTCGAGGTGGTCGACCTCGATCGCCGGCACCTCCGGCGCCGTCGGGTAGAGGAAGTCCACGAGTGTCCCGGCGAGGAAGTTCCCGTCCTCGTCGTAGGGCAGTTGCTCGTACAACACGCAGCCGATGCCCTGCGCGATGGCGCCGATGACCTGGCCCTCTACGACCGCCGGGTTGAGCACGGTGCCGCAGTCCTCGACGGCGACGATACGCTCGATCTTCACCTGCCCCGTGTCGGCGTCGACCTCGACGACGACCGCGATGCACGCGTTCGAGTAGGTCTCGGGCGGGTCGTAGCTGCGCGTCGCGATCAGCGCGGGATCCACGTCGTCGGGGCGCGGGCCCCAGTAGGCGGCCGACGCGACCTCGCGGATCGTGAAGCTCTTGTCGGGCGAGCCGAGCACCGAGATGTGGCCATCGGCGAGCTGGAGGTCGTCGGGAGCCGCCTCGAACAGGTGCGCGGCGATGGCCAGCAGCTTGTCGCGCACGTCGCCGGCCGCGCGCCTGATGGCGCCGCTGCCGATCACGGCCGTCCGGCTGCCGTAGCTGCCGGTGGCGTAGGCCGTGCCGGCCGTGTCGCCCTGGACGACCTTGACGTCCTCGATCCGCACGCCCAGCTCGTCCGCGGCGACCTGCGCCATCGTCGTCTCGTGCCCCTGGCCGTTCGACTGCAAGCCGGTCGTGAGCGTGACCGTCCCGTCGGGCTCCATCGAGACGCTGACGGCGTCGAGGTAGCTGAAGCCCGGGAAGCCCTGGGCCGCGGCGACCGCGCCGGCCCAGGCGCCCTGCTCGACGAACGGGCTGAATCCGATCCCGAGCAAGCGCCCCTGTGCGCGCAACTCGCGCTGCCGGACGCGCAGCTCGTGGTAGCCGATCAGCTCGGCAGCACGCCGGATCGATTCGGCGAAGCTGCCGCCGTCGTAGTTGCACCCGGTCGCGGAGCGGTACGGAAGGCCGTCCGGGATCGTGTTCCGCAGTCGCAGCTCGAGCGGATCGATGCCGAGCTCGCGCGCGGCGTCGTCGATCAGCGCCTCGCGCGCCGCCTGTCCCGGCGTCCAGCCGACGCCGCGATACGCGGTCGACTGGCACTTGTTCGTGAACGGTGTGTCCACCTGGTAGCGGACGTTCTGGACGTCGTACATGCCCGGCAGGAACGAGGCCGCGCAGAGCGGGTCGATGAGGCTCGTCCACGGATGCGCGAGGTAGGCGCCGCCGTCGCCGATGTAGTGGCCCTGCAGGGCGAGGAAGCGGCCGTCGGCGTCGGTCGCCAGCTCGAGCTCGCAGAGCACCTCCTTGGCGTGCCCGCTCGCCGCCAGCGCCTCGTAGCGGTCCTCGACCCACTTGACCGGTGCGCCCAGGCGGCGCGACAGCTCCGGGATGATCGCCTCCTCGACGAACAGCTGCACCTTGAGGCCGAAGCCGCCGCCGACCGCCGGGCAGATGACGCGCACGCGCGTGTCCTGCAGTCCGAACTGCGCCGCGAGCATGCCGCGCACGAGGAACGGCATCTGCGTCGACGTCCAGACCGTGACCGAGCCCTCCGCGACATCCCAGTCGGCGATCACGCCGCGGCCCTCGAGCGGCGCCGCGTGGGTGCGGCCGAAGTGAAAACGCTTGCGGAAGACGTGCGCGGCGCCGGCGAACGCGCCGTCCACGTCGCCGGCCTCGAACTCGATGTGCGCGAAGTTGTTGTCGCCGAGCTCCTCGTGCAGGACGGGCGCGCCTGGCTCGAGCGCGGCCTCGCCGTCGAGCACCGCCGGCAGCGGCGCGTACTCGACTTCGATGAGCTCGGCCGCGTCCTCGGCGAGCGCGCGCGAGCTCGCGACGACCGCCGCGACGGCCTCGCCGACGAAGCGCACGCGGTCGAGCGGCAGCATGCGCCGCGTGCCGGTCTTGGCCTCGGGCCGCGTGGCGATGGTCGTGGAGAACGGAGGCAGGTCGCGCAGATCCTCGCCGCTGACGACGAGCGCGACGCCTTCGAGCGCGCGCGCTCGCGAGCAGTCGACCGAGACGATGCGTGCGTGCGCGTGGTCGCTGCGACAGAAGGCGACGTGCAGCGTGCCCGGAGGCTCGATGTCGTCGATGTAGACGCCGCGGCCGGCGAGGAAACGGGGATCCTCGACCCGCATGACGCGCGCCCCGACGTAACGGCCCGTCATTGCGCCTGCTCCTGGAGCACTTGCGCGGCGGCGTGCACGGCCTCGACGATGCCGACGTAGCCCGTACAGCGGCAGACGTTGCCGGCGAGGTGCTCGCGGATCTCGTCTTCGCTCGGATCGGGCACCTCGTCGAGCAGCGCCTTGGCCGCGAGCAGCATCCCTGGCGTGCAGAAGCCGCACTGCAGCCCGTGGCACTCGCGGAAGGCCTGCTGGATCGGGTGCAGCCCGTCCTCGTCCGCGAGCCCCTCGACCGTCAGCACCTCGGCGCCCTCGGCCTGCACGGCGAGCATCAGGCACGACAGCGTGGGGCGCCCGTCCACGAGCACCGTGCAGGCCCCGCAGGCGCCGTGCTCGCAGCCGACGTGCGTGCCGGTCAGGCCCAGCGAGTGGCGCAGGAAGTCCGAGAGCAACGCGCGCGGTTCCGCCAGAGCCACGAGTTGCCGGCCGTTCACGCGCAGTTGCACGACGTGCTCGTTAGCCACGTGCGACCCCCGCCTCGAGCAGTGCGCGCAGCGTCGCAACACGCGCGACCTCGCGCCGGTAGGCAGCGGGCGCGTGCGGATCGTCCGACGGATCGCAGGCCGCCGCCGCAAGCGCCGCCGCCTCCTCAGCCCCGCCCCCTTGTTCCAGAGCCCGCTCGGCCTCAGTCGCCCGGAAGGCACACGAAGCGACGGCGAAGAGCGCGACCCGCGCGTAGCCCGGAGCGACGACGACGGCAGCGCCGGCCAGCGCGAAGTCGCCTCGGCGTCGAGCAATCTCGGAGAACCCGAACCCGGCACCCTCGGGCATGTCGCCGAATCGCACCGCCGTAAGCAATTCGCCCTCGTCGAGCGCCGTCTCGAACGGACCGGTGAACAGAGAAGCCGCCGGGATGACCCGCTCCCCGCGGGCCGAGACGACGACCACTTCCCCATCGAGCGCCAGCAAGACGGCCGGCAACTCGGCCGCAGGATCGGCATGCGCAATCGAGCCGCCCACGGTGCCGCGGCTACGGGTAGCCGGATGCCCGACGTGCCGCAAAGCAGCAGTGAGCAAAGGCGTCCGCCCGGCAACGACCTCCGAACGCAGCGCATCGGCCTGCCGAGTCGTAGCCCCGACCCGCAGACTCCCGTTCGAAGAGATCCCGGAAAGTTCGTCGACGCGCCCAACATCAACCAGCGCCGAGGGTCGCGCAAGCCGCAGATTCAGCATGGGCACAAGACTCTGCCCACCAGCCAGCACCCGAGCGTCCTCCCCAAGCTCCGCGAGCATCCCAACCGCCTCCTCGACGGTCTCAGCGCTGCGATAAGCGAAAGGAGCAGGCTTCACGAAGCCGCGAGTCTACCGGCGCGCAGACATCCGGGGTCTGACCCCGCCAGGCGGGGCCTGACCCCAGGTGGCGGAGCCTGACCCCAGAGTGGCAGTTCGCTCAACCATGCGGGTTTGGCCTCGATGAGCCGCGTTGGCTCCGCGAATGGCGCTGGGCACCGCGGTCGGCCGTAAATCCGCGGTTTCGGCTTATCCACAGGCGTTGAACCGTTCTCGCCAGGTGGGGGTCAGCCTCCGCCACGTGGGGTCAGGCCCCGCCAGGCCGCGCCAGACCCCAATGTGCGAGACCCCGATGTGCGAGACCCCGATGTGCGACCCCGATGTGGATGTCACGAGTGGTTTGTGCGGGAGAATCGGGGCTTGGACAGCAGCTTTGTGTCTTGGGTCGTCGTGGCGGGTGGGGGCGCTGTGCTCTGGTCGTGCGTTGGGATCGATCGCACGCGCCAGGCCGCTCTGCGCCGGCGGTTGATGCTCGGCGTTGGGATCGTCGTAGTTGGGTTTGCCAGCTTTGCGGTCACCGGGAGCTCGTCGGATTCGGCTGCGGGGGCTCGGCGGGTCGCCGATGCATTCACGCTTGCGCGGCTCACACGGGGACCCGATGCGGCTCGGCGGTATCTCGCGCCCGATGCTGCTCCGCTCGTCGCGCAACTGCCGGCCAAGGCGACGCAGACCGCGGCGGATGCTCGCCGCGTCGTCGCCACGGGCGTTTCGCTGGAGTGCGGGCAGTTGCCGATCCTGCAGTCGGGCTCGCGCAACGAGCGCTGCGTGCGCTACGGCGACGGCTCCCGGGTGTTCCTCTGGCGGCACGACGGCCGGTGGCTGGTAGTTGGCTTCACCCTCCGCTGAAGCGAGGCCCGCGCGTGCGATAGCATCGGCCGGCTGCCGCACACCCCCAGGTAGGAGTCAGATGGCAACCCGTGGAGTCGTTCCGTTCGGCGAGCAGTCTTGGGAGCAGGAGGCCGAGGGCGTGCGGGCACTCGTCTGTCAGGTCGACGGCGCTCGCTGGGCGATCGTCGAATACGCGCCCGGATCGGGCCGGCCGGAGTTCTGCGAGGTCGGCCACGAGGGCTACGTGATCTCGGGCGAGATCGAATACGAGTTCGAGTCCGGCGGCAAGATCGTCGCCAAGGCGGGGGAGGGCTTCGTGCTCCCGACCGACGACATGCACCGCGGCTTCAACCACGGGACCGTGCCCGCCCGGCTGCTCGTGATCGACGAGCCGTGAGCCGCCTGCGCGTAGCAGTCGACGTCGGCGGGACGTTCACCGACATCTGCGTGCTCGACGAGGACACCGGCGCGATGTCGGTGGCCAAGGTGCCGTCGACGCCTGCCGACCCGATCGACGCCGTGATCGACGGCGTACGCGGCGCGGCCGAGGTCGACCTGCGCGACGTGAGCGTCTTCTCGCACGGGTCGACCGTCGCCACGAACGCCCTGATCACCCGTACGTTCCCGCGTGCCGCGATGGTCACGACGACCGGCTTCCGCGACGTGATCGAGATCCGCAGGGGCACCAAGGAGGACCTCTGGGACGCCTACGCCGACGTCCCGCCGCCGTACATCCGGCGGCGCGACCGCTTCGAGGTGGACGAGCGCGTCGGCTATGACGGCGAGCTGCTGCAGCCCGTCGACGACGCCGGTGCGCGGCGCGTGGCGGCGATCCTGCGGAAGCGCGGCGTCGAGGCCGTTGCCGTCTGCTTCATCAACTCGTACGCCAATCCCGAGAACGAGCAGCGCATGCGGGCGATCCTCGAAGAGGAGCTGCCGGGCGTGAGCATCTCCACCTCCAGCGACGTGTTGCCGGAGATCTTCGAGCACGAGCGCTTCTCGACGACCGTCGCCAACGCCGTGCTCTCGCCGCTCATCAGCGGCTACGTTCAGCGGCTGCAGTCGCGCCTCGAGGACGGTGGCTACGACGGTGACGTCCTGCTGCTGCACTCCGGCGGCGGCGTGATGACGCCCAAGACGGCCGAGAAGCTCGCAGTCCGGCTCGCCTCCTCGGGCATCGCCGCAGGCGCGATCGCGAGCCGCCACATCGCGATGCTGTGCGGCTACGAGAACTCGATCGGCCTGGACATGGGCGGCACGAGCACCGACATCTCGCTCGTCTACCAGGGCCAGGAGCGGATCACGAAGGAGTGGTTCGTCGAGTACGGCTACCCGATCTGCTTCCCGTCGATCGAGGTGCTGACGATCGGCGCCGGCGGAGGGTCGCTGGCGTGGATCGACGGAGCCGGATCCCTGCGCAACGGCCCGCAGTCGGCGGGCGCCAACCCGGGGCCTGCGTGCTACCAGCGCGGCAACGACCAGGCCACGAACACTGACGCCAACGTCGTGCTCGGCCGCCTCGGCTCGGAGCTGATCGGCGGCGCGATGACGCTCGACGCCGGCGCCGCAGAGCGCGCGCTCGAGGACCTCGGCGAGAAGGTCGGCCTCGAGCCGCTGGAGGCCGCGAAGGCCGTCATCCAGGTCGCCAACGCGAACATGGCCGACACGGTCCGCCTGATCTCGATCCGCCGCGGCTACGACCCGCGCGAATTCGCGCTCGTCGTCTTCGGCGGCGCGGGCGCGCTGCACGGCGCCGACCTCGCGCGCGAGCTGTCGATCCCGACCGTGATCGTGCCGCCCAACCCCGGCATCACCTCGGCGCTCGGCTGCCTGCTCGTGGACGTGCGCCACGACATCACCGAGATGTATCTCGCGCAGGTCGCGACGGTCGACCCGAACGCCGTCGAGGCCGAGTTCCAGAAGCTCGAGCACGAGGCGCGCGAGCGGCTCGCCGCCGAGGACGTCCCGCCGGAGCAGATGAGCCTCGCCCGGCTGATCGACATGCGCTACCTCGGCCAGTGGCGCTCGCTCTCGGTGCCCGTCGAGGCGCCGCTCGACCTCGAGCAGGCGGCCGCGACGTTCCACGCCGAGCACCTGCGCGAGTACAACTTCCGCCGCGACGACGCGCCCGTCGAGATCTACCGCCTGAACGTCAAGGCGATCGGCGTGACGCCCAAGGCCGAGCTCGCCCGGCACGAGCCGACCGGCGAGACGCCGAGCCCGCGCTCCCGCCGGCCCGTGACGTTCTTCGAGTCCGGCGGCCCGGCCGACACTCCCGTCTACCTGCGCGACGACCTGCCCGCAGGCTTCGCGTTCGAGGGCCCGGCGATCGTCGAGGGGTTCGACTCCACTGTCGTCGTCCCGCCGGGCTGGCGCGCCGAGGTGGACGAGTGGCTGAACATCCGACTGCACGACTCGGAGGCTGCGCAATGAGCACCAAGTCCCGCCTCTACTCGCTGGATCCCGTCACGTTCGAGGTGCTGAAGAACGCCTTCACGAACACCGTCGACCAGATGGCGGAGCAGATCCTCCGCACCTGCCACTCCTTCGTGATCTTCGCGCGCGACTTCTCCTCGTCGCTGTGCGACGTCGAGGGCAACACGATCATGCAGGGCTCGCAGGACATCGCCGTGCACGTGGGCACGCTGCACTACACGTGCAAGGCCGTGATCGAGGCGTTCGAGGGCGACATCCACCCCGGCGACGTGTTCGCGATCAACGACCCGTACCTGGGCGGCACGCACTTCAACGACGTGCGCATCATCCGGCCGATCTTCGTCGACGGCGAGGTCATCGCCTACGCGCAGTCCAACGGCCACTGGGCCGACGTCGGCGGCACGGTTCCCGGGTCGTTCGACATCAACGCCAAGGAGCACTTCGGCGAGGGCCTGCGCATCCCGCCCATCCGCATCTGGGACAAGGGCAAGTACCTCGGCGACATCGTGCGCATGTTCGCCTCGAACACGCGCGCGCCCGACATGATCATCGGCGACCTGCAGGCG
>Ga0157379_10006381_pt1 | contig 10157 bp, 13 predicted proteins | sample S25metaG_FD_121802 | JGI IMG/M metagenome (GOLD analysis project Ga0157379, IMG submission 121802) | Switchgrass rhizosphere microbial communities from Kellogg Biological Station, Michigan, USA - S2-5 metaG | ecosystem: Host-associated > Plants > Roots > Rhizosphere > Soil | place: USA...
GAATTGCTCCGATTCGAGGCGCGGCTGATCAGCCTCGCACGCGGTATGCCGGTCGCCTTCATGTTCCTGTACGACGTGTCCAACCTCGACGGCGGGCTCATCGTCAATGTGGCCCGGACCCACGCGGTGGTGTGGATGTGCGGCGTGCCGATGACCAACCCGTGGTTCGGAGCGACCTGACAGAACGGCAGGCGCGCCACCATCTGCCTGATGACAATGGCAGAACCGGCATGCCCCCCGTCATCGAGGTGATCCGGCGTCACCGTCCACGGGCCGGTCAGGCTCGACGAGCGGGCGGAGTCGGTCCCACAGGCTCCGGACCGCGAGCCCGAGATCGGCCGCGTGCCAATCCAGCTCGGCCGCCCGCGGTGCGATGTCCGACAACAGCGCCAATGCTCGGAGCGCCAGGTTCCCGGCGTCCTCGAGCCGGTCCTGCGCGAGCAGTTCCTGGATTTCCTCGCCGAGGCTCGCCAACGTGTACGACGCGGTGTCCGGCACGAGGTGCCCTTCGAGCCCATGCGGGAACGGGTCGCGGGCTCGCAGCTCGCCGAGCGCCTCGAGGACGCCATCCGCTGCCGAGTACCGGTCTAGGACATCGATCAGCCAGAACAGCCGAGCGGTGAGACGTGGCCGTCCGGGAAAGCCGTCCAGCCACCGCAGCAGCGCCTCGTCCCCACCGACGCGTTCGGCCACGCGCACCAGGCTCGCCGCGAGTGGGTTCGGCAGCTCGGCACGAAAGGGCAGCACGCGGGAGACCTGGTCGGCCAAGCGCGCGAGCTCCTCGTCGTCGAGCCTGCCCGCGCGGAATGCCGCCACCAGGTCCGGATCGAGGTCGAAGGCCGTGCTCGGAAGCTCAGACATGCTCCGCCCCCCGCCTGCGCAGGATCAGGACGAGGAACACCACGCCCGCCGCGGCGATCACGATGAGGCCCGTCCAGCTCAGGATCGTGAAGATCTGCACCTGGTTCCCCGTCGGCTCGGGGAGGTAGCCCTCGTCGAGTAGCCGGTGTTGCCACGGCCGACGGCGATGCTGTCCATGGAGTCCCAGAGCCCGTGCAGGACCGAGACGCCGAGGTAGGCGCCGACGAGCCGACCGGTCATCCGGAATCCGGTGCGCACTGCCGTGGAGAACAGCACGGCGCCGAGGATGGCGCCGTCCTGGGCGGACCGGACGCTCAGGTGCCGGGTGCAGTAGGCCAGCGCGGCGAGCTTGGCCGCCTCTTCAAGGAGGCCGACTCCGAAGAACATCCAGGGCGAGGGCCGCAGTAGGTAGCTCTCGGCGACCGATGCGGCGAGCACGCCGCCGACGACGAACGTCTTGAAAAGGTTCGCCGTGATCGCGGTGACGAAGGCCGAGAGGACCCAGAGCAAGAGCCCCCATCCGAGGATCCTTCTCCACGTTCCGTGTCGTTCGGTGGTCCTCGCCGTCGTCATCTCGTCTCCTAGCGCACGATCGACAGCCTGGGGCTGTCGAGCTCACGGTCTTCGGGTGCCCGACCGGGGCGCGAACGGTTCCCCGACGGCGTCACCTCCCAGCCGACGAGACCGAGCAGCCGCGCGACGGGGGGCTGGAGCCGGCCTGTCAACAGGAGCACCCGGCCGAGTTCGGCGGCGGAACGGCGCAGGTCGTCGAGGATCTTGACCGCCCCGACCCCGAGGAAATCCAGCTCGGAGAGCTCGAGGGCCACGCCGCAGGGAGCGTCGGCGAGCTGACGGCGGACGTCCTCCCACAGGTCAGGCGCTGTGAGCATGTCGAGCTCGCCGCTGAGGTGGAGGACGCGAATGTCCAACAGATCGTCGGACTCGAGCGGCGAGGGACACGGGTCCGTCCGGTTCGAAGACGTCATGGTGTCCACGCTCGCCCGCCGGGACCTCCTTCTGCTTCGGCTTCGCAGCGTGAATCAACCCGCCACCGCTCGGTCTCCGAGGACACGGCGACGAGGCGTCGACGATCGCCCGCCTTGGCGGACACGCTGAACCGGCATGGCCCCACCGGTGTGAATCCGGGCTCCTGATCCTGGCTTCGCGGGTGCAGGCGGTCGTGGCCCCCTGCTGTGAGGGTGGCTCTGCGGCCGCCACCCTCGGCCGCGCCCCCGACTGGAGGACGAGCGATGCCGAGCAACAGGGGAGTGGTCTACACGGGGCCGGGCAAGGTCTCCGTGGAGTCCATCGACTACCCGGAGCTGGTGCTGCGGCCCGGCCCGGGCGTTCCACCGATCAACGAGAACCGGCCCTGCCCGCACGGCGTGATCCTCAAGGTGGTGGCCAGCAACATCTGTGGGAGCGACCAGCACATGGTCCGGGGCCGGACCACCGCTCCCCCGGGGCTCGTCCTCGGGCACGAGATCACCGGTGAGATCGTCGAGGCGGGCCGCGACGTCGAGTACCGCGAGGTCGGCGACCTGGTCTCGGTGCCGTTCAACGTGGCGTGTGGCCGCTGCCGCAACTGCGTCGAGCGGCGCACCGACGTCTGCCTGAACGTGAACGACCACCCTGGCGGTGCCTACGGCTATGTCGACATGGGCGGCTGGCGCGGGGGTCAGGCGGAGTTCGTCATGGTGCCCTACGCGGACTGGAACACCCTGAAGTACACCGACAAGGACCAGGCCCTCGCGAAGATGCTGGACCTGACGATGATCACCGACATCCTGCCGACCGGCTTCCACGGCTGCGTCGAGGCCAAAGTGGGCGCCGGGTCGACCGTCTACATCGGCGGCGGCGGCCCGGTGGGACTCGCGGCGGCGACCTCGGCCCAGTTCCTCGGCGCGTCCGTGGTCGTCGTCGGCGACCCGAACGAGCAACGGCGCAAGCACGCGCGCGAGGTGGGGTTCGAGGTCGTCGACCCGCTCGCCGGTGACCTGCCCGACCAGATCGAGCAGCTACTCGGCGTGCCCGAGGTCGACGCGGCGGTGGACTGCGTCGGGTTCGAGGCGAAGGGGCACCGCGACGGCACCGAGCAGAACGCAGCGGTGCTCAACCAGGCCATGGAGGTCACCCGGGCCGCGGGTGCCATCGGCATCCCCGGCCTGTACGTCACGGAGGACCCCGGCGCCGCCGACCAGGCCGCCCGCCACGGCACGGTCGCGCTGGCCCTCGGGATCGGATGGGCCAAGTCGCTGTCCTTCGCGACCGGCCAAACCCCGACGATGCAGTACAACCGGGCGCTGCGCGAGGCGATCCTCCACGACCGCGTGCCCATCGCGCGCAACGTCAACGCGACGGTCATCCCGCTCGACGACGCCCCCGAGGGCTACCAGGAGTTCGACGCGGGCGCGCCGAAGAAGTTCGTCCTCGACCCGCACGGGATGCTCGGCCGATAACGTCGGGTATCCGCTGCGTGGATCGCCGCGAGGGCGTCGCAGCGGGGAGCGAGGCGCCCGAGGCAGGCGGCGTGCTGGGCGCCGCCTGCCTCCTCGCGCGGGCACGTCGGGGCAAGACGGGAAAGGGCAAGCTCCGCTCAGCGGCCTGCGGGCCGATGCGCGCGCCCGCAGAGACGCAGGAAGAACCAGTCCCGTGCGAGCTCGGACACGACCGCGGGCGGCTCCCCGTGCAACAGCGACGCCCCTGGCACCCGCACGACGCGGGCGGTGCGCGGGAACTCCGGTCCCGCCTGCTCGTTGACGACGCGCACGGCGGCGTCGACCTCGCCGACGACCAGCAGCGTCGGACAGCGCACAAGCCGGACGAGCTCTCCGGCGAGGTCCGGCCTGCCCGAGCAGGAGAACACCGCGCGCGCCCATCCCGGCCGGGCGACGGCGGCGACGATGGCGCCCGCCGCGGCGCTGCCGGAACCGTAGAGGCCGCCGCGCAGCCCGGTCGTCGGCCCGCGGGTCGCGATGTCGTCGATCAATGCGATGACCCTGGCGCCCAACGCGGTGGCGTCGAAGCGGACGTCGGCTCCGCGGTTGAACTCCTGCTCGGCCCTGGTGAGCAAGTTCACCGCCACGGTCGCGATCCGGCGCTCGTTCAGCGTCCGCGCGATCCGGGCGTCCATCGGGTCGCTCCGCACGCACACGAACAGCACCACGCCCCTGGGCTGCTCCGGCACATCCATGACGCCGTCGAGCTCCAGGCCGATCACCTCGTGGCGGGTCGGCACCGTCGTGATCACGACCTGCTCCTGGCTTCGATGGCCACGGCAACGGGGGTGTGCCGAGCCGCGTCGGCCTGCTCACGCAACAGCCCGTCCATCGCCGCGATGTCGAAGACGTCCATGCCCATCCCCCTGCCGCGGGCTGCCGCGCATCCGATCCTGGCGTCCTTCAGGCGCAGACGCCTGGGCCCCGGCGTGCCAAGGCAGTGGCCGGCCATGGGCCTTCGGGGATGAGGCGGCCGACGACGACCGGCGACGGCCACGTCTCCGGCCGGGCGCGGAGGGGCGCCCCGGTCCGGCTGACGTGTCCTCGCGGATCGATCAGGCTCCGCCGTCGCTCTCCCCGTCCGTCTCGGGCAACCGCCAGCCGCGCTCGCCGGGCAGGCGCAGTGCCTCGGTGGGCCCCCACGAATGCCGCGGGTAGGGCATCGTCTTCGGCGGATGGCGGAGCAGCGGGTCGAACAGCCGCCAGAGCAGCTCGGTCGCCTCCGTGTGCAGGAACAGGGTCGTGTCGCCGCGTAGGACGTCCAGCAGCAGCCGCTCGTAGGCCTCGAGCGGCTCGGCGTCGGGGAAGGACTCCAAGAGGTCGAGTCGCATCCGGGCGCGGGCCAGCCGGAAGTCGGGGCCGGGGACCTTGGACCGGACGTCGGCGAAGATCCGCGGGTCGTCGCTCAGCTCGATCACCAGCTCGTTGCAGGTGTCGTCGACGTCGCCGGGGAAGACCTTGAGCGGCGGCTCGCGGAAGCCGATCGTGATGGTGCGCCTGCCTTCGGCGAGCGCCTTGCCGGTCCGCAGGTAGAACGGCACACCGATCCAGGTCCAGTCGTCGATGTAGACCTCCATGGCGACGAACGTCTCCACGACCGACGCCCGGTCCACACCCGGCTCCTCGCGGTAGCCCTCGTACTGGCCGTAGACCACGCGGTCCGGGTCCAAGGGGCGGATAGCGCGGAAGACCTTCGTCATCTCGTGGTTGAGGGAGTCGCCGTCCATGCGCGACGGCGGCTCGATGGCCACGAACCCGAGCAGCTGGAACAGGTGCGTCGAGATCATGTCGCGTAGCGTGCCCGTCGACTCCATGAACTCCGCCCGGCCCTGGATGTCGATCTCCTCGGGCACGTCGATCTGCACATAGCACACGTGCCGGTGGTTCCAGACCGGTTCGAAGAGCCCGTTGGCGAAGCGGAAGGCCAGGATGTTCTGCACCGCCTCCTTGCCCAGGAAGTGGTCGATCCGGTAGATGTGCCGCTCGTCGACGACCTCGTGCAGGACGGCGTTCAACCGCCGGGCCGAGGCGAGGTCGCGTCCGAACGGCTTCTCCAGGACGATCTTCGACGGTCGGCCCACCGTGAAGGATGTGAGCATGCGGACGACGGACTCCGTCGCGGCAGGCGGTACTGCGAGGTAGTAGCAGCGCTGGGCGCTCTTGCCGAGCGCAGCGGCTGCGGAGGCGACGGCCTTCTCCAGCGCCGCGCCCTGGTCGTCGGACACCGCGACGAACGTGATCCACCGGCTGAAGCCGAACCACACCTGCGGGTCGACCGGGCCGTGGCGGCGCTCGATCGCCACGCGCACCGTCTCGAGGATCTCACCCGTGGTGTTCGGCGCGGTGCGCCCCGAGCACACCATGCGGAAGCCGCGCGGGAGCAGGTCGAGGCGGTAGAGGCGATAGAGCGCGGGGAAGAGCTTGCGCCGCGCCAGGTCGCCCGTCGCCCCGAGCACGACCAGCACGTGCGGGTCGGGCCTACCCGGATCGACCACAGGTCAGCGCCCGTCGTCGGATCGGACCAGGGAGGTGTCGACCCGCCCCGCCGCAACGTGCGCCTCGGCGAGAACGATCTCGTGGGCCTCCACGGTGGTCATGCGCCCTCCCGGTGATGTGAGCGACTCCAGTCTCGGCCGTGCCAACCGCGTGGATCCCCGGTCCGAGGGGCTGAAATCGACGGATCGGACTCGGCCCGACGGCGCAGCCGCCGCCCACACCCGCCGCGACCGGGGGTCAGAGCGCCTCCAGCCTGCGCGGCCGGACCGGGGGCGGGAACGCCTGGTCGAGCAGGTAGAGGTCATCGCGGCCAAGACTGATCCCCCGCGCCTCTGCGTTGTCCCGGACGTGGTCGGGTGATCCGGTGCGCGGAATGGCGTTGACGCCGTCGTGGGCCAGTACCCATGCCAGTGCGATCTGGGCGGGCGTGGCGGAGTGGCGCTGCGCGACCTCGATGAGCACGGGATGACCCAGCAGACGGCCCTGCTCGATCGGCGAGTACGCCATCACGGGAATGCCGTGGGCGGAGAGCCACGGCAGCAGGGCGTACTCCGGTCCGCGACGGACGAGGTTGTAGAGGATCTGGTCGGTCTGGGCCTGGTCCCCGCCCGGCACGTCGGTCAGCTCGATCAGGTCGTCGACGTCGAGGTTGCTGACCCCCCAGTAACGGATCAGCCCTGCGGCCTGCAGGTCGGCGAAGCCCGCGACGGTCTCGGCGAGCGGGACCCGGCCGCGCCAGTGCAGCAGGTAGAGATCGATGTGGTCGACGGCCAGCCGCGCGAGGCTCGCCTGGCAGGCCCGGACAGTGCCGGTGCGCGTCGCGTGGTGCGGAAGCACCTTGTCGACGAGGAACACCTCATCACGACGGCCTGCGATCGCCTCGCCCACCAGCACTTCAGCCGCCCCGTCGGCGTACATCTCGGCGGTGTCGACGAGGTTCAGCCCGAGGTCGAGCCCGAGTCGGATCGCGGCGATCTCGTCGGATCGGCGAGCGGGCCTCTCGGCCAAGTGCCATGTGCCCTGGCCCAACGCGGCGATCGCCTCGCCGGACGGAAGGGTCACGGGGCGCAGCGTGCTGGTCATGGGCAACCTCACAGACTGGGACAGGGACCGTCCGCCGCCGATCCTCCGCGGGGTGACCGCCCCGGGCACGGACCCCGGAACGCCAAGCGGCACGGCCGGGCTGGGCCCCGAAGGGCGGTGCGCCCGCCCCGCAGGGCGTCATCGTCCCGGCTCATCCCGGCGGAGTCAGCCGTCGCTCCAGCCCTCTCGGAGCGGCCTGCGGCCGTGCTGCGCGGACGGCGGCGAGATCTCGTGTCGTCGACCGCCTCGACTCCGTGGGTCTGCGGGCGTCGGGCGACTTCGGCTTTGCGGGCCGGTCCCACGGTCCGCACCGCGACCCGACGATGGTCCGACCGGCACCCCAGTCGACGAGGTGCAGGACCGCACCGAGGAGGTCGACCGTGCAGTTCGACGAGTTCATCGAGGCCGTGGCCGAACGGGCCGACACGAGTAGGGGCGAGGCGCAGGCGCTGGTTCGCGCGACGTTGCGAACGCTGGCTGAGCGGATCTCCGGCGGCGAGGCCGAGGATCTGCGCGCCCAACTGCCTCGCGAACTCAAAGGCGACCTCGCATCGCCCGAGGAGAACGCCCAGGGGTTCGACGTCGACGAGTTCGTACGCCGGGTGGCCGAGCGGACCGGCCTCGACGAGACCGACGCCCGGGCCCGCGTGGCCGCCGTGCTCTCGGCGCTCCGGGACGCGGTCAGTCCAGGGGAGTTCGACGACGTGCTTTCGCAGCTCGGACGGGAATTCGCCGAGCTCATCGAGGCCGCCGACCACCGTGGGAGCCCGGCCAACTGACCGACAGGAGCACCCGGCCGCTGCTCCAGCGGATCACCGCAGGTGAGAGCGAACCCCGGCTCCGTCCGGCCACGCGCGAGCGATCGCGACCAGCGGGGCAGAAAGCCACCGGACCAGGCCCGTGCATTGAGCGTCGCGGTGCCGCCTGCAGGTCGGAAGCCGGCGGTTACGGCCGACTCCGGACCGGCGCAAGCGGGAGGGAGGGCTCGAGTCCGAGCACCGTGCGGGCTTGGACCGAGCGGTCCGGCACCGTCGTGCACGACTCCAGGTGCACGGCCCCCGACGGGAGTATGCCTGCCCCACCTGCCCGCGCCATCACCCGATGCTGGGCCAGCACATCCTCCCCGCAGTGCACGGCAGGCAACTGCGGCCAGAAGCCGAAGCCGCCGACCGCATCGAGGACGGCCCGGTCGTACAGCACGCACCCACCCACCCACGCGATCTTGTAGGCCAGCCAGCGCTCGCCTGGCCGGAGGTGGCGACGCGCCAGGTGGCTGGGATTCGCAGCGTTGTGCAGGGTCCAACGCCGCCAGGCCTGCCGCTCCGGTTCGATCAGCTCGGGCTCCGGCCGTCCTGGCCACCGCTCGAAGGGCTCGAGCTCCGCCGGGCGGTGGTCGTGGAGGTGGGACATACCTTGTACGGCCGCGCCGACGAGCCCGCACCCCAGCTCGACGATGGCTTCGTGCAACCGCTCCACAACTCCCGCCTCGAGCCACACATCGTCGTCGCAGAACAGCGCGAAGGGCGCGGTCGAGGCGGCCAACATCGCGGCCCGGTGCTCGGCCAGGCCGCGGCGAGGCAGGTGCCGCTGGGTTCGGACCCGGCGGCCGCTCTGGGCGAGCACCCGGAGCAGGGCTGCGGCCGTCGGCGTGTCGTAGGACGCCTGCCCGTCGGACTGATCGCTCACCAGCACGTCGAACGGGTAGTCCTGGGCGGCCAGCCCGGCGATGGTGGCGGCCAGCTCGACGGGTCGGTTCCGGGTCGGGACGAGGACGTCGACGAGACCTCGCCGGGGTTCCCGCCGAGCGCGGATCGAGGCCGCTGTGCGCATCCGCCCACTCTCGACCGGACGCCGGGCACCCGACTCGGTCCGGCGGGGCGAGGTTCGAGCCAGGCCCTCGACCCGCCGATGCCACAAATGGCGCTCCGCGCCACACCGACCTGGGCGTCGATGTCCTCGTCGAGCCACCCGAGGGGTCGGCTCCCCGAGCGCGAGCCTGAAACCACCCGGTCGATGTGGAGCGGCTCCACGGGGCCGCGCCCGAGGCAAGGATCAGGTGGCGAGGACGGCTTGCAGGACGTGGCGTCGACGGTCTGCCACGTCGGCGAGCAGCCGCGGTCCCTCGTCCAGCGGTAGGACGTCGCTGATGAGGTGGGCACGAACGGCGGGCCCCTCGGTGCGCAGCAGGGCGATCGTCTCCGCGGAGAGCCGGTCGCGGTCCCAGTGCCGGTCGGTCCCGCGGGGCACGCGGCCGATCTGGGCGGCCCGCAGCCCCAACCCGTTGTGGTGGAATTCTTCCGAGAGCCGCAGTTCACCCGCGTCGCCGCGACCGGTGTGGAAAGCGAGGTCGATGACCGTGCTCTGCGGCCTGCACAGCCGCAGCGCCAGGGCGAGAGCGGAGAGCTGGCCGCGGCATTGCAGTACGACGTCGGCGCCACGGTCGCCGGACCCGTGCCGCCAGCGTGACTTGAGCACGACGGCCGGGTCTACGGCGGCCGGGTCGATCCCTTCCAGTCCGAGTTGCGCTGCAACGGCCCGTCGCGCGGGTGTCGGGTCGATGACCACCACTTCGGCCGCGCCGTGGACGCGCGCGAACAGCGCGGTCAGCAGTCCGACGGTGCCCGCGCCGACGACCGCCACCCGTCGTCCGCGCACGCCGTCCCCTAACGTGCGGACGTCTGGGCCGTGCTCCTCCGCGGCCGCGTGCAGTAGCCCGTTCGCGCAAATCGGTCCCATGTGCGCGACGAGCACCCCGAGGACGGGGTCGAGGTCGGCGGGCAGCGGAACCACGCGCTCGGCCAGGGGATCGACGGCCCAGCCGGTGCGGTGGCCGTAGGTCATCGCGACCGGCGTGCCCGGCGCAAGACCGAGCGCGCTCGCGTCGTGCTCGACCTTCGCCACCTCCATGTAGCCCAGGCGGGTGATCGGGTACTGCTGGGCGTCGACGGGGTGGAAGAGCCCGAGCACGGGGTCGAGCCGAGCGCGGAGCATGGGGTTGGTGCCGGTGAAGTAGCTGAGCTCGGTGCCGAGGGAGACGCCGCTGTAGATCGTTTGGACGTGCAGCGGCCCTCCGGGCCGCGGAAGGGGCCGTATCTCGGCGCGGCGGGGCGCGGTGATCACCAACGCCCTGTCCGCGGTAGCCGTCACGGGTGCTCCCCCGCGCCGCTCGTGACCGCGCGGGCCACCGCGCACGCCAACCGGTGGCTGCGCAGCGCCTCC
>Ga0157379_10006382_pt1 | contig 10157 bp, 9 predicted proteins | sample S25metaG_FD_121802 | JGI IMG/M metagenome (GOLD analysis project Ga0157379, IMG submission 121802) | Switchgrass rhizosphere microbial communities from Kellogg Biological Station, Michigan, USA - S2-5 metaG | ecosystem: Host-associated > Plants > Roots > Rhizosphere > Soil | place: USA: Michigan...
AACCAATGCCGTCCCTAGATTCATTATTGACCTCCGACCTACTCTCGGCACTGTAGCAGTAAACGCCGTTCTTACGGTACCGTAATACGGTCACCATAACCGTTCCGAAATCCACTTTCCCCGTATACATACCGTAGAGACCGCATGAAAAACGGCCGTTAAAACAGTTTTACGGGATCTTTATACTTCCAGAGAGTGACCATGCGGGTCAAGCACCTTGTGACACTTTGCTGACTTTCTACTTTTCTCTAGAGCTTTCTTTCCTGTTGTGCAAGACTGAGCCTGCTACGAAGAAGTCTAAGCAATGTGCAGCAGCAGAGAAGGCTTTGGACACTATCAATGAAGAGAATACCTCAAAGAAGAAGCACAAACATCAGACCAAGAAGTCCAAATCATAGTTGAAGCATGCTGAGAAGTCTGATACTGAGCACCCCCCTCCTGCAAAGAAACTTCATAATGAGTTAGTCATCCAGAACTCTAAGGGCCCATTTGGTAACATGATTTCAATGTGATCACAGCTTCATTTCTGCAAATTGAGATCATTGACCCACAAAATAAAATCCTGATTTGCAAAACTGCTCAGAGCAGTTTCCCAAATCATGCTTGACTTTTTCAAAAAGTTGTGATTACAATGTGAAATTGCAATCAAGAAGTTGATTTGATTGTGTTACCAAACAGGCTCTAATGTGTCACAGTCAATGATCACTGAGGTATGTATTTTATGTCCCTTAGACTTACTTTATTGATTGATTTTTAAGAAACTGCTCAATCAATGAAGACAACCTCCAATCTATTACTTTTATGAAGAGGTTCCCAACAATGCAGCGGGGGAGACTCAGGATGGTGATAGGCATTACCATTGCTTACATGGTAAGAAGAAGATTTTTCCATTCACCCAGAAGATGAGAGGTTTTCAGACTGGTAAGATATGGGTAAATATTATGGCAATCTCTAAATGAATTCAATTACCAGGGCTTGTTGGTCACCTTCACACACACTTCCCTGCCATGTTCTGTCTCTATGAGGCCCTCAAGAACTGTCCTGAAAACAAGCTACTCATAGGATCTGGCTGAGTCCCCTTTGATTCTGCAACTGTCATTGAATATCTCAAGACTCTCAAAGCTAAAACAGGCCCCATTGTTGACACATTTGCCAAGGCTACTGCTAAGAGTGAGGTGAGTTACATTGCCAATGTTACATCTTTCTAATTTTTTTAACATATTGCTTTTAGACACCTTGGAACCAGAAAGAATTCAAACACCTCTTGATAGAATGGATAGTAGCTTGTTGTTAACCCCTGTTCATCTTAACATATATTCAACTTATTTCTAATCTTCCATTTTAATTCTCATCCTATTTCCACTCCTCCTTCTTGTCTTTGTCCCACACTCCTTGTCATTCTATTTCTGTTTTCAGTGTTCTTCCTGTGCCTTCTTCCTGTGTTTCTTTCCTGTGTACTTCCTGTGCCTCCTTCCTGCACCCCCTTCCTGTTGACTCATGCTATGCTTGTGACTCATGCTGTGCTTCCCTTACTCATACTACAACTTGCACTGTGTATATTGACTCCCTCTTACTCAACACTGACTGATGTGTCATGCAGCATTTCCAATATAACTCCTTTACATAGCCACCTTCTATATATAAGAAGGGCCTGTATTTAGTTAATTCCTCATTCTGAATATTAAGTTTTATTCGGTCTTACCTTCATTTCTACTCTGAACTCCTCTGATGTTAATTCATTAACACTCCTCTGACCTCTATTGCTCACCTCTTATCTCTATCCTCTATCTTATATATCCTGAACCCTTGTCTCTGTAAATTAAGGGACATTTGCATACATCAGAGAGGGCACAGCACACAAGCTGAAGCTGAGTCCCTTTCAAGTATACTAGGGTACGGTTAAAAACTCGGCGGAGTTTTTAACAAGTTGTTAATAACAGTTGGCCTGCTAGGGCCATTTTTAACATATGATAATAACAGTTAATAACACAGGGTCTGCCCCCAGGAGCTCTGAGGTTTTTAACAATTTTAATAACAGGTATCTATGTTAAAAATTTGGCTATAACTGTATTAAAAACTTGGTATAGCTACATTGGAAATCCTGCCATTCCAACATTCCTTGCTCATTCGGGAGCTGATTACACTGAGACTTCTGAGTCTTTTTCAATGCTGATCCCCCTGACAATTTCTCTGTTTCCTCTTCTGTATCCACAAATATCTCTAAGAGCTGAGGAGAAGAAAGGTTAATCATCTCTCCTATCTCAAAGGAAATAAGTTGCCCTGCAATGGCAGAATCTATATTCATTGATGTTGAGAATTCCTCATTGCTGTTGTCACTGCCATCATCTGGACCATCCCTACTAGGGTAAGTAATGTATTCAATTAAAGAAAGTAATGAATTCTGATCTGAGCTACATAAGGGTGCTATGATGACTAAGTAAATCCCACCATAGTCGCACCTGCCTCCCATAAATCTGTCTACAGATTGATAAATACTTCCTATAGTTTGAGGACAGGATATCTGACAACTGTGAGTTTTTAACAATTTTTAACAGGTTGTTTGGACCAAAGTCCCAAGGCTAGGTTACTAACTGGTTACTAACTGTGTTAATAACAACACGTTAATAACATAGGGGTTTCTCACTGTACTCTAAAGTACACCTAGATGTTATTCTTGTCATAATGTTAGGAAATCTGTCAATAATAATTAGGCCTCTGGTCTAGCCCATAACACTTGTGATCAACCTTTTCAGGAGGTTGACAGGCCTGACTTTCACTATTTGCGTGAATATACACACCACTACTCAACACTGCTCAATATTCCAGGCACTACAACAGTAAAACAAAGGGTTATAAAGTTGGGAGAGGTCAGCCATGAAGAGTTAAAGAGATTCATTGCTGTATGTTATATAATCTTGTTACATTTTGAATATACTTTAACAATTCTCCAGGAGCTTGAGGGAAATAGATGCCTGGACAGTAACAGGCCCACCATATACCTTCATGGGCATTGTGACACACTATGTCTTGAAAGATTGGGTTTTAAGTGCACTATGTGGTTTGGTCTGATTGTTTAATATTCTAAATATAGTATATTAGAGGAAATATTGACTAATTCTGCAAACTTGTTGGAGAGCATTCAGGTTCCAATATGGCAGCATCTATTCACAAGACAATCAAGACTTTAGGTTTGAAAGGAGGGGTATGTCATCTCAAATTTCCTCTTCATCAGATCTCCATCCAATAAATTTTCGGTTTGCTAGGTTCAATCTATTGTATCTGATAATCCCACCAATAATGATATTATGATGGATGCTCTCAAAATGAAGTTCCTTGAATATGATATAGTATTTGATGCTATTGCTGCTTGTGAGCAGTGTCTGCCTCATATAGTATACCATTTGGCACTGAAGGTATGCATAGTGTGTATGCTTTTAATGAAATTTCTCACCATAGGTTTAGCTATTAACTGGCATTGGTGCTCTCTTGTAAGGAGATCTGAAGGATGGCAATCAACCAAATTATCAAATCTCTGTCACCCCTGCACTTCATGTGACATAATGACTTACATACATGTATAAGAACCACTGAACTACTTACTGTATTTTCAAGATTGTGAAGGAACTACTGGATGGTTTTGGCCAAATCTTGGCATGGACATTGTCCAAGCTATATCTCACCCAATTCTGAACTGGTTTTCATGAAACTTTTTTTCACTCAAAGGGGAGAGCCTGACCCAAACTGCTGCATCACTATAATTACAAATGGATCTGCAGGTATGTGGATCCAGAGGACCTGGATCTGCAACTCCAGGTCAGTGCCTGACCAACTTTGTCCAAGTCCAGGTCAGATCCAAATTCAGGCAGACTTGAGGGTGTACTCATGGCATGCCCTAATTATGACTATACCTGGTGGGTCAAACCTTGACTCTGTTCAGAAAGTGTGCTAAATTTTGTTCAGATTCTGCAGTTGCAGTAGAACACAGCTTCTCCAGTGGACATGACATGATATCTCTTTGACAAGCAAGTCTTAAGCCAGAAACCATCTGTAGTTGGATGTTGATTAAGCAGTGGCTCAGATTTGCTTGTGTTGCTGCCCAAGAGATCTTGGATGATGATTAGATGGTATATATGGTGTGTTTCCTGGAAGTTTTACCCACACTGTATGCTGTTTATAGTCTGTGCTGTTTCTGATAAAGCATCTTGAAGCTTGAAGACAACTATACAATATGGATACAGTACAGAGATCACTGTAAATAACTGTTAGGTTTACAGTTGTAACTGTAAACAGTACAGTGCTGAGCCCTGCAACCTACATGCAGATTTAGGTATGATTCTGGCCAGACCAATGGGGCTTCAGCCACAAAGAGATGAATACAAGTGCCACAATAAATGCCCATGGGGAATCGGGTACTTGGGGTAGGGACTTCTGCAACTGCTGTGCTAAGTACATGCACTGGAGGCATGGAAAAGTTTTCAGCCAAGCAAAACTTTAGGAAAACTTTAAAGGTTAGCCACTTTTGTTTAGGATTTTTCCCAAATGAAAACAATAATGAAATTAAACACTCTCAAAGAGTTTTATTAAATTTTTTGGACCCAGACCTTGAAAACACTAGTGAAATCCTATAGGAGCCTGAAAACTCTGATGAAATTCTATGAGAATGTTTAATTTTCTTATGGTTTTCAATCTATGAAAATCCTAAATAAAAGTTGCTAACCTTTAAGATTTTCCTAAAGTTTCCCTTGGATGAAAACTTTTCTGTGCCTCCAGTGATGCTTCCAATCATTCTCAATATAACACCAAGAGAGGATCTGCAATAATTTTAAGAAAAAACAAGATAATCTCATCTCTTAAACTCACATACCTCTGCGGGTTCCAGATCTTTGGGAACAAAACTACAAAACTACAAACCTACAAAACAGTCAGCAAAGGGCCAGGAAAACTTCCAATATGGGAAGGTCATTTCTCTCTAGACTACGCAGTGAGGAGCACAAACGTCTGAGAAAAAATGGTTTTGAGATCTCAATCCCCTCCGGGGAGGAACGATGTCGGAAACCTTTACTTGGTCAACGCACACAAAATTTCCATAAATTAGGCGCGACCGAAAGATTTGATATGTTGTCCAATAAATTGAGGTGAAGGGGGTAACCAAAGGTTTGCCCTGCACTCTTTTTTCTGAGGCCCGAAATCAGAAGGCTCGACGTGGTCTTCTGGGCTCTTCTGGACTACCATGACTTACTGAGTGGTTATGGATTATCATATCGTTGAATGATAGGAGCTATTGTTTGCCATGCGAAAGCGGAGAAGTCTGGCCACATGGTAAGCTTGTGAACCTCCGCGTTGAATGTTATGTTTTTCCTGAGATCTGTGGATTATATTTAACGGTGATTTAATAGTTATGCATTTAAACGACGGCATAAAGATGCGGAAAAATACGATTTGAGCATCCACTGGCGATGGACATGCTCAGGAAAAATCTCTATAATCAGTAGAAAATACGAGGGGATTGGATTCCGAAGGCCTCACCCGTCGGCAGGGTATACCAAGGGAACGGAGTAATTAGACCGACTTACAAATAAAGTAAGCATTTTGAAATGTATTGAGCCACAGCTAGCATGGCGTACCTCAAGTAGGAAAAATGCGGAGTGCCAGGGAGTGCATTTTCAATCGGTCCCTACGGACACCCTTATTTATCTTCTTCGAGCCCGGACAATGCCAACAAAGAATCGAAAAGACAGATCCGTATCCTTGCACACGCGGGAATTATCTTGCGCCGTGGCTTGAATTACAACAATAGGGACCGTTTTTTTGCAACCCAGCCAAATATGCATGCACACTGATCCTGCCGTAAGACGTGTCAGTAAGTTAAATCTCTCAGTGCCTCACTTGTGGGAGGAAGAAGGTGAAAGCTACATAGCACTTTGTCTCACAAAAACCTTACCGGTCGCAATTTACCTAGAGCTTGTAAACAGTCAGTACTTGAACTCTGACTGCACTTACAGATTTCCCGTAAGCAGGATTCTTTTTGCAACAGTCGACTTGAGCCCGCTACTAGTACGACTACGACAGCCTGTATGACCCAAATTCGAGTTCCCTGGTTTAGTTAAAGTTGAATATACTAAGCTCCTGTCATCTGAAAAAAAGGCATACCTAACATTAAGAACTATTGGGGAGAGTTCGGACAAGAAAGTGAAGTTACGAATCCGTCAGAAGATCTTATTCGGATAATGCTCCTGGTTGGTGTACTCAGTAAGTTAAGGTTTTGATCACATAATCATATACAAAATTATTTTGGGAGAATATTCGAGTCTGTAAAAACACTCCACGGATAAAGAAAGGGTTGAAAACAAGAACCAATATCTAGAGGAGCGATTAAAATCAACATTAGCATAGGTATGTTACATCGCGTCAAGATGACACCAGAAAAAAATGCCTAAGAAACTATTCTACATTGTTTAAAATGAATATGGAAGCAGAGATGCGAGGATTGTATAGATCTTGATAAATGAGGCCAAAAATAATGCAGTGGTTTTGGTGACGCGGAGGGAAGGGACTTGAAGAGGCGAAGAAGCGAAAAGATGTGGAGATGGATATAGGTCATAAACCCAGAAAGAAATATTTCTTAAATGAAGAGAGCAATTGATGTGATGTGAGATCAGGCGTGATTATGAGCAGAGATGCCTTGTCCACGGCCACGGCCACGGCCTCTTCCGCTCCCACCACCACCTCCACGGCCTCTGCCACGACCCCGTCCACCGGTTTGGCCATTCTTCTCGTTTGCGCGTGAGGGTTGCGAAGAAAACGAAGATACAGCAGGAGAGGGTGCATCGGTTTTATAAGGAGAGTTTGGAGCAGAGGAGGGTATCTTTCCCTTCGAAGACGGTTTGTAAGACTTTTCAGGCGCACGTTGAGATGATGGTTTTGTTCGAGATGAACCGAAGGATGACGATGAAGATTTTCCACTCCATTTCAGAAGTAAATTGCGTGCTTCTGTCCACTTGGCTTCATGGAACTTGGAGGATCCTTGAACACCACTCCCGAATTGAGCTCGCGTGGCGGCTTCGTCTTCAGTCACCCAGTCCCGAGCATCTTGAATATCAGTTTCATCGGCTAATCCAGCATCCAGGACAGTCCATACGACTTCGGGGTTCCCAGATTGAAGAGCAAGTCGTAGAAGAGGTGTGGCTTCGATGAGGTTTTCCGGAACCCGAAGGACAGCATCAGAGTCTTCGTCGTCTGGTGGATATGTCTGAAGGAAGTAACGAATGATAGGCAAGTGGCCGTGCTGAATAGCCACATGGAAAGCAGTGAGATTCTGAGAGTCACGCTCATCCGCCTCCGCATCTGAAAGGGGCGAAAGTCAGTGGTACCGACCTTCCTTTCATAAAACTCACTGTGTCTGTCAAGCCATTCCACCAAGTCTACATCACCGTTAATAACAGCAAGGTGAAGCAAAGTCTGTTTAGGATCCTTCGGCTTGCTAATAGCGAATTCCCCCATCCCGGCTTTTACTTCCCCTCCAGCTGCATCGACACCATCTTCCCAAACAGCCTTCTTCACTGCTTCAGTCTTTCCTTTACGCGCCGATGCAAACGCATTAGACCGAAGGGTTTGAGATTTTTGTTTCTGAGAAAGGAGTTTCTCTTCTGTGGACTTGCGAGAGGCTGCGGCTTCGGCCTTCTTGACTTCAGCCTTTTGCTTCCGACGTTTTTGTCCCGCCAACGATTCTGGGGAAATGTGCAATAAGCACCAATATAAGTAACTGGAGAAGCATGCATTTACCCTGTTGACGCTCCTCCTGACGACGTCGCTTGGCCTCTTCCTCCCTCGCCTTCCTGCGGACTTCTGCTACAGCTTGTTCCTCCCTCATACGCTGCAAACGCGCCTGATACTGTTCTTCCGTCTCAGTATCATACGGGTCCGAATGCGCAGTACGATATTGTTCCCTCGCAAAGCGACTAGCGCGATTATGCAAGATTTCTTCAAAAATGAACCTGAAGAAAGAAGAAAGGAGGGCCCAAACAAAGGTCAGAGATGTCAAAAACCACTTCAAAAAAGTCAAGTACCTGAAGTAATCCATATCATCATCTGGATCGGCATAGTAATAGTCTCCATCGTCACTAGTGTCGTAGTATTCATCGTCTTCATTTTCGTCGAAGTCTGAATCGATGTCGCAAAATCCGTGGGAGTGGGAATGGAAATGCGAGTGGGAGTGGTGGAAGTTAGAATGCCCGTGGTAGTCTTCGGAAGGTGAGGACATATCTAGGTGCTTGACGAGGGTATCATAGGCACTGCTGACTTTCTGGAACTCGACCGTTGCGTTTGGGTCATTGGGGTTCTTATCAGGATGGGTTTTCAATGCAAGCTAAGTAAAAACCAGAGGAAAAGTCAGGTAAACGTCCTTTCTTACTTGTCTGTACACATCTTCTCACCTGTCTGTAGGCAATTTTAACGCTTTCAAGTGTGGCACCCTACACAATGAAAAAAAAAATCAACAAATTATAAAAATAAGTGATCAATTAACAAATCCTACATGATCAAGCCCTAATATTGAATACGCCTCAGCAACAGTCGTGCGTCGGGGGACCATAGAAGGAACAGAAAAGTAGCAAAGAAGAGAGAGCAATGTGACAGCGTGATTGTCACGCGCATTTTAGGGCAGGCACGCGGCGCGTCGCGTTTCGAGAACACAGAAAAACGGCCAGTCTTCTCTTACATCTGACTCAACTGAATAGTGGAAGAAAGTTACTTCATTGCCAGAAATATCGATAAGTTCCGCTTAGAATTAATTGGCAATTTTTCGCGGCGTGCACCGCAGCGGTTAGTGGGATAGAAAGGATCGGAATAATGGGTATATCGATTCATTCATACATATAGTAAGGAATATCTCCATATATGCTCTGCGCCGACGTCCCGACATCTTTCACGGGACTATTCCCAGCGCGTGGAAGTTCATTTCCATTCCTCCTACTATTCACCTCTGTATGATAATTACGAACAAAGTTCACAGCAAGATCTAAACGAAGCATTTAAAGTTCCTCACTTCTTTGTTTTCCTGTACCAACTATCCCTGTGACCTGAACCTGATTTTCTTCGAACCTTTCAACGTAGACGATACCTTCGACGACAGACCTCAGATGAAGTGGCACCTCGTCCGGGACCGACACCGGAGCTGGTTGGGCGGCGGGTGGGCTGCCGGGTTGGGCTGGAGGTATTGGTTTCTCACCCGAGATGGGACGGGGAGAACTCTGTCCTAAGCTGACGGCATCGTCTCGGAGGAACATGGCGGCGATAAAACTGACGATGACGAGAAGGATTGTCTGGATAAGAGTGGATAGGTAAGGGGCCAGCGAGGGATAGAGACAATCGTTCATCTAAAATGGAAATATTAAGAATCATCCGAGTAAATTAATCGAGTATATCGCTCACTTCTGGAGAAAAAAGCGCAAGAGAAGCAAAAGCGATCAAACTAACAAGACCATGTTCCCAGACTGGAAGCCGCAAATCCATATACGATTTACTCCCCGCCGCACCAAGAACTCGATGGCTCCATCTCGGCTCCAAAACAGGCACATTCGTAAGAAGGTCGTCAATTTCGAGAACAACATCTTGAGTGTCGCGTCGAGGCGCAAGGGAAATACGTTTAGGTCCGACAGATTGCATACTGAATGTGCTCAAACGAGGTGCGTCAGGGATATCTTCCTCCTCTTCCTAAGTTACGACCCATTTAGTGAGATGGGGGATTTTGCGAAGAAGAATGAGAAATCGACGTACGTCTCCAAACCAGCTCCTCCAAACACGTACAATCCACAACGGCCTATTCACATGCACACCCACTCCATGCTTAAACACAAATACCCTAAGTCCTCCCTTCGCGTTATAAACCAGCTCATTCGAACTACTCGGAAATGGATAACAATATCTCTGATGTTTCGTCTTGCAAGGGAATCGTATACCAGTAACAGGATCCGTAATATAATTCTGGACGTTAAATAAGTTGGGGGGAGGGTATATGACGTGCGTGCCGGTTGGGTCGTAGACGAAGGATTTTATGAAGCTAGAGATGAAAGCGACGAAGGCGGCGAGGACTATTGCGACGATGACGACTACTTTTTGACGAGCGGAGCAGACTAGACGGGGTGGAGGGGGTGGGGGTC
>Ga0157379_10006383_pt1 | contig 10156 bp, 9 predicted proteins | sample S25metaG_FD_121802 | JGI IMG/M metagenome (GOLD analysis project Ga0157379, IMG submission 121802) | Switchgrass rhizosphere microbial communities from Kellogg Biological Station, Michigan, USA - S2-5 metaG | ecosystem: Host-associated > Plants > Roots > Rhizosphere > Soil | place: USA: Michigan...
GACTGCTACGGAAGCTCCATGATCCAACTGCCTTTTAGTACTCAAGGAAGGCCTGAATATAAGAGGAACTCGTGTCCAGATCAGGAAACGAGTGTTCTGAAGGACCCGCAATGAATGCCAACTGAACTTCACGATAATTATACACTTAGTTATTCTATCAATGTTTCGGCTCCTATAGGGGAGAATACATTAGCTCAAGCCATGCCTACATAAATACTTAAAAGGTCGACAGGGGGAACTGAGGAGAAAATTTTGTCTCTGGATTATCAATGATGCTCCACCAATAAATTTCGGCCTTGGAGTTGTAGAGACAGTTCGGAAAGAAAGGATATTGTGGGAAGGAGTCTAGAGTTAGACCAATCCGCGGGTCCTACCAGCTTTTTTCCGTAGAAACGTAGTGATCTAGAAACGAGCAAAAACGAGTGCAATGATAAGTGACTCACTTCCGCCTTGTGACCTCTGGGATACGAATCCTCGATTCCTGTATGTCCTGTACTAGATTGTCGGGATGACGCCGTACTGGGAGTTCGAAATGGTCTCTCACTGAGCTGTCGAGACGATTTGGAACTGGGTTGTCGAGACGATCCTGCGATGGCTTGCTCCCCTGCCGTCCCCATGATCCGTCCTTTGTTTTTGCCCTCGCAAGTATCGGCGGATGTGGCAAATCCTCTCTCAGGCCTGTCAAACCCAAAGCGACGTTTCTTCCTCTTTGCATCCTCCTCCATATCACTCCCTGCCATGACGACTCTTTCTTTTCCTTCCATTTCCGCCCTCGAACGTTTGTCCTTAGAAGAACTTCCCTCTTCAGCATTCTTCTTCATCTCCTTCACCTCCTTCAAAAAGAACTAAAAAAGAACAATCAGCGTTTGAAGATAAACGAAACATGTATATTTACATTCCCACCGTCCGACTTCGGAGGAAATAACCTCCTCATCGTACCCTCGACGGCGTCGGCGGTCTTCTTTAACAAGGTGCGTGGGTCTTGAAAATTATCCTCTTCTCTCTCCTTCCCTGTGCTCTTAGAAGGGACTTTGGACAGCGTGTGAGAAGCGGAGAAAGCCTGCAGAGATAAGGTATGATCAATAAACAAACAATATGTAAAATTAAAAGAACGAACATTGGAATTGTCAGGACCGGGATCGGTTTGCCCAGGTTGAAGGCTGTCATTTTCCTGTGGAGGTGACTACCAAAAGAACTAAAGGTGTGAACGGATTTCTAGAGCTGAAGTTGACTAACCTGGGGAACGACATCTATCAACGATACCAATTGATCGTATAAATTTTACTCCAAAGATTCAAACATCTGCTTGATAGAAATACAATGTGCTGCGTAGTGGTACCCTTCTTTCGAAGGAAACGAATATCAGATAAGAAGGACAAAAGAAAAAATGCTCCCACCAGCCATCTCTTCAGGACACCTGCGCGACATTTCCTTAGATAATACGCCGACGCAAGTACTCGGATTCCGCTACCAATCTGCAAACTGTAACATCGAGCAAGAGGGGTATTGGTGTAGGTTCGCTGCAATCAATTGGAAGCGACATGATTCTCGAAAACGAATCCTCATAGCTGGACTGCACATATGACATAGCCTGCTCGAGTTCTCGGTCGGTGGGGAAGAGGAGAAGGGGAAGGAGGAGAAGGGAGGTGATGGGTAATTCCCTGATATTGTCCGAGGTCTTGATGTCTCGGACACATTGAAGGTCGAGGAGGGAACGATGCAGCACCATCTGGTGGCTAATCTCATGGTCTATCTGCAAAGCACACTGGTATGAGGCCACTCCTAGTTCTGCAATACAACGCCCGATTCCCGCCAATGTATCAATCTGAAAAATCCGCGGGATATTGGATGCCGATAGTGCGTCGACGACGCAGAGTTTGGCAGTTGTTTCCCAACGGCACAGGAGAACTCGCAGCCGCTTCCTGATCTCCAACATCTCGCTCATTGCCCATTCGCCGTATAAATCCCCCCACTTGATCACAAATTAGACCCCAGTTGGAGAAGGATATTTCGACCATCTCACCGTTTGCTGACCACTCCAACCATTGTAAAACACATCCCACAAGCACACAAACGCCACAAACCTGCGGCAACTCTCCGTGGTCGCCCAACCTTGAAACAAGGTACGCTATTTGTTTGAAGAGTATAACGATGTGGTTGAAGTCATGGTAAGTCCATTTCGGTCCATCCCGCGCCTTTGCCTTGATATCGAGAAAGTGGTACAGGAGAGCGTTGAAGGACCACTGGGACGGTATGGGAAGTGTAAGATGGTTGTCGGGATCTATTCCCACCAACTCGCAAACGCTGGCTCAAAGCATGGAAAGAGAAAAAATCAAGTTTGTGGAGAAACAACCGTAGCCGTTGGGCAACCTCCTCGTCTTTGTCTTGGGCGACAATACAGGGAAACGGACGAGAGGGAATGTAGAGGGGCAGCGGAGGAGTTTGTGAAAGGATTTTCGTTGCATTCATCTTTAGCTTGAATTCGGTTTTCATGAAGGAGGGGGAGAGAACAAAGTGTCCGGACTTATGTAAGCCCTCCAGTATTTCCTATATTCGCAGAAGGAAATAGTCCCTTGTGCGTGTCCAGTTTATTGCTTTTCTTCTTTCATTCAATAATAATTTTTCCCAAACACACAAACCATTGGGACATACCAAGCATTTTTTGTTATGCGTTGTAGGGCAGTTCGGCCGCTCCTCGTTTCACTCCGTTGGATTATCGCCGCGTTCCTCGTTCACTGCCTTGATTATCATAGATTTTCGTTTCAAACACTTACATTAGGATACGTTTACGAATGGGAGCCAAAGATGCTTAGAATGGGAGCTGCGTTTTTTATACAAACTCTTTCGTTCGTCCCCTTGTACAGAATTGGGAAATCGCGGTCACCAAGATTCGCCGTATTTTTCAAAAAGCCACGTCGTGTATCTGGCTTCGCATCGGTAGTCTTGTTATTCAGTTGCCTTCAGGTTTCCTTCTTGCGTCGGACAAGAATCATCTGACAGAATTGGTGGGCCACCCCACTTCCTAGATGCGACTCTGGTGGGCTCTGGAACCTCTTCCGGAACCCCCAACAAATCATTCGCCACCAGAGCAATCAAAGAGATGAATTATCAGCTTTTCCAACAAGCCTTGAAGTATGGCCAAAATAACCCGAATCTCGAGAGAATGCCCTATACAGAAATAATTTTATTCAAAAGGAAGGAGAAATATGTGTGTTCGGGGACTTGCCTAGTATGAAATTTGGGCGAAAGTAGATCTACATCGGCCTCGACGGAGGCGGAGGGTCTGGAACCCTCTATTTCCGGACAGAGTTTCCGAACTAACGAGAGTTTTCCGCCGCTACAGTGCGCAAAGGAATGTTCCCTTTTTATGCAAAGTCGTGTCTTTAAAGACACGGACACTCCTCGCAGCAAAATGCGAGGTAAGCCACTACATAAATGTCGGATTTAGCGTTCTGGGATGGAAGAATCCATCCACCACAATAAAGGTTAAGAACCACTGAGGCTACTTGCAGACAGGTTTCTGCAAGCGACTGTGATCCATTTGTGCGGAAGATATTCTAGATACTCTAGTCAAATCCTGAGGCAGGTTGTGTGTCTTGAATCCCCAGCCGAGGAGACCCAGTCGGGAGTCAGGTGGCAGAAAAGAATCAAGCAAGCATCCTGACCAGGTTAGGTTACTTTCACTATCACAGCGTGCGCGTCATAACAGATCTAGAACATTGTCGTATGATCAACGCAATCGAAGAAGTGTCGTCGGGGGAGACGTAAGATACTTGTCACACTTTGTCACGTCACACTTTTCCTCTTTACTGCCCCCTGGGCATACGGTGACAAAGAAGGTTGAAGCTTCCTATTATGGTTACCAATGGATACATTTTATACAGGCATACGGTTAGGTGAGGCGGGAGTCCAGAATATTAGCTGGAGGAGGATACGGAGGAAAGAGTATGGTTCCAAGTGGAGCCAATAGTGACGAGGAATAATAGGAGGGAAAAAGAAAAGAAAAAGAGACAGCACGACAGTGGGAAAACGTTAAACATCAAAAGTTGTTACTAGTCTTTACAACTCAGACTTTGCCTATTCAAACAGGATATATCAGTATCGGAAAGATGACAAGAAAATATCATTTACCTTTGCAGACTCCTTAGCCGCCTCCGAGCTCAAGCTCGACGCAGCACTCGACGCACTCTTCGCAGCAGCCTCAGCACTCTTCGCCGCCGCCAAATGTGCTTTCCTCGTTTGTACCTTCGCTTCCTCAGTCGTGCCACCCAACATCGACAAAATTTCACCAAGTTTCTCTTCAGCAATCTCTACGCCGCTCGAAAGAGTAGCTTTGATCTTTGAAAGGAGTGCTTCAGCGCGGGAGGACGTTTGAGTGTAACGGAGGCGCACTTCGTCTTTATGGTCAGCGTAGTGGGGGGGGGAGGGAGAATGAGTTACCTGGGATTACATTGGTGATGAATAATGGAAAACTTACGGAGAAGTTCGTCCCGAGTTTTGGGGAGTGTTTCTTCGGTAAAGCCGTGTTGGCGAAGGAAGACGCGAAGACGGGCGTCGGGCCAGGTGAGGTAGGCTTTGGTGCGTTCGGAAATGTCGTGATATCTAACGCTAATTATTTTCTCAAAATAACGAGAGAAGTAGCTCCACTCACTTGTCATTAAACAACTTCACAAGCTCATCTCTCTTAACCTGAGCATCACTCCTCATATACCCATGCTCAATCAACCAAGTCCTCATCTCACTCTCTTTCCAGCCAGCATAGATCGAATCAGTCGCACTTGAGTAATTATCTGCAACGAGCTTCCTCATCTTATCAACAGACAACTTAGCATCGTCCTTGATGACATTGTGCTTGACAAGCCATGAGCGAAGGTCGGATTCAGACCAGGTGGACCAGACGGAACCGTTGACGTCGTAGTAGTAGTGTTGCATTTGCTTGCGGAGGGCTTCGCGGTTCTTTTGGAAGTCAGACTTGATGAGACCGTGGTGGACTAGCCATTCATGCTGTGAAACACTGTGAGCGGTGAGGGTCAGAGTGGTTAAAGGAGTGGAGCTAACCATGTAACTTTCTGACCAAGCCTCCCAGACAGGATTGGCAACAGCGACATAGGCATCACTCATGTAGGCCAAGAGCTGGTCGCGGGTAGTCTTTTGACGAGAAGTAATGACACCTTTGTCTTCGAGATAGGCCCTGAGCTTGTTGTCGTCCCAAGTCGAATAGACGTAATCCCTGGTCTCGTCCATCTTCCTGATGACGGATTGAGTGGCTTGAGCAGCGACGGAGGAGGCCGAGGAGGACGCAGAAGCGGCGGACTTGCTTGCTTGCCAGTACTATTATATGTGGGTAAAAAAAAAAGGAACTTTATCAATGAAATATTCGACAAACCTTGTCGCCATGGATAGCTGTGGACGCGGCGTCAGAGGCACGCGAACTATATGAAGAGGCCGCTGAGGTATACTGGGTGTATCTACACGGTGTAAGAGACCAGGGAAGCAAAAGAAATGGATAGGAACGTACATGCTTTTCGCCGACTGAACGAGGTGCTCCTTAGGACCCTTTGGGGCGACAATCCCCTGATCGAGGAGCCACTGACGAAGTTTCGACTCATCCCATGCTACAGAATGCGCATCAACTTCCCTGAAAAGATATTTATCACAACACACACCTTCGAAAGAATTATCCTTCACGTCAACAAACGCTTTCTGAGCAGAATGATACTGGTCTTCCGTCCACGAAACACCTTTACGCCAGTTTGCTTTCACAAGCTCTTGTAATTCCTCTTGAGTATAACCATTAGGGACATTGATATCGTGTTCCTTTAACCACGCTTTCAGTTGCTTCGTATCCCACGAATTGTATTCTGCACCAACTTGTCAGTCAATATTGGCAAATAAAGACGTACTCGACATACCAGGTGTATCCGACGACCACCACGACGCCGAAGCTGAAGAAACGACGAGGGGAAGTAATAGGAGAGTAACACGCATTGTTGGGCGAATTGTAGTAGGGAAGAACAGTGAACTCACCACTTGTCCTCTTTATCCTTTGGCCCACTGAGCCTATACGACGTCATACACATCATCTGGTGACGCGGATTCGTTGGAGACCAGCGCTAATCGGGCTCACTTTGATTAGGTAAGTTCCGTCTCTTGCTCTTTTTCCTCGATGGCTTTCAAAGGGTTATCTTTGTTTCATTCTTAGAAATGATGTTTTATTACAACCTATTATTTTGGTAAATTTTAGGTAATTACTTTACCACTTTGTAACAACATTCTGGAAAACCGCTTCACAACAACCCCACCTCTTACATACACGCTCCAGGCCCCAGCTCGTGATTTTCGTAATCAATTATCTGCTTCTATTCATTCGCGAGAGACATTATTTCACGGCGGAGATACATAATCCCGATCAGCCGTGAGGGTCCAGGAGTTGAGGTAAGACACTCCCTCATAATTTATCCTGTGGGCAAATTTCTTTCTTCAGTTCTTTCCAAATGGGAATGATAAACTTTGTTTGTTCCTGAAGTTCAGCTACTAAAATACTGCTGCGGAAAGATTTCTGGCGAATTCGGTGGACATCAACGGGTAATCTGTTTAGCTCCAGTGGCGGGCCAGTTACTTGGCCGTTGGAAGAATCTCTTTCACCACATCAATCCTATTATAAGAGTCCATTTACCAAATAATGCGGTCGCCGAAACGGACGAGCCTCTACCAGCAGTGCCTCGTGTCCTCAAGTTCGTGACCTCGTCTTCGTCGAAGACAAGTAGCTGGTATTAGATTCGAACAACTGCTGGTACAATTCGATTTCGACTGTTCTTCTCTATGGCTCTCTGTTGAAGTTCACTGGTTGCGTGTATGGGCTTTTCGGGGATACATCGGACACCATCAGGACACCTGATTGAGCTTTACTGCTTCTACTGCTTCTGAATTATGCGGATTAATGTTTACAGCTAAGAATGCTTCTTCTTCGTGAACATATATTTGGGTACTTAAATAAGGGTTGTTTGCTGGCTGGGCTTTGCACGGAGACGGCCATGGTCTTCTCACTCATTGCTCTGCTTTTCCTCCCCGCAAGCCTCGCTGTATCACTAACAGGCCCCTCAAAGGACATCCCCCTCCTAATCCAAACTCGAGCCGGACCAGTTCAAGGATTCCTCGACAACACCACAACACCCAACACGCCTCTCAGAAAATGGTACGGAGTGCGCTTTGCCCAAGATACATCAGGGGCGAATCGTTGGCGTCCTCCGAAGCCTGCTCTCTCTCATAAAAATGAGATTTTCAATGCGACGGCGTTTGGGCCAGCTTGTATGCAGGGAAGACCTCCTGCGACTGCGGGAGCTGGGACTTCGGTTCAGAGTGAAGATTGTTTGAGGATTAATGTGGTTGCTCCTGCTGGGGCTAAGGGATTACCTGTTTACTTGTATTCTTAGTGAGTTTGGAATTTGCCAATTTATCACTTCGTCCTCACTGTCTATTTAACTAGTGGAGGAGGGTTCGATTCGGGTAAGATCTCTTTTTTGGTATTCTACGCAAGAAATAAGCTTATTTTTCACATTGAAGGGTCACCCTCGGATCCCAAGATAGACGGGTCATTCTTGGCAGCCCGCGGTATCGTCTTCGCAAGCTATGGCTACAGGTAAGATCTGCCTTCCCCCACGAATAGAATATTCGGTAAATTCATTGCACCCCAAGGCTTTCCCTCTTCGGCTATCCTCATGCTGCTGAGATAGCTGCTGCCGGTGAAACGCAGAACTTTGGTCTCTTGGATACTCGAGCCGCTGTGGAATGGCTTCAGGATAATATCGCTGCTTTCGGTGGGGATCCTAATAAAATTACTTTGGGAGGTTAGTTCGAGTTGAGTTCTGTGTGCGGTTTTGTATTGATGGTTTTGAAGGTGAATCTGTGGGAGCTGGTAGGCTTTAATTTTGAGTGTTAAGAGCGATTTTTTAAAATCCGTTTTTGCGTTAGAGATGACCAACCAATACATGTCGGCATTCTCAAAGGATCCGATCATCCGGGCTGCTGTTATGCAAAGTGCAGACAGTAAGTCTTCCCATTCTAATTTACAAGTGACCCTTTGCTGACATTCACACCACTAACACCGTATAGCCAACCAACCCATGTGGCAACTCAACGACCAAATCTCCTTTATCTCCCGCAATTTCAGCTGTCCCACCGGTCCCGGTCAACTTGACTGTCTTCGGAAAGTCTCAGGGGTGGATTTGCAAACTGTTTTGTTGGCGACGGGAAAGCAGTTCCAGCCTGTTACGGATAATATTACGGTTTTCAAGGATTATATTAAGCAGACGAGACAAAGGACTGTGGCTAGTATTCCGCTTTTGATTGGGACGAATAAGGTTTGCGATTTCTTTTAACTTGTGCTATTTGAGGGAGGTGATTGAATGCTTTGGAATTGCTAGGACGAAGGAACGCTTATCGTTCAAGGCGAACCCACCGCAACCGACGAAATAGCTTACGTGTCAGTATCTCCCTCCCTTCTCCTAACATCGTTCCTCATCCCCATCCGTCAGTACAAGCAACAACCTCAACATCCCCTGGGCCTCCCCTTCAGCCCTCGCAAAAGTCTACCCTGTCCCCTCCGCCGAATTCCCCGCTGCACTCAATGCAACAGCTGGAATGTGGCGTGACGCTCACATGCTTTGTCTCGCCAGCAATTTGGGGAGGGAACGGACGAATGTGTTGAGGCAGCCTGTGTGGAGGTATAGGTTTGATTTGTTGGCCAGTAATTTGAATTCGCAAGGGACGAGTATTGGGGTGTTTCATGGTATGTGTTATGTTTACTTGATGGATGTTTTGAGGGGAAATGGTTTGTTTGGGGTTAGGGGAGGATATTAGATTTGTGATGGGGTGAGTGCTTTCCTTCTTATTGACTCTCAAGAATAGCATCTAACCTCTAACTTTCTCCTCAGAACGACATCCCTCATAAACAATGTGACGGCATTCCAGCAAAAGGTCTCTGACTTAATGGTTACCGCGTGGACAAATTTCATCAAAGGTAAGTTATCCTGAGTCCATTCTAGATTCTCCCTCTTAACGTTTGCACGTTTAACAGATCCGCATGTCGGTCCTGCTATACCTGGTTGGAAGCAATACAATCCAAGTGACACCACAACGTTGGCAATACTGGGCCTTTCAGAAGATAAAGCGGATCCTGGGAATCATTTTGAAACAGATAAATCGTGCGCGTTTTGGAATACGGTGCTGCCCATCTTCCCTCAGGTAGGATAATGGCTTGACACTGATGAAAAGGGCAAAAGCTGAAGTATCTATTTAATACAGACGTTCCCTCTGTGTGGAAGTTGGACATGCTCTTCGTAAGTATTTCGTTTGATGTAGTAAAAGAAGAGTATATCCTTGTTGGAATATACTATGTGAATCCAATGATCTCCTGACGTAAACCGACTGTATGCGTTATTGAAAGTGACTTGAAGGGCACAGTAATTAAGATTTAAAAATCCATTTCACTAACAAATTTCCCTCACCAATTGAAATTCAGAGAGCGATTCCTCCGGGGAAATCCAAAGAATATCCTATTTGCAAAGGAGATTCGACGGGATGGAAAATTACGGGTGCGTTGGCGAAGTTACGGGTGCGTTGGCGTCAACACTAGCCATTTGACCTACAAGGAGAAATCTTTGTGTTTTAAGGTAATTAAGCATCAGGCATTTCGCCAGTCCATGTATAAAAATACTATGATATGTCACGCACTGGCAAGGACATCATCCCAAACCTGCACTAGCTGCGAAGAGAGAAAACCTTTAAAGTATTTAGGAAATACAAACCTGCTTCATTTGACAGCATTTCTTGCAGTCACCATAAGAATATTTTCTCAAAGTCCATTGAATTGAGAATTTTTTCGTATCAAACAAAGAGAAGCAAATTCCATTCTGCATTATTTCGTACCCAGACAACGGAGGCGGTTTCACCTCGATTTTCCAATGGATATGAGTATGGTGCAAATGAGCTTGAGGAATAATGTCTTGTTGGCGCTTTTGATCTACTTAGCATTTATGGAGGCATTACGCCTCTAATATTTCTTTCTGCTACTATTAATTCTCCAAGATTAGAGTGTTACTACGGTTCACTGATTTAGTTACTCAGACATATGTGCGAAGAAGAGTGACGCCTAGTA
>Ga0157379_10006385_pt1 | contig 10155 bp, 8 predicted proteins | sample S25metaG_FD_121802 | JGI IMG/M metagenome (GOLD analysis project Ga0157379, IMG submission 121802) | Switchgrass rhizosphere microbial communities from Kellogg Biological Station, Michigan, USA - S2-5 metaG | ecosystem: Host-associated > Plants > Roots > Rhizosphere > Soil | place: USA: Michigan...
CGTGCAGGCGGTCGCCTGGACCGACGTCAAGCAGATGTTCATCGTCGTCGGTTGCATGTCGATGGCGGTGGCGATTCTGCTCTACGGCATCCTGCAGCATGTGGGGTTGGGTCACGCCATGCATCTGGCGGGCGCCACTGGCCGGCTGAACGCGATCGACTTCAGCTTCAGCTTGAGCGAGCGGTACACGTTCTGGTCCGGCATGATCGGCGGCTTGTTCCTGATGCTGTCGTACTTCGGCTGCGATCAAAGCCAGGTTCAGCGTTACCTCACGGCGAAGTCGATCGACGAGGCCCGGCAGTCGCTGATGATGAGCGCGTACGTGAAGATTCCGCTGCAATTGCTGGTTCTCGCCGCCGGCGTGCTCGTGTTCGTGTACTACCTTTTTCAGACCCCGCCGATGCTGTTCAATCGGGCGTACGAGGTGCAGGTCGCAGCCAGTCCGTACGCCGGGCAGTACGCGGCCCTTCAGCAACGGTTCGACGCCGAGATTGCCGTCCGGAAAGGTGCGGCGGAACGTGACGATCGCGACGCCTTTCTGGCAAGTGACGCGCGCGTGAAAGAGATTCGCGCCCGCGCCGTCGGGATGGTGAAGCAAGCGACGGGGGACCAGGCGTACAACGACGTCAACTACGTTTTCCCGACGTTCATCATCACGACGCTGCCGATCGGCCTGCTTGGCCTGATGATCGCGGCGATCTTTGCGGCGGCGATGTCGGCGAGCGGCGGTGAGTTGAATGCCCTCGCCACCGCGACGATCATCGACTTCTACCGCCGGCACTTCGTCAAGGAGGCGTCGGACGCGCACTACCTGTTGGTGTCGAAGCTGGCGACGATTGCCTGGGGACTCGTGGCCTGTGTGGTCGCGATGCGCGCCGCGAATCAGGGGTCGTTGATCGAGGTGGTCAACCGATACGGATCCTTCTTTTATGGCTCGCTGCTCGGCGTGTTCATCCTCGGCATCCTGACCAGGCGCGCCTCGGCGACCGGTGCGTTCTGGGGGTTGCTGGCCGGCATGGCCGTTGTGCTCCTGGTCGCGTTTCAGATGCCCTGGATCGAGTTTTTATGGCACAATTTGATAGGCGCCACTGTGGTCGTTAGTGTCGGTCTAGCGATCAGTTTGGTCATTCCGAACACAAATCGGTAAGTTGCCTACGTCCGCACATCGCGCGGGTTTTTTTCTGTAAATCACTCCACTATCAGCTGTTAGACCACCTCATCCGTCACGGCCCCCGTCTTGCTGCAGACCAGGGCGTGAGGGAATCCGCAGTGACCCAGACCTTCAAGCGCCAAAACGGCCGCGCGAACGCCCGCAGCCGCCAGGACGGCTTTTCGTTACTGGAGACGCTCGCGGTCGTGGGCATTTCCGCCGTCGTCGCGGCGATCGCCGTGCCGATGATGAAGAACACGATCGGCGACTTCAAGCTGAGTGGCGACGCTCGCGGACTCACCAACGCAGTGTCTCTCGCGAAGCTGCGCGCCGCGTCCGACTTCACCCAAACGCGGTTGTATGTCGACCATGACAACCGCTCGTATCACGTCGAGGTGTGGTCGAAAACCGCCGTGCCGCCCGACTGGGTGACGGAAGGCGGCGTCACCAGCCTCGCCTCCAGCGATACCTTCGGTTTCAGCGTGGTCGCCGCCGCACCGGTCAACACCCAGAACCCCTTTGGCCAGGCGCCGCCCTGTGTCACTCGGCTCGGGGCCGCCATCGCCAATACCTCGTGCATCCTGTTCAACTCTCGCGGCATTCCGGTCGATTCCGCGGGGGTCCCTCCGGCGGTTGGCGCGCCGACCGGGAACGATGCCATCTACCTTACGGACACGACCGCGGTCTATGGTGTGACGATTTCCGCGACCGGGCTCGTCAAACTCTGGCGGACGACCCCGCGCGCCGTTCCGGATTGGGTGCTGCAATGACGCGCCTCCGATCCGCAGTCGAACGACTGAAATCCGAAGACGGCACCACGCTGATCGAAGTGACCGTGGCCAGTGCGATCCTCCTCGTCGTCATGTCGGGCTTGATGGGGATGGCGGCGCTCTCGACGTCGATCACCGAAAACCAGGGGCACCTGGGCGCGCGGACCACGGAGTACGCCGTGGACAAGATGGAACAGCTGCAGGAGCTGACCTACGGCGATGCGCAAAGCAACACGACGGTATTTCCTTCGCTGAACAACGGCGGAACCGGGCTCACGGTTGGTGGAAGCTCCAATCCCGCCGCGCCGGTCGTCGGCTACACGGACTACCTGGATTCGAACGGCAACATTCTCTGCACCGTCGCCACTCCGTGCGCGGCGGCTCCTCCTGCGACCTGGTACTACAAGCGTGTCTGGCAGATCACGACGCCGAGCGCCAACCTCAAGCAGATGACGGTTACGGCGATCGTGAAGACGAGCGTCGCTGGCGCGCAGCTCTCACAGTCGACCGTTTCGGCCTACAAGACCAACTGTCCAACGGGATGCTGACGCCGTGACCCTTCATACTCCATCGCGGTCGCAGGCGGGATTCTCCCTTCCGGAATTGCTGATTTCCGTGACGGTACTCCTGATCATCTCGAGCGCGGTGACGTCGGCGCTCCTGCAGATGACCAGCTCGCAGCGCACCATCTGGAACCGCACCCAGCTCCACGCCGGTGTCCGGAGCGCGACCGAGTTGCTGCAGCAGGAGGTCGGGCAGGCGGGCAAGATTTCTCTGCCTGGCACCGTCACCCTCGCCGCCGGCATCCCGAATGGCGCGCAGACAGTCGGGGTCCTGGTCAACGGCGCCGTGCCGGCGACGATGTCCGGGTTCTTCTTCGGGGAGCAGCTGGTGATCGACGTCGGCGGGCCGACGCCATGTGTGCCGATCACTCCGTGTCAGGAGACGGTGACCGTCACGGCGGTCAACACCGCTGCCAAGCAGATCACAGCGACGTTCGTGTATCCCCACTTCGCCAACGCACCGGTCAATGCACTCGGCGGCTTCGGCACGGGTATCGTGCCGCCGCTGGCCGGAGGGTTCCCGAATGGATCCGGGCCGTCGAAGTTGAAGCTGTACGGCGATATCAACGGCGATGGACAGATGGTGTACGTCGAGTACACCTGCGACCCGTTGCCGGGCGGCACCGGGAATCTCTATCGCAACGTCATGCCGTACGATCAAGCGCCCCCCAAGGCGGCGCCGACGGCCGGTCAGGTGCTGCTGAGCAACATTCAAACGAATCCAGGCGGTACGGCCTGTTTCACCTACATGCCAAATCCGCTGCCGATCGTCAATGCCAACACCTACGTGCTCGATGTGGCGATCACGCTGACCGTGAACACCCAGGTGATCGATCCGCTCACAAAGCAATTCCAGACCGAAACCAAGGCACTTCTGAACGTCTCGCCGCGCAACGTGTTCAACGTGTGGCAGCTGGCGAGCGCGGGCGTCATCGAGCGCATCCAGCCGATGCCACCAACCGTCACGGCGCTGCTGCCGTAACCGAAACGGTACTCATATGAGAATGGCCAACGAAAAAGGGATCGCGCTCGTCCTGAGTCTGTTTCTGCTGTCCGCGATGTCCGTCATCGCGGCGTCGCTGATGTTTCTATCGCAGACGGAAACCTATTCGAGCATGAACTACCGGCTGATGTCCCAAGCGCGTTACGGAGCTGAATCAGGGATTCAGAGAGCGGCCAATCATCTGCTCTACACCTACGTCGCGCCGGCCACCGCCGGAGCCGATCCGATCGCGAACTACAACACCAACGTCTCGCCGGTCAGGTGCACGAATGGATGCCCGAACCTCGGTCAGCCGGTCGTACTCTCTGCGAACGCGGCGATACCGTCGAACTACCCCATCCCGGCGGTTCAGGCCGCGTTCCTGGCGGCCGCCGCGGGGACACTGCCGGCGGGCAACACCACGGTGACCTACGCGCCGTACGCGACGCTGATTTCCATGCAGCAGATCGATGTCTACGGCGGAGGCGTCCAGACGATTCAAACGTGGCAGCTCACGTCCACCGGCACGATTACCACGGGAAAGACCGCGCAGGTCGAGGTCAGCGCCACGCTCGAGACGCCGAAGTTCCCCGCGCAGATGTACGCCGCCTTCGGCACCAATCCCGGCTGCGGCTCGTTGAACTTCCACGGCAACCAAACCCAAACCGACAGCTACGATTCCGGCGCCCTCGTGGGCGGCAACCCCGTCATCTCGAATTCGGGTGGAAACGTCGGCACCAACGGCAACCTCACCGAGGGTGGCGGCGCCGACATTTACGGCACGTTGTCCAGTCCCCGCGTCGGCGTCGGCGCCTGCAGCGCCGGCAACGTGAGCGCGCTCTCGGCCAGCGGCGGCGCGACCGTGAATGGCCATAACCCAGTACAGCCTGGAGACATTCTCCAGTTGCCTCAGGCTGTCGTGCTGCCGCCGCCGATGGTTCCTGCTGGAGTACCGACGACCGCGTACAACGGCAACGGTCAGACTCTTCTGAACGGCGCGTCAGTTGGCGACGTCACGATCAACGCGAACTCCACGCTGACGCTCGGCGCGCCAGGGGTGGTCAGCACGATCAACATCAACAGCATCAAGATCAACGGCAACGCGAACCTGGTTATCCTCGGCACCGTCATCCTCAATGTCGTGGGCACGGGACAGGCGACCCCGATTGATTTCACCGGCGGGTCGTTGTCGAACGCGAGCTTCGATCCGACGACGTTTCAGGTCATGTATGCCGGCGCCGGTGCCGTGAAGTTGAACGGTGGCGCTCATACCACGGCGATGGTCTATTCGCCGAACGCTGCGGTGAGCCTGAACGGCGGTGGAGACTTCTATGGCTCCGTCGTCGGCGCCACGATCGACGACACCGGCGGCGCGAAAATTCACTACGACCGCCGTCTGTCGGGCGAGTTCTTCATAGTCGGCAACGCCATGATGAGCTCGTTCACATGGAAGAAATACTGACCGCTCTCTAGCGATTGAGCGCCGCCCCGTATAATCGCGGGGATGCGCTTCGCGATTGCCCTGGCGCTGCTGACTGTTTCGTGTGGTGGCGGCGGCAGCAGCACGACCCCTCCGCCCACGACCTCACCGCCGTCGCCGGCAGTCGCCGCCTGCAGCGTCCCATTCGAGACAGCCGTCCTGAGCGAGGGTGCCGCCTCCGCGCCGAAATCTGACGTTGCTGACGACCGCCGGACACGGCGCGGCCGGGTCTACGAGCAGCTCTGGAAGCATCAGGCTGCGGCGGTGCGCCGGGCCGCTGAAGGTCGGGCCCAGCCTTCGACATTCCGTCCCACCGCGACCACCGAGGACATCGGACAGATCGCGGTGATGCGGGACGAAGGCGATCTCGTGCTGCCGCCGAACGCGTTCGATTTGCGGTCCGCGGCATTTCTCTTTGCGCGGAACGGCTCGGGCGGCTACGACGTCCGTCCTTCCACACGCGCGTTTCTGAGCAGCGTCGGCGACAAAGTTTCTTTGGGCGACGATGCCAGTGCGCGGATTGCGTTGCCGTTCACCTTTCCGTACTACTCGGGGAGATACACCGAGGCCTTTCTCAATTCCGACGGCAACGTCAGCTTCGTCTCCGAGGACCACGCCAGTACCGATCGGAATGTCGCGCGGTTCCTGACCGGACCGCCGCGGGTTGCGCCGATCTTCGCCGACCTCGATCCGTCGAAGGGGGCCGGAGTGTTTCGGCGGACCGACGGTGATGCGCTGGTCATCACCTGGTGCGACGTGCCCGAGTTCGACAGCACCTCCAATCGCGTCAACGTCCAGTTGCGGCTGGGCAGTGATGGATCGATCGAGTTCATCTATGGCGCCATCGTGGAGACCTCCGGCGCCGTGGTCGGCGTCTCGCCGGGTGAAACCGGCGTGTTCAGCGCCGTGAACGTCAGCGACGCATCGCGGACCGCCATCGGCGGCGGCAGCGGAGCCGTCGGCGAGCGGTTTTCGGCGCAGCCCGATTTCGACTTCGTCGCGATGGCGCAGAAGTTCTATCAGACGCACAACGACGACTTCGACCAGATCGTCCTGTTCACGAACACGCGAACCACCAAGGCCGGCACCTTCGCGTTCGAGTTCGCGGTCGCGAACGAGGTCCGGGGCATCGGCGTGCCGGTGTTCGACTCGAGCCGCGATTTCGGCAGCCGCGGCCGGCTGCGGAGCGTGGTCGACATGGATCGACTCTCGAGCTATCCGCAGGACCCGGCGCAGCCGTTTCTCGGCGAGAACAACGCGCTGAGCGTGCTTGGCCAGGAATGCGGCCATCGCTGGCTGGCGTATCTCGAATTCCGCGATGGGTCCGGCAATTCGACGGCGCTGCTCGGCCGCGACGAGGCGCACTGGAGTTTCTTCTTCGACTCCGATGCGTCCCACATGGAAGGCAACGACATCGAGGATCGCGGCAACGGTCAGTTCCGCACGGTCGGGGCGGTCTCCCGGTATTCGGCACTGGATCAATATGTGATGGGGCTGCGCGCCGCGTCAGAGGTGCCGCCGATGTTCCTGGTGACGCAGGTCAGCTCGGGCGGCAGCGCGTCGGATGCGCCGCGCATCGGCGTCGACATTCGCGGCACTCGGAAGGATGTGCGGATCGAAGACATCGTCGCCGCCATGGGCCCTCGTTCGCCCGACTTCGCGTCGGCGCCCAAGGCGTTCCGTCAGGCGTGGGTCTACGTCGTGGCGCAGACGCGCGAGACCAGCGACGATCTGAACAAGCTGGACCGCCTCAGGGCCGCCTGGGAGACGTTTTTCAGCGCGTCGACGAGCGGTCGCGGCACGATGGCGGCGCGCTTGCGATGACCTACGAGGCATGGTAGTAGCTGCTAACGTCAGGTGAACTAGTGACTTGGTTCACGCGACGAATCTGACCAAGCGGTACGGCCGGCTGACCGCGCTGCACGACGTGTCCTTCTCGATCCGCGAAGGGGAAATCCTCGGCCTCATCGGACCCAATGGATCGGGCAAGACCACGCTGTTCGAGTGTCTGGGCGGCGTGCTCCCGCTCGACGGCGGCATGGTCCTGCAGGGCGGCCGTCCGCTTACGGCGAGCGACCGGGCGTCCTCGCTGTTCTACCTGCCCGACGGCATCGCGCCGTGGCCATCGCAAACCGTACGGTGGGCGTTGGAGTTCATTGCCAACTTCTTCGGTTCGTCGTTCGACGTTCGACGTTCGTCGAGCGACGCACCACCACGAACGCCGCACGACGCACGACGAACCACGAACGGCGTCGTTCGCGATCTCGATCTGGAACCGCTGCTCGACGTGACGATCGGCGCGCTCTCGAAGGGACAGCGCAAGCGCGCCTTGCTCGCCATGGGGTTGCTCATCCCACGGCCCATCCTGCTCGCCGACGAGCCGTTCGAGGGCCTCGACCTGCGTCAGAGCCGCGACGTCGCGCAGACACTGCGCAGGCACGCCGCCGGCGGCCGGACGATGTTCCTCTCGATTCACCAGATCGGCGACGCCGCGCGGGTGTGCGACCGGTTCGTGCTCCTGAGCGGCGGCCGGGTCTGCGGCGAGGGCACGCTTCCGGAGCTGTCCGCGCTTGCCGCGGCGCGCAGCGGGTCCCCAGCCACCGACGACCTGGAAGAGGTCTTCCTTGCGCTCACCTGAGAACAACTGGAACGCGGAGCACGCCCTTCGACTTCGCTCAGAGCAGGCCCGCGGTGAGCCTGGTCGAACCGCGAGCTCTGCGCGCTCTGCGTTCCACTCGTTTTATGTGCTGCTCGGCAAGGAGTGGCGCGAGCTGATGACGTCGCGCGCCTGGTGGGTGCTGTTGCTGGTGATGGGTCCCCTCGTCGGCGTCTCGTTCATCAGCGCCGTGCGCACCTACGCGGAAGCCAGCGGGCTGAATGGCACCGCCGTTGGCGTCGGCGAGGCTTTCTCGCCGCTGGTCGGCATCTGGGCGCCGACCTTCAGCGCGTGCGAACTGGCGGCGGCGTTTCTGCTGCCGTTTGTCGCCATCCGCGTCGTGTCGGGCGATCGGCAGAGCGGCGCGCTCAAGATCGAGCTGCAGCACCCGATGTCCTCGTTCGCGCGCGTCGGCGCCAAGGCTCTGGTCCTCCTGGCGGGTTGGTTTGTCGCGTCGCTCGCGCCGGCGGCCGCGGTCGTATTGTGGAGAAGCTACGGCGGCAGCATCTACCCGCCGGAGCTTGCCACCGTCATCCTCGGTCATCTGCTGAACGCCGGCTTGACGATCGCGCTCGCGGCGGCGATGGCGTCGATCAGCGACCATCCGTCCACGGCCGCCATCCTCACGCTGACTGTGACCGTCGGCACGTGGATCGTCAATTTCGTCGCCGCCATTCACGGCGGCGTCTGGGAGCGCGCGGCCGCCTACACGCCGACGGCGATGGTCGCCGAATTCCAGCACGGCCTGATTCGCCTCGATGTCGTCCTCATCGCGTCCGCACTGGTGCTGATGGGACTGACGCTGGCGGCAATCTGGATCCGGCTGGGCGTCGCGGTCCGGCGGCGAGTGTTCGACTCTGCCGGCCTGCTTGCGGTGGGCGCCGCTGCGATGATCGCATGCACGTTCGCGACCGCCAGCTGGGACACCTCCGAAAGCCGGGCCAACTCGTTCCCCGAAGCGGACGAAGCGGCGCTGGAACAGGTCCACGGCTCGTTGCACATCCAGGCGCACCTGGCGCCCGAGGATCCGCGGCGCTCGGACCTCGAACACCGCGCGCTGTCGAAGCTTCGACGCGTCATGCCGAAGCTGCAGGTGCAGTACGTGTCGGCGACGTCGATCGGACTCTTCGAGCAGAACAGAGAGCACTACGGAGAAATCTGGTACGAGCTCGACGGCCGCAAGGTGGTCTCGCGGGTGACGACGGCCGAAGGCGTGCTCGAAGCCATCTACCAGCTCGCGGGCCTGACGGTACCGGTCGACGGCGACGTTGCCGAGTTCCGCGGACACCCGCTCGCGGTCCCGCCAAAGGGTGCGGCGACCGTTTTCTATCGACTGTGGCCGGCGCTGGTCGCGGGCGCCGCCTTCTTCGAATTCAGGAGACACGCATGAGGACATTGCGGATGGCGATCGTCATGATGCTCGCGGCGGCAGCCCTGCGCGCGGCCGACATCAAAGTCGATCTCAGCAAAGAAACCGTCGGCCGGCCGCCGGCCACCTTCGAGCCGATGGTCGGCACCTGGCTCGTCGCCCAGGACGGCGCCGACAAAGTCATCATGATCGACGGCCGTCCGTGGGTGGCCAGCAAGGACAACCCGACGAAGCTGCTCGTCGAAACCGCGCGGAAGCTGTACGGCACCAACAACGAAGAGCTGATGGACAACGCGAAACAGTTCGCGTACTTCCCGGTCGCGGTGCTGAGAAGCGTCGATTCGTTCTCGAACGGCACCATCTCCGTGAAATTCAAGACCATCGCCGGCGACGCCGACCGCGCCTCGGGCATCCTCTTCAACGTGAAGCCAAACGGCGACTGGCTGGCGGTGCGCTACAACGACACCGAGAACAACGTCGCGCTGTGGGAATTCCACAACGGCATGCGCCGCAACATGAAGTTCAATCGCGAGAAAAAGTTCATGCTCGATCGCGCCGCCTGGCACGAACTGAAGCTGACCATCGACGGCGCCGATCTCAAGACGTGGCTCGATGGCGAGATGGCGCTCGAGTACACCCTTGGCTCGATGCCCGGCCCCGGCCGGAACGGCGCGCCGCCGAACCCGGATCTGATTCCCGCGAACAACCCCGTTCTGCGACCACCCGTGGCCGGCAAAGTCGGACTGTGGGCGAAGACCGATTCAACCAGCTACTTCAAGGACTACGTGGTGAGCCCGAAATGAAACCCTTTGGGTCCGTTGTTTCCTTCGTGTCCTTTGTGCTTTTCGTGTGCGCGCCAGGTGTCGCGCGCGCCCAGTCGACGAATACCTCGACGATCGTCGTACTCGTGACCGACCCGTCAGGCGCGGTGATCAAAGACGCGAAAGTCTCGGTGACCAACAGCGAGACGGGTGCGGTGCGCGAGACGCTATCCGGAAGTGACGGCAGCGCGACGGTTCCGGCGCTGCCGCTGACCGGCGCCTACGCCGTCGGGGTCTCGAAGGAAGGATTCGGCAACGAAGAGCGGAAGGATGTCACGCTCCGCGCGGGCGAAACGGTGACCATCAAGGTCAAGCTGCTCGTCGGCACGCAGCAGGCCGAGGTCACCGTCTACGGCACCAATCA
>Ga0157379_10006387_pt1 | contig 10154 bp, 10 predicted proteins | sample S25metaG_FD_121802 | JGI IMG/M metagenome (GOLD analysis project Ga0157379, IMG submission 121802) | Switchgrass rhizosphere microbial communities from Kellogg Biological Station, Michigan, USA - S2-5 metaG | ecosystem: Host-associated > Plants > Roots > Rhizosphere > Soil | place: USA...
CACGGCACGACTCCGTATGCCATCTGGCGGTTCAACCAGAAGATCCGAACGATGGCTGCCGGAAAGATCCTGCGCATCGAAACACTCGCCCGAGCGACAGTCGTCTGGGGTGTCGACGGCTGGCAGCAGGTGAAGGAAATCGAGACGCTGGACACGCTGCTCGGCGTGTACGTGGCGGATCTTGATACAAGCGGACTCTCTTCCGGCGCCAGCGTCGAGTTTACGTTCTTCTGGCTGGACGAGGCGCGGTGGGAACAGACAGATTTTCGCGTCGTCGTGGTTTGAACGGCTGCCTGAGCATGTTCGAGCGGACGACGTCGATTCATCGCGCGGCGACGTGAGGCATCGGTCCCCCCTTCTGGTGGTCGCGGGTCACTTTTCACGGCTTCACGAGGTCACCGACCGTCGTGAGCGGCGCACACCCGTGGAATGAAATCACAGCGTTTGCACGCAGAGCACGCGGAGGTTCCTCCGGGTGCGTTTAACTGCGCTCGAATAAGTCTCACGCTTGAAGTCTCACGGCTGCCGACGTCCAACCTTGAGAGTTGACCAGGGAAATGAAGCTGAACCACCGTCCCCCATTTGAGGGGTTACGTCACCGGTCTGATTTCTGCGAGAATGCCCGGAGTCAGGGAATCATGAACATGGGCATGAAAACAACGGGCGTTGCCTCGATGTTCGCCACCCTAGCCGTTGCGCTTCTGAGTGCCGGCGGGTCAGGCGAGGGTAGCGCCGCGTTGCTCGAGGCGGTCAAGTCGGGCGACCACGCCGCCGTGCGGTCGCTCTTGAAACAGCCCGCCGCCGTCGACACTCCCGAGGCCGACGGAACCACGGCGCTGCACTGGGCGGTTCGTGCCGACGATCTGGAATCGGTCCAAATGCTGTTGCGCGCGGGCGCCAACGCCAAGGCGGCGAATCGGTACGGCGTTACTCCGCTGTCGCTGGCGGCGCTGAACGGCAACGCCGTCATCATCGAGGCGCTGCTGAAGGCCGGCGCCGATCCGAACGCGCGGCTTGCCGAGGACCAGACGATTTTGATGGCCGCGGCGCGCGCCGGTAATCCGGCCGCGGTCAAGCTGCTGCTCGATCACGGGGCCGACGTGAACGCGAAGGAGCGCGTCCTCGGCGAGACCGCGCTGATGTGGGCCGCCATGGAAGATCATGCGGATGCGATCAAGCTGCTGGTCGCGCGTGGCGCCGACATCAATGCGCAGTCGGACAAGACCACCTTCCCCAAGTTCAAGTTCGGTGACGGCATCGTGGCGCGCACGACGATTCTGCCTCGCGGCGGATGGACGCCGCTGATGTATGCCGCGCGACAGGGCGCGGTGAACGCGGCGCAGGCGCTCGCCGAGGCGGGTACCGATTTGAACCGCACCGATCCCAACGGCACCAGTGCGCTGGTGTCGGCGATCATCAATCTGCACTTCGATCTTGCCGCGGTGCTGATCGACAAGGGCGCCGATCCGAACCTCGCCGAGACGTCCGGCATGGCGGCGCTGTACGCGGCGGTCGACATGCACACGCTCGCCGAAACGGTGGGCCGGCCCAATCCCAAACCGCACGACAGGCTCGATAGCCCCGACATCGTCAAGGCGCTGCTGGCGCACGGTGCCAAGCCGAACGCGACGCTCGGGACGCCGATCATGGACCGGGTGCACAACGACGGCAACAGCGACGCCGCCCTCGGCGATGGGGCCACGCCGCTGATGCGGGCCGCCAAGCAGGGCGATGTCACGATGATGCAGATCCTGCTGGACCATGGAGCCGATCCGAGCTTGGCAACCAAGCGCGGCACCACCGCCCTGATGTTCTCAGCGAGTCGTGGGGGGGGATTCCGTGGCGTAGGCGCCCGCGCCTCCGAGCAGGACGCCACCGCGGCGGTGGCGCTGTGCCTCGAGCGGGGCGCGCCGATCAATGCGGTCGACGAATCTGGTCAGACGGTGCTTCACGTGGCGGTGGCGTCCGGACCGGACAGCGTGGTCAAGCTGCTGGCCGAGAAGGGCGCGGACCTGTTCGCCAAAGACCAGCGAGGACGAACGCCGCTCGACGTCGCGCTTGGCGTCGGCGCGGGTGGCCGCGGCCGAGGCGGACAGGCGGCCGGCACTGTGGCTGGCGGCGACGGGCAGGCCGCACCCGCTCAGACTCCCACGGCCAGCGCCGGCAAGGTCGCACTCCTTCGTCAGTTGATGGCTGCCGCTGCACCCAAAGATTCTGCGCCGGTGAAATAGCGGTCGCCGTTTCGCCGTCACGGTCCGGCTGAAGCCGGACACTGCGTACAACGGTCCGGCTGAAGCCGGACACTACGTACAGTTGCAAGGCTGCCTCCGGGGTGCTCGCTGCCCACGCCGTTAGGTTGAGTAGTGTCCGGCTTCAGCCGGGCTTCAGCCGGACCGTGATCGTCCGCCGCCCAGGGAACTCAGCCGCCGACCGAGTGCCCGCCCTGAACCGCGTGCCATTCCTCAAGACTGACTCCGTACAGCAACGACGTCCACCACTGGCCTTTCGCGAACTTGTGATTCTCGAGCGTCGCCTCTCGTCGCAAGCCTGCCTTCTCGAGCACACGGGCCGACGCGACGTTGGCCGCGTCGCAGGTCGAAAATATCCGCCTGATGCCGAGCTGCTCGAAGCCGACGCGGACCATCGCCCGGGCAGCCTCGGTCGCGTAGCCCATCCCCCACACGTTCCGCGCAAAGATGAATCCGAGGTCCGCTTCGTCCATGTTCTCCAGGGTGAGATCGCAAGCGCCGACGAGACGCTGGTCGGCGGTTTGATTCACCCCCAGTTCCCAGACCATCCTCGGCTCTTCCCGCTGACTCGCGAGCATCCGCTCGAGGTACGCTCGTGTGTCCTCGAAGGTCCGAGGACCGTAAAACATGTACCGTGTGACCAGCGGATCCGCGGCGTACGCGTGAATGGCATCCAGGTCGTCGGCCTGGAAGTCGCGAATCGTCAAGCGAGCGGTCTCGAGCGGAAGCGTAATAGCCACTACTGTCTGATGAGCCACGCCATGCGATCGTAGGACAGCAGGTAGTGAAGCACGACGCACGTTCCGAAAATCGTCGCCAGTCTCGAGAATCCAACATCAGCAAGGGCCCACGTGCCGAAGCCGAAGAATCCACACTCGAGCGCCAGCCGAATCACGCCGGGCACGGGGACTGGCGCAGAGGCCGATCGGGACGGGTCGCCCGGGACTGCGAGAATGCCCCAGAGTGCGGCGGCGAGCAACGGCACCGCCAGCGCGATCACGATCTGAACCCCATCGCCACGTTGGCGCCAGCCCCAGAGCCCCATGGCGACCAGGGCGGACACCTCGAGCAGAAATCTGAAGACAAGATTGACGGGATGAGTACCCACGCTGCGTCTCGATCTTATGGGAAAATCTTGACGAATCCTTCCTGTGACGCCCAATCACAACCTCCCATCGAGTCCGAGCAAATGAGCGCATGGTCTTGGTAACAGGTTCGTCGACGCCGATCAGTCCTGTCCTGACCCCTCACGGCCGATTGATGCTCGTTCAGGAGGAAGACGGTCTGGCGTTACCGCACGATCTGGCGATCAGGCTTCAGGAGGCGTTTGCCCGCGGCCCTGGACATGGGCTGCTTCAGCTCGGCGCGGAGGAAGTCGGCACGGTGTTGCCGCCGGTTCTCGGCTACTGGCGCGAGTTTGCCGCGCGCTACGTGACGACGCTCTGTACGCATCCGGAGATCGGCGAGGGCCGGGTGCCGATCGAGGTGCCGTCGCCGCCGGATGACGCAATCGAGTCGCTCGCCGCAGGGGCGCCGCCGATGACCGGCGCGGAGTACCTGACGCCATCGGTCCTGCGCTCCTTGTGGGTCGATCTCGACGCCGCGTTTCACGCCGAGCTTGCGGAATCCAAGGAGTCGGCCCAGGACTTCCTCGCCAGGAAAAGTCCGGCCTGGCGAACAGTCGGGCGCGTCCATTTCAACCTCGCCGAGAACAAGAAGGACGATCAGGCGCCGTTTGCGTTCCTCGCGACGTACACGACGCGACTATCGGCGCACGCGAAGGCGCAGCATCTGCCGCTCGGCCAGGCGCTGCGCGAATACGCTGGAGCGGCTCACAAGGCGCAGCTGCTCTCGCTGCTGCTCCCGGTACAGCGCGCCGCGGAGCAGTGTGAGTGGCTGAAGCGGATGGTCGACGCCGGCGAGATTTATCACCCGCTGCGGTGGACGCCGGCCGACGCCTTTCAACTCCTGACCGATCTCCCGCAGTTGTCGGCCTCGGGCGTCGTCGTGCGCGTTCCGGGCACGTGGCGTGCGAACCGTCCGCCCCGTCCGCAGGTCAGCGCCACAATCGGCGGCAAGGCGCCATCCGGCTTGGGGGCGGATGCGCTGCTCGATTTTCAGGTGGAGGTGACGCTCGATGGCGAGCGGTTGACGGCCGCCGAAATTCAGCGTCTGCTGGCCTCGTCCGACGGCCTGCACTTTGTTCGCGGGCGCTGGGTCGAACTGGATCGGGCCAAGCTGACGCGGCTGCTCGAGCAGTTTCGCGCCGTCGAGCACACCGCGGCGGCAGGCGGCCTGACGTTCGCCGAGGCCATGCGGCTGGTGGCGGGGGCGAACGTGTCCGGGGACGGTGTCGCCGACGCCCCACCCGACTGGTCGCGCATCACCGCCGGTCCGTGGCTGGCGAAGACCCTTGACGGCCTGCGCCGTCCCGGCGGGCTCGCCCGCGTCGACCCTGGTGACGCGCTCCATACCACGCTGCGGCCGTATCAACAGGTGGGGGTGCGCTGGCTTCACCTCTTGTCTTCGCTAGGCCTCGGCGCCTGTCTTGCGGACGACATGGGTCTCGGCAAGACGATACAGGTGCTGGCGCTACTGTTGGCACAAGCGAAGGAACCGGGCAGCGGCAGACGGCCGAGCCTGCTGGTGGCTCCAGCATCGCTCCTGGCGAACTGGTCGTCGGAGATCGCGCGCTTTGCGCCCAGCCTCCAGACGATCGTGGCGCATCCGTCCGCGATGCCGGCCGCCCAGATGAAGTCGCTCGACCCGGAGACCCTGGCGAACGTCGACCTCGTGGTCACGAGCTACGGAACGCTGCTTCGCGTTCCCGCTTTGGTCGAGATGCCGTGGCGGCTGGCCGTGCTGGACGAGGCGCAGGCGATCAAGAATCCAGGCGCCCGACAGACCCGCGCAGCCAAGCAGATCAACGCGCACGCGCGAATCGCGCTCACCGGCACGCCGGTCGAGAACCGGCTCGGCGACCTGTGGTCGATCTTCGACTTCATCAACCCCGGCCTGCTCGGATCCAGCAAGCAGTTCACGAGCTTCACCAAGCGTCTCGGCGCGAGACCGCAGAATCCGTACGGGCCGCTGCGCGAGTTGGTGCGGCCGTACATCTTGCGACGGTTGAAGACCGACAAGGCGGTGATCGCCGATCTGCCGGACAAGACCGAAGTGAAGGCATACTGCCATCTGACGCGCACGCAGGCAGCGCTTTACCAGCAGGCGGTGAACGAGCTGTCGGCTGAGCTGAACCGGGCCGACGGGATCACCCGTAAAGGCGTCGTGCTCGCATCGCTGATGCGATTCAAGCAGATCTGCAACCACCCTTCGCAATGGCTCGGCGACCATCGCTGGGCCGAGGAGGACAGCGGCAAGCTGGCGCGCCTGCGCGAGCTCGCGTCGATGATCGCGGCCAAACAGGAGAAGACGCTGGTGTTCACCCAGTTCCGCGAAGTCACCTCGCCGCTGGCGGCGTTCCTCGGGTCGATCTTCGGCCGGCCGGGGCTGGTCCTGCACGGCGAGACCGAGGTGAAGAAGCGACACGGGCTCGTTCGGCAATTCCAGGAGGACGAGGAGGTGCCGTTCTTCGTCCTCTCGCTCAAAGCCGGCGGCGCAGGTTTGAATCTCACCGCCGCGTCGCACGTCATTCATTTCGACCGCTGGTGGAACCCGGCGGTCGAGAACCAGGCCACGGATCGCGCCTTCCGCATCGGTCAAACCAAGAACGTGCTCGTGCACAAGTTCTTGTGCCGCGGAACGGTGGAGGAGAAGATCGATCGGCTGATCGACGCGAAGCGGCAGTTGTCCGACGACCTGCTGGAGGGCGGCGCCGAGCTGCTGATCACCGAGATGAATAACGACGAGCTGCTGAAGCTCGTCGCGCTTGATTTGCCCGCGGCCTCGCCGGAGTGACGATGGACTATTTCGATTACAAGCCCTACGTGCCAGTGGCGGCTCGTCGTGCCGCGGCCGCGCGTGAAGTAGCCAGGCTGGCGAAGAAGGGCCGGCGCACGTCGCCGGTCGTCGTCGACGGCCGAAAGATCGCGTCGACGTTCTGGGGCGCGGCGTGGTGCGACAATCTCGAGCGTTACAGCGACTACGCCAACCGCCTGCCGCGCGGGCGGACTTACGTGCGCAACGGATCAGTCATCGATCTCCAGATCGCTCCGGGCCTGGTGAGCGCCATGGTCAGCGGATCGGCGTTGTACGAGATCCAGGTGCGCGTGACGCCTGTCCCGAAGCCTCGCTGGCAAGCGGTCTGCACCGACTGCGGAGGGGCCATCGAGTCGGTGGTGGAACTGTTGCAGGGGCGGTTTTCACAGGGCGTCATGGCGCGCCTCTGTCACCAGCAGACGGGACTCTTTCCGTCGCCGTCTGAGATCGCATTCACCTGCAGTTGTCCGGATTGGGCGTCGATGTGCAAGCACGTCGCCGCGGTGCTCTACGGCATCGGCGCGCGGCTGGACGAGAAGCCCGACCTGCTGTTCGTCCTGCGCATGGTCGATCAGCAGGATCTCATCGCGCGAGCGAGCACGGGGCTATCGAAGGCCGGAACACCGCAACGGCCTGAGAGGTTACTTGACCAGGGTGATCTGGGAGAGATGTTCGGAATCGAGATCGCGGCAGGCGTGACGTCGCCAGCCGGGAGGGATTGCAAGCGACGAACGGCGGCGACGGGAGTTGCTCCGTCCGGCGCGTCCACGCGGGCGACCGCCAAGTCAGCGGCCAAGCGCGACGCGGTCGGCCCTCGGAAAAAGGGCGGGCGCGTCGCGCAGCGACCTGGTCCGGCCAAGTCACCGCGGTGACGCGCGCGGCAGCCGCAGGGCAGCGTCCGGTGAGGTCGTGGATCTTGTTCCTGAACAGGGTCAGTGCGATGCGGCCGCGATTCGGCTCGCCTTTGGCAAGCGATTTCCGCGCTGACGGCCCGACCGCGGCGCAACTTATGCAATACGACTTACTACCGCCGTGATTCGGAGTTACGCTGCCGACCGACCAACAAGCCGGTTCAGCGGCGGCGGAATAGCGGGAGACTGTTCAATGACCAATTTCATCCTCAGTCCGCCATTGTTAGGGTTCGTGGTTGCGAGCCGCGCAGCACTTGCGTTTGGCGTGGGACTTCTGGTCGCGAACCGGATCCCGGAGCCCCGGCGCCGGAAAATTGCGCTGACGCTGATCGGCCTCGGTGCGGCGACGACGATACCCGCGGCCCGTTTGGTATTTGGTAGCCGCAAGCAGGAACGCCTTGTGGAGAGTCCCCTGGAAGTAGCGGAGTTGCCTGGCCTCTGAGTTGATTGTGATTAGCACGAGATCCGAGAGATGAAAATGTCGATCTTGTGCATCACGATGCCCACGGGCGGGGGGTAGATGAATGCCAGATGCCGGGTTGTGCAAGGCGTTCGTGTTCGACCACGCGTGATTGATGAGTGGATCTCACGCGTTTGAACCGATGCGACGTGGGCAGCCGAAAAGGGGTGAACCGTGACGGAACGCGAAAAAGCAGTCGCCGAGCGGCTGATCTCGAGGATAGAACTGGCCACTGGCGAGCTTCCCAAGAAAGATGGCGCAGCGGCGCAGCTGATCATCGAGATCGTCGAAGCCGTCGGCGGACTTCGTACGCTGATCGGCATTGACCGCCCTCATTGACACGCTCGAAGGTCAAGCGCCAGTTGGCGGTCGCGACGCCGGCCGTTGCCTTACCGGGCGCTTGTAAACCGAGGGTGACGCGTCGGCGTGTCTGCACCAAGAGTTTTGCTTTGATCAGTCTGGAATGGTCGAGACTGAGGCCGCATCGGTCGTCGTGGGTGTTAGTGCGGTGGGCAAGAAGCACTTCGCGACAATCGGCTGGCGGGTTGCGACCACCATCGTCTGGTCGCGACCCGCACAGCGGCCGGTATAAGCCTCTCGCTCTCGTGCGGCGAATCCGTAGTCCTTCTGAGTTCTAACGTCTGAGTTTGCAGCTTAGGCTGCGCTTTCCGCACCGGTTAAGGACAGGTGGCCGCGATCATCTTCACCGATTTCACGCCGAGGTAGGGAGTGCCTTTCACCTCCCCCTGAATTTCTGACTCGCTCTTTGTTTCCTTATCGTCGCCGTGCTCGACCTTGGTCTTCGACTTCGACTCGATTTTGACTTTGGCGTCACCGCGGTCCGTGACCTTGCCGCTCAGCTGTACGCGGTGCCCGACATGCTTCTTTAGCTCACCGTCGTCGTCGGAGACGAGCACGTAGTCGTGCAGTGCGCCCGTCTTGTCGGCAACATTGGTCAGGACGAATCCACCGCCGACTACGGCTGGCGCAACGCATCCCGTTACTTCGACGGACTTGCCGTCTTTGACCGTCACCTTCGACTTCGTTTCAGTCTCTCGCGTCTGCGCCCCAAGACCGACGGTGCAGACAGCGGTCACACAAAGCATGCCTATAAGTTTCACCACGTTACCCTCCATATCCCTGGGATTGCCACCACGCCGCGCCATCGAGCCCGTTGTTGTCATACCGTCCGGCGCGTCAACAGGAGAACGATGCACAGGAGGAACACCAACCCCAGGCCGCCGCTCGGGTAGTAGCCCCATGCCGTGCTGTAAGGCCAGGTGGGAAGGGCGCCAATCAGCAGAAGCAGAACGAGGAGCGCGAGTATCAGATTCATCGTTGCACCTCGCCAGTTTGAAGAGCAAGCGCCGGGCCATCTTCTGGCGCGCACCTCTTCCTCGCCGTTTGTTCGATCCTGAGCGAGACGCCAATGCCAAGTGGCTCGGCACGTACACGATTCCGCGAGTGGCGATCCAGCTGAGCGCGACGTTCCGGAGCGTCCCCAGGGCTCAACTGGCGGCGAACTATGCGGTGCCGAATGGCGCGATCGCGCCGTCGCTCGGCCGGAGCCTGGCCGGGAACACCGCCAATGCCACGCGCAACCTGGTGACGCCCGGAACCCTCTACGGCGATCGGATCAACCAGCTGGACTTTCGCGCAGGGAAGGTCCTCAAGTTCGGCCGGACACGGACGCAAGTCAGCCTCGACCTGTACAACCTGTTGAATACCGACGCGACGCAGTTGTACAACCAGACGTTCGTCGTCAACGGCGCCTGGCTGACGCCGACCGGTATCCTGGCTGCGCGATTGCCAAGATCACGGCGCAGATCGACTTCTACAGAATGACGAATACACTCCACGACTGGAGGCGACGGATGACGAAACGATTCACGATCTTGAGGTTGCTCGTCGGCGGGTTGTGCGTGGCGCCATCGCTTTCTGCGCAACGGCCTGCGACGCCCACGCCCGCAAGTCTGGTGGGCACCTGGACGCTGTCGTCCGTGGATCAGCACATCGCCACCTCGTCCGAGACTGTCAGGGTAGCAAACCCGCGCGGACTCCTCGTCTACGACGCAGCGGGACATGTCTATGAAGTGGCGACCAGGGCGGGACGGGCGGCCTACGCGGCGAATCAGCCGACGCCGGCGGAAGCGCACGTGACGTTCGACAACTACGCGGGATTCTGGGGAGGTTACCGCGTGGAGGGGAGTCAGGTCGTCTACCGGCCGGAGGGCGCCATGAATCCGAGCCTGATGGGGCAGGATCTCACCCGGTCCTTCGAACTGAATGGGGACCGGCTCACCATCACCTCGCTCGCGACCGAGCCGAACGCCCACGGCGGAACACGATGGACCTGGGAGCGCGTGCCGCCGGTGGAGAACCTGTCGCCGATGTACCGAAAGGTCGTGGGCTTCTGGCAGCATGTGGTGGAGAGCCGTGTCAACCTGACGAGCGGCACGACGATATCCGAGAGCCGCCGCGCGCCGAGCGTCATCGTGTATACGCCGTCGGGCTTTGTCGGCGTCCACTTCCTGCCGTCCGCCCCCCGCAAGCCGTTCGCCGCCGCCGAACCAACCGACGAGGAGGCCCGTGCGGCGA
>Ga0157379_10006388_pt1 | contig 10153 bp, 10 predicted proteins | sample S25metaG_FD_121802 | JGI IMG/M metagenome (GOLD analysis project Ga0157379, IMG submission 121802) | Switchgrass rhizosphere microbial communities from Kellogg Biological Station, Michigan, USA - S2-5 metaG | ecosystem: Host-associated > Plants > Roots > Rhizosphere > Soil | place: USA...
GGCCCAGTGGGCTTCCGCCAACGTCATGTACCCATGCGCGTAAAAAATCTCCAGAGGATGCCCTTTGGGCCCGGTGGTGCGCGCCAGATACCAGGGACCATCCCGACGCGGCTGCACAACCACGAAGCGTCCAGCCAGCGGCTCCCAGCGCAGGAGTTTTAATAGTTTCTGCAGCTCTGGACTGTGCGGGCCGGTAGGGTTGCTCTTGAATGCACGCGCCAGATCCAGGCGCGATGGGTCAACACGATGCATGGTTCACCTCAGACTTACACGCCTGGCAGACCTGCCTCATCCAAAGCCCGCTGAAGCAGGACCCCCACCCCGAGTACTGCCCCCCAGTGTCGGAGGTAGGCCAGGTCAAGGCCCTGAGCTTGCAGCCGTAAAACCCCCTGGAGGTCATACCACTGGCGATCTGAAACACCGCTCCCTGCCGCATACCACAAGAGTTTATGTAGCACAATATCCTCTGGAGCACAGACATACAGCGCCCGTCTTATCTCTGGGACCTCGAGGGCGATGCGTCGGCGCATGTTCTCGCGGGCAAAGGGAGTGTCTTGTGGCACGAAGATATCGACTTTGAACATGGTCGCGAGGTGGATGACATTAAAACTGCTGGAGCGCCTGACAGCGTTCTGAATCATCTCGGCATCCACGTAGTAGTGCGGCAACAGGAGAGCGGCCAATGGCTCAGCATGCTCTAGTCGTAACGCAGTGACGAGATCAGCGTCCAAGGTGGCCCGCGCCACTCCTGTGACACTACTGGCGATAGACCCCCCCACATAATATGGTACGTCCAGGGCGACGAGAGCTTCCACTACGGGGAGTAAGGCATCCCACAACTCACTCTGGGGGAGCATCGTGACCTCCCTGTCTCGTCCTTGGATGTGGTCCAGCGCCGTGATGCGCTGCGCAATGGCAGGTCCGTAGCGCTCCTGAAGTAGCCAGGCTTCCCGTTCCCTCGGGGTGGCTTCTGGCCGAGTGCGCTGGAAGGCGTTATAGGCGGCGTGCCAGCAGAAATGCGTCATGCTGACCAGGCGCTGCAAGCGCCACAGCGCTCCTCTGGCTCGCAGTCCGGCAATCCAGCGCTGCTCGACGTGCAGCGGCGTGTCTAGCGCGAGCGGTTTCATGATTTTCCCCTCACCGTATTGAGAATTGCACATGCACTTCAATCTCGCCCCCTATACTAGACATGAGGATAACATGTACGAATGCTCGATTCATTGTTACACTCAAGCTGAGTGTGAGCATGTGCTACCGCCAACCAAGCATCCGGTACGCCCTCAGGCAGAGGAGATAACCATGGCACTGGCAGACATCACGTGGATTGGCATTGTGGGAACGGGAACCGCGGGGGCTGGAATTGCCGAGGCGTTCGCTAAGGCCGGCTACGAGGTGCTGTAGATACGGCTCTGGCCGTTTTCTTCCCTAGCCTGGGAGAGGGACGAGAAACTGCACGGGATAAGCGGGTGCACGTTCTCCTTTTTGTCCTGCATCACCTCGTTGAACTCGTCCGACACAGACGTATAGGCGATGCCATTAGTTTTGTGCTTCAGTCCTCCATGTACCATTGAGTCTAGGAACCTTCTAGAAGCCCATCGTTCGGGTCGCGCTGGCCATCGAGCCGCACTATGGCGCCATTGTCATACAGGCTCGCCACGCGGCAGCGAATTATATCTCTTCCAGCAGCGCCTTGGCCTCCTGGAGGTTCGCCGTATCAAAGCCTTCGGTGAACCAGTCGTAGACCGGCGCCAGCAATTCGTGGGCTTCCTTGCGCTTGTTCTGCTGCCACAGGCGCGCCAGGCTCATGGCGGCCCGCAGCTCCCAGGATTTGGCCTGCTGCCGGCAGGCAATGGTGAGAGCCTGATGAAAGCAGGCTTCGGCCTGGGCCGCATCCGGGGTGGCCTGGCGCAGCCCTCGGCAGTCTGGCCGGCCTGCCCCACCGCTTCGGCGAGGAGGACGAGACCGAGCGGACGCACCAACTCCTGCCCCATGGCCAGGAGGGCTGCCATGCCCTAGCGTATCTGCTCCAAGCTCGCCGTATCCTGTCCCTGCATAGCCAGGGCCCAGCCGTGCCAGCATGTTCCATACCCCACAAAGAGCGCAAACCCCTGCGCAGTCGCCAGGGTGATGAGGGCTTCGGCCTGCGCCTGGACTGCAGGTGCTTCTCGGCGTCGGTAATGCAGAAATGCCGCGAGGTGCTGGGCGAACGCCAGACTATAGGGATGGACCAACGCTTGGGCCAGAGCAAGTGCCTCCTGACTCCGCTGCACGGCCTGGGCTGGATAGCCCAGGCACCACAGCGTGTTGGCCGCTATGCCAAGGACCCGCATCCCAGGCGCCTCGCCATGGCGAGGCGCCTGGACCCGCTGCATCGTCGCGTCAGCGAGAGCGATACCCTGCTCCAGGTGTGTCCAGGCGGCAGTGTAGTTGCCCAGGAAGCACAAGGTGAACCCGAGCGCGTCATGGGCCTCCAGCAGGTGCGCAAGGATGGCCTCACGCTGCACCAGGCGTGACTTGCCAAGCCCCGCGTCTCCACTCAGCAAGACCACGTGTCCCAGGCCGTCTTTCACCTGACGCCAACGTTCGAGCAACAGGGTCACTTCGGTCGCTGGTAGAGCGGCTGGGGGACATGCCCGTATTGCTGCTGGCGACCTACCGACCCGGGTATCAGCCACCCTGGCTCTGGCATTCGGCAGCAACCCAGATGGCGCTGCCGCGCCTGTCGCCCCGTGAGAGCCTGGTGGTGCTGCAGTCCGTACCGCAGGCCGCCCAGCTCCCCGCGCCACTGCACCAGGCGATTGTGGCCAAGGCGGCTGGCAATCCCTTTTTTGTTGAGGAGTTGACCTGGGCGGCGGTGGAGCATGGCGACCACACCAGCCCCTTACCACTGCCGGATACTATCGAGGCAGTGCTGGCGGCGCGCCTGGACCGCCTCCCACCGGAGGCCAAACGCCTGGCGCAGATAGCAGCCGTCATTGGCCCCGAGGTGGGGGACCTCGACAAATCCATTGCCGTGCTCGAACATGGCCTTGGCCTCTGTCAGGTCTGGAACATCGGGGGCTGGGTGACCAACATGACAGCACACTTGGGTTATGCGTATGCCCTGTCCGGGCGTATCACCGAGGCTGTGCTTCTGTTGGAACAAGCTGTGGGGCAGAGCGTTTCTTCCAAGATAGGGCCAAGCTCGCTCTGGACAGCCTATCTGAGCGAGGCATATCTCTTGGCTGGGCGCAGAGATGAGGCGCTGCCGCGCGCCAGGCATGCCCTCGGGCTCTCCTCTGAACACAACTTGCAAGGAGAGCGGGCGTGGGCGCTGCGCCTCCTCGGCCAGATTGTGGCCCAGCCCGATCCGCCGGAGAGCGAGCCCGCGGCAAACTATTACCAACAGGCTCTCAATCTGGCCGCGAAGCTCGGCATGCGCCCTCTCCAGGCGCACTGCTACCTGGGCCTTGGCACGCTGTATGCGCAGACCGGCCAGCGGGAGCAGGCCCGCGCTGCCCTGGCTGCCGCTATCGCGCTGTACCGCGCCATGGACATGTCCTTCTGGCTCCCCCCAGCGGAAGCAGCGCTCGCGCAAGTAGAGTAAGAGGAGCAGAGGGGTTCTCGCTGCTTCATCGTGCCATGCTAGCCAAAGCATAGAGGGAAGGAGGGCAGGCCAAAGCAGGACTGCAGGGACTGACGGCGACGTTAGAGATAGCACAAAGATGAGAATTTCAATTACTGGTAGCTCTTGGCAGGTGGTGCAGCAATGCTGCATGGGCAATTCCGGGATGGTGTTCTATACTCTATGCAGTGCATAGACATAGAAGGAGTGGAGGCATGAGCGTCAAAACACGCGCGACGACCGAGGACCTTTACAAAGTGGAGGGCAAGGCGGAGCTCGTGCATGGGGAGATTGTCCTGATGTCGCCAACGGGGGGGATACCGGGTCGTGCGGGAGGGATAATTTATGCAAGCTTACTTCAGCACGAGAGACTCCAGGGCCATGGGTATGCGTTCCCTGACAATGTTGGATTTCTCGTCAACCTACCCCATCGGGAGTCCTTCAACCCGGATGCGGCCTGGTATATCGGTACCTTGCAGGGAGGCGATTTTCTTGACGGTGCCCCCATCTTTGCTGTCGAAGTCAGGAATAAAAACGATTACGGCCCTGCGGCAGAAAATGCCATCAAAGAGAAACGCGCCGATTATTTCACCTGCGGCACACTCGTGGTATGGGATGTCGATGTGCTCCGCGAGCACGTGATCCGGGTATACCGCGCAAGTGGTCCCGATAATCCAACGGTCTACCGTCCCGGCGACATTGCGGAAGCAGAGCCAGCGGTACCGGGGTGGCGCGTGGCGGTAGAGGCGTTGTTGGCATAAAACACGCTCGTCGGGCCATCGGCGTTAACGCCGATAGAAAGGACATCCCAGGCGCATGAGTTTCTGGCACACACTGCCACAACCGATCATTGGCCTCTCGCCCATGGATGGGGTCACCGATGCCGCCTTTCGCTTTATTATGGCGCGGCATGGCAAGCCTGATGTGCAGTGCACCGAATTCATCCATGTCGAGGAGATCAGGCGTGGGACAGCATCGGCATGGCGCCAGCTGCGCTTTGTCGAGAGCGAGCGGCCCATTCTGGCGCAAATCTATGGTGCCGACCCGGACGGGTTTTACCAGGTGGCATACATGCTCTGCGCCCTCGGCTTTGACGGCGTGGATATCAATATGGGCTGCCCCTCCAAAAACGTGTCGGCACGCGGCTGTGGCGCCGCACTCATCAAGAACCCGTCGCTGGCGCGTGCGATCATTCGCGCCGTGCAGGCGGGGGTGCGGGACTGGGCGTCCGGACGGGCCATCGACACGATCGGCCTGCGCTCCAGGGTGGTCGAACAGATTCAGAAGTGGACCAGCACTGCGGTGCCGCCATCGCGGCAGCACCGCAGTGCCCTGCCAGTGTCAGTTAAAACCCGCATTGGATACGATAGCGTCGTGATCGAGGACTGGATATCGGCGCTGTTAGAAGAGCAGCCCGAGGTCATCACGGTCCACGGGCGGACGCTGGTGCAAATGTATCGGGGCCAGGCCGATTGGGACGCCATCAGGCGCGCCACCAAGCTCGTGCGCGAAACCTCCACACTGATACTGGGAAATGGTGATGTGGGGACGATGTCGGAGGTGGTGCAGCGGGCCCGGGAGACACAGGTGCATGGGGTCTTGATTGGGCGTGGCGCCCTGGGGAATCCCTGGATATTTCGCGCCAAAGCCTGGGCGCGGCAGCAGCTCGCCACGCCGACTGCTGAGACGCCGTCGATGGACGTTGCTTTATGCGAGCGCTGCCAGGTGGCCTTGGAGCATGCCCGTTACTTCGAGGGTCTCAACGATGGCGTGCCGTTTCAGGCCATGCGCAAACACCTGGGCTGGTATTGTCGAGGCTTCCCAGGTGCAGCAGACATGCGGGCACAACTGTTCACGACGACTACATCCGGAGACGTGGCACGGATGTTCGCCACACTCCCTCTAGACTCTTCTTTCCCCTCTCCCGTAAGGAGATAGTTAGAGTGAGTGGCTTTGTTCCACGACCTGCAGGACCCCTTCGGCGCCACTGTGTGGGCGCAGGGAGCGCAGCGACCTTCACCCCCCGCCCTCTCCCCACGGGAGAGGGCGCTATGGCCACTGTCTGAGAGAGGCCAGGGCAGAGGATGGCTGGACACCACGATATCTGTTGGCCATAATATGATATGGTGCAGCAGAGCCGTGTGTGTTGGACCTCCTAGCAAGCGAGACGTACATGCGTATTACCGCCTCTGGACAGACGGACGTTGGGCGTCAGCGTGATCACAACGAAGATGCTTGCCTTATCGATCCCGACCTCGGACTGTATATCGTCTGTGATGGCATGGGCGGCCATGCCGCTGGAGAAGTCGCCAGCCAGGAAACGGTGCGCCTCGTCCAGGCGAGCATCCGCCGTCAGCGGCCTGTCCTGAGTGAGTACATTCACTCTCCAACCTTCGAGCGACGTACTCAGGTGTTACGTCTGGTAGAAGGGGCGGTGCAGGAAGCCTGTGCCCAGGTCTATGCCATGGGCCAGAGCGATCCGCTGAAGAAGGGCATGGGCACGACCATTGCCATGCTCCTGACGCTGGGAGAAGCAGCGGTGATTGCGCATGTCGGCGACTCGCGCGTCTACCTTATTCGTGACCAGCAGGCGCACCAACTCACCGAAGACCACAGCCTGGTCTGGCATATGCTCAAGACCGGCAGACTCACTCGGGAAGAAGCCGCCTACGCGCCCTATGCCAACGTCATTACCCGCAGTGTGGGCACGAAACCGACGGTCCGGGCGGAGACATTATTTGTGGAATGTATGGCTCAGGATCGCTTCCTGCTCTGCTCGGATGGCTTCCATAACTATCTCACAGGTGATGAGGAGCTGGCGCAGATGAGCGCGTGCCTACCTCTGGAGGGTTTGGTGACCGCCTGTATCGCTATGGCGAATGCCGGCGGTGGCAGCGACAATGTCACTGTTGTTGCCGTGCAGGTTGACGCTGTCCAGCGCACCGGGGGCGAAGCGGGTATCTCCGTCACTCGGAAAGTCGAGGCGTTGAAACACATCCGCCTGTTTAGCCTCTGCGATACGCATGAACTCGTCAAGGTCCTCAATATTGTGCACGTCCGTTCTTATGAGCCAGGGGACGTGATTATTGCTGAGGATACTGTCGGCGATGATTTTTTCATCCTGGTGAATGGGAAGGTAGAGGTAGGAAGAAAAGGCCAGATACTGATCACCCTGAGCCCAGGAGCGCCCTTTGGGGAGACAGCGCTGCTCGAACGCGCTAAGCGTTCGGCGACGGTGCGGGCCTTAGAACCGACCAAGGCGATGCTCATTCGTGGTCACGATTTCTATGCTATGCTCGAACAAGAGCCAGCCATGGCCGTAAAGCTCTTACGCGGTTTTGTGCTGGCGATGCACCAGCGCCTCCGTACCACGAGCGCTGAGCTCATCGAAGCCCGTGGAGCCCTCGCCGCCCTGTCGCAGGAAATCCTCGTCCCTCCCCGCTGACACCGCGCCGGCCTGCTGAGGATGGGTAATCCCAGCACTGGGAGCGCCCTTTCCCCTACCTTATACCACAAATTTCTTGCCTGAGGTACAATCCGCAGCAGAGAGTAGTTTTGACACATATCTTCCCAGAGTCGGGAGGTGTAGACTTTGATTGGGAAACACGTAAGCGTAACGGATGACCTGGCGCTGTTACTCGGTGTGATGCCTCCACACATTCGGAGCATACTGGCGGAGCACGCCAACCGTGACGTGCTGCTCGAAGTGGTCCTCGATCTCGGGCGGCTGCCGCAAGCGCGCTTCCTAGAGCATACGGAGGATCTCCCAGGCCCCCAGGTATCACGTGAGGACATCGACTACGTTGTCAGGCACGTCAGCGTATTTGGCAAGGATAATCGGGCCGGCATTGAGCGCACCTTACACCGTATTTCAGCGATCCGGAACCGGGTGGGTACGACCATTGGTCTGACCTGTCGAGTCGGGCGGGCGCTGTTTGGCACCGTAGACATTCTGCGCGATGTCATCGAGCAGGGGAAGTCTTTGCTCCTCCTCGGGCGTCCTGGAGTCGGGAAGACTACCCTCTTGCGCGAAGCGGCGCGCTTGTTGGCAGATGACGTGGGCAAACGCGTCATTGTCGTGGATACATCGAACGAGATCGCTGGCGACGGTGACATTCCCCACCCGGGCATTGGACGGGCGCGGCGTATGCAGGTGCCCTCGCCCACAGAGCAGCATGCCGTAATGATCGAGGCGGTGGAAAATCACATGCCCGAGGTCATCGTCATTGATGAAATCGGTACCGAAGCGGAAGCGCTGGCGGCCCGTACCATCGCGGAACGTGGCGTACAGCTGATCGCCACAGCGCACGGGAATACCCTCGACAACCTGTTACGCAATCCCACACTCTCCGACCTCGTTGGTGGTATCCAGGCGGTCACCCTGTCGGACGAGGAGGCCAGGCGCCGCCACACCCAGAAGACTGTCCTGGAGCGTAAGGCACCACCCACGTTTGATGTGCTCATCGAGATTCAAGACCGTGACCGCCTGGCCGTGCACCATAATGTGGCCACGGTAGTCGACGGATTGTTACGGGGCCGGGCGCTGCATCCAGAATTGCGCGTGCGCACGGCTGATGGTGGGTTCGAGGTGCGCCAGCCGGACATAGCGGCGGAGCCTGTCAGGTTCCAGGCCGAGGAAGACCAGCAGCGCGATATGCCAGCGCGGCGCTCCAGACGGCATATGGCCCGGATCTTTCCGTATGCGGTGAATCGCAACCGACTCGAACAGGCTATCCAACGCTGCCGGGTGCCAGCCGCGCTCGTCGAGGATCTTGACACCGCCGATCTGATCGTGACGCTGAAATCGCAAGAAAAGCATCAGTCCAGACGGCTGCGCGATGCCCAAGCCCGTGGAGTGCCGCTGTACACCGTCCGGCACAATACCGTCACGCAGATGGAGCAGACCCTGCGGCTGGTCTTTGACCACGGTGACCGGCGTTCCAGCGATGCCTCGGCCATACGGGAAGCGGAAGTGGCGATCCGTGAGGTGCTCGAGCAGTTGCAGCCCGTTGAATTAACACCGCAGAACAACTATCTACGCCGCCTACAGCATCAGCTCGCCGAACGCTATGGCTTAACGACGGAGAGTAAAGGGGTGGAACCGCACCGTCGGGTGGTCATTTATCCGGCGTAAACCGGCCGGTCAGTCCAGGTGCTGGCGCTGTGACCAGGAAGATACGTGAGGGTCTTTCACTCTATCAAACTCTCTTGGTAAGCGTGGGAGGAACCATTTATGGCACCGGGCAGTCGTCCGCAGTACCGTGTCCTGGTTGAGAAAAATGTCTTTATGCAGACCCGTGATGGTGTGACGTTACGCGCTGACGTCTGTCGCCCAGACGCGCCCGGACGCTTCCCTGTCCTGCTATCGCGTCTGCCGTACAACAAGGACTTACGACCTCGTCCTGGGGATATCGACTACTTTGTCGAGCGTGGCTATGGGGTGATCATGCAAGACACGCGCGGCCGCTTTGCGTCTGATGGCGATGAGTATTATGCGCTGATCTGGGAGATGCCAGATGGCTACGATGCTGTGGAGTGGGCCGCCAGTCTGCCCTGGGCCGACGGCAATGTCGGCACCACGGGGCAGTCCTACCTCGGCGCCACGCAGTACCTCCTGGCTCCCAGTCGTCCGCCCCACCTCAAGGCTGCGTTCCCAGTTTCGGCGGCAGCCGACTTCCATCAATGCTGGGTCTACCACACGGGTGGGGCCTTCGAGTTTGGCTGGCAGATTCCCTATGCTATTCTCATGGCCCGTGACTCGCTGGAACGCCAGGATCTCACCGCCCAGCTCTTAACGATTCTCGAACATGACCTGGTCCCGGCGCCCACACCATTTGCGCAACCCCTGTCGGACCAGGCCTACCGTCGCCTGCCTCTGATGGCCTGGGGCGACTTGCTACGCCCGGTGGCGCGGTATCTGACCGACTATCTGCGTCACCCTGAGGATGGCCCCTACTGGTGGGCCATCAATGTGGAGCGACAGCACGCCAATATCCATACGCCGATGTACCATGTGACCTCCTGGTATGACATCTTCTTGCGCGGTGGCCTGGCGCACTTCTGCGGCCTGCGCCAACATGCCATGACCGCGGCGGCGCGCACCCAGCAAAAGATTTTGATTGGGCCGTGGGCACATCGCTTCCCGTATACCAGCCCGACGTCGCAAGGGGCGGGGGATATTGATTTTGGCCCCAATGCCGGCATCGAATTGCATGAGACACAACTGCGCTGGTTCGACTCTTATCTCAAAGGCATCAACACGGGTATTCTCGAAGAAGCCCCGGTGAAAATCTTTGTGATGGGAAAGAACGTCTGGCGTGATGAGCAGGAATGGCCCCTGGCGCGCACCCGCTACACCCCGTATTACCTGCACAGCCAGGGTCAGGCCAACAGTCTGCGGGGCGATGGACGTCTGGACCCTGTGGCACCGGGCGAGGAACCCGCCGATCGCTTTATCTATGATCCGCATGACCCGGTTCCCACCTGTGGCGGCAACACGCTGATCATTCCCATGGGCGTGCAAGACCAGCGCCAGGTGGAAACGCGCCA
>Ga0157379_10006390_pt1 | contig 10152 bp, 8 predicted proteins | sample S25metaG_FD_121802 | JGI IMG/M metagenome (GOLD analysis project Ga0157379, IMG submission 121802) | Switchgrass rhizosphere microbial communities from Kellogg Biological Station, Michigan, USA - S2-5 metaG | ecosystem: Host-associated > Plants > Roots > Rhizosphere > Soil | place: USA: Michigan...
GGACATTCCCAAAATCAGAAGGGTTTGTGTGAGATAAGATTTAATAAAGTATGTTCTTATACTAAGGTGAGCTGTTGTATTAGGAACGCAGGAGGATCGAGTCAAGGTTATATTTACAGACCAATTTAGGCTACAGAGTGCTCACTCTGAGGTAGCATTCAGAACACATTTTGAATATTTAATACTTGGGTTGACCAGTTCCCATAATTGAAAAAGCGGGGTAGAGATTCTTGTAAAGTTAAATATTTCCCAATCTTGTCCAGGAATGGAGAGGGTAAATGGTTATCACGTACGTAGAACTATCTAAATGGCTTCAAAACAATTTACCATACTATTTATCGCATTTACGTATTTTCTGCGTCATTTAATGATTTAATGGATGTATTCTAAGGTGGGAGCAGTAGAATATTTATTTAAACTGTGTCCTGGTGGAGAAAGGTAAGCGTGAGAAACACATGAAGATTGAGATCTTGAGGGAGGTGATCGAGCATCCCGTTTCGGAGGTTTCGCGCATCAAGTATCGGAGTGTCAAAACAGCTTGTATTTCACCATACGATGCCTCTGTTTTGCCGGCTCCGGCCAAGTGACTGGGGTAGTTCTGATCCCAGCACATGGGAAGTAATGGTACATAGCCACATTTATTTGCGACCACTCATAAGAAATGCGGTGGCGTTATCGACGCATCCTCTCCTTTATTCCGTAGCCTGCATTGATGTTATGGTATGGCCGTTCAAAGTCACTTTGATGACCCAGTGAGTCGTTTTCCTTCTATGGCATTATTTTGCAATTGATCGACGACCCAGGAGTTCCAAGTAACGCTGAGAAGCTATTTCTCCCAAAAACTGAGCGATGCTTTGTCATGTAACATGGACGGTCATGCCACATGCTATGTTATGAACGATGGATCTCACCGTCCTATATCCAAGAAGCAGTTTTCCGAGTGGGTCACTTCCCTGGTACAGTATAGTTGGCTTTCCGTTATCCCTGCGTCCACTCATGTTTTTTGTTAGTGTTTGGGTCATGCGACTCTGTCCCAGCCTCCCGAAGGTATTATTCCCGGAACCGCGGGTTCACAAAAGCGAACCTCTGTACCCTCTCTGAGTGGAATACTTCCAAAGGAGTTAACGTCCAGCGTCTTATCTATTCCACAGAGGATGTGGATGGACGAATCTGAACTCGACTCTACTATCTCATCAGGGGTTCCAGGTCCAGGGTATTATGGTGGCAAAGCGTTGAAGTGGTTAGGCAAAGCGTCACTTCGTGGGATTCAAAATGCTGTGATTCTGGTCCGATTCAGACGCTATCGTCGACTCACGACTTTGTGGGTTGAAACGAAGGGGAATTTGCTGGGAATTCGAGAAGATGACGAATTCTATCAGATGCTGAGTGATATGTTGGAATTTAGCTCGTAATAATTTCCTTTTCCCGTTTTTTTTTGGTGGGTTCTCAAGCCAATACTTGTTTGTCAGCGACCGTTACTCCCAACGGATCAGAGCTCAAGCATCTGCAACCTTGAATCAAATATTCCGATGTCCCACTCGTTACCTAGGATCGCTCCAGATATCTTTGTGGCTCTGCGAGTTCAATTTCCAAATGCGCCGCAATGAATTTATCCCCCCCGATGTGCTGGAGAAAATAGATGATGCTCTTACAAAGCTTCCTCTCATTCACCAACTGAACATCGGTGCCTCACTATTTATCACTGGGGTATGTCGCTATTTGATGTACAAACCTATGTCGGAGAATCAAAAGGAAGAAGAAACAAGAGAGCTGTATACCTGGCGCATGTCGCGCATCCTGTGCCAGCCTGGAAGAAAATTATCTGAGAGTGAATTTTACATTTTGCAGGAGCTCGCACGGAGTATGCACGACAGGTAAATCTCAACTTCATCATATTTATATACTGCTAAGCGGTTCTCCAGATATCCGTGTGCCGCTGCAAGGTTGAGGCATTCTTGGTTTTACGAGATGGACATCTTCATCAACTGTTCCATTACAGAGGCACTATTCAAAAATATCATTCTTAGCCCTCAGGGCATTCCTTTTCTCCTGCAGCATTTGACATGGAGTATACGAAGAAAACGTCCCTTTTGGTTTGCATTAGCCTTTCTCATGGACCGGCTTATCGACAAAAAGGCCATTCTTACCACGGGAGATCTACGGCAGTCTTGCCTGGAGATTATGTTCCTTATTTTGAGGTGTGGTTCGCTCCATTCTCCCTTCCCTGCTCCGCTGATGCCAAATATCCAGACAAGCGGAGGGGTACGAATGCCAGCCACAAGTGACATACTTTGCTATTTGCATTATTCGGTTGATTTTACTCTCCGTTCCAGACACGGAAAAGAAAAGGGATCTTCCCATGGACCAGAATAATCGAACCTTGCTGGTCCAGATGACATCTTGGTGGTCAGGCCCATCGCAAAGCACCGAACCTTACGCAGCTCAAATTCTGCATAACGCTACCGTCGTGTTGAAGGAATTTGGATATGCTCCTCAGGCACCTCCCTGAATTTATCGGAGATCTCAATTGGTAAGCGACGGGCGGACAATTTTCTTTGCTGTGTATTGGAATGCCGATAGCCATAACACTCGCTTGAGCTGTAATTTTGGTGCAGCAACAACGGAATCAGCTTCTCCAATTAGTGAACAGACGAGCTTCTCTCCGATATGCAAATATTCACAATAAATCCTTACAATTTTCTGTCCATTTTTGCTCATCCATGTACCCATGATTTCCCCTTTGTAGTGGCGTCTCATTGGCACCAATGACGGTTGCCCAACATCGCATGGGCGGCGTTTGCAGGGCCCCTAATTCTGCTATTAATAGGTACAAGCGGCTCTTGTTGCGCAGTGATGACGATGGCAAAAGCCAGAGTCATCTGCTGAGCTGTCGTCGACAGTCACTCCTTTGACCTCGTCTACTGCGTATAATGGAGGATCCGACGTAAGTCCAACAGCTTCAGTCAATCTCTACGCTGACTTCAATACAACCCTATGCATTCCAGCTGTAATTTTCCAACAGTCTTTCGGGCTACTGGGGCTTCCGCCGCACAGAAAGCCACCCCACAAGCCCGCCGATTTCCTTCTATCAGTCGTATATTCCGTCTTGCTCAGTATAACCGTCGCATAAAGCAGTTTCCAGCCGTCACATCTAATCAAACGATTGACGTTCTACCTCAGGAACTTCTCGCTGAAATTCTTCTCCTGACATTGCCAGATATTTCTATTCGTAAACTTCTGGATTCCAAACGGATACTTATAACACCTAACACCTGGCATCATCCAAACCATGTTCGGTTCGTTGTGAGCAGCGTTTGTCGGCGTTGGAACGCTGTTCTTGCCTCATGTCCATCGGCATGGACTACACTGGTGCTGGATGTCAACACTTCAAAGGCAGCTGATATGGTCAAGCAGTACATGGAACTTTCGAAACCGTATCTCCTGGATATCTATGTCTGTCCCAGCAAGTGGAATTGGACAGATGACGCGATATCTATGAACCATCTCTTTCGATCCGAAGTGGCGAGGATTCAAACATATTGCGAAATTGGAGTGGAAAATGAAAAGAGAAATTCCTTTCACTTCAATGGTCTCTACGTTATGGATGTGTTTCGGGAGTGCAAATATGCAGTTCCCAATTTGCGCAACCTTGCGCTCATCGGGTCTGGAGCAGGCGGGCTCAGGTTCAGCGGCATCAAATGGGATTGTCCGAATCTTGAATATGTCGCTTTATATCCTCGCTTCGCCGATTGTTCATTCATTCGTCCGGAGGTGATTAAAGAATTAGACCTTGCGCTGGATACGATGACTCCATTGGTCAGCCTGGATTGTCTCCGAAAGTGCCCTAATCTCCATACGCTTCGCCTTATCCACCCCTCCAAACCGTCATACTTCTATCTTCACCGATACGGACCAGCCTTCCTCGGGGATTCCAGCGAGATACTGCTCCCAAATCTCAAGGAGTTACAGTTCTCTGGACGACTGATAATATTATTCCAGTTCTTCCAAGCTATCCTCACGCCAGCTTTGGAGACTTTGGTCTTCCGAGGAGTAAAGGATTATCCTCGTAATCGTGAATCCTTCAAAGCCGCCGATATCCTGAAAAGACATCCCTTGCCGAATCTTCTCACTTTGCGAATTCAAGGCGTTCATGATCTGACTACCAAAGACGCTAACAATCTGACTGGATGGGACTTTATTCAAGTGTTAGAGATCCACGACTGCATGTGGATAGACTCATTTATCCGTCGGCTTGCGGTCATGGCCAATGGCAAGCCCCTCCTTCTTCCAGATCTTCGCTCATTGAAAGTGTCGTCTTGTGAGTTTGTATCCTTCAAGGCGGTATGCAAGACAGTCTTTTACCGACTGGAGACATTGGAAAGGGTATCATATAACAAACGCTACCACCCTCGACTCGAGTTTAGCCGTCCCCCTGGCAAAATATTCAGCAATTCTCTCCGCCGACGTATTGCTAAAGGAGCTGGAATAAAGAATATATAAGTATATCTCTATTCTCTAATATGTTACGCCTGGATTTCAGTGAATTTCAAATGATTTCGTTTAGACAAAGGTGAACAGTAATATCAACCCAATTCATGCTCCCTGTTCACAACGTAGCAATCATGTATCCCCCATCGCTCAATGCTGTACTTTTGAAAACTATCCACTGTACACTTACGTTACCGTATATTATATATATCCGTTCCTTAGAAGCTCTCTGCATTGGGCGTTGACGCAAGTGCCCTGAGCTGGTTGACTTGGTGGGACTTTCGGTCTTCCGCTCCCAACTCGTATTAAGGACTGGATTGCTCCTGGTATCTTGAATCGCTTCGTCTTATATAGTCCCGGACGCTGCCTCGAAACATAAACACATTACTGTCCTAGATGCATTAAATTTTAGAGGCATGCGTATTTACAGCAACTGAGATGTTGCTGAGAAGGATTACAACCATCTTTTGATCTATCATTATAACTCTCAGTACGCCTTTCTAACTTACCTAGGAATAATGCAGACCTTGTTTACACTTAAAGTAGGCATCACCCAATCATGACCAACCCGTGATTATCGCTGTTGTCTTCTTGGTAAAGCTTTTCTCACATGCCGCCCCGTGTCAGTGTGATCCATCAGTAAAATGTCACACCAGCTGTGATAGAACTCATTTGTTTGAGATGTGTAGATGAGGACCTCTGGATATGCACAGCTCTGGTGGTCCTTCCTTTCAACTCACCCTCTCAAGGGCCACTTTCACTCGCCACCCAGGGTACCATGAACAACATACTTCCCTCTTCAGGCTCATCCTCTGGAATATTTTCTGGCAGCTCTTCTGAAAGGTACACAGAAATTTATTGTGCATCTCATCATAAATCCTGAATTATTCCTGCCGATTAGCTCATCCAACACTCAATCTTCCACCTCTTCACCCTCCGAGGCCGAGTCACAAAGCTCGCTCTCCAACGATGGGAAAGATAGGTATTTTTCTCTTTTTATCTACTCATAGATAATGTATTAAATGAGACTCGAGTTCCGGAAAGGGTGCTGCAGGGGACGGCTCACCGACAAGTAGTATCTCCGAAGGGTATGCTCTAACTCCTATCCTTCCCGTTAAATTAACTCACTATTCCTGCCAGACCCGACACAGCAAAACCGACTCCTGGACCTACGCCCACTGACTCCTTGTAAGAATAAATAGAAAGCGTTGCAAAATCTTCTGATGCTAAACCACTTCCCTTTAATCTTCAGCCCTAACACAAGGTGTGTATCTATTTATACCTGTTCATTTTCACACTAAGTGTGCCCTTTTTTCTTCTACAGTGGTATATTGGCTTCCGATAAGGGTACAGCGACGGTTACTTCTACACAGTTCGTCGCGACAGAGATCGTTTTCACGTAAGCTATGGGATTATGATGCCTGGAAATGGCTAAATTTTGGATAGGCTGCCTATTACCAAGACATTTGGAACTGGTGCATCCTCCATCTCCTCTGCATGGACGACAATTGCCACACTTACGACGTGAGAGGACCACCCCCTTTGATGCGACAGATCCTAACTGTTTATTTTCAGTTCTATCCAAATGTTAACGGTCACTTCAATCCCCAACAGTGTCAATGTTCCCCTCATGCTCGCACCTACACTAGCCCTGCTGATCCTAATTCTCTGCGCCACGTTGGCCTTCCTTCTTTACCGGCGACATCGAGCGAACAAGAAGAAAGACTACCTCCGTCGTCAAGGTCTCGGTACCGAATATGACTTGTGGAAACATTCATCGAAAGCTCTGGACATGGGCTCTGGAGAAACTGGCCGAGTCCCATTAATGGCCAACATGGAAGATCTAACGCCAACTCGGGTGAGAAGGGAGTCAAACCCCTTCTATTCTCCTCTAGATCGACCACGAAGTCGTACGTTATCTTACATACCATCAGGCTCCAACTGATGATATTTCCTTTAGAATATGAGGATCCGTTTGGTGACGACCGTCCACAACTCCATCGCTTCCCATCGAATCTCTCCAATGGCGGGGACACCGAATCATCCTATCCGCGACGATTGGAGAATGCAGACGACGCCTCCATTCTCTCGGGGTCATCCTATTCAGCGCCATTCTATGAAAAGCTCAGAGAAGCGCGTCGAGCAGGGACTCTACATAAAATTATAGATGTTCCCGCCTCTCAAGAGGATATGGCTGATAATAGTTAACTTCCGTGAACTTTTTAACATTTATTATCATTGATTGGACAGAGTTATCTCTCCTATAAGACATCCTACATGAATTTATGTTCCATTTCGCAGTTCTCCTGTATTCCCTACCTTTGAGATTGACGGAATACAATCGCAAACAATCCAGGTATAATCGACCACTACAAGAACGTTCAACATTTGCTTGTAGCCCGGAATTTCTGGTGAATTGGTGGATAGTGGTAGAGGAGGAATCTGGATGAAATCGTAACCAGTGATTAAACAGACGACTGGTGTCTGACCGGGTGTGACATAGAACAGTAAGTTCAATTCGTCTGGGTGGATTGTGCACGGAGAACAACTATCAGGGATTACTACCCCAAGTATTCGGGTTGGAGGGGATTCCAGTACACCCTTCTCTACCCGCTAGAAGACAAGAAGTGCATTCGCTTCGAAGATGAGTTAGTGCATCTGTAAAGATGATAGATCTTTACGAAGGGAATCTTATTTGTTTTAACAGACCCCATTACCGATGTCTTTATCAATTTCACATGGCCATTGAGTTTGGCTGTTTGGAGAGTCAAGGGTAAACCGGCTTTCGTACCCTGAGATCTAGGTGGCGAACGTTCGTTGGTGCCACATTTCAATCGCTTGTTATTCGAAGGGAGCGATTTGCCTATATAACTTCGCTTCAAATAATCGAGTGCTAAGCCATACAATGGGTGGAAAAGCGAAGGGAGCCGGGGTTAGCTTATAATAAGTTTGTTCCTCGAAGGCTTTGTGCGGGGGGACAGTTCATTTTACTCGAGTCGGCTCCCCTTGCATGACCCATTTGCACAATCCCAGACCCCGACAAAGTATAAGTTTCAGGATTTATTTAATAGTATCACTCGGGCTTCCACCCATAGTACATCTCATGTGCGACAACAAGCGCAGTCGCCAGAGGTCGTATAACACGGAGTTTCGGTAGAGAGACAAATCAAGGTTGAACTGCAGTCCTCTGAGACAAACAATTAAAGAAGAGGTCAAGAAGGAAAGGCAAATAAAGAACATACGGCAGCAACCACAATTTCCGCTAGAAGTAATGCAAGGCCTCAGGAATGCCGCACAAGGGGGATGGCAAGTGGTTGGGATAATTGCTGGTAGGAATGTATATGTTCATCAAAGGATTGAAGGAGAACGCAGATACGTACGGCAGCAGGTACATCCAGTCTTAGCAGTACGACAAGGCTCCTTTCCTATAGAACATAAGATTGGGCATGGTGTTGCTGTGATTTTTGGCATCATTAATTGGCTCCAGACAGTGTTCAACTTTGACTCACGGCAGCAAGCACACTTATCTGGACACAGATCAGTCCCTACGGGACAAGGTAACTCACAGATGGGCGTTGATGCTGCAACAACTGTTGTCACCAGCGCGGAGAAGATAAAGAGAGAGGTGGAGTACTTCATAGCTCTGAGAATAATTCTCAACAGGGATGAACTCTTTATAATCTCTCCGCCCTAAAGAGCCATGGTCAACCAATACATATGGGGGATGCGGTCTGCTGGTAAGCCGCAATGGGCGTAATATCGCATATAAACGGCAGCGCGCATCAATTACGGGATCATTTTATCCGTCAGAGACATTCTAGAGAAAGAAGCACCTGTTCAGCTTTGACAACGGTAGAACATGTAGACAGGTACTGAAGGACGGAGTTGGGTCATCTGGACAAGTACCTTAATTTTCGCACGATCCAGGAGTCAAATCTTTCGAGTGTGCGTTCCCTGACGTCATAGAAGAGACCCCAAGCCGATACATCGCAAGATGAAGAAACTTCAAAATAATGGACGGAGTGAAAAACGCTACGCATATACCAAATGGCAGTACTGCGACACCCTTTCTGATACCAGCAACAATATATTTCCATTGATTTAGAAAACCGAGTTTATTACATCGTTTAACGCCTTTCCCCCGTGCAGGTCACGCACTACAGCATGTGCAGACACTGCTGTTCTGCAATTGACAGGGAGTAGTGTTGACAGGGCATAGCCGATTACAAGGAATGGGACCCGCTATGTAGACAGCGTGTAAGACTACCCTCTTCAGTCACAAAGAAAAAAAAGAAATCTTACTCCTACAGCATGTGCACACTCCAGTATAATCAACACAAAGATGATATTTCAAAGGGCATGCAATGGGCAACTCGAGGCACTTCTTGGGGATCGCTGCACAGAATGATTAGCTTGGTGTGTTATGAAGCAGATATTATAACTTACGACAACACCCACAACCGCTGGGACAAAGCGTTACACCAAGGTCTATCGGGCACTCAACATCGCAAATCGCCTGAGGAATGGCATTGGTCAGAATCGCGGAAAGTACTACAACGATGATGGGGCTGAACTTCATTTTACAAGCTAATGAAAGAAAACGGTGTCCTTTTATAATATACACACTTGACCTTTCCATTGATAGTAAAGGTACATATACGATGCGGACACCGCTTAAAGGTAGGAGTCGGAGGCAGCTGTAGGATGTGCCATTTTACAGTAGTTGGTTCGCCTAGCGATGTGTGACTTTCGGAACTGTCGTCGACAGTCTGTACTTGAAAAGTGACTTTGAAATTGGATGACTGCGGGTAAAGTTAACATTCGGACTTGTGCATAATGAGCCTATAGATGTGATATAGGAATTTCGGACATTAACCGCAATTTGAAATGATTTAATCGACGAGGGTTATAAATTCACAGTGCTGATGTATTCGGTAACTCGGTTTAATTCTCCAGTGTGGTCTGTTTTAAGATGGGGCCTGAATCATTCAATCTCGGTAAAGTTTCATCATTCTAGCATTGTGTGAGGCACCTCTTTCGAGGCCTTTGCACTGTGAACATGCACAGCCGCGGAAAATGGTCATAGTGTCTAGAGTACAGGTGGACGCGTAACTGCGCCTGTCACGTGCTCGTCAGGTGGGATCAATAAACGCCCACACGGGAACCCTGTAATCGCGGCGATATCCGGGAGGTGATCATTGGACGACCGCATCCCAACCTCTCTTGAGGTCGTTTTTTGAGACGGCCGTTTACTCTCCCTCTTATCCCTCACTGAACGCTACTCAGTCAAATCTCTACACTTCAGCTTACTACTCGCAACTACGACCGTCGGCTGAGCTCTACTACGCTGGCTTGCATTCGAACCCGCATCACTCCGTGGACGCAGCCCACCGGCCCAGAGCCCTACACCGTATGCAAGGAGCTTAGGGTCGTTGGCGACCATCCGCGCAATGGCGTGGGAGGATAGCTGCCCCCCTTTCCTCGCCCTCCGGAATCGGTAGCGTCGACATGTTCGTATCGGTAACACCGAAGAGGCCCCGCCCCCCCATCGACCTGGGGACCCTGATTGAGCCCGGAGAATTCACCCGCATGATGCACCCACACCCTACCAGCCGCAAAAGCTTTACGTATCCGTCTGACCGCCTTCTACGCCTGAGGGGTACC
>Ga0157379_10006393_pt1 | contig 10151 bp, 12 predicted proteins | sample S25metaG_FD_121802 | JGI IMG/M metagenome (GOLD analysis project Ga0157379, IMG submission 121802) | Switchgrass rhizosphere microbial communities from Kellogg Biological Station, Michigan, USA - S2-5 metaG | ecosystem: Host-associated > Plants > Roots > Rhizosphere > Soil | place: USA...
CCGGGGCCGGCGCGGCCCTCGATCAGCCCGTCCGTGTAGAGCAGGATCCGCGCGGCCGGGGGCAGCGTCACCGTGGCCGGGGCCTTGGAGCGCGCGGGCAGGCCCGTGCCCAGCGGCGGGCGGACGGTCTCGACGCGGAGCGTGGCGGCCGGCGGGCCGAGCAGGATCGGCAGCGGGTGGCCGGCGACCTCCAGGTCCAGGCTTTCGCGGTCGGGCGCCACGCTGGCCATGCAGACCGTCGCGTACACCTCGGGCGACAGTCGCTCGTGGACCAGGACCTCCTCGAGGGTGTCGAGCAGCGCGTCGCCCCGGGCGCGACCGCCGAGCACGAGCGTGCGCCAGGCGATCCGCAGCGCGACGCCCAGCGCGGCGGCGTCGGGGTCGTGTCCGCACACGTCGCCGATCACGGCGTGCACGGTCCCGTCGGCGACCTCGACGACGTCGAAGAAGTCGCCGCCCAGCAGGCTGCGCTCACGGCCCGGGCGATAGCCGCTGCCGACCGCCACCCGCGGGTCGGCGAGCAGCGGACGCGGCAGCAGCCCGCGCTCCAGGCGCGAGCTCTCCCGGGCGGTGGCCTGCGCGACGCGCAGCTCGGCCAGCGTCTGCTCGGCACGGTGGCGCTCGACCGAGTAGCGGATCGCCCGCGCGAGCGTGTCGCCGGCGACGCGGCCCTTGACGAGGTAGTCCTGCGCCCCGGCGGCCACCGCCTCCAGGCCGCGGGCGGTGTCGAACAGGCCGGTGAGGACGAGGACCGCGACGTGCGGAACGCTGTCGCGGAGCCGGCGGACGATCTCCAGGCCCTCGGCGTCGGGCAGGCCGAGGTCGAGCACCACGCAGGAGGTCTCGGGGCCCACGACCTCGAGGGCCGCGGCGGCCGTGCGCACGCGCCGGACGTCGACGTCCAGGTCGCTCTCGCGCACGAGCTCCTCGAAGAGCAGGGCGTCGCCGTCGTCGTCCTCGACGAGCAGGAGATCCAGCGGTGGCACGGCGGCCAAACCTACAGACTGCCTGCCTACTGCTCGTGCAGCCCGGACGCGTCGGCGGGAACGTCGACCGCGTGCTCCTGCAGCGCCGCCAGCGGGACGATGTCGAGCGCGCGCTCGTGCGTGGAGGCCAGCACGACGAAGGCCGCCGCCCCGTCGCGGTGCGCGCGCAGCCAGTTGACGGCCGTGACGCACCAGCGGTCGCCGGGCTTCAGCCCGGGGAAGCGGTACTCGGGCATCGGCGTGACGAGGTCGTTGCCGATCTCGCGCTGGTGCTCGAGGAACTCCTCGGTCACCACGGCGCAGATCGTGTGGCTGCCGCGGTCCTCGGGTCCGGTCGAGCAGCAGCCGTCGCGGTAGAAGCCCGTCAGCGGGTCGGTGCCGCAGGGCTCCAGCTCGCCTCCCAGGACGTTGCGATCGGGCACGCCGTCAGTATTACTAGCCTGCCGGGCGATGGCGACGGCGCCGCGCAACCTGGTCAACCTCAAGGACGCCGGCAAGGGCTACGGCAGCCGCACCGTCCTGCAGGACGTCACGCTCGGCGTGTCCGCCGGCGAGCGCGTCGGGATCGTCGGGCGCAACGGCGACGGCAAGTCGACGCTCCTGGCGCTCGTCGCCGGGACGGAGGCGCCCGACAGCGGCGCGGTCACGCGCGCCAACGCCCTCGGCCTCGCCCTCCTGGCCCAGTACGACGAGCTGGACGACGCCGCGACCGTGCGCGCCGAGCTCGTCGGCGATCGCGCCGACCACGAGTGGGCGGCCGACGCCGCGTTCCGCGACGTCCTCGACGGCCTGCTCGGCGGCGTCGACGCCACACGCTTCCCCGACGGGCTCGACACGCCGGTCGCCCAGCTGTCGGGCGGGGAGCGCCGGCGTGTCGCGCTGGCCCACCTGCTGCTCGACGGCCCGGAGCTCCTCCTGCTCGACGAGCCGACCAATCACCTCGACGTCGAGGGCGTCGACTGGCTGGCCCGTCATCTCGCGGCGCGCCGCGGCTCGCTGCTGGTCGTCACGCACGACCGCTGGTTCCTGGACGCCGTCTGCACCGCCACCTGGGAGGTCGCCGACACGGCCGTCCACCAGTACGAGGGCGGCTACGCGGCCTACGTGCTCGCGCGCGCCGAGCGCGACCGGGTCGCCGCCGCGCGCGAGGACCGCCGGCGCCAGCTCGTGCGCAAGGAGCTCGCCTGGCTGCGCCGCGGGCCGCCGGCGCGGACCTCGAAGCCGAAGTTCCGCATCGAGGCGGCCGAGGCCCTCATCGCCGACGAGCCCGAGGCGCGCGACCGCGCCGAGCTGCTGCGCTTCGCGGCCGCACGGCTCGGCACCAAGGTGCTCGAGGCCGAGGGCGTCTCGGTCGCCTACGACGGCCGTGCCGTGCTGCGCGACGTGACCTGGCGCCTGGGGCCCGGCGATCGCGTCGCGCTCGTCGGCGTCAACGGCTCCGGCAAGACCACGCTCATCCGCGTGCTGGCGGGTGAGCAGTCCGCGGATGCGGGCGGCGTCGACCGCGGCCAGACCGTGCGCCTCGCGCACCTCACGCAGGACCTGGCCGACATCCCCGGCGACCTGCGCGTGCTCGACTCGCTGGAGGCCGTCCGCGGTCGGGCGACGCTGGCCGACGGGGTCGAGATCACGGCGGCGCTGCTGTGCGACCGGTTCGGCTTCCGCGGCGACCGCGCCCGGACGCTCGTGCGCGACCTCAGCGGCGGCGAGCGCCGGCGCCTGCAGCTGATGCGGCTGCTCATGGCCGGCCCCAACGTCCTCGTGCTCGACGAGCCGACCAACGACCTCGACATCGACACGCTGACCGCGCTCGAGGACCTGCTCGACGGCTGGCCCGGCACACTGGTGGTCGTCAGCCACGACCGCTACTTCGTCGACCGCGTGTGCGACGACGTGTACGCCTTGATGGGCGACGGCGGCCTCCGTCACCTGCCCGGCGGGATCGACCAGTACGTCGAGCTGCGCCGCGCCGCGGTCGGGCGTGCGCCGGTACCGGCCGCCGCACCGGCCGGCCGCCCGGCGGGAGCGGTGATCCGCGAGGCGCGCAAGGAGCTCGGCCGGATCGAACGCCGACTCGACCAGCTGACGGCGCGCGAGGCCGAGCTGCACGAGGCGATGGCCGCCGCGGCGACCGACCACACCAGGTTGCGCGAGCTCCAGGCCGAGCTGGCCGCCGCCGGCGCCGAGCGCGACGGGCTCGAGGCCGCGTGGCTCGAGCAGGCCGAGGTGCTCGAAGGTTAGGGTCAGCGGCCGAGCGTGCGCGTCAGCTCGCGCGCCCGGCCCGGGAGGACGCCGATCGCGGCGCGCACCTCGGCCAGGCCGGCCCGCAGCTCGCGGTCGCCGAACTCGACCGGCAGCATCGAGTCCTGCAGGACCGACAGGCGGTCGTCGGCGCGGCGCAGGGCCTCGACGGCCTCGTCGACGTGCGCGCGGGCCTGCCCGTGGGCCGCGCCCGGCGCGACGAACTCGCGGGTCGGCAGCCCGACACGGCCGGCGAACTCGCTGTGGGTGCGCCGCACGCGGCCGTAGGCCGCCTGCACCGGGCGGAAGAGCGCCTCCTCCAGGCGGTCGCCCGTCGTCTCGTCGAGCTGTTCGTAGGCGGCACCGAGCGCGGAGAGCGCGTGGCCGATCTCGTCGGCGGCCTCCCCGAGCGCGTCGAGGAGGTCCTGGCGCGCCTGAGCGTTGCTGAGGGCCATCAGACGCCGTCCTCGTCCGGGACGGCACCGGCCGCCCGCAGGGCGGCGACCATCGGATCCTCGGCGTCGCTGCGCCACGACTGGGGGCCGAAGCTGACGATCATGAGCACCCGTGCATCCTCGCCGCCCGGGTCGTACCGGTGGACGACGTCGGAGTGAAACCGCACGAAGTCACGCTCCTGCAGGGTGATGGTCTCGGTCGGCAGCTCGATGTCCAGCCGCCCCGCGGCCAGGTAGACGCGGGTGATCGTCCCCGGGCTGTCGGGGACGGCGTCGCGGACCTCGCCGCCGATGTACACGATCTCGGCCACGTCGTTGGCCTCGCTGCCCAGGACGCGGTCGATCATCCGCGCCCGCACGCCGGCGATCCGCAGGTCGGACAGGGCCGTGTTGCGGACGACGAAGACGCCGTCGCCGGGCTCAGCGAACAGGTCGTCGAACGGCACGTCCAAGGCGTTCGCGATCGACCACAGCGTGTCGAGGGTCGGATTGCCCGATGACGCCTCGAGCTTGGACAGCGTGCCCTTGGCCACGCCCGAGCGCCGCGACAGCTCCGACAGCGACAGGGCGCGTGCCATCCGCAGGCGGCGGATGTTCGTCCCGCAACGGGTGACGATGTCTCGCATCGCCCCGAACGCTACTTCGCCGCGCCGGACGGCGGTCCCGGGACTCTCGGTCGAACCGATTTCTACGACCGGTATATAAAAGTTCCGAGAGCGGTCATCACAATGAACGGCGTAGACCCCTTCCCCTCCACGGAAAGCACCACTGATGACCGTTCCACCGCGCCTCCGGGCGCTCCTCGTCCTCGGCGTGGCCGTCCTCGCCGCGGCCCTCGTGGCCGCCTGCGGCGACTCCGCCGACTCCGGCGACGCCGTTCCCAGCGCGACGTCCGCCGCGCCGTCGACATCGGCGGCGCTCAAGGTCGGAATCCTCCAGATCGCGCCGGCCGCCGTGCTCGACGACACCGTTGCCGCCTACAAGCAGGAGCTCGAGAAGCGCCTCGCGCCGCGCAAGGTCTCCTTCGACGTCCAGAACGCGCAGGGCAAGGAGACGCTGATCCAGAACCTCGCGCGCAACTTCTCGCGCTCCGACGACGATCTCGTCGCGGTCATCGGCACGCCGGCGGTGATCGCCATGGCCAAGCTCGAGAAGCGCAAGCCGATCATCGCGATCGCCATGGGCGACCCGGTGGGCAGCAAGGTGGCAGCGAGCCTCGATGCTCCGGGCGGCAATGTGACGGGCTCCATCGACTTCGTCGACCCCGCCAAGCTGCTGGACGTGATCGGTCAGACCAAGCCGGCGCCCAAGCGGCTCGGGACGGTCTACGACCCCGCGAACGAGAATTCCGTGGTGTGGGTCAAGGCGCTCAAGGCCGCCGCCGCAGGCCGCGGGCTGTCGGTGGCCGAGGCGACGATCGCGTCGAGCAGTGATCTCAACGCGGCCGCGCGCTCGCTGGCGGGCAAGGCGGATGCCCTGCTCATCGGCCCCGACGCGACGGTCATCTCGGGCCTGCCGCCGGTGGCCGCCGTCGCGCGCGCCAACAAGCTGCCGCTCTACCTCGCCGGCGGCGACGCGACGGCGTCGGGCGTGGTGGCCAGCCTCGGGCCGGACTATCCGACGATCGGCCGGGCGACCGCGGACGTGACGGCCAAGGTCGTCGCCGGCGCCGACCCCGGCACCGTGCCGTTCGCCCAGCCGACCGAGCTGGCGCCGCAGGTCAACGCGAAGACCGTCGCGGCGCTCGGGATCACGCTGCCCAGCGGACTGGCGAGCTGATCATGGTCGACGTCCTGCTCGACACGCTGGTCACCGGGCTGCCGCTCGTCACCGCGGTCATGGGCATCTACATGATCTTCCGGCTGCGCGAGGACTTCGACCTCACGATCGATGCCAGCTACACGATGGGCGCCGCGGTCGTCGCGACGACCCTCGTGCACGGCGCCTCGGTGCCGGTCGCGATGGCGGCCGCGGTCGCCGCCTCCGCGGCGATGGGCCTGGCGACGACGCTCCTGCATCTCACCCTGCGGATCCCGGTGATCCTCGCCGGGCTCGTCATGTCCATCGGGTTCTTCAGCGTGAACCTGCGGGTCATGGGGACGCCGTCGCTGAACGTCGTCGATGTCCCGACGCTGTTCAGCGGCTTCGCCGATCTCGACGCGCGCGAGGCCGACATCATGACGTCGCTCGTGCTGGCCGCGATCGTGGTCGCCGTGCTCGGCGCGCTCGCGTTCTTCCTGCGCACGGAGATCGGGCTGGCGCTGCGGGCCACCGGGGTCAACGAGCGCATGGCCCGCAGCAACGGCGTCGACGACCGCAAGCTCCTGGCGCTCTCGTTGATGATGGCCAACGGGCTGGCGGGGCTGTCCGGAGCGCTGGTCGTCCAGAGCCAGGGCTTCGCCGACGTGACGATGGGCACCGGCACGCTGATCGCCGGCGTCGGAGCCGTCCTCCTCGGCGAGCTGATCATCCGCCCGAGCGGCTCGAAGATCGTGCGCATGGTCCTCGCCGTGGTCGTGGGAGCACTGGCGTACCGGCTGATCCTCGTGCTCGCGCTGCGCGTCGGCCTGCCGGCGACCGACCTCCAGGGCGTGACCGCCGTGACCCTCGTCGCGGCAGTGGCGGCCCGGCGATGGGTGCCCACAGCCCTCGGAGCGGTGCGGAGGTTCACCGCTCTGCGCCGACCGACTCCGGCCGTGCTCGGACGGGAGCTGGCATGAGGCTCGAGCTCGACCGCGTCACCCTCGTTCACAACCCGGGGACGATCACCGAGGTCGTCGCGCTGCGCGACCTTTCCCTGGACATCCCCAGCGGACAGTTCGTCACCGTCGTCGGCACCAACGGCGCCGGCAAGAGCTCGGTGATCCGCACGGTCGCCGGTGCGCAACGGCCGACGGCAGGACGCGTCCGGCTCGACGACATGGACGTCACGCGCTGGCCCGACCACCGGCGCGCGGGCCGGGTCGCGCGGGTGTTCGACGATCCGCAGGCCGGGACCCTGCCCGAGCTGTCGATCGAGGACAACATGGCGCTCGCGCTGAGTCGTGGACAGCGTCGGCGCCTGCGGCCCGCCCTGACCGCGCGGCGCCGGGCCGCCATGCGGGAGCGCCTCGCGGCCCTCGGGCTCGGGCTCGAGGACCGACTGGGCGACCCCGTCGCCCTGCTGTCGGCCGGTCAGCGCCAGTCGCTCACGCTCGTGATGGCGGGACTGCGCGACCCCGGCGTCCTCCTGCTCGACGAGCACCTCGCCGCGCTCGACCCCGGCACCCAGGACAAGGTCCTCGGCCTCACCGCCGAGTTGGTCCGGCGGGTCGCCTGCACCACCATCATGGTCACCCACAACATGGACCATGCGATCGCGCTCGGCGATCGCCTGCTCGTGATGTCACGCGGCCGGATCATCGCCGACATCTCCGGTTCGGCGAAGCGCGCGCTGAGCGTGCCCGCACTGATCGAGCGCATCACCGGCAGCGGCGACGTCATCGCCGACCGCAGCCTGCTCCCTGAAGCCGCACTGTCCACCCCGACGGAGGTCCATGCATGACCACCCTGACCCACCTCGCGCCCGCCGCCCTCTCCTCGGATGGGCAAGAGTTCTGCACACTCGACGAGATCTACGCGGCCGCGAAGGCCAAGCTCGACCCACACGTCTGGGACTTCCTCGAAGGCGGCGCCGGAGAGGAGCAGACGCTGGCGGCCAACCGCGAGGCCTTCCAGCGCTGGACCTTCCGTCCGCGCGTGCTCAACGGCATCGGCGTGCCCGACCTCCGCACGACCTTCATGGGACTCGACCTCGCGCTGCCGCTCTTGACCGCGCCCTTTGGAGCTGAGGGTCAGTTCCACCCCGACGGCCATCTCGCGGTCGCCAGGGCCAACGCCGCCCTCGGGGTCGTGTCCATCGTGCCCGAGGCCTCGACCTTCGCGCTCGAGGACGTGGCCGCGGCCGCGGCCCGGGCCGCCCGGATCCTGCAGGTGCATCCGACCGGCGACCCCCGCAATGTCGCAGCGCTGATCGCCCGCGGCGCCGCCGCCGGATACGAGGCGATCTGCGTGACCTGCGACTGCCCGACCGCCGGATGGCGGGAACGCAACATGCGCAACCGCTTCGAGATCGACACCACGATGGTCGGCGGGAACTATCCGCCCGGGGGTGACGTCGCGATGGAGGAGGTCTTCGGCCAGCTGTTCCGGCGCGACGCCCCCCTGTGGACGTGGGACATGCTGGGCGAGGTCATGCGCGAGAGCCGCCTGCCGTGGATGGCCAAGGGCATCCTCACCGCCGAGGACGCCCTCGCCGCGGCGGCCGCCGGCGCTGGGGCGGTGCTGGTCTCCAACCACGGCGGCCGCCAGCTCGACGGCGCGCCGTCCTCGCTGGCCGCCGTGGTCGAGGTGGCCGATGCGCTCGACGGCACCGGCGTGCAGATCGCGTTGGACAGCGGCGTGCGTCGCGGGGCCGACGTCGTCAAAGCGCTGGCCCTGGGCGCCGATGCCGTGGTTCTCGGCCGCGCCGCCGCGCTGGGGCTCGCCGCCGCCGGAGAGCGCGGCGTCGCCCGCGTGCACGAGCTCCTGCGCGACGAGCTGCTCACGATCATGACGCTCACCGGTCGCGAGCGGGTGACCGACATCGACCGCGGCCTCGTGCAGCGCGCGTGACGACCCTGAACCACCTGCCGCTCCTCGACGGCTCGGGCCGCCCGTCGTCCCCGGCGCCGATCTCGGCGGCCGCCGTCACCGCCGATCTCGTCGTCGTCTCTGGCCAGGCCGCGATCGACGGCACGACCGGCGCCATCCTCGCGGACACGATCGACGGCCAGGCCGAGATCGTCCTCGAGATGCTCGACGCTGTGCTCCTGCGTGCCGGCACGACCCGGGCGAGCGTCCTGCGCACCGAGTGCTACCTGGCGCGCCGAGAGGACTTCGCGGCCTTCAACGCGGTCTACGCGCGGTGGTTTCCGCCCCCGGCACCGGCCCGAACCACGATCGTCTGCGACTTCGCGCTTCCCGGGATGCTCGTCGAGATCCAGGCCCTCGCTGTGCGCGACGGGCCGTAGGATGTCCGGCCGTGAGCGTCGTCAAGATCAATGCCATCACCGTCGAGCGCGCGCGCTTCGAGGAGTTCGCGGAGCGCTTCGCCTCCCGCGCCGGCCGCGTCTCGAGCGCGCCGGGCTTCGAGGCCTTCGAGCTCCTGCGCCCCAACGACGAGCGCGACGTCTGCCTCGTCATCACCCGTTGGGCGTCCGAGGAGGACTTCAACAACTGGGTCAAGAGCCCCGACTTCGCGGCCGGGCACGCCCAGCATCGCGAGGGCGGGCCGATCGGCACGGCGAGCGAGATCTGGTCGTTCGACGTGCTCGAGATCCAAGGCCCGACGCCGGTCTGACGCCGGGTCACTTCGGCGGCAGCGTGGCGGCGTAGCGCAGCGCGCGCTTCAGCCACGCCTCGACCTGCCGCTTCGTCCGCGCGCCCTCGGGCGCGACGGACACCCAGCCCTCCGGCCGGCGCCCCGCCCCCATCTCCATCGGCGAGGCGTGCGGCCGCGCCAGCGCGGTGGGCGCGTCGGCCGGATCGACGCGCACGAGCAGGCCGCCGTTGCGCGACGCGGCGATGACCATGTTGCCGTGCTGCAGGAACGCGAGGCCGCCGAACATCCGGCGCTCGCTGATGCCGTCCTGCTCGGCCAGCAGCTCGCGCAGCCGGTGGGCGACGTCCTCGTCGTAGGGCATGCGGAGATGATGCACGCCATGGACGAGCACGTGGTGCAGGACACCCGGCCGCTGTCGACCGCGATCTACGGCACGATCCTCGTGCTCGCCGTCATCGCGGCGCTGTCGCACGACCCGGGGCTGGGCCCGGGCGAGGTCCTCGCCGGCATGCTCGGCAGCTCCCTGGTCTACTGGATGGCGCACCTCTACGCCGACGTGCTCGGCCGCCGCGCGGCCGGCGTGGTCGAGCCGCTGCCCGCGATGGTCGCCGAGGCCGCCACGGTCGAGTGGCCGCTCGTGGAGGCCGCGCTGCTGCCTGCGATCCCGCTCGTGCTCGGCATGCTCGGCATCCTGGACCGCGGCCCGGCGGTGACGCTCGCGGTGATCGTCGCGCTCGCCGACCTGCTGATCTGGGGCTACGTGGCCGGACGCCGCTCGGGCCTGTCGCGCGTGGCCGCGCTGGCGGGCGGCCTCGGGGCCGTCGCGCTGGGCACCGTCATGGTGCTGCTCAAGAACGCCCTGAAGTGAGGGTCTCCCAGATGGCGCGCCGGGCCGCCTGGGTAGGGTCCTGGATGGACCGTGTTCGACTGGCTCACCCAGCAGATCACCGACAGCCCGTGGACCTACCTGGTGGTCTTCCTGGCCGCCGGCGGTGACGTGCTGCTGGGCGGCGTCCTGCCCACACCGGCCGCCTCGATCCTCGTGCGCAGGTTCGGGTTCGATTTCGCGGCGGTGATCTCCGCCTCACACAACCCCTACCCGGACAA
>Ga0157379_10006397_pt1 | contig 10149 bp, 13 predicted proteins | sample S25metaG_FD_121802 | JGI IMG/M metagenome (GOLD analysis project Ga0157379, IMG submission 121802) | Switchgrass rhizosphere microbial communities from Kellogg Biological Station, Michigan, USA - S2-5 metaG | ecosystem: Host-associated > Plants > Roots > Rhizosphere > Soil | place: USA...
CTGTGCTTATTGAATCTGCCCAAATTTTACTAGAGGAAAAACCTGTGGATGAGGAGGAAGAGGAAGAGGCCCAGCTGATTTAGTGTAATTTGTCTTTAATGTAATCTGTCGAGCATACCATAACTAGGTTTAAATGTATCTATTTTCCTTGCTAAAAATATTCGAGAAAAGCCCGTCACGAGCTTTGGTCCCGCCGCTTGCCGGCCCTAGCCATATCATATCTGTTAATAAATAAAATATTGTATTTCTCCTTCGCTCATTATCTTCCGATGTCACGCGTTGTCACAACTTATATAAGCCATCTGCGCGTTTCCTTCAACTTCCTCCTGTTCTCAGAACTTTGGCTCCAAATGCCACTTTCTTATAAAGGCTTCTCAGCATGGATTAAAATTAACGGAAGGATACTTCCTACATATCAAGAAGAACATAAAGGAAATCAATGCAGTGCCTGGATCCCCAGCACCGCTGGAGAGGTTCGCGGCTCAAACCATTTCGTTCGACTCTATCATCGCGTTTTTGACTTAATACATTTAGAATTTCTCTGTTGTATGGAAAGATGAGAGCAATACACGTATCGCTACCTCGGGACATCTATTTATTGATGGACACGACGTCGCATCAGCCATTATGCGACCTGGGAGGACGAAACCGGTTGAAAGAGATGGAGCAAAAACCAGCTCACGAAAGGTTAAACCATTCAGATTCTCTGTCCTTGAACTTACAGGTGTATTTACCCCCCTGATTTGAATGTTCTATTCGTTATTTACCATGTCGAAAGACGACGATGACGCCGCAGATCGTTACGATCCTCTACTGAACGAGATTGGGACTATAAAGGTACGCATTTTTTATTATCACCACCTTCAATTACGGGCGCCGATATTTTATCATGAAGGTGGAAATTAAGCGCGTAAAGCTTGGAGCAGAGACTGCCTTCAAAGGTTATGAGCCATATGAGCACGGTGCCGTCCACGAAAAGGCAAAGAAAATGGGCGCTCACTGTACCTCGTACGTCTTGTTTATATTATAATCCCCTTAGGTCCTCCTGACCCCTCGTTCAAATACCAGATTTGGTTCCACCAAACGAACCACCTCCACCAAGACTGTCGCTGTAACTACAGCACCTTATGACGACAATGATCCTGGACCATACGTTGTATTTTTATTCCGGTATCGAAGCGAAGGTAAATATTTTGTATACTCGCTGATCTATCGACTGATCTTGTCCCAGATCTTCTTCGTGCTCAGGGTATCATTCCAAATGATAGCGATATCGAGCCTCGAGTTATCTCTGACGGGGTAATCGTCATCACTGATAGTGAAGATGAGGAGTTTGATCAGGTATTCGATTTTCAATAAATGTTAATCATCGATTAAACGCAAATTTGTGCAGGGTGAGGCACCTCCCCGAAAGAAGCAGAAAAAGGAACCCGAGCATGGGAATGACGAATCCTCTCTTTCGCGGGCTGGTTCAGTGGTCACAGTCCAGGACGGAGAAGAACAGGATACGAGACCTGTTGTCCAAGAAGATGAAGATGCGGAGGATATGAAAGTGGACTTCGGTGTACCATCCCTTCTCCAGAACGATGATGACGATGGCAGCCAGACAGAACCGGAAGATGAAGACGACGATGCACCTTCTAGAAATGGAATAAAGCCTCCGACCGATGAGGATCCTTCTACCTCAGGTGATAAGCGAAAGGAAGAAACACCAACCTTGGCTGAGGGCATCGGAGAGGAATCTGCGTCACAAAATCTAGAAGCGGAAGACAGTCAAGCTGAAAAGATTGAGAGGAGTCGCAGGAAGCATCATGTGACGATCTCATAACTTCTTTCTTCCTTCCGCTTTGGAATATTAACACCATACTCATCGGTTGCAACTTGAACATCGTGTCTCCGTGTTAAAAAAACTCACTCCCGACTACATTTCTCTTTTGCATATTCACCATCATTTTCGTTCCTAGCTTCTCAAGTAGATATTGATCTTGTACATTCGTATGATTTTTAAATACACCGAGCTTCAGAAAAGATCCATCAACAAGAAGAAAAAATCATAATGAGAAGAACAATTGTGTTAACGTTCAATTACCCTTTCGACCCGAGAAGGGGGAAACCAAGACACCAATAAAGTTCTTGGCAGCTTTTGCGACCGGGGAGGGTCTGACGCTTGCTGCATTTCTTTTGAAATACATTTTCCTGCCAGATATCTTTGGGACCCCACGATTACCAAACCAATTTGATACGGAATTAGGAATGGCCCGAATTTTCTTAATGAAGCCAACTCGGGGGAGTCGATCAGCACGCTCTGGACCTGGAAAACGAAGAATAAATTACGAGTGAAGCTAGACCTGTGCTTCGACTCACGTTCTCCTATGCTCACATCTCCTTCCCGGTCTAGACTTTCCCGAGCAATATCGTTCATACGCTCCTCGATTCTAGTCCGAACACCCTCAAATATGCTATGATCGTATAAGATACTGTTTAGACAATCAACATCACCCACTTTCGTATTTCCCAGCATTCCTGAAGAAGTTCCAAGTGATTTCCAATATCTGGATTATCTGACAGATCCCTCCATATATCGATGGGTGGGGGAGGAAGTGACCTTAGATGGAAGAGACGTAGGTAGAGGATGAACTCTTCTTCAGAGACGAAGCTTCTGGGTGTTCGATCACTGACAGGAAGAACGGTCTCAAAGTTCACGGTTGCGCCATGTGTGCTCAAATTGTCTTCGTACGCCTTGGATACAAACTCCCAGCCTTCCGTAGGATCGGAATCACTATCTTCTAATTCTAGAGCCTCATGTGAGTCGTTGTCGCTATCCTCAGTTTCGACATCGCCAAGCCGATGTTTATCTTCCATAATCGCGTCCATGACATAGTCAACATCTTCCTCCGAAAGAAATATGCCGGAGGAATTGTGAGTGTTGATAGTGTTGATGAGAAACTTTAATTCCGCATTGCTGTGAAAAAACAGTTCTTTCCAGGGTAACGGGGAACTTGGTACAACTGTACGGCGACCACGAGGATGACTGCTTGGAGCCACTGGAATGAAGGAGATTTGATCGAGGATCCAAGGAAATGGCGTGGAAATGGGAGGTTTGGTAGACAGAACACAGATTCCGGCTCTGTCAAACAATTCGTTGAAGAGAACCTGACCGTTTCGAGTCGATACGCAGCCGAGGTATCTGTGACGTGGTAATATATCAACAAAATGCACCGACACCAGTCTGAGAGAAACACTCTACCTTTTGTGGGAGAGGTTCTTGGCTTCTCCAACCGCTTCAGCATCCCCAAACCTCTCAAGGAAAGGGAGAGGGTTCAGTGAAAATGTAACAAAGTGGCCGGATAACAAGGCGTTGGGTTGTTCGACCCTTTGCATTACTGGATGAAGAGTTCCAAAAGTTACCAGGAGAAAAGAATTCACTCTTATATATCATTTTTAGATTGCAGGCTCGCCACATCCACAACAAAAGTGTGGGCCACACTAAGCGATAAAGGAAGAACAAAGGACAAAAGCCTCAGCGATGTGACCGATTGGTGACGGTGACAAAGGAAAATCTAGAAAATGTACAGTAATAAACTGATTGAAGTGGTATCGTCAAAAAAAAAGGTATACAAGAGTAATCAATATTTTGAAAATCGAAACAGCCGACGAGAAATAATAATGGATGTCAGTCGGAGGAATATCTGCGTCGGGCGCTTAGATTTTTTGGTTCCACCCACGCCTGGACAAATTGCGTTTAAAATAGGTGATAAATGATCATAGTTATATGTTGCAAATAATAAAACGCGTTCACTGGTAAAAGGCGGAGAGCCAAATGTGGTGTTTGACGCTTGGGTGTGACCCGATCAACGATTTGATTCCCACATTTGACATCCTTCCACCACTAACGTTTTGAACGAAAATTCCCTGACTTTGTATTCTGCTGGATTCACTCCTACTCTTACTCTGGGAAAGCATGACTTTCAATCCCCGATATTACTCAGTGGTTCACCGCCTATCGGCCCTAGGCATGGAAATAGTTCAAAACGTTCTCAGTGACATTCAAATACAAGTAGTTCTGGATCTAATCACTTTGCATGACGCGAAATTTATCGAAGGGTGTATATATTTTCATCCGGATCTGAGTCGAATCCTCACTCCAAACACCCTCCCGGACATCAAACGGCGAAATAAACTTTATCTCAAAATCGCGGAAACCTCCCGCTCCCCGAATCCACGGCTCTTTGATATTCCGTTCCTTCAGCAGGATGCCTTCTCTTTCTTGCAGAAAGGACACACATCGAAGGACGTTGTCAAGGCACTCGATACGGCTATACACAATCTTATGTCAGAATATGGTAGATATCTTCCTATTCTGCGAAGATTCTCAGAGGATTCCCTACCGGATGTTGTTTTCTGGGAGATCTCAAATATTAACGAGACGGAGAGGGTCTTCCAGGCTTTGTCAGTATCTGAAAAGACTCTCAATATGGCGCGATCGAGTCAATTAGAGAGGTTGGCCACCTTACTGAAGGACAATTCGACACTTCTCAAGCCTATGGCTAATCCAGGTTATCTCAAGAATTCTCAACACGTAGTTAATAGACTTCAGCATGAGGCAAAAAGTGTGCTAAAGTCCACTATTATCGGGAAACGCACAGTCCCACTGAGGTCGATATTTGGACGTCTAGGGTTTTATCTTGTCCCGTTGGATCGGTAAGTGGATTTGTCTTCTAATAAGGATTTAATAGGCTCTAAAACTGCCTCTTTTTTTAGTTGTCTTCAAATATTTCTGAAAGTGTTGGACAAATACCCCGCGGACAAGCATGATTATCCCCCAGAGTTGGGAATGGTACTTGCAGGTCTCACCAACATAACAGCAAATACGACATTTATCGAAGGTGACACACAGAAGTCATTGAAAACCTACCCTCGCACCCACCACACCCGTTATTCGGTTGATAGGTCGCCTCGCGCTCGTGGCTACAAGCAACCTTGCTTCGAGACGGAACATTCACGGACAGAACGGATCGTTGGCAGCAATGCAACAAATATCAGATCAGATGTATGTCTGCTTGAAGAAAAAGAATTCTTATGGATAGAAAACTTTGTTAAGATTTGCAGGCATTTGGAGAATATGGATGAGAAATGGAAATCGGGAAGGACCGTTGGAGAATATTGGCATCTTCACATTGGATAAAGTGGGAGTATTAAGCAGGAAGCTTGATAAATCTCCTATCTAAATTATTCCATTTTTTATCTACTCTGCTTGATTATATAAATAGTTAGGATACGAACACTGCGAGAGAAGATTGTCTTCCTACATATCACTTTCCTTGATCATGATTATGTCACTAGAATATCCAACTTTCCTGACTTGATAGGAGCTTCTTCCAAAATCCTCCATTGATATTGAATTAAAGGGGCACATTCGTGAAGCGACGTACAGTCGTATCATTACCATCACTGCCTCGTGTGTCACCTGGTCGAGATGACTCCGGTCCAGTCATTCCTACGACGACTTCAAAAACTCCTTCCATAACTTCCTCATAATGGCACCGTTGAAGAAGAATCCTCGCTATTACGCTGTAGCCCACCGGCTCACAACTCTTCCAGTCGAACTTGTACAGAAAATCCTCAGCGACATCGAAATAACCAAGATTATCGATATGGTCACTCTTCATAATATACCCTATCTCGAGAACTGCATTATCTCTCACCCTGACCTTCAAAAGGTCTTACACGTAGAGGCATTACAGGAGGTAAAAGAACGCTTTGCATTCTTCGCCATGCTTCTCCAGAGATGGACTGCGAATCAGTTGCACAAGCCATGCATTCAGGAGCTTGATATGGACATCCACGCGTTTATTAGGGAGCACAATCAGGCAATTTCGCTATCGGAATATATTGAGGAGGGGATATTCAGTTTACTTCGACGGCGATATACGCCGTATGTACCCGCATTACGGACATACACGGCCGGCTACATCGAAGATACCGATTATTGGGTACCTCAATGCATTCCCTTTCCCAAGGTCATAGAACTGGTAGCCTGCCTGGATGAAGCCGAAGTCAACCTAAATGAAATAAAATCTCAACAACTGGAACGGATGGCCCGACTTCTGCAAGAGAACCCCAATATGCTGAAGCCTGCCCGAGATGGATCGCAGGAAGTGCGCCGAAATCAAGACCATATCATTCAACCTCTTCTTCGACAGGCAGAGAAGATGAAAAGACTCCAGATACTGAATGGCAAAATCGTTGCTCGATCTATTTTTGCACGGAAAGGTTTTTATTTGGTGCCATATGATAGGTTTATATTTCCGCAAATTACAGTGAGGAAATATACTGACCCTATCGACATCCCATAGGTATCTCCGTCTTTTCATAAAGGTTCTAGTAAAATATCCCCCTTCAGTGCATGAGTACCCAGAGGCTCTACAGACCGTTTTGGCAGGTTTATTCCAAACAAATCTTCATGGTCCATTGACCGCGCCTGCAAACAAGACAAACAGAATCTCTTTTAAACCCAACATTAAAAAAAACATCGAATTGAATAAGATTTGGGAAAATTTCAAGATTTCCAAGCATATCGCTCAGACTCAATTCACCTTAGCAAACCACGCTCGTCAACCAATTCAGGACCATGCCACCAATATCTTACCTGCCGATGAGGAAGAGTTCACATGGTTGGAGGCTTTTATGGAGATATGCAGGTATATGAAGGAAATGGCCGGAGAATGGAAACCAGGCGTCACAGTTAGAGAATATTGGCATTCACATGCAGACTGACCAAGAGTGTACATGTATGTAGAGTTCTAGAGTCGCCCCTTGTCTCCGTTAGAGGGAGTATGTTCGGAAAGAGCTCTTTTAAATTTGTAGCAGATATTAACCCTCTCTCTACCCTCCCATCAAAGTCTGGCATGTCCCTATGAACACTACTGATCCTCCTAAAGGCTCCGGAGTCTCATGACGCGATTGGTAACGCGTTTTGTCACGAGGATGACTGGCGTTCTGCAGCTGAACGGCTGAGGCACCAGAGGTACCAGACTCTGGCTTCTCTGTGGCCAACATCCCATTATGATGCAAGAGGAACCAGCCGCTCTTCAACTTTAGGTCTTCATTTCAAAGACGAGATAAAGGTTAGAGAGGTCCGTGATCCTGTATGTCAGTGCAAATGGGAATCACGCCTGCCGAGGGAAAAGCTTAGTTGTAGCCTCTAGCACTTCGATTCCACAGTTCCCGACGATCATTCGCAATATCAGTCGTACCTTGACATTTACTTACCGTGAACGCCTCATCCTTCACTTTATAAACGCAGGGAATCCTGTGAGTGACATCGAAGGTGCCCACCCTCCCTTCAATTACCACCAAGCTAATGCTCGTCCTCTTTCTTTTGTCCTTGTGTACTATAGCAGTAGCAATGCCTACAGCTCGCTCACCATGGCTACCCGTTCTTAATGCTTGTGCCAACCATCTCATCATCGATGGCCTCATATATCCCCTCAACTCTTCAACCACTTTCAGCCAGTATTGGCAGTGCGAATATATTCGAGACAACGGCGGAGGGTCGTTCTCCATCGAGTATTGTTGGTATGATGTGAGTTCGCATATATCGTGCCGAGGAGAAATGTGACTTACATCTCACTCATTACTCAGTACCAGAGGCATACCTTAGATCACTTTCCAAATACTCCATTGCCCGTGGACAGCAGTGCAAATTGTCCGGATCCTGTTCCCGCATCCCAGAAATATTACATCAAGACCTCGAGTGATGGGAAATGTATCTCAGCATCCGGTGACTATGACGGAGCCCCAGTGGTCCTTAAGGTGGATTAATTTAGTCTGCTACTTATCTTGACATGAAAAGTTAACGATTGGACCTCGGCCTCAGGACTGCACAGAAGACCACTTACAACAATGGAATTTCGTTGGGTCAATCATAAAGGCTGTTGGGACAAATAAATGCATCGATGTCACGGATGGAAATACGAACAACGGCGCAAAACTTCAAGTATGGACTTGTGTTGACGGTGCTGCGAACCAGCAGTTCAACCATTGGGATGATCCCGTTCCCTTCCTGATTGTTCCCGAGGACCACATTTCCTGGAGGCCTCATCAGTTTAAATGTTTCGACAATACCGATGGAAAGATAAAGAACGGTAATCATGTGAGTATTATTGCTGTTACCGAAGGGACGTTTCTGAGATCCAATAGATTCAGATATGGGATTGTTATTATCCCAACCCTAACCAGGTTCGTGAAATGGATATGCGCTCCGCATTTTAATTGTCCTAACTGGAACCCGCAGAAATGGTTCTTGAAACCAATAGTGAACGCGTAGGTGTACCTTGTGCAGAAAATGAGTACGTATAGCGAAGTTCTGGATACCAACCTGATGTGGTTCCTTCTCCCTCCTCCTTCCTGCCTTTTGGACCGTCGTTCTGGGGGTGTGGTTGTCACTTTCTTAACGACCCTTGGACCTTGATTCTGATAGTTTCTATTGGACTTTTTATCCTGTTCATTGATTTGTGGGTGATTTCTAAGCGAAATAAATAGTCAATTCTTAGGTGAATATAAGTATTGGTCGCAACTGACCTCGCTCAACTCTGCCTGAGAAAACCATAGATTTGATTACATATGGCGGAGGAGATTACTGGTGAACATTACAAGATATTTTGAGACAGAATGATCTTTACCTAAAATATGAAAAGGTGGTCGGTGAGCCTACTTCTCGGAGATCCGCGATCACAAACCATACTCTTTATCGGTACCCAAGTACCCCGCTCCCAAGGGACAGTAGCGCTAATTACCTTCAAACTCTACCTGTTGCCCAATATTATTATATTATAGCTGAGTCGAACAAATGTGTGGACACCTCCGACGACGCGGAGGGTGCTCCGGTTGCAATTAGGGTGCGTATTTATGTTAAATATCACAGTACATATTCTGTGATTCATAATGCTTGCAGGATTGTAGCCATTCTATGTCTATTCCACCACGAAAATATTGGCATTTTGAAGGATCAATATTGAGGTCTTCAGGGACAAACAAATGTTTGGACGTCACAGACGGAAGCACTGCAAATGGCGTAAAACTCCAGGTATGGACAATTGAACAATGGTCACAAGATTCAGATGTGGGACTATGATTATCAGAATCCAAATCAAGTGAGTCATTTATATAATTCTATCGCAGCTAAGAAGAGGATCTGAGGTGTGTTGTAGAAATGGTCTTTGGTCAAGGAGATTCCATTCATGTATCAAGACCATTGATTCTACCATTTTTTTAAATAATCATTACGGACACCCACTCATAACCAACAACTAATGGATCAATGCAGTGCACTCTTAATCATACCTTACGAACAATGTCCTTTCCATTTGAATCAGCCATGGCAGTGAAATGTCTAGAGTAAGCATAGCGCTGCATTTACGGCATCTATTGATAGTTTTATATCTTCTATATCTAAGAATTTAAGAATCTAGCAATGCAAAAGAGCCCATACATAAGTTTAATGCTGTCAATTGCAAATGATAAAAGCGCGGAAGCAATGAGTAACGATGGTTTGTAGCAATTTGTGGCAAGAAATGAGGTGCAAAACGAAAACGAAAAAAGAAGATGCATGGAGGATATATCAAATAGGAAAACGAAGACAATGATGATGACTGAGCAAGAAACGTGGATACACAAACATTCTCGTGTATCGAAGCTTCCACACGAGGGTAAGTGCTGAAAGAGAAAGAAAGCATCGAGGAAACCGAAAAGCAGTTGATGGACAAGTCGAGATGACGAAAGCAAAGGACAAAATCGAGATAAGCAGCAAAGGGTCCGTACGTTCCCCAAAAGGGAGAGAACTTTACCCACTCACAACCAGCGGCATCGACTGTCCATCCCTACACCCATCCAAAATCTCCCCAGACCGACTCATACCCTTCTTCGTACTTCCCAGGATAACCATACTCAGCACAATGATACTCATTAGGAGTCTGCCTACGGAGCCTTGCACTTGCATGCGACGAACCAGGACATACGTGGTCCCTATCCGAATACATGTCTACATCCATGTGATCACCCTTTTCTTGCGAAGCTGGAGAATAGAAGACCAAGGTGTTTGCCTCGGCGACGCGTTCGAGACGGATAGCGGGATGGATGTCGAATAAG
>Ga0157379_10006399_pt1 | contig 10146 bp, 8 predicted proteins | sample S25metaG_FD_121802 | JGI IMG/M metagenome (GOLD analysis project Ga0157379, IMG submission 121802) | Switchgrass rhizosphere microbial communities from Kellogg Biological Station, Michigan, USA - S2-5 metaG | ecosystem: Host-associated > Plants > Roots > Rhizosphere > Soil | place: USA: Michigan...
ATCTACACGAACAACGACTTCGGCAAGGGCGGGCGCGACGTGTTCGCGAAAGCCGTCGAGCCGTTCGGCATCAAGATTCTCGCCGACATTTCAACGGACCCCGGCCAGGTCGACTTTTCCGGGGCCGTGCTGAAGGCGAAGCAGGCGAACGCCGATGCGTTGTTCGTCTACACCAACGAGGAAGAAGCGGCGCGGGCGCTGCGCGAATTGCGCAAGCAGGGCTACGACAAGCCGATCGTCGGCGAGACGGTGCTCACGAGCCAGAAAGTGATCGAGCTCGCCGGCGAGGCAGGCAACGGCGCCGTCGCGCACGTGGGCCTCACGGCGGAAGCGCCGGATCCCGGCATCCGGGCATTCGCGGCGAACTTTCAGAAGGAATACAACTACAAGCCGGATCACAACGGGCTCAAAGGCTACAGCGGGATCTACATCGTGAAGGCGGTCACGGAGAAGGTCGGTAAAGTCGATCCGAAAGCTTTTGCGGACGCCATGCACAGCGCGAAGCTGTCAGCCAAGCAGTATCCCGGCATCCTGATCGACGTCAGCTTCGACAAGAACGGCGATCTCGACCGCGAGAGCTATATGACGAAGATCGTCAACGGCAAGCAGGAAGTGGTCGCAACGCTGCCGGCGCTGTCGGCGGGCAAGTAAGGCAACGCGGCACGGGAACGGACAGGCGATGGCAGATCGAAACACGTTCGGCATTGCAGGACTTCTCGGTTGGCCGGTCGCGCACTCGCGCTCGCCGGTCATCCACAACCATTGGCTCGCGCAGTACGGCATCGCCGGGCGCTACGTGCTGTTTGCCGTGCCGCCGGAAAAGCTCGAGGCGGCGGTGCGCGGCCTGGCGGCGCTCGGCCTGCGCGGCTGCAACGTCACGACGCCGCACAAGCAGGCGATCTTCCCGCTGCTCGATCGCGTCGACGATCTCGCGCGCCGGATCGGTGCCGTCAACACGGTCGTCGTCGAGCAGGACGGAACGCTCACCGGCTTCAACAACGACGGCAACGGCTTCATCCAGAGCCTGCGCGACGCGAACCCGCAGTGGCGACCCGACAGCGGACCGATCCTGGTGCTGGGCGCGGGCGGGGCGGCGCGCGCGGTGGTGGCGAGCCTGGCGGCGCAGGGCGCGAAGGAGATTCGCGTCGCCAATCGGACGCAGGACAAGGCGGAGGAAATCGCTGCCGCCGTCGGCGCGGTCGTCAAGGTGCTGCCGTGGGACCAGCGGGAAGACGCGCTGGATGGCATCGCGCTCCTCGCCAACGCGACGAGTCTCGGCATGAGCGGCAAACCGCCGCTCGACTTCCCGCTCGATCGCCTCCCCAAGCGCGCGCTGGTCGGCGACCTGATCTACATTCCGCCGGAAACTCCACTCCTCGCCGCGGCCCGCGCGCGCGGCAACGTCACCGTCAACGGGCTCGGCCTCCTGCTCAACCAGGCGCGTCCGGCGTTCAACGCGTGGTTCGGCGTGATGCCGGAGATCACGCCGGCGCTGCATCAGGCCCTCGCGGCCACGTTCTAGGCAACACGCCCGTGGAAGTGAGCGCGAAGGGCCGCCCCGAGCGCGAACCTGGAAGCGCAGAGGTCGACGAATCGCCGACGCGCATCTTCGACGCGCCGAAGGTCGACTGCCACGTGCACGTGCTCGATCCGGCACGCTTTCCGTATCGGCCGGACACGCACTATGCGCCGGCGGGGCAGGAGCTCGGCACGCCTGCGCAGCTGGCGCAGGTGATGGCCGCCTATGGGACGCGCCACGCGCTGCTGGTCGGCCCGAACTCGGGCTACGGTCTCGACAACGCGTGCCTGCTCGACACGATCGCCAACGGCGGTACGCGCTACAAGGGCATCGCGGTGGTCGGCAACGACGCGACGACGGACGAGCTCGCGTCGTTGAAGCGCGCCGGCGTCGTCGGCGTCGCGTGGAATGTCACCTACTACGGCGTCGACCATTACAGGGACGCGCAGCCGCTGCTGCGCCGGCTCGCCGCGCAGGACCTCTTCGTCGACATCCAGGTCGAGCACGAGCAACTGCTGCCGCTGCTGCCGCTGCTCGACGATTCGGGCGTCCGCATTCTCGTCGATCATTGCGGCCGGCCCACGGTCGACGCCGGACTGGACGCGCCGGGCTTTCGCGCGCTGCTGGCGCTCGGCGCGACGGGGCGCGCGTTCGTCAAGCTTTCCGGGCTCGTCAAGTTCTCGCGCATGCCGGCGCCGCACAGCGATGCCTGGCCGTTCATCGCGGCGCTCGTCGATGCGTTCACACTCGACCGCTGCCTCTGGGCGTCGGACTGGCCGTACCTGCGCGCGCCGGCGCGCGTCGACTACGGCGTGCTGCTGCGTCTCGTGCTCGCGTTGTTCCCGGACGCGGCGGCGCGTCGCACACTGCTGTGGGACACGCCGCGCAAGCTGTTCGGGTTTTCGGAATGAACTCGGAGGAACCGATGGGCGATGCACGTTCGGCAGACGGCAGGCGCGTCACGACGGTAACTGCGGTCGCGGCCGCGCTGCTGATCTCCTTCGCTGTGCAGGCGCAACCCTACCCCAATCACCCGCTCAAGATCGTCGTGCCGTATGCGGCCGGCGGGGCAGTGGACATCGTCGCGAGGACCGTCGGGCAGCCGCTGGCGGAAGCGCTGAAACAACCGGTGATCGTCGACAACCGTCCTGGCGCCAGCGCGAACATCGGGATGGAGCTGGTCGCGAAAGCGCCGCCGGATGGCTACACGATGCTGATGGCGTCGAACGGCGTTGCGACCAACGGCGCGTTGTTCCCGCAACTCGCGTTCGACGCGCAGCGCGATTTCGCGCCCATTGCCAAGATCGGCTACGCGCCGCTGGTGATTGTCGTGCCCGCAGCGTCCCCGGTGAAATCGCTGCAGGAACTCGTTGCGCTGGCGAGGGCAGAACCGGGCAAGCTGACCTATGCCTCGGCGGGCAACGGCAGCTCCGGTCATCTCGCCGGCGAGCTGCTCAAGTCGACGGCGAAGATCGACGTGCTGCACGTTCCATACAAGGGTGGCGCGCCGGCGATCGCCGACCTGCTGGGCGAGCGCATCACGTTCATGCCGATCAATCCGGTCGAGGTGATCGCGCACATCCGCGCGGGACGCCTGCGCGCGCTTGCCGTCGCGAGCGACAGGCGCTCGGCGCTGCTGCCCGACGTGCCGACCGCTGCCGAGGCGGGCCTCGCCGGATACGAGGCGTCGGTCTGGTGGGGCCTGGTCGCGCCGGCGAAGACGCCGCCGGAAATCGTCCGGCAACTGAATGCCGAGACCAACAGGGCGCTCGCGAATCCGGCGATCGCGAACAAGCTGGCCGAGCTTGGTGTGGTGGTGACGCCGGACACGACCGCGCAGTTCGCCGCGTTCATCAAGTCGCAGACGGAACTGTGGTCGGGCGTCATCCGGTCCGCCGGCATCCAGCCTGATTGATCGCCGCCGGTGATGGCGCCTCGGTCCGTGATGGCACGTCGTCGCGCCGCGCGTCGCGCGGCTCTCCTGGCGTTCGCGTTCCTGACGGCGTGTGCGGGCGTCACGGCGCCTCCTTCCGCGGAAGTGCAGGCGCTGGCACCTACCGGAACGCTGCGTGTGGGCCTCTATCCCGGCACGCCGACGTCGGTCGTCGGCGACCCCGCCTCCGGCAGCGCGAAGGGCGTGGGTTTCGACCTGGGGCGCGAACTGGCGCGGCGGGCCGGCATTCCGTTCGAGGCGGTCGTCTTCCCGAACAACGCCGCAGTCCAGGCGGCCGCGAAGGCCGGGACCGTGGACATGGTGTTCACGAATGCGACGCCGGCGCGCCGCAACGACCTGGATTTCTCGCCGACGGTCCTCGAAGTCGAGCTCGGCTATCTCGTTCCGGCCGGGTCGTCGATCCGCGGCGCCGATCAGCTCGATCGCGCCGGCGGGCGTGTCGGCGTCAGCGCGGGGAGTACGTCGGCGGGCGCGCTGGCGCGCGTGTTTCGCAATGCGACCCTCGTTCCCACCGCGTCGCTGAAGGCGGCGATCGAGATGCTGCGCGCCGGAACGCTGGACGCCTTCGCCACCAACAAGGCCACGCTGTTCGAGATGGCGGACGAGCTGCCGGGCGCGCGCGTGCTCGACAACGGCTGGGGCGTGGAGACGTTTGCGATCGGCATCCCGAAGGGTCGCGCGCTGGCGCTGCCGCTCGTCACGAGCTTCGCCGTGGACGCCAAATCGAACGGCACGGTGGCGCGCGCGGTCGGGCGCGCAGGATTGCGCGGCACGCACGTGCCGGAGTAGCTGCCGCGCGCGCGGCGCGAACGATCAGTCGCGCGGCTCCTGCCGGATGGCGTCGGCGAGATCGCGCCATGCGGCCTCCGGAGCGATGGCGGCGAACGCACCTTCGGCCGCAGTGTTGCGACCCAGGCCTGCACGTCGGCCGTGGCGCCCGCCATTCGGGGTGCAACGCCCGCATCGCCGACGGTGACCGCGGCCTCGCGCATTTCCTCGGCGCGCCGGCGCCCGTGCTGCACGACGCGCTGCCAGAAGTACGTCGGCTGCCGGTCCCAATCGAGTCCGGGAAACGTCTCCGCGAGCGACGCGAGCACTTCACGCTCGACGCCGTAGCGCCGTGCCGCGAGCAGGCTCTCGATCATCAGCGCTTCCATGCCCTTGACGACCACGCTGCGGCACATCTTGATGGCGGACACGACGCCGTACGACGCGGCCCCGACGGTCGCGGCAAAGCCAAGCGTGGCGAGCACGGGCTGCAGCGCCGCCGCGTGGGGGCCGCCCAGCAGCATCGGCACGCGGAGGCCGTACGGCGGCACCGAGCTCATCACGGCCGCTTCGACGTAGCAGCCTCCGGCGCGATTCACGGCCTCAGCGCATGAGGTCTTGGCTTGTGGCGACGCAGAGTTGACGTCGAGCACGAACGCCCCGCGGCGGCATGCCACGGCGATCTGCCCGGCGGCCGCCGCGGTCGACGCGGCCGTTACTGCCGAAATGATCAGATCGCTGGCGGCCACGGCGCCCTTCGTGTCGGCAGCGAGCACGACGCCGTCGCGCGCGGCCCGCGCCCGGGCCGCAGCGGCCCAGTTCGCGTCTGCGACCAGCGTGTCGCTGGCCGTTACCGAACCTACGCCGGCGGCGGCGAGCGCAGCGCCGAAGATGCCGCCGACCTCGCCGTACCCCACGAGCGCCACGCGCAGCGTTGCAACGTTGTCGGCATCCGGCATCGCAGCAGACTCCTTCAAACAGTGGTCGATCGCACGGTCGTCATTCCGGACGCATGTGGGCGCGCTCCACGACGGGCTTCCAGCGTGCGATCTCGCTGCCGATCAGCGCGCCGAAAGCCGCCGGCGACTCCGGCGCTGCCTCCGCGCCCTCCGCTTCGAGTCGCGCTCGGAGCTTTTCGGTGACCAGTGCGCCGTTGATCTCCGCGTTGAGCCGTCGCACGATATCGACGGGCGTTCCCGCGGGCGCGACGATCCCGTACCACTGGATCGCCTCGAAGTCCGGAATACTGGCCGCGATCGTGGGAACGCCGGGCATCGCAGCAACGGTGCCGCGGCTCGATACGCCGAGCGCCCGCAGCTTGCCGGACTTGACGTGCTGCTGGACGGCCGGCACGCCGGTCATCGTCATCTCGACCTGGCCCGCCAGCACATCGGTGACCGCCGGCGCCGTCCCGCGATAGGGTACGTGCACGACATCGACGTCGGCCCTGAGCTTGAAGTACTCCATGGCGAGGTGCGCTGCGCTCCCGTTGCCGCCGGACGCGTAGTGGAGCTCACCGGGGTGCGCTTGCGCCAGCGCGATCAGCTCGCGCACGTCCCTTGCGGGCACGCGCGGGTTGACGACGAGCACATTCGGGACGCGCGCCATCAGAGCCACGGGCGTGAACGACGTGCGCGGATCGTAGGCGAGTCTCGGATAGAGCGAAGGATTGATCGCGAGCGTACCGATGTGTCCCATCAGCAGCGTATAGCCGTCGGCCGCCGCGCGCGCGGCTTCGGTCGAGCCGATCGATCCGCCCGCCCCAGGCTTGTTCTCGACGATGACGGGCTGACCCAATGCATCCTGCAGCTTCAGCGCGATTTCGCGGGCCAGGATGTCGGTGGATCCCGCCGGCGGGAACGGGGCAATGAGACGAAGAGGGCGCGTAGGCCAGTTCTCCGCAGCCCGCGCCCGCGGAGCGGTCAGTCCCGCGCCAAGTACCATGCCTCCCATCGCAAGCGCGCCTCGTCCGACGAGCGCGGCCAGTGCGCTCAGTGCGTCCCGTCGGGAAGGAGCGTCCGCTGTGTCGTCGGCGCGGCGGTCGGTCACGCCGGCATTGTAGGCGTCGAAGCCATCCGTCATGGTGGCAAGACGCGGCGCGGGGCGCTCTGCGATTCGGCGCTGCGCGCGATGCATTTTCGTTATGGGGCCGGTCCCGACCCGCTTCCGCGCCATTTCATCCCAGTTCGAACGTCGTAACGCCGAACAACCGGCGCACGGGCAGGTCGGGCGCGGGCCCGGCGTACATGCGCGCGGTTTCGAAAACCACCGCCATCGAATGGCGCTCTGCCAGCGCGACCGCTGCCGGATTGGCCTCGGGGACGTCGAGACAAAAAGCCGAATCGGAGCGAAGACTGTTGACGAGGTCGTTGAACAGGGCTTCCGCGAGATCGCCATTGTCGGCGAAGAGCGGCCCGATCTTGAAGCCCGTGCGAGCGGGACGGATGACGCCGTAGCCCGCGAGCCGGCCGTCGTGCAGAATGCCGACCGCGCGGCTTTGCGGCTGCGTAATCCACGCCGTCAGGAATGCCGTGCGATCGGCCAGGAAGACGGACCGGTCATAGGCGGCGAGTTCGTCGAAGCGGATAGACGACAACGGGACGACTCGACGATCCTCGGGAAGTCGCGTGGTCGTGGCGCCCTGGTAGCGGACGTTGCGATACGCGAGGCTGAAACCGGACCGTCGGTAGTTGTCCTGCTGCGCGACGACGCCGTCGAGTCCGATCGTGCGCGATCCGAGATGGGCAAGGCCGGCATTCCAGAGGCGCAGACCATAGCCGCCGCCGCGATACGCCGGCTTGACGATATAGAGTCCGAGGAAGGCGAACGACGGCCCGTATTTCACGACGGAAATCGTCGCGACCAGCTCGTCGTCGAGCAGGCCCGCGAGAAACCCTTCCGGATCGGCGGCGTGGAAGCACGCCGCATCGTTGACGCCCGGATTCCAGCCCTCGGCGGCTGCCCATTCGATCGCGGTCCCGATCTCTTGCGGGGTCATCGCGCGAATCTGGTATCGGCGTGCTTCGCTTGACGTCATCGAGCTGCAGAAGGTTAGCGCCGGAGCGGACCTTGGCCGCCACATTAGAGCGGCGGCGCACCGGCGATGTCATTTTGTACTCTGCTGTCTGCATGGTAGCGCGATGTGCGCGCGTTTACGCGCCAATCGGCACAAAGGGACGCCAACAACGTCGTCATGCTCGCCAGTCTCCACTACGTACCGATGTGCGTGAAATTCGCGGATACGTAGAATGGCATGCTCCGCACCTTGCAAGGCCGTTGGAATGAATCGGATACTGTCGCTCGCCGCGGTCGTCCTCGCAGCGCTGGTCGCCGGCTGCGCGGGCCTGCCGTCGCTGGAAGGGCGAGTGGTAACGTCGGCGCCCGCCGATACCACGGGTACGCGGCTTGGGCGTGCGGTCGCGTCTGCCGTTGCGGCAAATCCGGGCAAGACCGGCATCCACCCGCTCCCGGAGCCGCGTGACGCGTTCGCCACGCGCGTGCTGCTTGCCGGCACGGCGGAACAATCCCTCGATGTGCAGTACTTCATCTGGCATGACGACCAGGTTGGCTACCTGCTCTTCGAGGCACGGTGGCGCGCGGCCGAGCGGGGGGTGCGCGTGCGGCTGCTGATCGACGACCTCAACACGGGCGAGCTCGACCCCACGCTTGCTGCGCTCGCGGCCCGTCGGAACGTCGAGGTCCGCCTCTACAATCCGCTCGTCCAGCGCAATGCGCGCGCGCTCAACTTCCTGACGGACTTCACCCGCGTGAACCGGCGCATGCACAACAAGTCGTTCACTGCCGACAACCAGGCGAGCGTCGTCGGCGGACGCAACATCGGCAACGAGTACTTCGGTGCGGGCACGGGCGTCGCATTTGCCGACCTGGACGTGCTCGTCGTCGGCCCAGCGGTGCGCGACGTGTCGAAGCAGTTCGATCTCTACTGGAACAGCGCCTCGGCCTACCCGGCCGCAGGCTTTGTCGGTGAGGCGGGGCCGGGCGCCGATCTCGAGCCGAAGTTCGCGGCAACCCGTGCCGACACGGAATCGGTCGCGTATCTCGACGCGGTGCGGGCGACACCGCTCGTGCGTGATCTGCTCGACGGCAAGCTGGCGTTCGAGTGGACCACGGCGACGCTCGTGCATGACGATCCGGCGAAGACCCTCGACGCCACCGAGCGGACCGACGTGCTGCTGTTCCCGGTGCTCCTGCGAACGATCGGCCGGCCGGAAAAGACACTGGACCTCGTCTCACCCTACTTCGTGCCCGGCGATGGCGGGACCGCCGCGCTGGTGGCGCTCGCCCAACGGGGGGTGCAGGTCCGCATTCTCACCAACTCGCTCGCGGCAACCGACGAAAGCGCCGTACACGCCGGCTATTCCGGCCGCCGGCGGGCGTTGCTGCAGGCGGGCGTCGCGCTCTACGAGCTCAAGCCCACGGCGTTCTTGGAGGCGTCGCGGGACACCCACAAGTCGGGTCGGAGCTCGTCGTCTGCATTGCATGCGAAGACCTTTGCCGTCGATCGCAGCCGCATCTTCGTCGGCTCCTTCAACTTCGACCCGCGCTCGGCACTGCTCAACACGGAAATGGGTCTGGTGATCGAAAGCCCGGCGCTTGCGCAGGCGCTCGCCGCCGCCTTCGACAGCACGCTGCCGAACATCGCCTACGAGGTCAGGCTGGCGCCGGATGGCCGCAGTCTTGAATGGATCGAGCGGACCGCATCGGGCGAGAAGCGCTACGATGTCGACCCGGGCACGAGCTGGGCGTTGCGCACGCAAGTCGAGCTGATGTCGATACTCCCCATCGAATGGCTGCTCTAGCGCGACGATGATGCGGCGACTTCTGGCGATACTCCTGATGTGCGCGCTCGCTCCGGCGAGTGCCGCGGTGCCGCTCGGTCCCGCCGTCAAGACCGAGATCGATGGCTTGATGACGAGGCTCGAAGCATCCGGTTGCGAGTTCAACCGCAACGGCACCTGGTATTCGGGAACGGAAGTGAAGGCCCATCTGCTTCGCAAGCTCAAGTATCTCGAGGATCGCGGTGCGGTGAAGAGCACCGAGCAGTTCATCGAATTGGGCGCCTCGACCAGCAGCACGTCGGGGCAACCTTATCTCGTCCGCTGCGGCAACGGCACCCCGGTCACCAGCCGGACGTGGTTGCTGGCGCAGCTGCAGGCCATGCGCGCGGCGGGAGCGGGGAACGGCGCACCGCCGTAGCGGGCCGCTCCGACGCCGAACGCGGCCTTTCGTCGCGCTGCCGCGGGACCCGCTCAGCGCGCCGCGAGTCGCCAGAGCGACGTCACCTCCGCCGCGCGCGCTGCGTGCAGCGCGTCGGTCGCGTCGACGGCCTTCGGATGCGTGGGCCGCACGTCCGTGCGATCGACGACGCGCAATGCCGCGGCTTCGATCGCCGCCATGAGCTCCGCGCGCGTACGCAGACCGAGATGCTCGGCGATATCCGACAGGATGAGCCAGCCTTCGCCCTCGGGCACCAGGTGCACGGCGAGTCCCGCGAGGAAGGCTCTGAGCATCCGGCTCTCCGGATCGTAGATGCCGAATTCGAGCGGCGAACTGGGCCGCGCCGGCACCCACGGCGGATTGCATAGCACGAGCGCTGCGCGTCCCTCCGGAAAGAGATCGGCCGCAACGATCTCGACGTTGTCGGTGAGGCCGAGCTGCTCGATGTTCGCCCGGGCGCAGGCAAGGGCGCGCGGATCCTGGTCCGTTGCGATCACGCGTGCGAACCCGCGCCGGGCGAGGACCGCGGCGAGCACGCCGGTCCCGGTGCCGATGTCGAACGCGACGCTCGTTGCAGCGGCGGCCGCGGGCAGCGGCGCATCCGCGACGAGATCCACATACTCGCGGCGCACGGGTGCAAAGACGCCGTAATGCGGATGAATGCGGC
>Ga0157379_10006402_pt1 | contig 10142 bp, 10 predicted proteins | sample S25metaG_FD_121802 | JGI IMG/M metagenome (GOLD analysis project Ga0157379, IMG submission 121802) | Switchgrass rhizosphere microbial communities from Kellogg Biological Station, Michigan, USA - S2-5 metaG | ecosystem: Host-associated > Plants > Roots > Rhizosphere > Soil | place: USA...
ACGTCGGGAGGCAGGACGTCGGGAGGCAGGACGTCGGGAGGCAGGGTGCTGGTCCGAGGTCCGGGCGTCAGGCGTCGGGAAAGGACGGGACCTTGCCCTGGTGACTGTTCGTCGAGCACTCCACACCACCCCCACAGCAACATTACTCTGGGTAGTGGTACAGGCGCTCAAGCGTCAGAGCAACCCGTGGTCGCGTCGGGACCAGCTGAGCGGCGGGCCGCCCCCGCCGCCCGCAGCGCGGACCCGGCCGCCGCGATGAACAGCACATCGAACCCCATCTGGAGGGTGACGACGGCCCGGGCGGCCTGACCCACGGCCCGAATGTCACCGAATCCGACGGTCGTCAGCACCGTCACCGTGAAGTAGAGGGCGTCGGTCCTGGTCCGAATGCCCGTCATCTCCTCGCTGTAATGGGCGAGGGAGTAATAGGTACTGGCGAACAGGACGATCGTCACGCAGATGCCGGCGAACAGCCAGACCGACCGGTTGTGGGCCGCGGTCGGCCGCCGACCGGCGGCCACCTGGCGCACGAACAACCAGCCCAGCAGAGCGAGGCCGGCCACCAGCCCGACGATCCGGACAACGAGCTCGTACCCTTGCGCGCTCTCCTGGATCGGCAGGCAGTAGTACACGACGAGGACGGCGGCGAGCGTCGCCAGCGCGGAGGCGACGCGCCGCCCCACCGACGACCCCGACCGGGCCGCGAGGGCCGGGCCGGGTGATGCCGCCATCCCGGCCGTCGCCCGTCAGGCCGCGCAGTCCGAGCAGACCACGCGCCGCGGGTCCGCGAGCTGGCTGCGGTGCTGCACCAGGAAGCAGCTGGTGCAGGTGAACTCGTCCGCCTGCCGGGGCAGGACCCGCAGCTAGAGCTCCTCGTCGCGAACTTCCGCGTCGGGCAGGTCAAGCTCGGACTCGAGGGCGTCCATGTCGTCCCCGAGGTCGGCTGCCGCGCCGGCACGCTGTGCCTTCAGCGTCTCCAGGCTCTGCTCCTGAAGCTCGTCCTCCTCGACATCCGCGCTTCGCCGAGCGTCGAAGTCACGCGCCATGCGTCCCCTTCCCCTTTCCCTACCGTCGCTGGCCCACTGGCCGTCTTAACCGATGGGTTCCGGCTACCACCGAACACGGGGGGCCATTCAACACGGCACCCCAGGACATCGGTCGGCCACGGTACGCAAGAACCCCGAACATGGGGATGCCGCGCCTTATGTCCGCATTTCCTGGTGCCTCCGCCACAGCCAAGGGTCCCGGCCGGAACGCGGATCTCCAAAGCCGAGCGAAGGATACGGGTCACAACCGCGTCAGGCCAGACAGGTGACCAGTCGGCGCGGTGTCTCTCCCACCACATTCACGACCGGACGCCACGACCCGGGCGGGTCACCCGAATGTCGATCGATGCGGCACCGTACACCATTCGGTCACGGGGGTGGCGCCGGGTGGTCGGTGATCGGTGCCACCACCGTCGCGCCCACAGCCGTCGCGCCCACAGCCGCACATCGGGACGGCACGGGGCACGGGAGCCTCGACGAGGCCAGGCGCTGCCAGAGGTGTCAGAGGTAGAGGCCGGTAAGACCGTCGTCGAGCCGCTCGGCCGCCACGGCGTGCACATCCCGCTCCCGAAGCAGGACGTACGTGGTCGAGTGCAGCTCGACCTCGGCACGGTCCTCCGGGTCGAACAGCACCCGGTCCCCGACCTGGATGGTCCGCACCAGGGTGCCGACCGCCACGACATCCGCCCAGGACAGCCGCTTGCCCATGTGCGCGGTCGGCGGGATCACGATGCCCGCCTTGGAGCGCCGGTCCACCGCGTCCTCACGCGGCTCGACCAGCACCCGGTCATGCAGAAGCCGGATCGGCAGACCGCCGTTCTGCGTGACACCGCCCCGCGGGTCCACCCCGGCCACACCGCCACCCATGCCGTTGACACCGCCGGACACAACGCTCACAGGGTCGGACACTACCCGCCCGGGCAAGGGGACCGAGCACCCCGTCGGCCCCACGGTCAGCCCGAGGCCGACCGCGTGACCCCGTACACCGATCAGGCCACTCCGCAGGACCGGCGGAGCGCGGTTCGGCGCGCTCCCACCAAATCCGGTGGTCTTCGCAATACCCAGCGGAGCCGGCAGAGTGTCCTCAACCTGCCCACAGGGGGAATGGTCACCCAACGGGGTATAAGCTGCCGCCCATCGCCGCCCGGGCTGGCGCTGACGGGCGGCGTGCCGTGGCACCTCTCGATCGTCCGTTGGCGCCCAGGAAACCGTAGGCACGTCACGAACCTCAGGGATGGGGCACCACCATGGCATTGCGCATCAGTGTCGATCTGGATGGTCTGCGCTGGGCCGATCTGTTCCGCTTCGTCGATCTGGCCCGCAACGGCGGGATCAGCGCGGAGGATCAGGTCGACGTCATCACCTACGGTAGCGATCCGATGTCGGTCAGCCTGTCGGCCCGTATCTACCCGGCATCCGAGGGGTTCCTGTCCACGGAGCAGTCGGAGGCGGCGAATGACGCCATGCGGGGAGCTCCCCTGTCGATCGCGCCCGGGGCGCCCGCGGCGAACGGCGCGGCCTTCGGGTACGAAAGCGGCACGGCCGAGCGTCCACCGTCCGCGAACGGCACGCACTACCCGGCGTTCGACAACGGCCAGGAGCGCGCCGCCGCGCCAGGCGCTCCCAGCATGCCGCCCTATGGCCCGGGTTACGACACTCCAAGTGACCGAGGAGTTCCGCAGAGCGCTGGCGGGCACTACCCCGCCTTCGACGGGCAGCCGGACCGGATGCCGCCGAACGGCAGCGGCCAGTTCGCGGGCTTCGAGCCGTTCGATCGCTCCGCTCCCGGTAAGGATCCCCAGGGTGCCCCCGGAGGGGTCGAAAGTCCCTACATCGAGGAGTTCGCTCGCCTCCAGGAGGGGCTCATGCGCCAGGTGCGGCGCACCGACGAGGTTCGGCCCGACCGCTCCTGACCGCCGTCCGGCTCCCCGTGCCCGGCCTCCGCTGCCACCCCCGGGAGGAGACCCCCGGCCGCGGCTGCCGGATCGGCAGGCCGACACCCACGCTCACACCAGGTGAGGCGGACAGGACCCTAAGCGTCCCGGGGGCACATTCCTGGACGCGGAACGTGAGACAGCCGTGACCGCTGCCTCCTTGGTTCTACGCCGTTCGCACCCTGACGCCCGCTATGGTGCATGCTGCCTGTGATGGACGATCCGCGCCTTGCTGACGTCGAGCAATATCACGGGCGACTGCGCTCGGAGCTCGACGTCATTGCGCGTGGGCCGGTACTGGTCGGCCCAAAGATCATCGAACACATTCATTCGCTGATCGCACTCATTGATCTGCATCAGCCGAACGAGTTCGATCTCTGCATGGGCTGCGACCGGCTCTGGCCCTGCGCGTCGATCGTCGCCATCACCGGCATCTCCCCGGATGCCCTCGATGATGGCGAGGACAGCGCCGACCCGGACGACGACCGTCACCATCTGCCCGGTGCCGAGGACGACGATGGTGCGGAGCACCTCGCCGCCATGCCCGCGCCCAGGGCCCGCATCCTGCCGCTGCCCGTCCCGGAGCCGGCGGTCGCGCACCTGCACGCCCCCGGCGGTGACGGCGGCCAGGCGCCCGTCCCGGCCCGCCACCTCAGCCCGCAGAGCGAGGACCCACGTTCCTCCACCCAGACCCACCTCGCCGCGCCGGGGCACACCGCCGCGCAGGGACACGCCACCACACAGTCACATCTGGTCGACCAGTCCCCCATCACCGACCAGGTTCACATCACCGACCAGTCGCCCGTCACCGGCCAGTCGCCCGTCACCGGCCAGTCGCCCGTCACCGGCCAGTCGCCCATGGCCGGCCAGGTCCAGCCAGTCGACTCCCGGTCGGCCGACGACCGGCGTCGTGAGGCTCCTCGATACCCCGATCCGCGCGGTGCCGATCAGGGATATGACGATCGGCCGCGCTACGGCGAGGCGGCCCGGCACGACGGGCCTCGCTACAGTGGGCCGCCCCGGCCCGACCCCGCGCGTCGGTACGACGAGGCAGCCCGGTACGACGAGGCCGCCCGGTACGACGAGGCCGCTCGCCACAGCGGCTCCAGACGCGAGGACCCCACACGAGAGGACCCCAGGCGCGGCGAAACCCGGCGCGAGGACCTGCGGCACGACGACCCGCGATATGGCGATGACCCGCGATATGGCGATGCACGGTATGGCGACAGTGCGGACGGCGCTCAGCGGCGTCCGGGGCCGGCGGGCGTGCCCGGGCCGGTAGCGGCCCCCACACCCCGGATCCCAGGCCCGTCGACTCCGGCCGGTCCCGCGGGACCGGTCCCGCAACTCCCGTCGCACCAGGCCCCGCAGCACCAGATCCCGCAGCACCAGATCCCGCAGCACCAGGCGCCGGCTGCCCCACGCCCGGCCGCGGCGGCGCACGGCCCGGCCGGGCCGTCCGGGATGGGAGCGGTCACCGGGACCGGCGCCCCGCAGGGTGCGCCCGGGGTTCCGGCGGAGCCGGGCATGCCTCGTTCGACGGGGGCCGTTCCGCGACTGCCGTCCGTCTCGCCGCCGCCCGCGCGCCCCGCGGCGGGCGGTCCGGAGGAACGCCGCTCCGGGCGGCACTACGCCCGACCAGCCACGGAGGCCCGACCAGCCGCAGAGGCCCGACCAGCCGCAGAGGCCTCCCAGCCAACGGGTCAGCCGCGCACCGGCGCCCCGCGGCATCCGGGCGGACCGCCTCCGGGCCATGCGCCGGGTGCGGTCACCGTCGGCGGCGCGTCGCCCGCGCACCGCGGTCCCGCGGTCGGCCGGCCTGCGCCCACGGGCGCCTACCCGATGGCCGCGGAGGGAGGCCGGGATCGGCCGGCCGCCGCGGCAACGGGCCTACCGGGAGTGGCACCTCCGCCGGCCATGGCCGGCGGGCGGCCGCCAGGCGTCGGCGACGGTTCCGCCCGCCCGACCGGGGCGCATCCCCGAGTGCCGGGTATTGGTCCTGCCGCCGCCGCGCAGGGGCGCCGCCCGCATGCCCAGGATGACGCGGGCGCCATGGCATCGTCGCCGGACCACGGTGGCGCGCTGCCGCGCTACCCGGACGGCGCGGCGGTGCCGGCGTCCCGCCCGGCGCCCCCGATCTCCGGTCCCGTCGAGCTCGGTGCCCAGGCCGAACTGGCCTCCGTGCACGCCGGCGACGGCTGGCCGGGAAGCCAGCAGCCGGGTGAACCTCGCGGCGCCGGACCCGACGGCCGAGGGTTCCCGGACAGGCGAGGGTTCTCCGGCGGCCCGGGCGTGCCTCCCGGGGGAGGCCCAGCGCCGTTCACGTCCCACGGTGGTCCGCCCATGGGACGGGCCCGTGGCGGGGCCGGCCCGCCGACCGGCCGCTCGTCGTACCCGCAGCCTGCCACCGAGCGCGGGCCTGTGCATGGCGGCGGGGGCGGTGCCGACGGCGCGTATGATCGTCGGGGCCTGCGTGACCCGCGCGAGGCGAGCGCGCCCGCGCGTGGCTCGATCGGGTCCCACGGCTCCGGCGTCCCGAACCCACCGCGCCGCGCGGCGGACCCGCGTGACCCGCGCTCCGCCGGCCCACCAGGTGCCGAGCCCACCCGTCGCCCGGCGCCGCACCCCGATGACCTGACCATGCCGGCGCAGCCCAACGGTGCCGGCCTGTCCCAGGCCGCTGCCCGCATCGACCAGGACCAGGTCGACGAGGTCACCCGGGCCTGGCTGGCCCGGCAGGAGTCCGTGCTCGACGGCATCGACGTCATTTGAGCCGTCCGGGCTGTACGGGGACGGACGAGGTTCTCTCGCGCGCGGCGCGTCGCGGCGGCGGACGGCTTCCCGCGCGGTATCCAGAGGCGGCAGATGGCGGCGGGGCTGACCCGCGGTCATGGGAGCGCAGGTTTGAGGTGCCGGGCGGTGTGGCAGGTACGCGACGCCGGGCAGCTCGCCCGGCGCGAGGACGACAACGGACCCTCGAGGCCGTCCCGCTCGATCCCACGGAAGGTGAGGCGTGGCCGGAGCACTGACCGCGCGCTTCGACCTGCCCGCCGATCCCCGCGCCGCCGGTCGGGCCCGCCGCCTGGTCGCCGAACTGCTCGCAGCCTGGAACCGCGCCGAGACCATCGAGGTAGCGCAGCTTCTCGTCAGCGAGGTCGTGACGAACGCCGTCCGCTTCGTGGGGGATCGCGGAGCCCTGTGCCTGACCGTCGACCTGCGGGTCGACCGGATCCGCATCGCCGTCGACGACGGGAGCTCGCTGCGCCCCGTGCCGCGGCCGGCGAGCGAGGACGACGAGTCCGGCCGGGGCATGCATCTCGTCGCCGCACTGGCTCTGCAGTGGGGCGTGGACGACCTCCAGGACGATCAGGGACCCGGCAAGCAGGTCTGGTTCGATCTGCCCCGCCAGCCCGACCCGCCACGGCAGGAGGGCACGCTGGAGGCCGCATGTGGCACCTGATCGGTGGCTACCGGCCAGCTCGGGAACGCGGCTGCTTCAGGAGCTGTTCAGGCAACGCGCGTACCGTCCCAGACGTCTCCCTCATCATGACCGTGACCACGGCTCCGGCCCAACGGGGGTTGTCATCGAGATCCCGGTCCTACTCGATCCGGACAGTGTCCCAGCCGCGGCCATGACGGCCCAGGAGGCCGATGCGGCTCGCGCGCTCCGTCCGGTGCCGGTCCCGGGGGCCGCGCCGGTGTGCCCAGTCCCGGCGTCCGCCCCTGCCGCCGAGATCGATCCGCATCATCACGTCTTCGCCGAGCCACTGGCCCTCACTGGGGCGCGGAGCAGGTCGCGGCGGGGTACGGTCCTGTGCGCGATCGCCGTCGCGGCGCTTTTCGTCGTGCTGGTGGTGCGCTTCCGCGGGGATGCCGCCTCCCGCCTCTCCGGCGTTCCCGCGCCCCGCTGGCACTGGCTGGCCGCCTGCGCGGGCTGCACGGTGGTATTCTACGTCGCCAACGGCCTGTCGATGCGGGCGGCGAGCGGGCTGCGCCTGGAGCTGCGGACGGTGACGAGCGTCCAGGTCGCGGCCGCGGCGACGAACCGGATCGTGCCGGCGGGTCTCGGCGCGATCGCCGTGCACCTGCGCTACCTGCAGAGGCAGGGCATGACCCGCCCGGCGGCGCTTGCGGCGATCGCCTCGATCAAGGGTGCCGGGGCGGTGTCCCACCTGCTCGGCCTGGTGATCGTCGCGGGAACGCTCAGCGACTCCGGCATCGGCGCCGCGGTGATCAGTCCCATGCGGTCCACGATCCACGATGTCGGCGCGGGGCCGGCCGTCCTGGTCTGCGTCATCATCGCCGCCGCACTGACGGGAACCGTGGCCCACCCGCGGGTCCGGTCGGTCGTCCGCCCGGCGGCCCGCGTCTTTCGCGGCCACCTGTCGGCGCTCGCCCACTCCCCGGGTCGCACCGCCATGCTGCTGCTGTCCCAGGCGGCCACCCGGCTCCTGCAGATCCTCGCGCTGGCCTGCGCGGTGTGGTCCTTCGGCGGCGACGTGACGTTCATGTCCGTGGCCACCGTCTACCTGGTCGGGTCGATGGTCGCCGGCGCCGCGCCGACGGCCGGCGGGGTCGGCGCGCTGGAGCCGGCGCTCGCCTTCGGGCTCGCCGCCGCCGGTGGCGCCGCAGCCGCGATGCTCGCCGCCGTTCTGGTCTACCGGATCATCACGTTCTGGCTGCCGGTCATCCCCGGCGTGATCGCACTCGCCGGTCTGCGCCGCTCCGGCAACCTCTGATCGTCCCGGCGTCCCGGCGTCACTCGACCCCGCCGGCCAACATGTCCTATTCGCGGATTTTGCCCCCTGCGGCGGGCAGGTTGAGGGCCTCCACGACGGGTGTCTCGTGCTCGTGGCCGAGCACCGACACCGCACCGGCCGCGAGCACGAGGTGGGCACCGGCCCGCGGCGGCAGGCCGAGCCAGCGGGCGGTGAGCACCCGCAGCATGTGCCCATGTCCGACCAGGGCCACATCGGCGTTGGCGAGCCAGGATCGCAGCCGGGTCAGCACCGCATCGGCACGCGCCCCGACCTGCTCCGTGGTCTCGCCGCCGGGCACCGGGGCACTGAACACGGTCCAGCCCGGCACCGTCTCGCGGATCGTCGCGGTCGTGATTCCCTCGTAGTCGCCGTAGTCCCACTCGGCCAGGTCGTCCCAGACGACCCGTTCCTTCACCGCCGGCACGGTCAGACCGGCGAGGTCAGCGGTGCGCCGGGCACGCGTCCGGGCACTCGTGGCAACGAGGCCGAACGACCACGCCGCCAGCCGCGCCGCCTGACCGGCGGCCTGCTGCTCACCCCGCGGTGTCAGCGGCACGTCGGTGGCTCCCGTGTGCCGCCCGTCGCGACTCCACTGCGTCTCTCCGTGCCGCAGCAGCACCAGCTGCCCGGACGGTGCGCCCTGCCCCATCCGTGCCGCCTGCCCCGTCAGCCCCGCGCGACGCGCCGCCGACGTCGCCGGACCCCGCCGACGAACAGCAGCAGGCCGCCGCCGACCAGCACGACCCGATCCCAGCGGACCACACGGACGATCCCCCCGCCCTCGCCGCCCGATGCCGACCCGAGGGGAGCAGCTGGCGGGAGGCCCTCGTCGCCCACAGTCACCATGGTGCCGGGCAGACCCGGCGCCCCTGCCGGCAACGCCGGTACCTCGGGGCCGGGGCCGAGACCGAGCGCCGGGCCGTAGCGCGCCCGCAGTTCGGCGGTGCGCACCCGCAGCTGGTCCTGGGCACGTTCGGCGATACGGCGGGGACTGACGATCTCGGCGATGGCGTCGATCGTCTCCGCGAGCTCGGCGCGGGTCTCCTCGATCTGCTGCGCTATGGCGGCCGGGTCCTGCGGCACGAATCCTGCCCTCTCGTCCGGTGCGAATGGCGGTCACGTGGTACGCGGCGGGCACCGATCACGGCGCCGCACCGCGGACGCCCCACAGCGGGTGCGGCCAGCCTGATTCGATCGTGCCAGACCGGCCACGCCCCGGCGAGACGAAACGTCGCGTCGATGGCAAGGACATACCTCTCATCTCCCCGCATCCCGATCGGGGCACTCGGCACCTACGCCATGGGCAGGTCGACCCGACCGGCCGAGGACCGCGGACATTACGCTGAATGCCGTGCGTGAGGTCGGGCGACGCTCGGAGCCGGGAGTGACACTCCCGTGCGCTGGGCTGGCCGGCCTGGCGTTCGTCATCCCCGCCATCGGGCTCGCGCTGCGCCGTGCAGGGGCTGCTCCATGGAGCCCTTGCCGTTGCCGGTGGTCGCACGCGGGTCGGACCGCGCTCCGGGCCGCTGGCCGACCTGCTGATCTGCCACGGCCGCATCCCGGCGCCGGGCACGGTCGGCGGCGCCGCGGCGGCGGTGCGGTCCGCCGCCGGGCCGAGCTCGGTGTCCACGCGATCCGACCTCGCCCGCGTCGATCCGGCGCTGCTCGCCGCCGCTCGCCGGCTCGCCGAGACGCGCGCCGGCAACCAGCTGCCCGGTGGGCATGGCGTGGCGGTCCTCTCCGGGCACCTGCCGGCGATGGTGCTGGCGGCCGCCATGCCGCTCGCCCATGCCCTGGCTGCCGCACTGACCTTCTGGTGGGCCCGGAGGGGTGCGCGGCTGCTCGGTGCGGCCAGCCGGCTGCTGGGCTGGCGCTGCCGCCGCCTGCCGGTGGCCTCGGGAACCTGGGTGCTCGGCGGGCGGCGGACGGCCGTGCCGCCCCAACGGCGCGAACCGGTCGCGCGCCCGCGGCTGGGTATGCTGCGCCACGCCGTCGCCCGGCGCGGGCCGCCTGCCGTCACGGCCTGAATCCAGTACCGATCCGTGTTCCAGCACCGATCGCGGCGCCCAGGCGGGCCGGCGATCGGTGATCTCCGCGCGCACCGCCGCGCCAGCTCCTGGAGCGTCATGCCCTCGATAGCACGCCGCCGGCCGATCGTCCGTCGCAGGCAGGCAGTCTCCTCCGATCCGCCCGCCATCCGGCCGCGGCGCTCGACTCCACGTTCCAGGCGCCGTCTCGGTGCCGTGGGCGCGGCACTTGCCGCGTCGTCGATGCTGCTCGTGGCCGCGTGCTCCGGTTCCGGCACGGACGACGGGGTGACCATCGTCGACGCCGGCGACACCGGCGACGACGGCCTGCACGGCGTCGTCCCGACCGAACTGCCGGCCAAACCCACCCTGAAC
>Ga0157379_10006403_pt1 | contig 10141 bp, 10 predicted proteins | sample S25metaG_FD_121802 | JGI IMG/M metagenome (GOLD analysis project Ga0157379, IMG submission 121802) | Switchgrass rhizosphere microbial communities from Kellogg Biological Station, Michigan, USA - S2-5 metaG | ecosystem: Host-associated > Plants > Roots > Rhizosphere > Soil | place: USA...
ACCAGCTGGCGCCCGTCCGGCGAGGCGTACGAGATCAGCACCGCGCTCGGCGGCAGCTGCTGCAGCTCGTGCGCCTCGACCAGGAATTCCCGGGACCGCTGCCGGGTCCTGGCCTGGGACGCCGACCCGCCCACCGCCTCGGAGGTGGACCGGCCCCACGCGGTGCTGCCGCTGATGCCCGACGTCACGGACCGGCTGGCCGACGTGCCGGACGACTCGCTCCGGTCCCGCCCGGACGACTCGCTGGCCGGCCCGAACGGACCCGCCAGGCGATCACGGCTCTTGCCAGACGACCGGCTCTGGCCGGACGTCTCGCTGACCGACAGCGAGTCCCCCGCCGAGACCGAGCCGCCCACCGTGCTCGTGTACGAATCGCCGGCCGTGCCGGTGACCGTCAGCCCGACCGTCTCTGTCAGCTGGCTGATCACGAACCGGTGCTCGGTGCCGATCTGCTCGCTGGCCGCCTTGGCGTCGTCGGCGTTGCCGAGACGCATGAACGCGACCGCGGCGTTCCCCCGGCCGAGCCGCTGCCGGACCGGCCCGGGAATGGTCCGGTGGGCCAGCACCAGCCCGGTGCCCGACCGCTCGGCGGCCGCGGTCAGCCCGTCGATCAGTCCCGGCGGCAGCCGCTCCGCGCCGAGCACGCACAGCGTGTGCGCCCACGGCCGGCCCACCGGCGCCCGCCGCAGCAGCTGGGTCAGCGCGGCCACCAGATACCGGCCGGTCACCTCGTTGCGAAGCTCGCCCGCCCGCTGGTCGAGCCAGGCCACCCGCAGCCGGCTGTCCGGCTGCGACACCGGGTCCGCGGCCAGCTCGTCCAGCATCCGCAGCCGGGATTCCAGCGCCCAGGCCCGCTCGAGCACCACGCGGTCCGCCGCGCCGCGCCCGTACAGGCCGGCGACCTGGTCGAGTTCGGCCGCGGTGAGCAGCCCGGCGCGCAGGTCGGCCCGCGGGTCGCCGATCTGCGCCAGCGCCCGCAGCGCGGCCGTCACGGCGCAGATCCGCGCCCCGTCCGGCAGCACGGCCAGCACCCGGTCCAGGATCGCGCTGTCGCTGACCGGGTCGCCGCGCCGGCCGGTGCCCGGCCCGCTGGCCGGCTCATCCTCGCTGGCCGTCACGGCCAGCAGCTCGGCCGTGGTCTCCCGGCCGAGCCCGGTGCCCAGCGCCAGCCGGGGCAGGTCCCCCGGCAGGACCCACACCTGCGGGCCGAAGCCGGACCTCGCCGCCGCGGCGAGCAGGTCGCCGGCCACCCCGCCCTCGGTCAGGTCCACGACCGTGACCTCCCCGCCCGCGTCCAGCCGCGGCGCCGCGATCATGGTGAGCAGCGCGGACCAGCCCGCCAGCGTCCCGCCCGCCACGTCGACCCGGTCGATCCCGGCCGGCAGCGGAACCGCGTACCACTGCCGCTGGGAGTCGAACGCGGTCCGGCGGGCCTGCCAGTCGCGGAACCTCCGCGCGTGCGACTCCTGCCGGGCGGCCAGCCGCCGCTGCTGGGTTTCCTTGATCACCGTGACCCGGTGCTGCTCGGCGGCCAGCCGGGCCCGCAGGTCGCGCCGGCCGGCCCGGATGACCTGGCCGCAGCGGGCCGCCACGGCCAGCGCCGCCGCGGCCACGACGGCGGCCAGCGGCAGGCTGACCTGCCCGGCCTGCCACAGCGCCAGCGCCCCGCCGAGCAGCACCCCGGCCGCCCCTATCGCCACCAGGTACGGCCGGTCGAGCAGGCCCTCCTCGCGCCGTTGCGCGGCCACCCAGTCCGGGCTCACCTGCTCCGCCTCCGGCGGCACCGGGCGCCGCGGCGGCGGGCCAGGATCCGGCCGCAGCAGCGCGTACTGCCAGCCCAGGTACACCCGGTCGCGGCGCTGGCCGCCGCCCGGCGCGGGCCCGCTCATCCCGGCCGCCCGGGCAGCTCCGCGGGCACGGCCCGGCAGCCGGTGCGGACCCGCCGCCTCGGCCCCTTCACAATCAGCGCGAGCTCCTCACCGCGCGGGCTGAGCAAGGCGGCCGGCGGCACGTCCGTACCGTTGATAACGGGATACGGTGCCGGGGGCGCGGGCCCCGCCACCTCCGCTGGATCCGCCGCTGGCGCGCCGGGTCCCCGCGCCGTCCAGGTGCCGGACGGCTCTGGTGCGGGCACCCGCTGCGCCCAGGCGGGCACGGGCTGCGGGCGCGGGGCGGGCGGCAGTTCCGGGCCCGTGCCCGGACGCCAGCCGGCCGCCGCGGCCCGGCCCCTGGCTCCGGCCGGCCCGGCCCCCGCCGCCGCGGCCGGGGCCTGCGCGGTGCTGACCGCGGCCAGCGGGCCGGTTCCGTGCTGGGCGCTGGCCAGGCCGGCCAGCTCGGCCGCCGCGGCCTCGTCGCCCACCGGGTGCAGGGCCAGCACGTTGACCGCACCGGCCAGGCTGGCCGCGGCGCCGACCGACGTGGTGCTGAGCACGACCGTGAGCCCGGCCCGGTAACCGGCCGCCGCCAGCTCCGCCAGCGCCGCCGACGGCAGCTGCTCGCAGCCGCTGAACCAGGCCACCGCGTCCCCGCTGACCCCCATCGCGCGCAGGTCGGCGCACAGTGCCAGCGCGTCGGCCAGCACCAGCCGGCCGATCATGGCCGCCGCCGGGCCATGCTCGGCCGGGTCGAGCGCGAACAGGCCCACCGCCCGTTCCCGCAGGATCCGCCCCAGGCCGAGCTGTTCCCGGCCGCGGCCGAGCCAGCGCCCGGCCGGCGCCGCGGTGAGCCGGGCCAGCTGCCCGGCCACGTCGGCCAGGCCGCCCGGGTCAGCCTTCGTCAGCGCGGTGACACTGGCCAGCCGGGTGGCCATCGCCGCCCGGTGCGGGTGGTGCGAGGGCACCTGCCGCAGCCGGGCGGCCAGCGCGGCCGGGTCGAGCAGGCCGGTGACGTCGGCCAGCACCGGCTGGTCCGCGTGCGGCGGCGCCGCACGCCGGATGGCGAACAGCTCGGTGAGGTAAGCGGCGCAGCCGCGCTGCCGCCCGTCCGGGCCGCCGGACCAGTCCAGCAGGCCGGTCAGCAGCGCCGTCGCCCGGGCCGGGTCACCGGTGCGCAGCGGGTCGTAGTAGCCGGGGCCGGCCGGGCCGAACTCGTAGAGCGGCGCCCCGGCCGCCGTGCCCACCGCGGCCAGCGCCCCGGCCAGCCAGCCGCGCTGACCGGCCAGGTCGACGACCACGACCGGCTTGCGCCGCCGGATCGCGGCGTGCACGAACCGGAACCCGGTCGCGGATGGCCCGGGCCCGGGCGGGCCGACTGTGCTAGCCGCTCGCGCCAGGCCGCCCGTTTGGCCGCGCTGCCTTCCCTCCTCGCTCCTTGGCGCTCCTTCGTCGCGCCGCGTCGCTCGTCGGGAAAACAGCGCCGCGGCCCGCCACGAGCGACTGGTGGCCGGCCCGGCAGACACCGGCTCCCGCCCGGCCACCAGCACCCCGCCCTCGGCCTCGGCCCAGGACACCGCCGCGCTGCGGCCGTCCGCGGCCACGCCCAGCCGGCTGCCGTCCCTGGTGAGCACGCCGCCCGCCCGGATGGCCCGGCGGGTGTACCGGCGCCGGGCGGCCACGATCAGCCCGGTCCTGGCCGGGCGGACCGCCTCCGCGTCGGTGTGCAGCCAGTCCAGCCAGGCCAAGAAGGCGGCCTCGGCCGCGCCCAGCACCAGGGCCAGCGGCAGCTGCCGCGGCAGCCAGGTCCCGGCGCCGGCGAACGCCGTGCCCAGGTGCAGCAGGCGGCTTGGCTCGCCGGGCACCCCGGCCAGGTACGCGGCGACCTGCCGCGGCCCGGCCAGCAGCCCGGAAACCGCCGCCGCCGGGCCGATAGCCAGCGCCCAGGCCAGTCCCACCCCGGCCGGGACGGTCAGCCACGTCCACCGCCACCGGACCAGCCGGCCGGTCAGGTATAAGGCCGCCGCGAACGCCAGGGTCAGCTGGGCGAACAGGAGCTGCCCGATCAGGGCGGCGGTGATCAGGCCGGCGATCAGGTCAGCCCGCCGGGGCAGGTCCCGGGGAATGAGGTAACGAGCGCGCCGCGGCCCGGGGGCCGCGGCGGTAGCTCCGCGTGCAGGCATTTCCGGTCAAGAATCCCAGTCCTGCAGGGCGTGTGTCCAGGCACCGGTGAAACTCCGGCCGGTTCCCTCCGGGGTCTCGACCGCGATCCGGAACAGGTCGGGGCGGAGCACCGCCACGGTCAGCGCAGCCGGGCGGCCGGTGCCCGGCTCCTCGAACCGCACGGTCAGCATCGCGGCCGGCTGACCTGCGGTCAGCTTCAGGCTCCTGGCCACCGCGGGCGGCGGCGGCTGCATTTCCAGGAACACCGAGCGGGGCAGCCAGGCCACGGGCGGATCGCCGGCCTGACCGCCGCCGCTGGCCTGGCCGTCGCCGCCCTGACCGTCGCCCGGGCCAGCCGAGGGGGTCAGCGCCTGCCCGGGGAGGGGCAGCACGCTCAGCGCGGCGGCCGGCACGCTGTCCGGCCCGGCCGGCGGGCCGGCCACGTGGCGGGCCAGGTAGGCGGTGGCCAGTGCGGCGGGCTCCCCGCCGGCCGTCCACAGCAGCCGGACCACGCACGCGGACTCACCCGGCGGCACCCCAAGCGACCAGCCGATGTCCTCGGGCACCCGGCGCCACGACACGTGCCTGCTCCGGCAGTCGAGCTGGCCGCCCATCGGGTCGACCAGCGCGGCCAGGCCCGGCACGCCCTCCAGCGAGATCAGGTACTCCGCCGGGCTGGCCCGGTACAGCTGCCCGTCGGGCAGCCGGCGGATCAGGTGCCGTGCGGACAGCTCGCCGATCGCCGCGTCGACCTCCGCCGGGCTGACGTTGTACCGGCGCGCCAGCGCGGTCTGGCGAGGCAGCCGCCAGCCCGGCTCGTGGTGCACCAGCGCCGCGGCGATGCGGTCGGCCAGGACTGTCGCCGATGACCCGGGCCCGGCCAGGGCCCGGCCGTCGCTCGCCTCACTGGCCGCACTCACTCGGCATTGACCTGGCTCAGCGACGACTCGACCGTCTTCGTGATGTACGGGATCACGATGACCGACAGCACCAGGATCGCGGGCAGCAGCCCGAAGCCCCCGTGCAGGCCGACCACCAGGGTCAGGAAGCCGACGAAGCCCATCACGATCGACGGGATGCCGGCCGCGGCGCCTCTGATCCGGATCCGGCTGGATCAGCCTGGATTGACACCTGCGTCTCGCCCCCAAGGTCTGGGTCCCGCGCGAGCGGCCCGCCCGCGACGTGGTTCATCCTTTGCGCGCCAGGTAACGGGAAGTTGAACTCCAGATGACGTGACAAGCGACGAATACACGGCGAGAGGGGAAACAGAGGCAGAACGCGGTAGCCGGGCCCCTGTGCGGGGGCCCGGCTACCGGCGTGTTTCTGGCCGGTCTCAGGCCGGTGACGGCCTAGTCACAGCGGTGCTCAGACCGCGACCTCCAGCTCGGTGACCTCGCCGGTGGCCGCGGACACGGTCCGCTCGGCCCGGATCCCGCCGGGCGCGAGCACCCGCAGCTTCCAGGTGCCGGGCGCGGCGAAGAAGCGGAACCCGCCGTCCTCGCCCAGCGGCACCTCGGCCACGAACTCGCCGCCGTCGTTCAGCAGCCGGGCGTAGCCGGACGGCACCGCGGCGCCGCCGCTGGTCACCCGGCCCTGCACGACCGCTTCCCGGCCGCCGTCCTTGCGCACCTTCGCCCCGCCAACCGGGGCGCCGCATCCGCCTGTCGTCACTGACCGTCCCCTACCTCGATCGGGACCCCGACAAGGGACCCGTATTCCGTCCACGACCCGTCGTAGTTCTTCACGTTCGCCTGGCCGAGCAGCTCGTGCAGCACGAACCAGGTGTGCGCGGACCGCTCGCCGATCCGGCAGTAGGCGATCGTGTCCTTACCGAAGTCGACCCCGGCCTCGTCGCCGTACAGCGCGCGGAGCGCGTCGTCCGACTTGAACGTGCCGTCTTCCTCGGCCGCCTTGGACCAGGGCACGTTCTTCGCGGTGGGGATGTGGCCACCGCGCTGGGCCTGCTCCTGGGGCAGGTGGGCGGGGGCCAGCAGCCGGCCGGCGAACTCGTCCGGCGACCGCACGTCGACCAGGTTCTGCTGCCCGATCGCGGCCACGACCTCGTCGCGGAACGCCCGGATCGCGGTGTCCTGGTCCTTGGCCTGGTAGCTGGTGGCGGCGCGCTTCGGCACCTCGGTGACCAGCTCGCGGGAGTCGAGCTCCCACTTCTTCCTGCCGCCGTCGAGCAGCTTCACGTTCTGGTGCCCGTACAGCCGGAAGTACCAGTACGCGTAGGCGGCGAACCAGTTGTTGTTGCCGCCGTACAGCACGACGGTGTCGTCGTTGCCGATGCCCCGCGCGGACAGCAGCGCCTCGAAGCCGGCTTTGTCCACGAAGTCACGGCGGACCGGGTCCTGCAGGTCAGCCTTCCAGTCGATCTTCACCGCGCCGCGGATGTGGCCCTTGTCGTACGCGCTGGTGTCCTCGTCGACCTCGACGATGACGACCCCGGGGTCGCCGCGGTGGGCTTCCAGCCACTCGGCGTCCACGAGCACATCAGATCGGCTCATCGGGAACCTCCTTGTTCAGATACGGCCCACGCCGGTCATCGCCCGGCCCGGCCAGATTCGGCGGATTAGCAGATACATCTCGCAGCCAAGGCAGAGCCCGAAGACCCCGTTGAGAAACGCCGCGAGCACTCCAGCAGCAGCGGCGGCCAGGCCGAGCGCAGTCGCGCCCGTCGCATAGCCAATCACGCCGACGATGCTGATAACGAGCCCGGCACCCTGCGCGAACCGCGGCGGGGCCGCGGGCTCGAGCTCGGCGGGCGGGCCAAGCCGGGGCCGGATCAGCCACCGGTACAGCAGGCCGTAGGGCGACCTGGGCAGGCCCAGGATCACCCCGGCCGCGAACACCAGCCCTTGTGCGGCCAGCAGCCAGACGCTGCCGGTGATGAGCACCACAACGAAGACCACGAGGGTCACCAGTGCACCGAAGCGCGGTCCCCTGGGGTCGATCTCCATCAGCGGTTTCCTTCCGCGAGGCTGGCCGGTCCTTCTCGGTCCGGCCCGGCCGCGCGCTCGCCGCTGGGTGCTGGCGGGCTAGCGTGCCTGGCCGGGCAAGACGGGACACCGCCCGGTCGCCAGCCGGCAGTAGTCCACCACCCGGCGCCTGGTCAGCACCAGACCCGGCGCGTTTCCTGGCGTGCGCCTCATATCCACCGGTCCGCAGGATAAAGCACGTCAGGTCACCTCGCCCAGGGCCGCGATGACGTCGGCCTTGCGCGGCTGCCCGCTGGCCCGGCGGGCGATCCGCCCGTCCGGGCCGAGGACCAGGACCGTCGGCGTGCGCCGCACGTCCAGGCGGCGGACCAGGTCCAGGTGCGATTCGGCGTCGATTTCCACGTGCGCGATCCCGTCGGTCATCGCGGCCACGTCGGCCAGCACCTGGCGGGTCGCCCGGCAGGGCGCGCAGAACGCGGTGGAGAACTGAACCAGCGTGGCCCGCGCGCCGAGCGGCGCGCCCAGGTCAGCCGTTGTCAGCCCGGGCCCCGCGGGCGCGGGGCCGTCCTGGCCGCCGGCGGCCGTTCGGGCGGGCCGCATGGTGCCGTTGCGCGTGCGGTACAGCAGGCCGGTCGCGGTGGCCAGGGCAAGCGCCGCCACCGCCACGATGATCCCTGCCGTCACGAGGGATAGAGCACTGCGGGCAGGCCGGGCATTCCCGACGGCCTGGCAAGGATTTAAGTCGTCGGGATGTTCAGCAGGTCCTGGCCACCGGACCAGATCTGGAACCCGACCACGTCCTGCTCCTGCAGCGCCGAGGACGCCGGGTACTCGGCCTCCCCCGTCCCGTACGGGACTCTCCAGCTGCCGGCCGGGAACCTTTTCCCGTCCGCGTTCACCGCCCACATGGTGCAGGAGGTGCCCGCCGCGACGCCGGTGACCTTCACGTCTATCGAGGTGCCCCAGTTGACCTGCCGGTAGGAAACGGTGGCGGCCACGCCGGTGACGGGGTTGGACGCCGAGACCACCTCGGCTGCCGAGGTAATCGGGGCCGGGCTCTGACCGCCAGGGATCAGGAAGTGCGCGCCCGCGACCCCGGAGGCGATCGCGAACACCACCGCCGCCGCGGCGGCCAGGATGCCCCGCCAGCGCCCGGTGGCGCGCCGCGCGGCGACCTCCTTCAGCAGCCGGGCCAGCAGCTCCGCGGGCGGCTCTTCCAGATCGCGCAGTTCCGCGCTCTCCAGGATGACCCGCTCGGCGTCCCGGGCCGGCACCCGGCCGAGCAGCGCGGGCAGGCCGGCCAGGCCGGCCAGTTCCTCGCGGCACTCGCGGCAGCCAGCAAGATGAAGGTCGACCAGCATCCGCTCAGCCGGATCGAGGGCGCCCACGACGTAGACGCCGAGCGACTGGCGCATGTTGTGGCAGGCCGGGTTGCTCATGGCGCAAGCCCCCGTTCCTCCAGGGCCAGTTTCAGGGCCCTCAGCGCGTAGAAAGTCCGTGATTTGACGGTGCCTGCCGGGATGCCGAGGACGACCGCGGCCTCGGCGACCGACTTGCCCCGGTAGTACGTCTCCAGCAGCACGCCCCTGTGCTCGGGCCGCAGCGACTTCAGCGCGTCGGCGACCGCCCAGGACTCCAGCGCCCGCTCGGCCTCGTCCGGCGCCGCGACCAGCTCGAGGGCGGCCTCGCCGACCTCGCGGGGGCGGGCCTTCCTGGCCCGGTAGGCGTCCACGGCCAGGTTCCTGGCCACGGCGAACAGCCAGGGACGCGGCGGCCGTTCCGCGATCGCGTCAGGATGCTGCCACGCCCGCAGCAGCGTCTCCTGCACGATGTCCTCCGCGCGTTGCCGGTCACCACTGGTGAGATGCATGGCGTACCGCAGCAGCGGTCCGGCGTGCTCGGCATAGAGCGTGCGAACAAGGACGTCGTCAGATACGACGTCGGAGCCTCGCCGGCCTGCTTTGATGCCCGCCACACCCAGGTGAACGCGCCGTCCGGGCTTGCGGTTCACGACTTTTCCCAGAAAGTTACCCCGACGTAGCGGATTGGCGCGCCGCGGCGGGTTTCCCGGCTAGCCACCGGCGAACGGCGGCAGCACCTCGATCACCGCCGCTTCGTCGAGCCGGACCGATTCCGGGGCCCGGGTGCCGACCGGCGCACCGTCGATCAGGAATGCGGACCGGGCCAGAACCTGGCGGAACCGGGGGGCGGACGGGGCGCTGCCGCCCGCCTGGGCCAGGGCTTCGGCCAGGGTCAGGGCTGCAACCTGCTCTTCCGTCGCGCCCGCCGCGTCCTTCGCAGCCGCCCAGTACCGAAACGTGACTATGGCCATGTCAGCTATCCTCGCATCTAGCGAGTCCTGGGCAGCGGCGCCATGGTTCTCGCGGGCAGTCCAGGCGCAGTGCCGCGGACGCGACCGCGGACCGGAGGTGGCAGCAGTTGAGCGAGGTGCTCCTGCTCTCGGGTGCCCGGGACCCCTCGGCTGACATCCTGCCCTCGCTCGGCCTGCTGCCGCACTCTGTCAGGCTAGCGCCTGCCGAGGTGGCCTCGGTCGCCAGCGGACCGCTGGCCGACGCCGTGCTGATCGACGCGCGGCGCGATCTGGTCGCCGCCAAGGGCCTGTTCCGCCAGCTGCGCGCGGCCGGCCTGGAGATCCCGCTGCTCGCCGTGGTGGCCGAGGGCGGCTGGGCGGCGATCACCGCCGACTGGGGAGCCGATGACGTCATGCTGCACACCGCCGGCCCGGGCGAGGTCGAGGCCCGGCTGCGGCTGGCCATTGGCCGCCGCACGGCCGGCGGGCCGGCCGAGGCGGGCGAGATCAGGACCGGCGACCTGGTGATCGACGAAGCGAGCTACACCGCCCGGCTGCGCCGCCGCACGCTGGACCTGACCTTCAAGGAGTTCGAGCTGCTGAAGTTCCTGGCCCAGCACCCGGCCCGGGTGTTCACCCGGTCGCAGCTGCTCCAGGAGGTCTGGGGCTACGACTACTTCGGCGGCACCCGCACGGTCGACGTGCACGTCCGGCGGCTGCGCGCGAAGCTCGGCGCCGAGCACGAGCAGATGATCGGCACCGTGCGCAACGTCGGCTACCGGTTCGTCCCGCCGGCCAGGACCGCGGCACGGGCGGACGGGGGCCGCTCGCCAGACGGCGGGAGCCCGCCGTCT
>Ga0157379_10006404_pt1 | contig 10141 bp, 7 predicted proteins | sample S25metaG_FD_121802 | JGI IMG/M metagenome (GOLD analysis project Ga0157379, IMG submission 121802) | Switchgrass rhizosphere microbial communities from Kellogg Biological Station, Michigan, USA - S2-5 metaG | ecosystem: Host-associated > Plants > Roots > Rhizosphere > Soil | place: USA: Michigan...
GCTGTTTTCCATCTAAGCCGCCATTGTGACGAGCCAATTATAGTCCAGGATCATTATTACTACCAGTGCCACAAGCATCGTATGGGCGTCATTCCACTTGTGTGGCAGTTAGAAGTGGCAGACGCTGTGGCGTTCATTCCAGCTGAGCAACGTCGGTGGGACCAACATCAAGATCCCTGATCTTCCTTAGGAAGACCAAATGTAGGTGTGAAAAGATTAGGCCGGAACCATCCGTCAAAATGACCAGTCACTATTCGGTTAAAGGTGAAGGATTGTGTGCATGCCAAAGGCTCTATTGAAGCCATTTGAGCGGTATTTGGTTGGCCGAGTGATAAACATCGTCCGTTTGGTAAAAGTTCTCCAGATCTGAGATAGTCATCTCTTTGATCGTTCTTCATTTTCTTTCAGGGCGTGTGGGCAGACGCCACCAATTTAGCACTTCTTTCATCTCAAGTCCTTTTGCCCTGCACCAGGTGTGCTATAAATGTTGGTGTTAATTGAAAATTCTCGATTGCAACACTTTTGGTTAGAAACCCTAAGTTTCTGCGATTTTGTGGTCACTCGGGCCAGAACGGCTTCATATGGCGGAAATTTTGATACCACGAATGGGATGTTGGTGAGAATACTTCGGAGAAAAAACGCGTTCGACCAAACAGGCTGCATTTCGGAAATTTTTACCTCCGATCTATCTAAGGATTATCTGGGGCCCTTCTGCATCTACTGCTCGAGAAGTAACTGTGGAATCTTGACTTCCGCCCGTCAAGATTGATAACACCCTATCCCTGCGACTAGTACTTCTCACGCGTGCACATGGCTAGGAAGTTCCATCCCATAAGCCAATTCGCTCTTTATTCACGGTTCTCTTTGTTCACGGCCCGCACGAGGTCAACACCCGTAATGGCTGAAGAAACTATCAGTGAAATCCCCCCTACCCCGGCTGCAACAGGAGACTCTAAAGAGACCACTGCTCCACAAAAGAAAGCACGAGGAGCATGGAAAGTAAACGGTGGGGCTTTTTTTTTTTCGTCATGGAACATTTTCATTTCCCTACACGCTGACCGTCCTGTCTTGAAGAGCAACATGCCATCCCTAAGAACAACTTGCCTCTTGTCTTCTTCGGTCTGATGATTACCACATTTCTGGTAGGCCTTTATTGCCATTCGGTACATCATTCAAATTTTACCTTCATCCTAGGCTGCACTTGACCAAACCATGTGAGTTTACTCAAGAAGCACGACTCTGACTTCTTGTGAACTTATCCATCCACGAGTGTTTCAACAGCCCTGCCGTCGATCGTCCAAGATCTCGGAGGTGGAAAGGAATACTCATGGGTTGGGAGGTTTGTCTTCTTCCAATGAACAAGTCTTGTTGGTAATATTTCTTCTAGCGGGTATCTTCTTGCAGCAGCTGCGCTATCCCCCCTTTACAGTAAACTTTCTGACATCATTGGAAGGAAGCCCGTATTGTTTAGTTGCATATTTATCTTCCTGGTAGGTTTCCTTTCTTACATTCAGGTGTTGTGCTACTGACATGGTAACCTATTCAGTTTGGCTCGGCATTGTGTGGAGCCGCACAAACAATGACATGGCTGGTTGTAAGCCGAGTTGTACAAGGGATAGGAGAAGGTGGCATTATCCAGATGGTCCAAGTCGTTTTTTCAGATATTGTTGCTCTTGAAGAGTAAGCTTTCTGCAGCGTGCACACGATTTGAATTTTATTTGCATATCGTAGGCGAGGCAAATACGGTGGGTTTTATGGCGCAACATTCGGCATAGCATCGTGCGTCCAACAATTATTTATTAATTCTTGGAATTAATTGGCTGTAGCGTTATCGGGCCTTTAGTTGGTGGAGTAAGTTATATGACTTCCCGTCCTATTCATGTTTACATATGATTTATTAGGCCCTCACGGATCATGCATCATGGCGCTGGTGCTTCTGGATTAACTTGTTCGTAGTTTTCCCTAGGTTAGCATATGTAGCTAGCTAACCATGTCCTAGACCTACCGGAGGCATTGCCAGTGCAATATTGTTTTTCTCCCTTAACCTCAATCCCCATAAGGGACGTACATTTAAAGAAAATGTAGCTGATTTCGACTTCATTGGTTTGTTCCTTATTGTTGCGGGTGTAACGCTGGTGTTGGTCGGATTCAATGACAGTGTAGATAGCTGTAGGTGGGCAATTATTCCACCTAATAGCATGATATTGACGGCTATGTCTGCAGGGAGTTCTGCCAGAACATTGTCTTTCCTAATTGTCGGCTTCTCCTTAATCGCAATGTCCTCAATCAATGAGCTCTATACCAAACGTTCACCAATTGTACCGCCAAGGTTATTCAAGACACGTACAACTGCCCTTACTCTCCTCTCTGTGTTTATACATGCTTATTGCTTCTTTGCTGGTGCGTTAAATTACTCGTCGAAGTGTTCTGAATGTTAATAGTGATGCCTAGCCGTCTATTATATTCCTCTATATTATCAAGTGCTCGGCGCATCAGCCACTGGTTCCGGAATCAAGTATGTACTTGGAGTTGATTTTGTTTTCTCCTACTTAAGCCAATCTCAAGAATGGTTCCCTTTTCTCTCGGAACTTCAGTAATATCTGCTGTCACTGGTATACTCGTCACCAAGCTAGGCGATTATCGATGGGTGATGCGTATTTCATGGGCTATAATGACCCTTGGGTTTGGCCTTATGATTATGCTTGACGATACCTCTTCCACGGCCAAGAAGGAAATTTTTCCCTTAGTCGCTGCCATCGGGGTGGGTGGACTCTTTCAGATACCACTGATTTGCCTTCAAGCCGCTATGCCTCTTCGTGACATGGCAACAACTACCGGAGCAATGATACTTATTCGAAATATCGGTGGGACAATCGGTATTAGCGTGGGCCAGGCCATTTGGTCCAGTGAATTGCGAAAGCGGATCAAAAGCCTTCCACACTTCGCAGCCGATACTTCTGCAATAACATTAACTCAAAGCGTAAGAATATTGAAAGATATTAAGCCAGCGACCCTCCGACAGCAAATACTACACGCATATACTAAATCGATTGCGACGATTTGGGTTGTTGACACGCCCTTGGTATTCGTGGGCTTCCTTATGGGTGCGTAGGGTGGGAAAGCTTGTTGGTTTATTAACCCATTTTTCCAGTGATATTCATTCGTAACTATACACTCAAGAACAATATTGTTCTTGTGGAAAAGTCCAATTCGGAGTCATCTGCTGTTGAGCAAGATGTTACTGCAGCCGTTACAGCTGATGAAGCTATATCAGACAAATTTGAAGGCGAAGATGATCGTGAACGAGATCTTGAAAGGGGTGTAATACGAGAAGACACTAGAAAGGATAGCGGGCTTACCGTGGAAGGAGCAGGTAAAGAAAAGAAGAGCCCACACGCTGCATCAGATGCGAACGTAGAAGAGAAGGAGCTAGAATGATGTGTTGTTTTAGATGTTGCTGCAGTTTAGATGGTTCATATGATTTCGTATTATAATTTATAGCCATACTAGATTGTTGGTGCGATAGATTAAATCTGCCTATCAGCGAGGTCTTCTGATGTCGGAGTCGAGTATATTTGCCTAAAACATCACTGAAGTCTTCTGACGTAGGAATCGGGCATAACGGCGTAATTGGGTGCAAAGGTTCCACTGTTGAAGGCATGGGTTATTGACAGAAATGAGATAGAAAGATCATCGTCGGCGGTGATAGATACCACTTAACCCCCACAAAGCCCGCTCTGTCGGCTGTGCGCGAAAGACGAGATTGCATCGAAGCTTTCGTTGTAAGCCCGCAGTCAAAATGGCTGGAAAACACCCATGCCATAGACTTGAAAGGGAGGCGCTTGTGAGCTTGTGAATTGTCGAACGACGGTGTCTACAGTTGGAAATCCATCATATATCCGCAAGGTCTTCTTCCCTTGGTGATCGCAGCTCAGCACAGGCTATGTGCGCTAATATGGCATTGACCAGAAAATAAAAGGGAAGGCAACGGTGATGGTGATGGTGGAGACACCACAGAGCAACCTACAGAAATAAACAAAATGAATAGCAGAACTTTAAAATAGAAGTGATGTCCACACCGATCAACTGAAACAATCATTACTCATGCAAGCCGCTCCTCATCCCGCCCTAACGTCTACCGCTCAGCAGGAATTCGGCGCTGATTGACGGATGCACGACAGGGGAGGGATGACGGGAGGATTGACGAAAGATGATAATTCTGTGACGAAAACGTCTGCGTAAAGTCTGAGAGATAAAAGACATAGGATAGAACCGCTTGTCTACACAGATAGCGCGCCCTTATCCAAATTACCATCTCCTTGTCTGCCACTGTCACTAGCTCCAGCGGACCCCCCAGAGGGATTTATTCACGCCACTTTTAGGCGTGCTTTAATGGCGGAAATGGGAAAAACGGTCTGAATGATGCAACGAAGCAGCGAGAACCGGTTACCGCGGACGTGATGCACAGGAGCGAGTGAAAAAAGATTCTAAATTGTAGAAATGAATGATCAGAAAGGAATGAGTATAACGGAGACATTATCGCGTACATGGGATCCATCCCACCGAAGTACCAAACGACGTCGGATAAGCTTGGAAAAAGGGAATACCTAAGAGGACTTATCTCACCAAGAGTATTACAATGGTGTGCCCATCAACAGATGGGACGTGTCATAATGCACAACCATAATTTGTGGAGATGTTGCGGCATGCGGTGAAGACAGCCCCAGTTTAGGCATTGGAAGATGAAAACATGTTCGCGATAGCCAGACACCTCACTGGGGGTGTGTTCATCGGCGCGATCTCCTGCATCCATAAGTATCCAAAAGCAAATAAAAAAACACAAATAGGCGGAGAGACAATACCCTTTGTGATGGTCTTTGAGGAAGAATGAAACGAGTGGAAAATTCTACCACTGAGCGCTAAAATAGGAGGTACGACGACAGCGCTCAGAATACAGTTACGGGATGAAGGTCCAGCAGCATCGCTAACCTTCATCCCTTTAACTGGTGGTGATGGAGAAAAGCAGCTGCAAGATGGCGAAGAACGCGTCGTCGCGTCATTGTTTGGAGCCAGGACTCAGGTTGAGTCATCAAACTAGGAATATATACCAGAGTTTTATAAATAATTTGGGAATCAAGGAGTCTGTTGCCGTAAACTTATCGGTTAATTCGCAGATATAGATCAACGTAATTCTGATAGATGTAAAATAATCTTCTGGAAGTCCCAAAAATGTGCTACCTTTTGAGGAGGACGGCAAGCCTTAATCACGATACTTGTGATGACGTAAATGAGAGAAGCGGCATCCAGTGAGGGGAGACCGGATAGGGTTTTAGCCTGAAAACTGTGAATTCCATACATATAAATACAAAAAGAAGGGTTATAGTCTTTTGCCAAAGGTTGGGTCCCCCCAAAAAAAAATTTCACAGAGCGGGACGGACAAGGACCGCGCTCTTCAACAATGTTACCAAAACATGGATCACATCAGGTTGAATGGCCAAAGTAAAAGGCTTAGCAGATATGCGAAAAGATTTAGAGGCAAATAGAACAGCATAGGAAGAAACTATAAGCACAGAATAGCAGTCAGTAATAATCCCCAGCACCTTACTTTGACTTACACAAAAGCAGGTATTGATGAGGATTCCGCGACTCAGAACCGCCCCCCATAATTCTGTCCTGATGATTTCCGCCGCCTGAGGGAAGGCGTATGGTCCGAAAAGCCGATAGAAGGGTGTGAAAGGTGCACCAAAGACATAAGTGAGGAGAACTTTCAGGCCATACTTCCTATAAAGAGGCCACAACTCCTGAATAAAAAATTCAGATTAGTTTCGTCTGAGAACGCCATCTAGAGGACCGAACAAACAGGTGCTATACCCATGTCTTTCGCCACGGTCGAGACGTACAACCCATGCTCGACACCGTGGGTGATTCGGTACGTTTCTTGGACCCAGAGCTTATAATTGCCCTGCCTGAGTGGTTTTTGTATTTTGCCTTTAATCAGTTGGACCCAAAACATTGCCTGAATTTCAGCGATTGGGGGGATGGCACCTAATGGTTCCATGGGTCAATCTGCAGAGAAGATGTGTACCATTACATACCCAAGCTCGGGCGTAAAAATCCAATGAAAGCAACATCTTCCTCGCCCGTTCTTGATATACTCCTTAAATCGCACTCCTTAGGATTAGGATACGTCGAATCGAGGAACGGCAAAAAAGTTCTGAAACCTGTTGCATAGATGACCGTGTTGGGACGAATGTCCTTGTTCTGGATACGTTCTCCATAGTTTGTCGTAGGAGGTGGGAAAACGGCTTGTCCTGATGGAAGAAAGTGGCTGGGAAATGGCGCAAGTTCGATAATGGCGTTCGTTTGCGGCGGAGAGTCCTCTGGAGCTTCAGCGTAGGAGGCGAGCCAATCCAGAAAGGGTCGACGTCGACGGTACGGTCTGTTAATATAAGGCATGGCTTTGGCAGACTATGGGAGAGAATATTGAGTATTAGTATTTTAGGAAGATAGTATGAGGAATACCTTGCAGACGAAGCCGTATCCTCGACCATGGCGCTTATCCTCAATATGACCTACCTGCCAGATGTCAACGGTTTCTCTTCTGAAATAAATAACACCTTAACACCTACCCATTGGTTGCAACCCCACTTAACCAAACGACCCAGAATTAGTTGTAGTGAGAAATAACGAGCGGGTTTTACTGACCGGACTGCCTGTAACAAGCCAAGAGACTCCTTTCATAAAAAAGTCTGATATTCTCCATCGTAAATGCGTTTTCTCTATCCATGGGTGCTACAATAATATTGGGATAACATTCTCTCCTAGTTTTGCGAAATGTACCACTTACCACGTATGCCGTCTCCCCAAGATTAGTCGTTAGACAATCTAACATAATAGGCCTCCTTGCCCCAAGTTTGAAACCAAGTACATGTATGTTGTCCTGTAAATCAACTCGTATCTTGTTATGCTTCAAAGGCAAAAGGGATATACCAGAAGTTTTGGAAGAGAAACAAAGCTCGAGGAGGAATAAATTATGCATCCTCATATCATAAATGAGAAAACCTACCCGCTCCGAGTGCATAGGACGACTTCCTTCGCACCCGCTTTAATAGATTCATAGGCCAAGTCCAATCCGGTTTCACCTGTTCCGAGAATCATTACGCGTCTATCTTTGACTTGTTCACGGCCACGATATTCAATGGCATGAAAAACGCGCCCTTCGGGGTGCACTGTCGTGACACTCTCTATCCCTGGAATCGGCGGAATCGAGGGTATAACGTGTAATCCCGCACAAATGATCAGGTACTTAGCCACGATGGTCTGCTCGTCTTCAACCCAAGTCAGTTTTAATGCTCGTCAAATTCTGAAAACCAACCTAGATCCCATTCGCCGTCATTATTCCGTCGTATAAACGAGACTGAATGACCGCCGGATGGATTCCTCCTTACTCTTGTCACCTTCGAGTTGAATTGGATATACTTTGCAACGTTGAAATGGGCACAGTACTGTTCCAGATACTCAACATATCCCTGCACGAATCATAGTCAGCGGAAAGTCACGAAGCATTATTATCCACTGACATTCAAAGACAAATGAGTCTCCTTGGAGTGAATTCTAAAGTCCGAGAACGCGGTGAGCTGTTTGGAAGAAACCATTGCGGCGTTCTATATCAATTTAAATTTCATATTAGCCGTTCGTCGGGCAGGAGCACTGAGGTAAAAATACTTCGTAGGATCTATAACGAAATGTTCCTAATATTCGCGTAAAGTAATCAGTAAGTGGGTCCCACAGTTGCATGTGGTGGAACTCCATACCTCCAAGTTTAGCTTCCTGTTCGAGTATGATTGGCTCAAAGGGAAAGTCCCCTGTAGCCGTCTCGACCAACGTCTTGCATGTTACAAGCGCGCTAGGGCCTGCTCCAATTATTACGACTCTCATTTGAGTTTGAGGGACGAGAATTCTGTGCGTACCAGGGCAACTTAGGGATGTCAGGAATCATTAAATAGCGGTATAGCGGACACACCAGAGTCCGCTTCTAATTGTGCGTGGAAATGTATGGGGATAATCCATCACTCGGTCAGCCATCTTAGAAGATATTCTCTCACCAAGAATAAGGATGGTTTTATTCAGATCAAAGGGAAACACAACTCCACGCCACTGGAACGCGAGAATGACCGGGCACATGAGAGTCCGTTTCTGAATAGGCATGGAAAGGCCTGGGTGTAATAAATGGGTTGGTCGTTCATCAATCAGTCGCCCAAGAAGCTCACAGACATCTGAGAAGATATCTCTGACTTGTTTTACGGACTTCCGTATCTGATTGAAGAGAAGCCTCATACTTCAAATACAAAGGTAGCTTATGGGTGTTCGGCATTTTGGCGGGGTTTGTCACTGGATGCGATGGTCCCTCGGGAAGAATATTCTTGGAGGTGAAGGCACGCCGAAAGTAGTCCCGATTTCCTGAGGCTCCCATTTTTAGGATTTTCTGAGAATACAACATAGAGTGAATGGTACGCGTGACGAATGAAAAAGAGTTAGCCCTATCTTAAGACTCCTGCAGACCACGCTCTCGACCGGCATCCGTCTATGCCTGGAGTATAAGCCTGTGGGAAACTACAAAATTTGAAGAGTCACGGTAGTTAGCTAAGATTACCGGGACCCATTTGCCTTATCAGAGAAGTTCTCAGCCACAGCGCCACACCGTGGTTCAAATCAGTTCTGTGGCTGTGGCTGTACAGCCGACAACAATTCCATTGTAGCTACACGCCCAATGGCCCCAGGGCTTCCCAGAACCATTGGGTACTTTTGATTCTGGGGAATGCTTCAGTGCCAGTCAAAAGGCCTTATGCTCGGTAATCGCCCCACGTTGTGCCTGACCTCAGATCACGGTTTCCTTCAGCAGAAGACCTTCCATATTTCTGTATAATAATCCTCAGCTGTAGTGTATATACATCTCCTATGAAATTAGAGTCTTCCCCAACCCCTTTTCTAACTTTGACGGCTAGGAAAGAAGAAACATCCACAGGGCTAAAGATATGCTGGCTGTGTCTAGGGAACGCTTTGGTAACCAAGATCATCCTCCAAGGGTCCAGTATCGTTCGGAGACACTGAGGTACTTTTTGTTCTGGGATGCCTTATCAGAAGCAAGCTTAAGTAGAGGGTTGAAAATACACGGGTTTGTCCATTCTTTCTGAATGTAAGTAGTGTACGATACCTCTGATGCCCCTTTATTTACACATATACGGTTTGCTGATCTTTTCAACTGAAAGTAATGGAAATAAGAAGTAATGTAGGAAAGCGTTAAAATGTACTTACTGGGCTATATAGAGAAATTGTTGAAATCAATCGATAGAGTCAAAGAATACTGAATTTACATTTGACCTCGGTGAGCTCGTAAGGCAAATGCATAGCGAACATACACCAAATGCAAGCTACTTATGTGCAATGCTGTGCAGGAAAGAGTGGAATAAAATAAAACAGTCCTGTTCGAATGAGGCGGGCTGCGCCACACGGAACTCGACAGCGCGGAGGTATACTTGCCCTGCGCTTGTACTCAATCTAACAGAAATGACCAATACGAGAACATTTAACAACAAGTTCGGTTGAGGTAACCCACTTACTTATATTTGACCCTTCGGCAGAATTCTGGTAGTTCACTGCAATGACCGGCCGTGGTTGCATCTACAGTTGCCTATAGCTCTTAGATCTCCTCCCTGATACGCTTGAATTATCGCCCCTTGTCGGTTGATCTACTTTGACGTATAAGAGAAGGGATTTTCCGAGCGAGAAAGAAGGATAATATACAAGGAGCTCTGAGACTTTGGTCGGTCTTATGACTCAGGGTTGAAACCCTAGATTTCGCATTATGGAGGATCACCGTAAAAAACAACTGATTGGCTTCTTGCGTAACTTTCTTAAAGAATACAAAGACAGAGTTGGAAATGACAAGGCGGATTCATTTGTAAGGTGATACATGATACATAATCAGTGTACAGTCGATGGGTACGGTTCGGCAACCGGGTTTTATCGCCTTACTCACGGCGCGCTGTCTTTATCTTAAGCAGTTTGCGGCACCCCTGACAAGCTAGAGGGCAGAAAGAGGGAGTTTTGAGTATTCTGTGGTGTAAGACGTTAGTAGAAA
>Ga0157379_10006406_pt1 | contig 10138 bp, 8 predicted proteins | sample S25metaG_FD_121802 | JGI IMG/M metagenome (GOLD analysis project Ga0157379, IMG submission 121802) | Switchgrass rhizosphere microbial communities from Kellogg Biological Station, Michigan, USA - S2-5 metaG | ecosystem: Host-associated > Plants > Roots > Rhizosphere > Soil | place: USA: Michigan...
CCCGCCCCGCCCGTGGCGCTCCGCGCGCCGCCATACCCAGGCCGACCTGCGGCGGCACCGGTGTGCGGCGCCCCCATGCCCGGCAGTCCCGGGTCCACAACCGGGCGACGGCATACCCGGATGCCGGGCTTCCAACGCATCGTCCGTTACGCGGCTGGACGCCGCGGCCCGCACGGTATGTCACGGCCCGATCGCCCCCTGCCCGCCGCACCCACGGGCCGCGGCAGGAAGAAAGCCCGAGGTGACTCCTTCGCGACAGAGATCACGAATGCCCCGAGAGGTCCGGCGTGGTGGCAGGTGGTTATCCTTGACACGCCCCCGGAACATCCTCCACGGAGGACCAACGCGAGGAGGTGGCCGCTGTGAGTCCTGGCGGGTGCTCCAGTAAAGGCCGCTTCCTGCCCGTGGACGCGGCCCGGGGCTGAGTCTCCGGCCGGCGCGCACCTCGCGCCCGGCCCGCGTCCACGATCCCGGGGTTGACGACTCCCCCGGGGCACTGCCCGCAGGATCGGCCGTTACTCGGTCCGGTTCACCTCCGGCGGCGATGCCGCGTCGCCGGACTTCTTTCAGGCCTGGGCGATGGCCGTATGTCCGTCTCCCAGACCAGGTCCTCCGTGCGCGGCCGCGCGCGGAGGCGGGCCGAGGCTTCCTCGCGTCCCGTCGGCCTGCGTCGCCCGGGTCGGGCAGTGCACGAGCAGGTGCGGTCGATTGACGTCGTGTCGACCTGAGGCCGCCGTGGCGATGCCGCGCGGCCTGCTCGATGAAAGTGCGCGCTGCGGCGATACTCGCCCGCGCGCGGATGGGGAGCTTCCATGGCCATCACCGCCTCGCGGTCCTCCGACCGTCGTGGTCCACGCGCCGAGCGCCTCGACCTGCCGGACGCCGGCCGGGCCGTCGTCCCGTTTCCCCGGGTGGACCGGGAGAGCGTCAGCCGGGTCGCGGAGGCCATCGCGCGCTTCCTGGGCACCGGCCGGTACCTCGCGATCCAGACCGGCGTCGTGATCGTGTGGATCGGCCTGAACATCGCCGTTCCGCTGATGCGCTGGGATCCCTACCCGTTCATCCTGCTCAACCTGGCCTTCTCGACCCAGGCAGCCTACGCGGCGCCGCTGATCCTGCTCGCGCAGAACCGTCAGGACGATCGGGACCGGGCCGCGCTCACCGAGGACCGGGCGGTCGCCGGGCGGATGCGGGAGGACACGGAGTTCCTGACCCGCGAGGTGGCCGCGCTGCGGCTCGCCCAGAGCGAGGCGGCGACCCGTCAGTATGTCCGCGGCGAGCTCGCGGGCCAGCTGGAATCGCTGCGCGGCGACCTCGAGAGCCTGCTGCTCGAGGCGATCAGGTCCTCGCTCGCGACGGCGCCGGGCACCCCCGTCCCGGCCGCGGCCCTGGCTGCGGGTACCCCCACGGCGGGCCGGGGCACCTCCCGAGGACGGGGGAACGTGGCCGGGCTCGCCCCCGAGGCGGCCGGGGCTTCCGCCGCCCGGGCCGGGAAGCGGGCCAAGAGTGCTCGCCGCCCCCGCGCCGTCCTCGCCACAGCGGAACTCGAGGCCGCGGCCCCCGCCCAGCTCGAGGACGATGCCGACATCCTCCCCTCCCCACGCCACCCTCGGTATGCGTCGGAGGGCCGCCAGAACTCACCAAAACGGGTGATTCGCCCCCAGCGGATACCCACGCACGACACGTCTGACGACTGCCTGCATAGGCGTGGTCCGAACCAGTAACGTTCGGGGGGTGCGTGCCGGCCGGTCGTGTCGCCCCCGTCCCACCCCGCCCGCGGGAGCCGTAGGTCGGTGCCGCCAGCTGGCGGGAACGGTCGCGGCGGGACTCGCCCTCCTGGTGTCGCTCACGCTGGTCGGGCCCGCGGCGGCGGTCGCGAGCACCCAGGCACCCGCCGCCGCGGCGGTGGCCACCCCGGCACCCGCGGGCGCCTCCGGTGGTCCGGCGTCCCCTCTTCCCACCGGCCTCGCCGCCCACGCGTGGCTCGTCGCGGACGCCGGCAGTGGGGCGGTCCTGGCCGCGTCGGGGCTGCACAACCGCGACATGCCGGCCAGCACCATGAAGATCCTGACCGCGCTGACCGTTCTGCCCGGACTTGCTCCGGACCGGATCGTCACGGTGGGCGAGAACACCGCCCGCGTGGACGGCACGAAGGTCGGTCTCGTGCCCGGTCTCGGCTATTCGGTCCGGGACCTCGCGACCGCCATGATGATCGCGAGTGGCAATGACGCGACGATGGCGCTGGTCGACGCCGCCGGCGGCGCGACCGACGTGCTGGGGCGGATGAACGCCCTGGCCGCCACGCTCGGCGCGCACGACACGGTCGCCGGCGACCCCACCGGCCTGGACAGCCCGGGCCAGCTCACCAGCGTCTACGACCTGGCCGTGTTCGGCCGGGCCGCGATCAACGACCCGAGCGTGCGGGGGTACCTCACGATCCCGCGTGCGTCCCTGCCCGGCCGCGGCGACCAGCGCTTCGAGATCCAGAACCACAACCTGCTGCTCGGCCGGTACGAGGGCACCGTCGGCGTGAAGAACGGCTACACCGTGGCCGCGGGAGCGACCTATGTCGGGGCGGCGACGCGCGGCGGGCACACCCTCATCGTCGCCCTGCTGCGCACCGCGCCCCTCTTCGACGCCGACGCCCGCGCGCTGCTCGACTGGGGCTTCGCGAACGACGGCCGGGTCACCCCGGTCGCCTATCTGCCCAGGGCCGACGGTCAGGCGGTGGACGACACGGCCTCCCCGGCCACCGCCTCCCGGCCCACCACCGGTGCCGCCGCCGCGACGGGCCACGGCTCCCGCCGTACCGGTCTGCTGGCCAGTGTCGGCCCGACCACCTGGATCGCGCTCACGCTGACGGCCGTGGCGTTCCTCGGCACCCTGCTGATGCACACCCAACGGCGCCGGCGCCGGGCGAGTGCGGCGCTCGCCGCGGTGTCGACCGGGCCGATCGTCCACCCGATGGGTGCGGTCGCGGCCCGCATCGATGGCCGGTCCCGGCCGGCGGGGGCCAGCAGGAAGGACCGTCTGACGATCTCCAGCGCCTCGCCGCGCCGCGGCCGCACCCGGGACTCGGCCAGTCAGGCCGTCTGGGGCGCCCGCGAGGTGCGAGCACCCCAGCGTGACCTGCCGACCAGGCCGATCCGGCGGGCGCCGGCCGTCGAGGCCCGTGGCCCGACCGGCCGGCCGCCCACCCGCCACCGCCGCGGGGAGGAACACCGAGCTCCCGGCCCCGAGTTCGACGGGTACGGCGAGTTCGGCGGATACGACGAGGACGACAGGTACGACAGGTACGACAGGTACGACGAGGACGACAGGTACGACAGGTACGACAGGTACGACGAGGACGACCACCGGCTCGACGCCCCCGGCTTCGCCAGGCACGAGCCCAATACCCTCGACACCGGCCATGGCCGCCGCCTCGTGCGTGAGCAGCGCACCGGCAGGCGCCGCCCGCTGGGCGGTCAGGCGTCCGGTTCGGAGCCGTCCCGCTCCCGGCGGTCCGAGGATGCCGGGTACGCGCCCGCCTTCGCGGACGAGGTCGGCACGGATGCCTTCCCCGCACGCCGCCGGGGCGGCGCCGGACTCGACGACCCCGTGTTCGACGACCCCGAGTTCGACGAGGCCAGGTCCGCAGGTGCCGAGTTCGACGACGACGAGTTCGACGACGACGGGTTCGGTGGGCCGTCCCGGCGTTGAGGCTCAGTGGGTGCCACAGCACCAACCCCGCCATCACCAACCCCACCATCGCCCGGCCGGTCGGCAGTGCCGGACGGGTACACGTCGGAGGCATAGGGAGCGGTGACCGTCCAGGCGGCGACGTACAGGGTCCACCGCATCACGATGTTGATCCAGATCAACAGCCCGACGATCACCGCGAAGGCGCCGTAGACGGGATTGCCCGTCGCCTGGCCCACCAGCCAGGTTCCGATGATCTTGAGGATCTCCAGCCCGACGGCGCCGAGCAGCGCGCCGCGCGCCGCGCGGTGCCGGTCGGTGCGCCAGGGCAATCGCCAGAACAGGTACAGGAAGACGGCGGTATCCATCGCGAGGGCGAGCAGGAGGGCCAGGGCTGCGGCAACCGCCCCGGCCGCCGCGCTGCCGGACAGCCCGATCCAGTCGAGCGCGTCGCCGGTGGCCGACGTCGCGAGGCTCGTCACCACAAGTGAGGCCAACAGCGTGACGCCCAGGCCGGCCAGCACCGTGATGTCACGCAGCCGGCGGGTGATGATGCTGCCGGCGTCCGTGTCCTGATGCCAGACCAGACGGACCGCGTCGCGCAGCGCGTCGATCCAGGCGAGCCCGGCGAGCAGCAGTGCGAGCAGGCCGATCACCCCGACGCCGACCTTGGCATGACCGATGGAGGAGACGTCGAGCCGGTCCGCCAGACCGGGCAGGTAATCGTTGATCTGCCTGGTCAGGCTGTCGTGCACGTCGGGGTAGGCGTCGACCACGAACCCGGTGACCGCGAAGGCCAGCGCGACCAGGGGAAAGAACGACAGGAACGCGAAGTACGTCGCGGCGGCGGCGAGGCGATCCCCGCCGTCGGCGGTGTAGCGCGCGTAGGCGCGGATCGCATGGTCGAGGAACGGGCGCCGCGCCCGAACCCCCTCGGCAGCACCGGACATCACGCCGACACCCGCCCGCACCGCGTCCCGAGACCTCGTCACATCCGTTGATGTCCCCCCGACGAGACGTGCTCACTCTTGGCGCCCGTTCGACTACTCCGACCAGGTGGTGCGGGGCCGCCGCGCCGGGGCGCCGCGTACCCGCGAACCCGCCCGTCAGCGCCGGCCGAACGGGAAGAACCGCAGCTCCCGCCAGCGTAGATCCGCCCCCCGTTCGTAGAGGCCGAAGCCCCGCACGTCGAACTGCGCCTGGTAGTCCGCGAGCTCCTCGTAGGCCCGGTCCAGACCGTCCTCCGCGATGTCGTGTGCCACCGTGACGTGCGGGTGGTAGGCGAACGCCAGCGGCCGGTCCAGCGGGCCGGACCGCACCGCGGCGGCCAGGGCCGCACAGCGCGCCGCCCCCGCGACCAGCGCGACGAACACCACCGGGGACAGCGGGCGGAACGTGCCGGCGCCACACAGCCGGATCGTGAACGGATCGTTCGGTTCGGCTGCCCGGGCGAGGTGGTGCTCGATGGCCGGCAGGTCCACAAGCCGGACCGTGGTCGGTCCGAGCAGGGTGACGTGCGGCACGATCAGGCTGGCGTTCGGGTCACCCAGGCGCTCTCGCCAGTCCTGCAGCTGCGTGCGGTACGGCTCCGGTATCCCGATCGCCACCCCGATGTCGGCGAGGCCCACGGCGTCCGCGAGGCCGGCCGGGTCTCCCGCTCGCGGCACCGGGCCAGGCACGGGCGACGGCAGGCCGGCGAACGTCGCGTCGGCGGCGTAGTCCGGCTCGCGCGTGGGTACCGCGCGGCCACCCGGTCGTTCAGCCATGCGCGACCGATACAGCGATCGCCACTCTCCGTACATGCAGGCGCGACATCGCCGGGTCGACGACCGGCCGTCGGGATCGGTGTCGGCAAGGAGGCATGCCGACATCATGGCCCAGGGACCCGCCCCGCCTCCCATGGACCGTCGCAACACCCGGCTTATAGCCGCGGAAACGAGCAAAGAGTGGACAATCACTACATCCCACACTCGGGCACGACATGAAATTTCCGGTACGCGGACGCCCACAGCGGCCCCTCCGCGCCTGGTGGCAGGAGGGTCACGCCGACGGATTCACCCCCGGCGGGCGGGCCGCCGCAAGCACGTCATCCGCCAGGGGTGGCCACAGCTCGCGCGCCCACTCCCCGAAATCGCGATCACAAAGAGTGACACAGGCGATCCCGGCGACCGGGTCCACCCAGAGGAACGTGCCAGACTGGCCGAAGTGCCCGAACGTCTCGGGCGCGTTGGCGCTGCCCGTCCAGTGCGGACGCTTGTGACCGCGGATCTCGAAGCCCAGGCCCCAGTCGTTGGGATCCTGGCGGCCGAAGCCAGGCAGCACGCCCGACAGCCCAGGAAAGGCGACCGAGGTCGCCGCGGCGAACGTCTCCCCCGACAGCAACGCCGGTGCGAGCAGCTCGGCGGTGAAGCGCTGCAGGTCGGCCAGGGTCGCCGTGACGCCATGGGAGGGCGGGCCGACCAGGCGCGCGCCCTCCATACCCAGCGGCGCGAAGACCGCCTCGCCGAGGTAGTCGGCGAAGGCGATCCCGGTGGCCTCGGTGAGTGACTCCCCGAGACGGTCGAACCCGGCGTTCGAGTAGATCCGCCGAGCGCCCGGTGCCGCCCGCGGTCCATCCGCCTCGAAGGGCAGCCCGGAGGCGTGCGCGAGCAGGTGGGCGACCGTGGCCGCGCCTGGACCGACCTCGTCGTCAAGGCGGAGCGCGCCTTCCTCGACGGCGACCAGCACGGCGTAGGCGGTCAGCAGTTTGGACACCGACGCCAGCCGGAAGGGATGATCCTCGGGCCCCCGCAGCCCAAGCTCCCGGACGACGGCCGCCCCGGCGGGACCGTGCTGCCCATTTCCCGTCCCGGGCACGTCCAGCCCGGGCACCTCCAGCCCGGGCACGTCCCGCCCGAGCACGCAGACCGCCACCGTCTCGACCGGCCAGCGCGAAACCTGTTCCAGTGCCTCCACGCACCGCACTGTACGAGCTCTTTCGCCGCACGTCGGTCGAGCGTGACGTGGTCGCGGATGGGGCGCTCGATCGCGACGGGGCCGGCGGCTGCGAGACTGGCCTTCGTGCAGACCGCGTCTCCCCCGCCCGACCCGTCCGGCAGGCTCCCCGTTCCGGCGGGTCCGGCCAAGGACCCCGGCACGATCACCATGGCCACCCCGATCGTGCGGATCGACGAACCTGTGGATCTTCCGGACGGCGTCATCGACGTGCTCGTCGTCGGCGGCGGGCCGGCCGGCTGCGCCGCCGCCCTGGCGGCCCTGCGGGAGCGTCCGGGGGCGAGCGTCGTCATCGCCGACGCCGCGGCCTTCCCCCGGGACAAGACCTGCGGCGACGGCATCGCCCCGCACGGCCTCGACGTGCTGCGCGACCTCGGCGTGACCGACGCGGTGGCCGGCTACCAGCCGGTGGACCGGCTGCGGCTGCGCACCCCGGGCGGGGCCGAGGTCGCCACGCCGTCCGCCCGCGCCAGCTACGTGGTGCCCCGGGAGGTCTTCGACGCCCGCCTGGTCGCCGCGGCCCGCGCGCACGGCGCCCACCTGATCCGGCGCCGGGTGCGCACGCTGGAGCTGACCGACCGACCCCGGGCCGACGGGCGGGGGCGGGAGCCGGTTGTCGTGGTCAACGGCGCGCTCACGGCCCGCGTCGTCGTCGGCGCCGACGGAGCGAACTCGGTGGTGCGGCGCGGGCTGGGCCTCGCGGCCAACCCGCCCGAGGCGATGGCGATCGCCGTCCGCGCCTACGCCCCGCTACCGGCCGGCGACGGGCCCGCGGAGCAGTTCATCCACATGACGGACGAGGGCTGGCCTGCCTATGCCTGGTCGTTCCCGATCGGCGACGGGCGGGCCAACATCGGCTATGGAATGCTGCGCTCCCAACTCGGCGGCGGTGCCGACGGGACGAGCGCCCGGACCGTGCTGCACCGCACCCTCGCCCGCCTGCTGCCGCGCTCCCCGGCGGATCCCGCCACGCTGCGAGCCCACCACCTGCCGCTGTCGACCTACCGCCCGCGCCAGCCGTCCGGGCCGGTGCTGTTGGTGGGGGATGCGGCATCGCTGATCAACCCGCTGACCGGCGAGGGCATCTACTACGCGCTGCTGTCGGGGTCGCTTGCCGGGCGCGCGGCGGTGGGAGCGTCCCAGCCGACCGCGGCCGGCCGGCTGTACCGGCGCTCGCTGGACGCCGAGCTTGGCCGGCACCTGCGGCACACCACCCTGCTCGCCGGGCTCGTCGGGCGCAGCCGCACCATGATGGACGGCGCGGTACGGGCGGCCCGGACCCGCACCGAGCTCTACGACACGCTGGTCGAGATCGGCCTGGGCCGCGGGACCATTCCGGCGAGCTCCCTCACCCGGCTCGCCGTGCGCCGCACCATGTCCGGCCGGCGCTGACCCCCGCAAGGGCCACGCTGTCCGTCAGGGCCACGCTGGTCAGGGCCACGCTGCCGGTCAGGGGCCGAGGTAGGGGACGGTTGACGTCAGCCCGATCACGGCGGCGCCCAGCACCAGCAGCAGCACGGCGTCGAACAGCCGGCCGCGCACGGCGAGAAGCCCGATCCGCCGGCCCGGCAGCAGCATCCGGGCTACTCCGGCGAGGACCAGCGTCACCCCGACGGTGAGCATCCCCCGCCGCCAGCGGTCCTGCGAAACCAGCAGCAGTCCGGCGAGAACCCCGGCGAGAACCGCCGCGAAGACCGCCTCGCGGCGCAGCCAGGCGACCACGCCCGCGCGCAGCGCCCCCACCCGCCCACCGCTGGGGGGCGGCTCCTGTCCCAGGAGAGCGGGCTGAGGCCGCGGAGCGTCTCGCCGTTGCGGCGGGCCCTGACGCTGGTCGGTACCGGGGTCTGCCGTACCGGGCGAGGCGGGGTCGGCGGGCGGTGGGCGATGGGCGGACCTGGGACGCCCCGTCCGGACGGGCTCGGTCGCGCGGGCGTCGGACGGCCCCGGCTGCCAGGCTCGCGCACCACGGTCCCAGCGGCCGTCGGCGGGGGCGGGCGGTGGGCCGCCGCGCCAGTTCTCGACACCGTGGCGACGCCCACCCTCGCGGTAGGCGTCCGGATCCTGGTAGTCCACGCCGTACCGGTGCGGGTCGGCGTCGGACGGCCCACGGTCGTCCTGGCCGGGCTCGGGATCGCGTGGGCCGGGCCGACGGGCCGCGTCGGACACCCCCATCCCACCTCCGGCACCCGTCAGGATCGTCGTGGACACACGCACACGCCACGGGTGCGGCACTGGTCCCGGCAGGTCCCATCGCCCAGCCGGACGGCGCCGTGCGGTGCGTCTATCCAACCAGCATGACCCGATCGGGGGACACACGGTAGGCCCGTCGCCCCACCGAGGCACCTCGCGAGCCGGCGGCTCACCGCCCCGGGGGCGGGCGACCTCACGCATTACTGCGCGGGGACTGGGGATCATCGCAGGAGGCAGTCACATCACGGGACAGATGCGGAAGCGAGGTTGACGAGAAGTGGACGGGCCGAGTCTGCGGTCGAGGTCACCGGTGAGGTTTTCGCGCTGCGCGCTGACATCACTACGGTCGGTCGCGGGCCGGGTGTCGATGTGACACTCGCCGATCCCAGCGTCTCCCGGCTGCACGCCGAGATCGTGCGCCGGGGCCCGTACCTCTACGTCTGGGACCAGGGGCTGTCCCGCAACGGGACCCAGGTCAACGGCACCCAGGTTGGGCGCCGGATCCTGCGCGACGGTGACGTCGTCCGCTTCGGCGCCGCGGGCGTGCGGGTGCGCGATCCCGGCCCCCTCCTCGAGCTCACCATCGAATCCGGCCGTGATCTGGCGGAACGGATGCGCACAGCCGAGCGGATGGGCACCGCGGACCTGGTGCGCACGGCCGAGCTGCGGATGCCGAACCCGCCGGAGCTCACCCGGCGGAATGGGCCGTGCTGCGGGCGCTGTCGCGGCCGGCGGGCACGCCAGGCGCGTTCGTCATCCCGCTGACGACCCGGGAGATGGCGCAGGATCTCGTCGTCACCGAGGGCGCCGTGAAGCAGCACCTGCTGCGCCTCTACCGCAAGTTCGACATCCCGCCCGGCCCCAACCGGCGGGGACGGCTGGCGAACGAGGTCGTGCGGCTGGGCATCGTCCGCCAGGACCACATCGAGCCACTCCAGCCGTCCTGAGCAGCGGCGGGACGCCCAGCGCCTCCTAATACCACATACCCGGGGATGCACCCACTACCGACCCATCCAGGATCATCGGAGCCACAACCCACAACACCCCCACCTTTGGACGTGGTGCACGCTTAGGGCAGACTTCCGGCCGCGGTGCCCATTGGGAGGAGCTCGACGTGGCAGACGAATCGCCCCACAGCAAGAAGCTGCAGGAACTGATGTTCCGGGCCTGGGAGACCTTCGGCGACGCCCGACACCTGGACAGCGATGATCGCGTGTTCGTCCAGGCGCTGGCGCGGCAGACGGCCGACCGGATCTCGGTGCTCTACGGCGCC
>Ga0157379_10006407_pt1 | contig 10136 bp, 6 predicted proteins | sample S25metaG_FD_121802 | JGI IMG/M metagenome (GOLD analysis project Ga0157379, IMG submission 121802) | Switchgrass rhizosphere microbial communities from Kellogg Biological Station, Michigan, USA - S2-5 metaG | ecosystem: Host-associated > Plants > Roots > Rhizosphere > Soil | place: USA: Michigan...
CCGGCCGACGATCGCCGGGGCCTCGTGGATGAGCTCATCGTTCTGCAGGGCTTCCACCATGAACAGGGCAAAGTCCACGCGGCGCGTGCGGTTGCTCTTGAGGATGGGGTCGCCGACGTGCCGGCTCCACACCGGCAGGCCCTGGCTGTCGCCCTCTTCCAGGTCGCTGCCGCGTACGACCGTCCACCGAGTGTCGCTGGCAAATATCCGCTTGCATGCCTCCACCTGGTCGTCGAGGTCCGCGAAGCGAGCGAGGCGGGCCAGCGGACCGGCAACGTTCACGAGCGCTTTGAGCTTCCACGAGTACACGTCCTGCCAGTCGCGAGTGATGTGCCACCCGCAGGAGAACACGAGGCGCGCGCCCGGCGGCGCGTGATCGAGCACCGCCTGAGCTGTGCCCGTCGCGTACCCGTGCACGCCGCGCGGGACCAGCACGACGAGCACCCCGTCGCACCCTGCGACAGCCCGCTTGATGACCTCGGGATCGTTCGTGGCTCCCGCAAGGACGGTGATGCGTCCCATGAACCCGTCGAGCTTTCCTACGCTTTCCTCCCGGCACACGCCGGCCACCTCGTAGCCCCGATCCAGCGCGTGCTGCACCATGTACTGCCCAAGCTTCCCGGACGCCCCGACGATGCACACCCTCATCGGGTGCCTCCCGGAACGGCCTGGACATCAGGTGCGTCTTGCACGATCTCTTTCATCGGATTCTCCTGTTCACGGCCGTTGGTGCGGTCGCTGCGCCCACGTTGTCCGGCGACAGGCGATACGACGCATGGCCGAACCACTCAGCGATGGCTCCGGCAAAACCAACCTCCAGACCCGACTAACCTGCCTCGACTATGCGCTCGTCAGGCCGGGCGGGTCTCCGGGTCATCGAGGTGTGGCTTGACGGGGAGCTGCCCGTCGAGCAGCAGGCCGACGAGCTGCTCGGCGAGTCGATCAGTAACGGGTTCACCGCTGACAAAGACTCGATAGAAGACCGCGCCGGCATACACGTCCAGGAGCACATCGATGTCGACATCCGGGGGGAGTTCACCGCGGGCAGCTGCACGGCGGAGGACCTCGACGACGGCGGATCGTCGTGGCCGGATGAGCTGGTCGCGGAACTGTTCTGCCAGCTGCGGATCGGACATCACATCGGCCGCGAGCGCGGGGATGACGGCGCCTGTGGGGGTGCGCGCGAAGGCGTGCACGACGCGCCGAACGGCGATGAGCAGGTCGTGGCGCAGGTCGCCGGTATCAGTCTGGGTCGGCATCGGTAGCGCGAGGCTGACGGCTTCGATGACCAGTGCTGCCTTGGACGGCCACCACCGGTAGACGGTTGTCTTTCCGACTCTGGCGCGGGCCGCGACGCCTTCGATGGTGAGCGCGCCGTACCCGGCCTCGGCGAGCAGGTCGGTGGTCGCGGTCAGGATGGCGGCGTGCGCCCGTGCGCTGCGCCGGCTCGCCGGCCCAATGACCGCGGACCGGACGGGTGCACCTTCGGTCATGGCTGCGGTCACTCCTCATAGAACTCCTATACGAAACGATACGTTACGTCTTGACTCTTTCCAAACCGGCGGCGTAGCTTCGATTTGCGCGACCCGTCCGACTGCGCCGACCCTTCCATTCAGTGCTGGCATTCAGATCAGCGAGGCCGACGCTCCGGCCGATATGGCAGGAGTCATCCGATGCCCGGTCCCTCCCTGAGTGCCTCCGTGACCGTTCGCCCGTTCTGCGGGCGGTGAGCGGCATGTTGGGCGCAATCGGGCGTTTCGTGTACCGGCGCCGGCGGCTGGTGCTGCTCGGGTGGGGGATCTTGTTCGTGGTCGGCATCGCCGTCGGCGGCACCGTGTTCGGTCATCTCAAGGACTCCAACGGGGCCGGTTCCTCGGAGTCGGTGCAGGGGGCGCAGCTCCTCGACGACGCCAGCAACACGAGCGTAAGCCTGATCGCCGTGGTGGACGGCAAGCCGGTCGATGACCCGGCCACCCGCGCGGCGGTCGTGCAGGCGAGTCAGTCGGTGGCCGCGCTGCCGCACGTGGTCGATGTTGTCAATGCTTATGACGCCAGCGATCCTCGGCTGCGCGCCACCGACGGCAGCGCCAGCCTGATCGTCATCACGCTGGACGAGACCACCAATATGGCGACGATCAAGGACGACGTCGCCCAGGTACGTAAGACGCTGGATGACGCCGTCCCGGGCGCGACCGTGAAGGTCGGCGGCCAGTTGGCCGCGATGAGCGACCAGAACGACGCGACCCAGAAGGACCTGGTCAGAGGCGAACTGATCGCACTGCCGATTCTGCTGCTGGCGCTGTTCCTGGTGTTCCGCGGCTGGCGTTCGGCGCTGATGCCGGTGATGAGCGCGCTGGTCACGGTGGCCGGCGCGCTGTTGATCCTGCTGGCCGTCACCAAGATCATCGACGTGGGCGGGTACGCCATCGACGTGGTCGCGTTGTTCGGGATCGCGCTCGCGGTGGACTACAGCCTGCTGATCGTCAGCCGGTTCCGGGAGGAACGCGCCGCCGACCCTGGCGGCGACCTCGCCACGGCCGTGTCCCGCACGATCGGAACCGCCGGGCGCACGATCAGCTTCTCGGCGATGATCGTCATCGCGTCGCTGGCCGGACTGTTCGCCTTCGGCGACCCGACGTTCACCTCGCTGGCGATCGGCGGCATCGCCACCGTGCTGGTCGCGCTCGCCGCCGGACTGACGCTGGTGCCCGCGCTGCTGGGTATGTGGGGGCGCAAGATCACACCCGCCGCGCCCGCCAGCGACGAGGGGTTTTTCGGCCGGCTGGCCCGCCGGGTGCAACGCCACCCGATCATCGTCGCGGTAGCCACTACGGCCATCCTGCTGGCGGCCGCCCTGCCGTTCCTGAGCGCGCACTACTCCAACGGCGACCCGCGCACCCTGCCCACCTCCTTCGAGAGCCGGGCCGTGAACGACCTGCTGGCCGCGAACTTCCCCGGCACCCAGGCCAACCCGATCCAGGTCGTCGCCCGGGTCCCCGCCACCGACCCGCGGGTCACCACCTACGCCGAACAAATCAGGCAGCTGCCCGGGGTCGCCTCCGTCACGATTCAGCAGGGCCTGACCGGGAACGTCTCCGCGATCGACGTCACCCCCACCGGCGCCTCGCAGGACGCCACCGCGCAGCGGCTGGTCCACGACCTACGCGCCAACCCGCCGCCATACCAGACCTACGTCACCGGAACGGCCGCGTTCCTCATCGACTTCGAGCAGCAGATCACCGAGCGGCTGCCCTACGCGCTGCTCCTGATCGCGTTGGCCACCTTCATGCTGCTGTTCTTGATGACCGGCTCGGTGCTGGTCCCGATCAAGGCGCTGATCATGAACCTGCTGTCCCTGGGAGCGACGTTCGGCGCGCTGGTGTGGATCTTCCAGGACGGACACCTGTCCGGGCTGCTCGGCTTCACCGCGTTCGGCGCGATCGAGGTGTGGGTGCCGGTCGTCGTGTTCGTGTTCGCGTTCGGCCTATCGATGGACTACGAGGTGTTCCTGCTGTCGCGGATCAAGGAATGCCACGACGAGGGCTGCGACTCCGACACCGCCGTCGCCCACGGGCTGCAACGCTCCGGACGGATCATCACCTCCGCCGCCGCGCTGGTCATGATCGTGTTCCTCGGCTTCGCCGCCGGCAGCAGCCTCGGCATTAAGGAAATGGGGCTCGCTCTGGCGATCGCGGTCGCCGTGGACGCCACCCTGGTCCGCTGCCTGCTCGTACCCGCCACCATGACCCTGCTCGGCAAGGCCAACTGGTGGGCACCCGCACCGCTACGCCGCATCTACGAGCGGTTCGGGCTGCGTGAGGCACCAGCCGCCGAGCAACCCGGCATCCCGGCTGCGCCGGAGCACGCACCCGTCCCCTAGCACCCGCCCGCGAATCCTCCGCCCCTGAACCGGCGGCGGACGACGACCCTGCTGTGATGGGATCGCGGCCAGCGCCGGCTGATCCGCCGCTGGATGCGGCGAAGCCGGGAGCCGAGATGCCGGAAGCTAGGCGGATCGTCGTTGCGACCGGAACGTTTCAGGTCGCGTTCGTCCCAGCGATCGCGGAGGCTCTCGACGGCCGACGTTCGCGAGGTTCACGGTGCGGACTATCGAGGTCCGATCAGACCTGACGTTCAGCCTGCGGGGTCGGTGGGTTTGCGGTGCATGGTGTAGTGGAGCACGAGAAATGGCAGGCCGAAGACGGAGAAGGCGTGCGCGGCGTGCAGTTGGTCATTGTCGATGTAGACGTCGAGTTGCTCGGCGAAGCCGTGGACGGCCAGTGCGGTGAGGTCTCTGGTGGCGGGGTCGATGTAGGTCAGGTAGTGGCCGGGGTGGTCGAGGTCGCTTCGGCTGGTCAGTACTAGGCCCCCGCCGGCCCGAGCGCGCGGCAGCAGGGTGGCGGTGAAGCTGGCCTGCGGCAACGGGAACCCGACGCTGACGTACCCACGATCGTTGTGGCGATAGGTGGTGTAGATGCCGACGTAGATCGGCTCGTCGGTGTCCGCGAAGGATCGGATCCAACCGCGCACCGCCACGATGTCCTCGCCGGGCGCGCTGATCGTGTCGATTCGGCTGCGGATCCCGCGCTGGGTGGCGCGCTGGTTCATCGGCACGTTGGCCTGCCCCAGTCTCCGCGCGACCAGCGTCCGATACAGCAGGTATCCGGGCCGTACCCACAGCCGCCACTGTGGCACGATGTCCAGCCGGAAGCGGGTGGTGTGCTCGTAGAACTCGCGAACCCGCTGGTCGACCGCCGCCGGGTCGAAGTCCGGACCGGCCAACTCGTCCAGCGACGCGAGGATGCCGACGTCGGGCGCGTCGGCGACGTAACTGCCACCGAGCGTCACGGCCAGGTCCCGGACATAGCCAGTGCCGACATAGGAGGAACGGGCTTCCCGCGGCACCACGAACGGCAGATCCTCCGCCCGGACCCGCTCCGCCAGCAGGCTCACCTGCGCGTCGCGGAACAGCAGCGCCGACGTCACCCGGTAGGCGACCATCGTCGTACTGGCGACGATCGAGGCCGCCACCGGAGGCTCCCGCAGCGCGAATGCCCGCCCGACCGCCGCACCGAACACGGGCCCGAGGAGGACCTTCTGCGGACGGATCCCGAGCAGGCCGGCGAGCGTCCCGGTCGCCGCGCCCACCGCGACCGGTCCGACCCGGCTCACCCGTTCAGCCGCCCATCCGAGTGGGGCGACCAGCGCGGCGCTGCTGGCGATCCGCTGCCACAAGGGCACAATCTCCCCAGGCCGCTGCACAGCGCGGGCTGCCGCCTCCGACACCGCCAACCCGGCCGACCCGACGATCGCACCGATCCCGGCCGCCCGCGGCCCCCGGTGCCCGGCCAGGGCAGCACCAGCCCCGCCGCCGATCACCGCGGCGAATACGACCGATCCCTTCCGCTCCGCCGACCGAGACCGATCCTGTCCCATCCCGGAAACCTACCGGTCTGCGCCGCCCAGCGGGCACCGGCAACGCCGACGATGAACCGCCATGCACACGGCCGTACCGGCACGCCAGTTCTGCGGCTGCCAGCCAGCCGAGCCGGATAGGTGAGCGTTTGCGTTCCGACTTCTGGAGTGAACGGCGCGCCATACGAGCGGCCGCGGCCGAACGGTGGCCATCCGTCGCCCGCCTATCGCCGGAAAGCCCTGTGCGGTTGGCGGCGAACGCCGAGGTTGTATTTCTCGTCAGGAACAAGAGGTGTTCAGGGAGCGTCCTACCCCAGCAGTTCGCAAAAGACAGGAGGTGGAGCTTTGTTGGTGGCGCCGGACGCTAGAGGCGGAACGTGGTGCCGACGCTGTTCTGGATGAATGCGCCGGGTAGCCGGCGAGCGATCGCGTGGGTTGCCTTCCATCCGGTGCAATGAGCGGGCACGACGACGTCCGGCGCCAACCGACCGAGGCCGTCGAGCGTGGCGTCGATGATCGGCTCGAACAGCGGGCCGTTGAGGTGGAAGCCGCCGATGATCGCACGGACCCGGTCCACGCCGGTCAGTCGCTGGGCGTAGCGGCAGATATTGATGACGCCCGCGTGCCCGCAGCCGGTCAGCACGACCAGTCCGCGACCGGCAACGTTCGCGATCAGCGCCTGGTCGTCGAGGATGAGCGGGTCGGGTTGCCAGCCGTCGCCGCGCCGAGCCTGGTGGATCGCGAAGCCACGTTCGAAGTCGGTGGTGCGGTCAACCTCACCGGTGATCAGCACCGAGCGGTCGAACAGGAACGACGGCTGCCGCTGCTCGATGATGTCGAACCCGGCGTCTTGCAACGCGCCGCGGCTGGTGGTCGGAAGCAAAATCGGCTCGCGACCGGGAATGGCCAGACGGCGCTGCGTCCAGAACTCGGGATGGATGACCACCGGCACGTTGCCGCGGCCGAGCCGGTGCACCAGACCCGACAGTCCGGTCGTGTGGTCGAAGTGGCCGTGACTGCAGACAATTACCTCGATGTCGTCGACGTCCCTGCCGAGGCGCCGCAGGTTCTCGACGCAGCCGTCCGGCGTGAGGCCGGTGTCGAACAGCACCCGTCGGACCGTCTCGCCCTTGCGGATCTCGGCGAGGACGGAGAAGCCGTGTTGCGCCAGGGGCGCGTCGACGACCTTTCCCTCGATCAGCGTCGGCGCGTCCAGTGTTGGCGCACCGGCGGCGCTGCCCGGCCCGAGCCGTCGGGCCGGACCCTCATCGGTGAGCAGGACGTCGATGGTGTTGTCGCATACGGTCAGCACCGATATCTCGTCGACCGGTTCGAGAGTCAAGACCTCACCGGACCAATCCGCGTCGGCCGGGATCGCGTCGACTGCGGGCGAATATGCGCCCCCACGAACATCACACATCAGCTACTCCTTCACGACGGATCGGGCCCCCCTCTCCCAGTCATCCTCGAGCATCATGTCGCCCGGCGTCTGCGCATCGCGGAAAACAGCGGCGGTAGGAAGCCCAGCGTCAGCGTCGACCACGTCCGGTGAATGAGTTTGGGGGCTTGGATGCCGCCGGTGGCGCGACGTCGTCACCCGAACAGGCAGGCCCATCACCCCGCAGGCGAGCACGAGCGCTGGGTTGCGGATAGCCATCGCGGCGAGTGCGTAGACGGCTACGGAGGCGGGACGGCGTGGCTCGCCTCGACTGCGGCGACAGCGACCACGTCCGCGGCCGCGGGTGAGCCGAGCACGACGCAACCAAGGCCGAGGCACACGCCAACCGCCCACACGTCCGTCCGGATCCGCAACCGATGAGTCCGATTTATTCCGCGAATCTGGGGTCGTCTGCTCTACCTCGCCGGTTAGAAGCGGCAAGGAGATGCGGCTTGTTGCGGGGAGAGTCCCAGTGAGTTCCAGTCCACCGTCCATCCACTGGTTCCGGTGCGCCCTGACTGGCCTCAGGCCACGGTGATGACGACCTTGCCGCGGGCATGCCCCTGCTCCAGGTGGCGCAGGCCCTCGGCGGTGTCAGCCAGCGGGTAGGTCCGGTCGAGGACCGGTGCGAGTTTCCCGGCCTCGATGAGCCCGGTGAGGGTGAGCAGGTGCTCCCGCTTCTGTTCGTGCGGGACCAGTCGCAGCCGCTCCCGCACCACAGCGTTGACCACGACCGCCCGAACAATGGAGCCCACCGCCCCGACCACCCGGCCGGGTGAGCCGCCGCCGTTGAGCACGAGGGTCCCCGTCGGGGTCAACGCCCGGCGCAGCCGGCGCAGCGGCCGGTTGCAGACGTTGTCCAGGATCACGTCGTAACGCGCGCGCCCGTCGGTGAAGTCCTCCCTCGTGTAGTCGACGACATGCGCGGCGCCGATCGAGCGCACCAACTCGACGTTGCCGGTGCTGCACACCCCGGTGACCTGCGCGCCCAACGCCGCCGCGATCTGCACGGCATACGTGCCGACCCCGCCGGCGGCCCCGTTCACCAGCACCCGATGCCCGGCCCGCACCGCACCCACATCCCGGATCCCCCGCAACGCGGTCGCCCCCGCCATCGGGACCGCCGCCGCCTGCTCGAAGGTCAGGCTCACCGGCTTGGGCACCACCTTGTCCGCCTCCGCCCGCGCGTACTCGGCGAACGCGCCCGGGCAGAAGCCGAGCACCTCGTCCCCGGGCCGCAGCCCACGCACGTTCGCGCCGACCGCCTCCACCCGCCCGGCCGCGTCGACCCCGGCCACCCGGGCCTTCGGCCTGGTGAGCCCCACTCCCCCCATCAGCCGCGCGACCAGAGGATCACCGCGCACAATGTGCCAGTCGTACGGATTGAGCGCGGCGGCGTGCACCCGAACCAGCACGTCGCCGACCCCGACCTCCGGCAGGTCGGTATCCACCAACCGCAGCACATCCGGCGGGCCGAACCGCTCCTGCACGATCGCCTTCATCCGCTCTCCTCCCCTCGTCGCCACATGCCGTGATGATCGACGCTAACCGGCGGGTCGAGCTGCGCACTCCGGGCGGGCAAGCCTAGGGGCGTGCCGTCGGGAAGGCGATCTCGCCGGCGGCCTGGCTCACCCCACCGCCCGGCGTGATCGGCACGATCATCCCTCAGCCGCGGCGATCGGGTGGAACTGGCCGCCGCCGTTGAGGTCGGAACCGCGTTGAGCCCGACTACGGATCATGGGGCGGTTCCCGCACCCGCACCGAAGTCTCCTGGACCGAAGTATGGAGCACAGGTGTCGCTTTGAAGATCACGTTCCATCTTGATCCACTAGTTGATCTCCGCCGGTCCGCAAAAGTCCGCAAGGATTCCGCAAACAGTCCTTACGAGCCGATCAGCCCTCGCGAGCCAACGCCCTTCAAGCCAACAAAACTGGCTCTACTGACTCATCCGTGGGTTGGGTCGGCCGGGCAGGACGGGTCGGTGGCCGGCGAGGCTGAGCATGGCGAGGGCGATCAGGGCGTGGGGTGATCGGAAGCCGAACGCGATGCGGGTCAGTAAGCGGATCTTGGTGTTGACCGATTCGATTAGCGCATTGGACAGGCTGTACTCGAGCGCGGCGTGGATCTTGTCTCGGACTGTGGTGATGCGTTTGGCCAGGTGCACGAATGGCGGGATTCGGCAGCGACGGGCCCAGGACAGCCAGCGATCTAGGGCGATCTTGCCGGCCTCGCCCTTGGCGATGAATACGTAGCGCAGGCCTTCTTTGAGCAGATAGCCGCGGTGCAGTCTCGGGTCGGTTTTGGCGATCCAGGCCAGCTTGTCGCGTTGTCGGTCGGTGAGGTTGTCGGGGTTCTTCCACAGCGCGTAGCGGGCGCCCTTGAGCCGGCGGGCATTGCCGGTGGCGACGCGGACGCCGTATCCGTGGCCCTTGGTCTGCCCGGAGCGACGGGCGTCGTTCCAGGCTTGGCGGCGCACCTCGTCGAGGGCGTCGGTGGCCCACTTGACCACATGGAACGGGTCGGCGCACTGCACCGCCTGTGGGCAGCGCTCGGCGACGATCTCGGCGATCCAGTCGGCCTGGTCGGCCGATACGTGGCTGATCGCCGCACAACGATCGGGGCCGAGCAGGTCGAAGAATCCTCGCAGAGTGGCCCAGTCTCGACCGGGCGCGGCCCACAGCAGTCGACCCGAATCGTGATCAACCACGATCGTCAGGTAGCGGTGTCCGCGCTTATAGGAAATCTCGTCGATGCCGATGCGGGTCAATCCGTCCAGCCGATCGCCCAGCTTCTCCACGTCGGCCCAGACCCGGGCAATGATCGCCCCGACGGTGCGCCAGGCGATGCACATCAGCTCGGTGACCGCCGTCTTGGAGCACTGGGTCACCAGCCAAGCGACGGTCTCATCGAAGGCCAGCGTGTGCCCGGCGCCGTGCCGTGCCCAGGGCACGTGCGCTACCACCACGCCGTGATCGGCACAGCGGACCCGAGGCGCGTCGGCCTCGATGAACACCCGAATCGTGCCCGCATCCAACGCCCGCCAGCGCCGCCGCCCCTCCCCGGCGTCATAGCGGCCACACCGTCGACGGCACACGCCGCATCGGCCTCGCGCTGTCCGCGTCGCCCGCACGTGCGCGACCAGCTGGCCGCCGCCGTCTCCGTCGTCGCCCTCATCGAACTCGACACTTTCCACAACCGTCTTCTCGACGCCCAACAAGGCGCGCCATACCCTGGCGTTGCGCACGCCGTTCCCCGTTCACCGGTTCCTGACCCTTGACAAGCC
>Ga0157379_10006409_pt1 | contig 10136 bp, 9 predicted proteins | sample S25metaG_FD_121802 | JGI IMG/M metagenome (GOLD analysis project Ga0157379, IMG submission 121802) | Switchgrass rhizosphere microbial communities from Kellogg Biological Station, Michigan, USA - S2-5 metaG | ecosystem: Host-associated > Plants > Roots > Rhizosphere > Soil | place: USA: Michigan...
GAGAAGTCGAAGCTGCGGTCGCTGCTGAGTTACGACGGGCTGCCGATCTCATCGACGTTTATCGTTGAGGGAGTGCTGGCACAGGTGCGGCCGACGCCGAAACTGCAGGCCGGGATGGCCCAGCCCAAAGACGCCGCGCACGGTTGAGCCGGAGAAGCACATGACCTTCATCGCCAAACCCAAGATCGCTCACCCGTCGCTGCCCAAGAACGGCCTCGGATTCACCCGCCGCGACTACGAAGGCGCCCTGTCAACCCTGTGCGCCGGCTGCGGACACGACTCCATCACCGCCGCCATTGTCGAAGCCTCGTGGGAGCTGTCAATCGAGCCGCAGAACCTCGTCAAGCTCTCGGGCATCGGCTGCTCCTCCAAGACGACTGCCTACTTCGTCAGTGGCGGACACGGCTTCAACTCGGTCCACGGCCGCATGCCCTCCATTGCGATGGGCGCCAATGCAGCCAACCGGCAACTGAAGTACATCGGCGTATCCGGTGACGGCGATACGCTGTCAATCGGGCTCGGACAGTTCTGCCATGCCATTCGCCGCAATCTCAACATGCTGTACATCATTGAGAACAACGGGGTGTACGGGTTGACCAAGGGGCAGTTCTCCGCCTCCGCGGACGTCGGCACCAAGGCGAAGAAAGGCGAAACCAACTTCCAGCCGCCCATCGATCCCGTGCTGCTGGCCATGACGCTGGGCGCTTCATTCGTTGCGCGTAGTTTCTCGGGCGACAAGGGCCAACTCGTGCCCCTCATCCAGGCAGGGCTGAATCACAACGGCTTCGCGCTGATCGACGTGCTGTCTCCCTGCGTGACCTTCAACGACCACGAAGGCTCGACCAAGAGCTACGCCTACACCCGCGAGCACTACGAGCCCGCCGTGCACGCGGATTTCGTTCCGTTGGAGCGGGAGATCACCGCCAACTACGGTCCGGGCGAAGCCCTTCCGGTAGTCATGCACGACGGCAGCCGCATCGTGCTGCGCAAGTGCGAAGACGGCTACGACCCGACTAACCGGAGCGCCGCGCAGGTCTACATGCAGGAGCGGATGAAGGAGGGCGAGTACCTCACCGGCCTGCTGTTCGTCGAGCCCTCACAGAACGAATTCCACACGCTCAATGCCACACCCGACGAGCCGCTCAACAGCATTCCCTACGAGAAGCTCTCGCCGGGGTCCAAGGGGTTGCAGAAGATACTGACGCGGTATCGGTAGCCAAGGCCAACAACTTGCACCCGTGACATGCCGAAGGGGTCACCCTGCAGGGGCAGGATTGGATGGCGCGCCCGACTGGATTCGAACCAGCGACCTGCAGCTTCGGAGGCTGCCACTCTATCCATCTGAGCTACGGGCGCGACACTTTGATTCTACAGGAATTTCCGGAGCACTGTGATTTGTGTCTGAGCCGCCGAGGCAGCCAGGCGACCAATGACAGCCGGAACGGTGGCGCGAGGGCGCGTCTGGACCTCGATTCCCCCGCCGCATATCATCGCCGGACTCAACCGGCGCCGGCGACTTCGGGCGGGCCCACTGCCCTTTAGTCGTTGATTCAGCTGGTTCCCTGCCGGCGGCGGGTGTGTCTGTCGCGAGCCTCGGGCGGTTGCCGCGCGTATGAGAAAGCTCAAGGTACTTGTCTGGCTGCTCGGCCTGTTGTTCGCCTGCGGTCTCATCGTCCTCGTCAAATGGCATGACGAGGTTCTGAAGTTCGCCACCGCACACCGCGACATCGCGTTCTACGTGCTGCTGGCTCTCATTTTGACGATCCCCGCCAGGGTCATTGCGCTCGTATCCGCCTACCTGCTCGAACTGTTGCTCGTCGGCTGGCACCGCTCATCCCTCAAGATGCTCTGCGAGCCACACGCCTCTGTCCGATTGGATGTGCTTTCCATTCTGGTAACACTTCTGCTGCCGCACAGACAACTCGGTTACCTGCTGTCCTTCGGACTGCTGTATTTCGTCGATGTCTATGGGGCGAAACACTTGGACATCAGTCTCACTCACTTGCTGCCGGTGTGGGGTCTGCAGGTGCTCTGCTTATTGTTGTTCCAATCGTGCCTGCAGTACTGGATGCACCGCATGGAGCATGCGATCCCGGCCTTGTGGGCGCTGCACAAGTTTCATCATTCCGCCGACCGCATGAGCATCCTTACATCCGCGCGCGGCACTCACCTCATCAAGGGTGTCGAGGCAGGACTCGTCGCAATACCCATGGGCCTGCTGACTGAACCAACTGCTGCAGCCCCGGCGGTGGGCAGCCCGCTTTTCCCCGTGCTGGTGGTCTACCTCGTATATCAAACCTTCATTGTCATGAACGGTTACTTCTGCCACTCCAATATTGCGACCGGCTATGGTTGGATCGGTCGGTGGCTGATTGTTTCTCCCAACATGCATCGCCTTCATCACGCACAGGCTGCCGAATATCATGATCGGAATTTTGGCTTTGACCTGGTGATCTGGGACCGGATCTTCGGCACTTACGCCGCCAGCGATGCGGTGACGGACATAATGGCGATACCGCTGGGGCTGGATGAGAATCCGTTCAACCGGCAAACCACGATCAAAGGTGCGTTGCGCGAGTATTTCCTGACCACTTACGGGGTCTTCTTTCGGGAGCTGAGCAAGGTCTTCTTTGGGTCGCGAACGGAAGATTTCCACGGCGTGCGCGGTTTGGCAGATGAGCACATCGACCGTGGCTAGACTGGGCTCGAACGTCGGGAGTTCCTTTCCCGTAAGTGCAGGGAGATCGGTCTATGGGACAAGGATCGTTGCGATGGAGCCTGGTGCTGGTGGTGCTCGCCGTGCAAGGCTGCACAACCGGCACGGGAACATCGGGGCCTACGCCCGATCCGCCGCAGGCGCACACTCCATCACCACCCTCGCAAAGTGAAACTCTGGCGCTGCTGAGCTCGAATCAGTTCGCGGACCTGGATCGGCGCTTCTCTGCAATTCAAACCGGCTACCGCAACGGCACCGTCACGGACCTGGAACTGCGTGCTGCCTTTCGGGCATTTTACGCTACAGACACGGAGCTCGAGTCAAAATACGACGCCTGGATCACCCGGTTTCCGAATTCCTATGTCGCTCATCTGGCACGCGGTATCTACTACAAAAAGGTCGGGGAGGAGCGCCGCGGCCCCGCCTCGTTCAGCGAGACCACGGCTGAGCAGCTTCGCGGTATGGAAGCTGCCCTGGGCAAAGCATCACAGGACTTACATGCCTCCGTCGCCTTGGATGCCAAGCCGCTCCTGACCTATTTTTATGCGTTGGCCGTTGCTAACTACCTCGGTGATAAAGGTGAAGTCCGCGAACTGCTGGCTCAGTCCACCAAGGTCGACCCTGGCAATGTCATTGTCAGGGAGTGTTACCTGCAGACTATCGAGCCTCGATGGGGAGGCAGTATCGAGCAAATGTACGCCTTCCTGGATGAGTCCCGCAAAGCGGGGCTGCCTCCCGCGCGCCTGCAGTTGTTGGAATCAACCATTGTCTCGGAGCAGGCGATGGCGCATGAGCAGGATGGAGACTATGTCGCTGCAGAACGCGACTATCGAAAAGCGATTGCCCTGGGTGCAGAGGCGTGCCTGCCGTGCCTGGCCTGGGTGTTGATGCTCGAGAACAAGTATGAGGACGCCATTGCCGTGTATTCGAAGGTGCTGGATTCGAATCCAACCGATGTCAGCAGCCTCGCAAATCGCGGCAGAGCCTACATGGAGGCTGGAAAGCTGCGCGAGGGTTTGGCGGACCTGACCGCGGCAGCCGGGTCTGGGGACGAATACTCTGAAAACGAATTGGGCAGGCTCAACATGATGGGCATTCCGGGGATCCTGCCCCCGAATCCGGAAGCAGGTGTCAACTGGTTCCGCAAAGCCGCGGCACAAGGTAGCTCCGCCGCCAATCAAAACCTGGAAACGGCCCTGGCTTCCCTTGCAGCCGATAAGACCCCATGATTCGCCACTTAGCTGCTTGCTGTTGTCTGGCCCTGCTGGTTGGATGCGTCACTGCTTATGTGCCACCAACAGATGCCAATTCAGCCTCGTTGACTTTGGAAACTATCGATTCCCGCGTTAGTAACTTATGGTTCTACCACTACCCGGGCGGGTTTGACGCGTATCGATGCTCCGCTACCCCGGCGGAAGCAATCGCGATACTGCACAACGTGAGTATCGCCACCATGTATGCCGATAAAGGAAAAAATATTTCGAGCGTCACGGTAAAGATACCAGCCGGGGCTCCATTTCGGTTTGCAACTCAAGTTCCGGCTCTCATCGAAACCGGGGTTACCGATAAGTGGCAATTGTGCCAGGCTCATATCAGGTTCACGCCGCTGCCCGGCGGTCAATATGTCGCCGTACACGGAGTGGGAGGCGACTTTTGTAACATGCAACTGTATTCGATCAATGGCACGGCGAACAGAAAGCCGGTTTCGTATGAGAAATTGCCAGTGTGTTACGACCCGAAGAACGACGGCGGCGGGTGGAAGAGTCCGGTAAAGGAAAGTTTCGACCGCAACCCGAGCGCATACAAGTAGTCGCGCTTCCTCAGTGGCTCCCAGCTCCTTCCCTGTAAGTGGCCCTGTTCGCCCCGTCGAAATGCACGCATGCTGAGTCCCGCCTCAAGTCCAACGGAACAGGGCTGATCTGTGAGAGCTTCTCGTGCTGCGCTCAACGCCGCGCTGGCAATGGCACTGCTCCTTACGGCCGTTGCCTCGAGTGCACAAATAAAAATCCGTTCTTTCACTGATGTCATCCAAGGCCACTCCGTCGGCGGCGTAACCATTGATCTTGTAGGTGATATTTATATCGCGGATTTTGGCGATATCGTCTGGAAGTTCACACTGGCAGGGGAGCGTCAAATATTTGCGTCCGGTCTTTACGGCGCCTCTGGCAACGCGATCGACAATGAAGGCAACCTCCTGCAGTCGAACTATTACGGGAATTCAATCATCAAGATTGACCGAAAAGGGCAGGCGCAACCATTTGTGACGAGTGGCCTCAGCGGTCCTGTAGGCATCGCCGTCAACAGTCAGACGGGCGATGTTTACGCAGCAAATTGTCGCGGTAACTCGATCACGAAGATCGGGAAGGACGGCACCGGTTCCGCATTCGCAAAAAGCGACCTCTTCACGTGCCCCAACGGTATTTCCTTCGATCATGAGGGAAATCTTTATGTCGTCAATTACCGTGACAACAGGATGTTAAAGATCAATCCGCAAGGCCTGGTTACGCCTTTCGCGACCATATCCAAAAAGGGATTGGGGCATTTGTGCTTCAGGAAGGACCGATTCTATGTAACCGCATCTCAATCCCATGAGATTTACGAAGTAACACTGGATGGGGCCGTCAAGCGCATTCTCGGCAATGGCGAGCGCGGGGTTGTCGATGGCACGGGCGCAGACGCCCGGCTATCTTTTCCCAACGGCATCGCCTGTCATCCGTGGGCGCACCGACTCTATATCAACGAGTTCGTCAACGACTCGGCATCCTCATTGCCGCCCCGGGCGATCATTCGCGAAATACTTCTCGAGGCCGCCGAGCATCCCAACGACTAGAGCTCGACGGAGTTGGGAACGCGACTGCCACTGCCGCCGCGACCAACGCCAGTCCAAGGGAGCTGATGTAAAGCCAACGGTAGCCATGATAGGTGTCGAAAACCCAACCGCCCACCAGCGGTCCCAACGCCATACCCAGACTCGATAACATGGTTGCGGCTCCAAAGACGGAGCCCATGAGTCGCTGGTCGAAGTAATCGCGCGCGAGTACCGCGTAGAGCGGCATGACCCCCCCATATGCCATGCCGAACACGAGGGAGAGCAGGTAGAACTCGTTGAGTCGGCTCGCGAACAGGTATCCGCTGATCGCGAGGGACTGGATCAACAAGCCGCCGATCAATACAGGCTTGACACCCAGCCGATCTGCCGCGACGCCCAACAGCAGCCGGCCGCCCAATCCGGACAGGCCTTCAAGGCTGTAGATACTCACCGCTGCCATGGTCGGGATGCCGCACGATATCGCGTAGCTCACGACGTGAAAGATCGGCCCCGAGTGGGCAGCACAACAGAAGAAAAACGTCATTCCCAGTACCAGGAACTGCGGCGAGACCAGAGCATCTTTCAACCTGGGCACCGAGTCATCGGCTGAGGAGTCGGTGCCTGAGGCGGAATTCGAATTCACAGCGGGAGGCGGGCGGCGTATCAGCAGCGCAGCTGGAATGAGCAAAATCCAGGCAGCGGCGCCGATGATGGCCATGGCGGTACGCCAGTCCTGATGCGCGATCAGCCACGCGGCGAAGGGTGAGACTGTCATTGGGGCAACCCCAACCCCCGCGGATACGAGAGATACAGCCAGCGCTCGGTGCGTATCAAACCAGCCCGTCACCGTCGCGATCATTGGCGCGAAGAAGGCGCCCGCGGCCATTCCGACGAGCACTCCAAAGCCCAGCTGGAACGCAAGCGGCGAAGTGGCGCGGCTCGCTACCACGAGGCCTGCGCCAAGCAGGACTGCACCCGAGAGCACAACGATACGTGCGCCGAACCGATCGCTCGCCGTGCCCCACAGAAATCCAGCGATACCCATGACGAGGAAATCGAGCGTCATCGCCGTGGAGATCGTTGCACGCCCCCAGCCGGTACTGGCCGACATGGGGCCGAGAAACACGGCAAGCGAGAACATTGACCCGATGGCCACGCAGGTCACAAGGGCGCCAACGCCTACGATGATCCAGCGATATCCCGTGTGCATGAGCGCCTCAGTTCTCTTCCGGCGCAGGGATCAAACAGAAATCTGCGGCGTGGCTATCAGCGACAGATGGATAGGGAGGCCGCACCAAACGAAGGCGCGCACCGAAGGGTGTGAACTCGACCGCATACTTTGAAGGGCCGGTAAGACGCTGTGCGCACCGTAAGCGGTGGCTTGCTCGCAACAGCGATTTTTGTGTCCGCGACGTGGTCATGGCTCGGGTACCTCCTAACCAAGGACGTATGACGGGTCGTCGGTTCGACATCGGGCACGGGCACGTGCCGTTTTTAGCTCTTGGCCATGGCCATGACCCGGTCGCGCTCAGCGGGCGTCTCGCCGCATATCCCAATACAACTAGCGGAAGCGGAAGTGACACATCATGTAGTCTCAGGCATAGCAGAGTACAGGATGGACTCAACATGCATCACGCGTATCTCTCACGTCGCTCATTTCTGCTAGGGGGCGGCGCCGTGCTGGGACTGCGCCCCTCAATGAGGGCGCTCGGACAGCAGTCCTCCCCGGCGCCCGATAACAATGTGCAGCGGACGTATCACATACTCGGTGTTCCGCTGCGAAGCGGATCGCTATATCCCGGCTCTGAAGATGACGCTCGTGCTTATCGCGACGCGCAGATACTCGCGCGCTTGCGGGCGGCCGGTTGTACTGTGCTCGATGATGGCGATATCGCGCTTCCCAGCTACTTGCCACATCACTCGATTCCTCCAATCAGAAGTTGGCCAGGTCCGCGAATCGTCTGGGAGAGCCTCGTCGAGCGTATAGTTCCGCTGCTCAAGCAGCCGGGCCACATTCCGTTGCTGGTCGGTTGTGACTGCAGTGTTGTCGTTGGGACTGCGCAGGCACTCGCTCGCAGCACGACCGACGAAGTGCATGTTCTCTACATTGATGGTGACAGTGACGATGCGCCTCCGGAAGCCGGGCGTAGCCAAAGCGCTGCCACGTTGGCAGTCTGGCTGCTCACGCATGATTCTCCATTCTGGACAGGCCCGGCGTTGCCACCGTCCAACGTAACCTTGCTGGGCAACACCAGCCCCCCACGTCCTAGCAGCTCCGGAGTCCGCACAGTGCTGCTGTCTGACATTCGTCGCATGGGCGCTCGAGAGGCCGCGCGGCGAGCTCTGGCGGGGATCCCGCCATCTGCGCAAATCCTGTTGCATATCGATGTCGACGTTTTCCAGAAGGCGGAGCTGCCTGCGGCTTACTTTCCCCACGCGCAAGGGCTGACACTCGTCGAAGGCTCGCAGCTCATTGCGGCTCTCAGTGCCGATGCGCGCGTTCGTCTCATTGAGGTGAGCGAGTACGCCTCATTACGCGATCTCGATCAGCGCTGGGTCAATAAGCTGATTGATATTTTGGCTCATGCATTGAGCGGGTCAGCTCGCTGAGCACCGCGGCGCCGGGGACGTCCTGCCTTTGTCTCAGGCGCAGACTTTCGGTTTGAAATCAACTTACCGGTCGGTTCGTTAAAACTAACCAGTTGGTTCGTGGCGGGTTATTGCGACAGCTTGCATGTCACATGGCCGTCGAGCAGAGTTGCGCGCCTTTGACAAACAGGCCGCGCACGTCGCGCAGCATTACGCGGCCGATCGATCGTCAACTCAAGGAGGAAGCATGCCCCGCCTGCCGACATTCAGCGGCGCTTTGTTGATCACGGTTCTTTCAGCCTGCGGCGGTGGAGGGGGCGCCTCCGATCCCGGCCCGGGTCCCGACCCCATTGCGAAATTCTCCGTCAGCGGCCGTATTACCGCGGCCTCCGGCATCGCGGTGGACAGTGACGTCAACGATCCCAACGCGCCGTACGCCCCCAACGACACACCCACCACTGCGCAGCCAATTCCGAACCCCGTCACACTTGGAGGGTACGTGAATGTGGCGGGTGCCGGCGAAGCCGGTCGCTCCAAGGCGAGCGGCGATAAATACGACGCGTTCAAAATCAGTGCGCTCAGCGGCCAACAGGTCTCGCTCAGTGTCGATGACCCGGCGCATGGCGATCCGGACCTCTATCTCTACGATGCCACCGGCAGCACGATCCTCGCATCGTCGGTGGGCAGCGGCACCTATGAGCAGGTCGCCATTCCCCAGAATGGCCAGTACATCGTGCTGGTCCAAGCGGCCTCAGGTGCGTCGGACTATGTGCTGACAGTTGGTAAGGCCGGCCCAGCCAGCCTGGGCTTCGGGGCGCTGAGCTCGGACCTCGAGTTCGTGCCTGGGGAGGCCATCGTAAAACTGAAGGATATGGCGGGAGGGGATGCGTCGAAGTCGCTTGCGGCAGTGAGCGCCACACATGCGTTCACGATGGTGGCTGGCGCGCCAGAGCGTGAGATGTTGGTCACGTTGCAATCGGCCGCCGTTTCCGAGCACGTCGACAAGGCGTTTTTGCCGGCGGAGGCGAGCGAGTGGAACCCTCAGTTCGCGACGGCGGAGCTGCGGCAGAAGTGGGAGACGATGATGGCCATCAAGGCGTTGCGGCGCGACCCGCGTACGCAGTACGCCGAGCCAAATTACATCGCACGACCGGGCGCGGTGCCGAACGATCAGTATTACCCGCTGCAATGGCACTACCCGGCCATCAATCTGCCTGCTGCGTGGGACATTACGCGAGGATCGGCGTCGGTGATCGTGGCCGTCGTCGATACGGGTGTCCGGCTCGATCACCCCGATCTGCAGGGGCAACTGGTCGACGGCTTCGATTTCGTGAAGGATCCCGTCGCTGCCCACGACGGCGATGGTATCGACCCGGATCCGACCGACCCCGGCGACGGTAAGCCCAACACATTCTTCCATGGCACTCACGTGGCCGGAACGATCGCGGCGGCATCGAACAATAAGCTCGGTGTGGCGGGTGTCGCGCCCGGTGTGAAAATCATGCCGGTGCGCGTACTCGCCCCCGGAACCGCCGGTGGCACTCGATACGATATCCTGCAAGGCGTGCGCTACGCCGCGGGTCTGCCGAATGATTCTGGCCGAGTGCCCGCGCAGCGCGCGGACATCATCAATCTCAGCCTCGGCGCCCCGGGATCCTCGCAGGCGGAGCAAGACGTGTATATGGCAGCGCGGGCACGCGGCGCGATCATCGTGGCCAGCGCTATGAACGATAACACCGCAACACCGGCGTACCCAGCTTCTTATAACGGCGTCATCTCAGTGAGCGCGGCCACTTTGAGTCAAACGCGTGCGAGCTACTCGAATTTTGGGCCGACCATCAAAGTCGCGGCTCCGGGCGGCGATGCAGGCGACGTTGATGGTGACGGCAACCAGGACGAAGTGCTGAGTACGTGCGCCCAGGACGATCACGGAACCATAACGTTCAATTACTGCTTCGCTGCCGGCACATCCATGGCGGCTCCGCACGTCTCAGGCGTGATCGCGCTCATGAAGTCGGTCAA
>Ga0157379_10006410_pt1 | contig 10134 bp, 5 predicted proteins | sample S25metaG_FD_121802 | JGI IMG/M metagenome (GOLD analysis project Ga0157379, IMG submission 121802) | Switchgrass rhizosphere microbial communities from Kellogg Biological Station, Michigan, USA - S2-5 metaG | ecosystem: Host-associated > Plants > Roots > Rhizosphere > Soil | place: USA: Michigan...
AGCGACGCCGGACGGGCCTTCGACCGTTTCCACCGGTCGGCCGGCAGCCGTGGCGGCGGACGCACCGGCAGCGGCCTCGGCATGGCGATCGTCGCCGCGATCGCCGCTGCCCATGGCGGCACCGCCACCCTGGACAGCACGCCCGGCGTCGGCACCACCGTCCGCGTCGTCCTGCCACCGGACGCGATGCAGGAACCGGCCACGAAAGGACTGCCCACCACTGCCGCCGGGATCGGGGCGCCACGCGGCCAGCAGCCACGCTCGCCCGCGGATCCCCGCGTGGGACAACGCCATGCGCGACCAGGGCCCGACGACCCGCCGTCAACCCTGGGGCGGGACGGATGATTCAGTCGTCGGTCGGTCGGCTTGGGTGTTGGTAGAGGTCGGGGATGCAGTCGTGGTCGCGGTCGGCGGCCTCTGCCTCGTGGAGGCGTCGGTAGGCGCGGTTGCGGAGGCGGAGCGTGACGGCCGCGAGCAGGGAGGCGTGCAACACGTCCACCGAATACCCAGTTACCCCTCTTCGTTCCCCCTCGCCGGACCGTCGAGGTAGGCGAAAAAGCTGGGCGCGGGGAATGCCGATCTTGTTGAAACGGCCCGGCCCGCGGTGGCTGGCGTGGCATCTTGCCGCGCATCGCCCCCGTCCTTGTCGATGCGCAAACCAGAGCTCGACCGGGCGACAAGGTGCCGAGGCCTGCGCCATCGCGTCATCGCCGAAGACGGAACGGAGCAGTAATGCTCACCAGTCCGTCATTCCCGTACGGCTGCTCGCCCGTTTCCGTCGTCGGGTGCCTGGCGGGCGGCGTCTGTGCGATCTCTGCCGGGGTTAGAGGCCGGCGGTGGCGCAGGCGGCCTGGGTGTGGCAGTTCTCGAGGCCGGTGAGGATCGTGTGGAGTTCGGCGCGCTGCGCCGCGGTCAGAGTGCCGGCGACGTTGTGGATCTCGTAGGGGTCCTTCGAGATGCCGTAGTACTCGGTTTCGTGTTGGGGATCGTTGTACTCGACGTAGACGGCTTCGACCGGTCCGTTGAAGTGCGGGAGGTGTGGCGCTGAGATCCGGATCGCCTCGTAGGTCGGGTCGCTGCCGGAAGATTCGTAGTCGGGGTCGGCGGGGTTGTTCGCCTGGCCGCGATGTTCGACGAGCGCGACAGTACGCCAGGGCGGCGTCTCCTTCCCGGGGTGCAGCAGTGGGACGAGGCTCCGTCCGTCGACGGGCGTGGCTTGGGAGGCGCCGGCGAGTTCGGTGAGGGTCGGGTAGAGGTCGACGTTCTGTCTGGTGTTCTCGCCTACATGGCGGTCGACCGCTCCGGGTTGACCGCCGCGGCGGCGGCCGGGGACAGCGCCGCGCGGCGGGCGCTGACGGTGACCAGCCGTACGTCGTTCCTGCTCTCGGGTGCCCAGCTCGGCATCACGGGGACCGGCCTGCTGGTCGGCTATTGCGGAACGTTTCGTCCGTACGTCCGCGCCGGGTATCGGCGTTGCGAGCTGCCCGGCGGGATCGCCGTCGTTCGGCAGGCGAGATGCGGCGCGCGGTGCTGGTCAAATGACGGCGCCCGCCCGCGTCGCGTCCACCTCTCCGGGCACTGACCGCTGGGGTCGGTGGCGGCGCCGACGCTCAGGCCGCCGCGAGCTCGGCGAGGACCGAGCGCATGTACTCGAGGGCCTGGTGGTCGTCGAGGTTCGGCGCGGGAACCGGCGGCCCGGCGGCGGCGATCGCCCGCCTGGCGTCGACCACCAGCGTCGCCCAATAGGGGGCGACGCGGTCCAGGTGGTGCAGGACGCGGCCGGCCTCGGCCGGCCGGTCGATCATCGCCATCATGTTGACGAACTCTACGGCGGTGACGCAGATGGCCTGCATGTTGCCGCTGTCGAGCAGCTCGTCGACGTGCTCGCGCAGGATGCCGAACGCGCGGGCCCGATCGCCCCGCCGGAAGTGGGCGCGGGCCTCGACGCACCGGTTCGGCGAGTGGGTGCGCGCGGGCACCTCGACCGCGACGGCATCGCCGAGCAGCTCCTCGGCGCGGGCCGTCCGGCCCTGGAGCAGCGCCGAGTAGCCGAGCAGCAGCAGCGCCATGTTCAGCAGCGTCGGCGGGCCGACGGCACGATAGCGCTCGACCAGCGCGCCGACGGTCGCGTCGCCCTCCTCGAACCGGCCGCCGAAGATGCGCGACGCCCCCACGTCGAGCTCGAGATGCTCGGCCAGGTCCTCCTCGCCCCGGTGACGGAGCCAGACGATCAACGGCGGGGCGAGCACCCCGAGCGCCGGAAAGTCCTGGTGGACGGAGGCCAGCCCGTGCCGGGCCGCGACGTCGAGGACCCCGTCGGCGCCGGTCGGCGCGCTGGACCCGGCCAAGTCGGCGGACTCGTCGGGCCCGCCGGCCGCGACCGGGACCGCGGGTGGGCCATGGCGGGTCAGCAGCCGGTCAAACGCCGCGGGGTCCTGGGCGAGCTTGTACCGCTGGCCGGCCCAGACCAGGCCGAAGGCGACGGCGTCGACGTCCGCGGGCGGGGTGATCGCGAGCAGCCGCTCCACCCAGTCCCCCATCTCGCTCCGGTTCCGGCGCGGGATCTCGGTGACGAGCGGGCGGACCAGCGCGTGGGCGAGTTGCCGGTCGGCGCGTCGGCTGGCCCAGTCGAACGCCGCCCGCAGGTTCGGCCAGAGGTCGTCCAGCTGGACGGCGCCCGTGACCTCGTCGTGCCCCATGAGCAGCCGGTGGATGGAGCTCACCCGCCCGGCGCACCAGGCGGCGTGCCGGTCGGCCATAAGGTCGGACTCGCCGGCCTCGGCCAGCCGCGCGGCGCCGAACTGCCGGATCGGCTCGAGGAACCGGAACCGCTGGCCAAGCGGTCCCGGCTCGGCGACGACCATCGAACGGGCGACCAGGCCGGCCAGCACCCCGTCGACGTCGGCGGCGTCCAGCGCGGTGGTCACGCGGCCCGTCTCCGGACCGGCCGACGCCAGATCGGCCGTGGCCGTGGCCGTGGCCGTGGCCTGGCCGACGGTGACGGCCTCGGCGGCTGCCAGATCGAAGGCGCCTACGAAGACAGCGAGGCGGCGCAGCAGCAGCCGATCCGCCGGCGTGAGCAGGTCGTAGGACCACTGGATAGTCGCACGCATTGCGCGGTGCCGGCGGGCGCCGGCGTGCCCGCCGCCGACCGCGACCAGCAGCCGGAGCTGGTCGTCGAGCCGAGCCAGCAGGTCCGCCGGGCTGAGCGTGGTGGTGCGGGCGGCGGCCAGCTCGATCGCGAGCGGAAGCCCCTCCAGACGGCGGCAGATCTCGGTGACCGCGCCGTTCGAGGCCCCGGCGTCGAACTCCGGCGAGAGCGCCGCCGCGCGCTCGCGGAAGAGCTCCACGCCGGGGCCGTCTGGCTCGAGCGGCCCGACGGGGACGACCCGCTCGTGGCCGCCGCGCAGGCCGAGCAGTTCCCGCGACGTGGCGAGCACCCGTGTGCCCGGGCAGTCGTCGGCGACGGCCTGGGCGAGCGCGGCGGCGCCGTCGAGGACGTGCTCGCAGTTGTCCAGGACGAGCAGGGTGTGGCGGGAACGCAGGGCCGCGACGACGGAGCCGGTCAGCCCGCGCCCGGCGCTCTCCTTGATGCCCAAGGCCGCGGCGGCGGCGCGGGGGACGTCGGCGGACGAGCCGGCCTCGACGAGGTCGACCAGCCAGGCGCCGTCCGCGTCGTCCTCGCGGCTGGCCGCGGCGACGGCCAGCCGGGTCTTGCCGATTCCGCCGGGGCCGACCAGCGTGACGACGGGCGAGGCGGACAGCGCCAGCCGGACAGTCTCCAGCTCCTGGTCGCGGCCGATCAGCCGCCCGAGCCGGAGCGGCAAATTCCCGGGTCGAGCGTCCGTGACGTGCCCGCGCGGCGCCGGTACCTGTGCCGGGACCGGCGCCGGTGCCGGTGCCGACGTCGCTGGCCGCGCGGACAGCGACGGCGGCGCGGACGGCACCGGCGCGGCCAGCCGGTCGTCGTGGCCCAGGACCATCCCCTCCAGCCTGCGCAGCCGCGGGCCGGGTTCGACGCCTAGCTGCTCGACCAGGTGGCGGCGGGCGGTCCGGTAGGCGGCGAGCGCGTCGGCCTGCCGGCCGGTCCGGTACAGCGCCGTCATCAGCAGCGCCCAGAGCCCCTCGCGGGTCGGGTGGCTCGCGGTCAGCTCGGTGAGCCGGCCGACGGCCGCCGCCGGGTCGTTCTCGACGCGGCGGGAGAGCTCCGCCTCCACGGCGACGAGCCAGCGCTCCTCCAGCCCGTCGAGGACCGCGGCCAGGCCGGGCGACACGCGCAGGCCGGCCAGCGGCGGGCCTGTCCACTCGGCGAGCGCCGCGGCGGCGTCGCCGGCGTCGGCGTGCCGCTGGAAGCGCAGTGCGTCGACCGCGTCTGCCGGCACGTCGAGGCGGTAGGCGGCGCCGACGGTGGCGATCGTCTCCGGGCCGAGGGCCCGACGAAGCCGGGCGATGTAGGAGTGCAGGGTCCGCTCGGCGGTGCGCGGGCGGTCCGCTCCCCACAGCAGCTCGACGAGCCGCGCCACCGGCAGCGCGGTCCCCGCCGAAAGCGCGAGCGCCGCGAGCAGCGCCTGGCACATCGGCGGGCCCACGTCCACCTGCTCGCCGCGCCCGTTGACGGCTCCGACGCCGCCGAGCAGGTGAATGCGGACATCCGGGTCGGTCGCGCCGTTCCCGTCGGTGTGGGTCGTCAGCGCGACCACCGCCTTCTCAGGAACGACCGCCTTTTCAGGGATCACAGCCTTCTCAGGAACCGCCGCCTGCCCACCTGCGACGGGCGGGTTACGTCTCAACCGTATCTCAACAGATCTTCGACCAATGCCCGACGCGGGTGAAGGACTGTCGGAAGGGAAGCCGAGTTCAGGAGGCGAATTCATGATGAGGCCCATGCCAGCCGGCGTCCGAAGCGAGGCGGCGCTGCTGCCCTTCCGGGCAGGCACAGCCGTCGAACCCGTGGTGGCGCACCCCGTGGAGGTCCGCGCGGCCACCCTGGCGGCTCCGACGCAAGCGCGGGCCGTCGCCCGCCGGGCGGCCGGCCGCGCCAAGAGGCCGCGGATGGCCGTTGGCCCCAGGCTGTGGGGCGGGGCGCTGGTCGCGGGATTCGCGGTGATCGCGGCGATCCAGCCGGGGACGGACGTCCGGCCGCCGACCCAGCCGGGATGGGTGGACGTCGCCTCGGTCCTCTCACTCGGGCTGCTCGCGGTCGCGGTCGCGGCCCTGCTGGCCGGGCGGCGCTGGGGAATCGAGCCGGCCACCTACGGCAGCGCGGGCCTGGTCGCGTTGTCCGCGCTGTGCCCGGCCTGGCAGCACCACCACATCGGCGCGTGGTGGGTCGCCCAGTCCGTGATCAGCACGGCCATGTTCGGCGGGTCGGTGGCGCTGCGCTACCGGCCCGCGGAGGCCGCGGCCTGGCCCGCCCCGCTGGGCGGGGCCGACCGGTGAAGGCGATCGTCCAGGAGCGCTTTGGCCCACCCGAGGTGCTGCGGCTGGCGGACGTCGATATTCCCCGGGTCGGTCCCGGCGACGTGCTAGTGCGGGTGCGCGCTGCCGGGCTGAACCCGTATGACTGGCACATGCTGCGCGGCGACCCGTACGTCGCGCGGCTGATGGGCGGCGTCGGCGTGCGGCGGCCGAAGTCCAGGGTCGCCGGGCTGGACGCCGCGGGGACGGTGGAGGCGGTCGGGGCGGACGTGCACGGTGTCCGCGTTGGCGACGACGTGCTGGCCTTCTGCCCCGGCGCGCTGGCCGAGTACGCGCTCGTCGGCCCGCCGGGCGCGTTCGCGCCGAAACCCGCGAACCTGACGTTCGAGCAGGCGGCGGCGGTGCCGCTGGCGGCCGTGACCGCGCTGCAGGCCCTGCGGGACGCGGCCGGGCTGCGCGCCGGGCAGCGCCTGCTCGTCAACGGGGCCGCGGGCGGCATCGGCACCTTCGCGGTCCAACTCGCGGCCGGGCTCGGCGCCGAGGTGACCGGGGTGTGCGGCACCCACAACGTGGATCTGGTGCGCTCGCTGGGGGCCGCGCACGTCGTCGATTACACATCAGCGGACGTCCTCGACCTGCCGGAGCGCTACGACGCCATCCTCGACAACGTCGGCAACCTGCCCGCGCGCCGGCTGCGCCGCCTGCTGGCCCCCGGCGGGATCCTCCTCCTCAACGGCGGCGGGGAGCCCGGCAAGGTGATCGGTGCGGTCGGCAGGTTCGCCGGCGGGGCCGCGCTCGGCGTCGTCGTCCGCCAGCGGATCCGGCCGCTCGTCGCGAAGCCGCGCCAAGCCGACCTGGTCACCCTCGCCGATCTCCTCGGGACCGGGCAACTCACCCCGGTCCTCGACCGCACGTTTCCCCTGCCCGACACCGCCGACGCCCTGCGCCACGTCGAAGCCCGCCACACCCGCGGCAAGGTCGTCATCACCATCGGCTGACCGCTGTGTCAAGCCGCGGCCAGAATCCGCGATTCGTGATCTGTTCCGGCCGCGCTGACCTGGTCGCCGGTTCCGTACGTGGCGAGTTGGTCGAGTACGGGTTGGGCGGCGGGTGGGACGGTTCCGCCACGCGGGCTTGGGCACGGGTTAGAGGCCATGATCGCGCTGACCTGTGTGGCGTAGCCCTGGCTGGACACGACCGGGCGTAGACGCCGCCCATGGCGCTCAGGTACCAGGCGGTACACGCGGCGGCGATGTCCCGGGCCGCGTCGGGGTTTTTCGTCGACGGCGGTGATGGTCCGGCGGCCACGGTGACGGTCGTTCGCTGGGGAGCAACGGCTTCGCGCAGTCGGTTGAACTGGTCGGCCCAGGATGCGAGGCGATCCCGGGCCAGCAGCGCGGGGATCCAGTCGTCGCCGAGTTCGGCGGCCACCCGGGTCGAGTGGCGGCCCAGCGCCGCGACCCTTCGGCACGAGGTCGCGGTGCTGCGCCGAACCCAGCCACGGCCGAGATGGAACTGGGCAGATCGGGCCGTGCTTGCCGCCCTGATCCGGCTCCTGCCGCGAAGGCTACGACTGCACCGGCTGATCACCCTGGCGCCGTTCTCCGGTGGCACCGACGCCTGGTCACCAGGAAGTGGACCTACCCGCACCGGACCGGACGGCCACCGGTCGATCCCGATATCGCCGCGCTGATCGTCGCTACCCGAGCCCCGACCAGGGGCGATCCCCAGTGACCGCGCCGACAGCTACATCATCTACCAAATCGAACAGGCGTTCCGTAGACCAGGCGGCTCCGGACACTTCGGCCCGTCCGGTTACCGCGATCGTGGGGGTGATGGTCGGGTGGCGTTCCTGTTCGGCCTCGGCAACGTCGCCACCCTCAGTATCCTTCTGGGAGTCCCGACGTAGATCGCGGTCCTCGTTGCGCCGGCAAGGGACTTTTCCAGGACTAATCAATGGGCGGATGTCGCCTGGCGGTGGGCCGATCGGCTCGCCCGGGAGGATGGTCGGCTCCCTGTCATGCTGTCTCGTCGAGGTGACTCTTGATCGCGTGGTGTCGGCATCCGGCGTCGGCGGCGGTGAGGAGGCGTTGTGTCCCAACTGGTTCGGCCAGATCCGTCAGGTGCGGCACCCTCTGGCCAGGAGGGATCGGGACGCCGGCACCCGAGCGGCGCTCGCCACCGAGTTCGCCGTTACCGGCGCTGTCGGCTTCACCACTGTGGGCCGGCTTGGTACCTCCCCGGGCCTCCTGCTGGTGGGTGCCGCCGGGCCGGTCCGCGACATCGCCGCCGCCGTCCGCCGCGATTGGCTGCAAGTGCTGGTCAGTACCCTCGGCGTCTACTATGTCCTGCTCGCCGGTGGGACGATCGGCACCCGTGCGGCGCTGGCGGCGCTCGGCGGTTTCGCCGTGTTCGCCGCGCCCTGGGTGGCGAAACGGTCGCCCCGGTGGGCGCTTGTGTCGCTGGTCGGCGGAGCGCTCCCGTTCGCGATCGTCACCTGGTGGAGCCTCATTACGCCGCTCGTCGCGGTCGGCCTCGGGCTCCCCTGCCGTGACCGCCCTACGCCCACGCCCGCAGACAGCCGAGCCCGCAGCAGTGCGGATGGACTGAGGGAAGATCGCGCTGGCAGGGCCCCTGCCGCCGGAGACCGGGATGCGACAGTCGAGAGGAATGCGCCGGCCCGATGCGCGCCACCTACCTGCTCACCAAGATCACGACCTGAATACATGAAAGGTAGGCAGACGATGAGGGCGGCCGTGAACGTCAGGTACGGCCCACCAGAGGTCGTGGGAATCCAGCAGGTCGGCAAGCCCTCCGCGGGCGTCGGTGAGGTGCTGGTCGGCGTATACGCGGCGACAGTCAACCGCACCGACTGCGCTTACCGGGCCGCCAGCCCGTTCTTCATGCGGTTTGTCGCCGGGCTCGGCAGACCGAAGGCCATGATCCTCGGAAACGAATTCGCCGGGGTGGTCGAGGCCGTCGGTCCCGACGTCACCGCCTTCCGGGCCGGCGACCGTGTATTCGGCTACAACGAGGGTCACTTCGGCGCCCACGCGGAGTACCTGACTGTTCGTGCCGACGGCCCGCTCGCGCGCGTGCCGGCAGGGGTCGCCTTCGAGCAGGCCGCCGCTGCCACGGAGGGCGCGCATTACGCCCTGGCGTTCATCCGAAGGATCCAGGTTCGAGACGGTACGCAGATCCTGGTCAATGGAGCGACCGGGGCCATCGGCTCGGCGGCCGTCCAGTTGCTGAAATGTCTCGGCGCCCAGGTGACCGCGGTGTGCGGCCCGGACGGCGTCGACCTGGTGCGCGGGCTGGGCGCCGACAGGGTGATCGACTACACCGCACAGGACTTCACGCGGGACGAGCACGTCTACGACGCTGTGTTCGACGCGGTCGGCAAGAGTTCGTTCGGCCGGTGCCGACGGCTACTCACGCCCGGCGGTGTGTACTCGTCGACCGAGCTCGGTCGGTTCGCGCAGAACCCGGTGCTGGCGATGCTCTCCCCGCTGCGACGTGGCAGGCGGGTGGTGTTCCCTTACCCTTCGATCGACCAGGCGATGGTGGAGCACGTCCGGGACCTGCTCGCGTCGGGACGGTTCCAGCCCCTGCTCGACCGGCGGTACCCGCTGCAGCGGATCGTGGATGCCTACCGGCACGCCGAGTCCGGGACCAAGCTCGGCAGCGTCCTGATCGTGGTGCGGCCACCGGAATGAGGCACTTGGCCGCGTCCGCCGGCGGACCTTGCGATTCCGAACGCTCGTTCGAGGACCGCGTGAGCCAACGGCCCTGATGGGCACCGCGAGGAGTCACCGCCGGTGCCGGCCTGCCCGGAAGCCCCGGCATTGTACGAACCGGCCCTCCACGCCCGCTGACCTGCACCTGCGGACTGCCGATGAACGTGCCGATCGATAGGTGCAACCTATTTGCCCAGGTCAGAGGCTAACTACAGAGCGTGGTGGACCATGTGTACCAGCATCCGAACCGTTTGATCTTGGTTGCTGGCCCTGAAATCACTGTCCGTCCGGTCGCTACCCGAGCCCTGGCCGGGGGCGATGCCCAGTAACCGCGTCGACGTCTACATCATCTAACGTATCGAACAGGCGTTCCGGCCACCTGGCGGTTTCGGACACCTCGGCCCGCCTCGTGACCGTGATCGTCGGCGTCGTGGTCGCGTTGACGTTCCTTGCTGGTGGTCCGGGCGAAGGCCCACTGGGTCTTGGCGTCGAGTTCGATCGTGGCGTGGTATCGGAGAGGTGCGCGGTCACGACGATCCCGTCGTGCTCTCGGCCTGGCGCACAGCGCTGCTTTACGTTCCCGCCACTGCGCGCGCTGAGTGCGTGGCGCGGTTGCGGACCGACCTGGTCGGCGAGGGTCAGCCGCGCGAACGCGGTGGTCAGCCATTTGCTGTACGGGGCCCAGTGGCGTTCGAGCAGGACCCCGATCCGGGCCAGGTCGCGGGCCACGTGGGCGGCGAGCATGCCGAGCCGAGGTCGTCGCCGCGGCCACCGGCGCGGCCGGCTACATCACCAGCATCACACCGACCTCCAACCGACGTAGCCACTTACAACGTGCGACCTCGTGTCACAACCAACGCACCACAACAAGAACCGCTCGATCTTGGTTCAGGTCCGGAAATCACCATCCGCCCGGTCTCCACGCAGCTCCTGACCCCGGGTGATGTCGAGTGAGCACTCAACCGGCGACATCATCAAT
>Ga0157379_10006411_pt1 | contig 10133 bp, 5 predicted proteins | sample S25metaG_FD_121802 | JGI IMG/M metagenome (GOLD analysis project Ga0157379, IMG submission 121802) | Switchgrass rhizosphere microbial communities from Kellogg Biological Station, Michigan, USA - S2-5 metaG | ecosystem: Host-associated > Plants > Roots > Rhizosphere > Soil | place: USA: Michigan...
CTTGAACTGCGCTTTCCGACGTTTTGGGGTTATTGCTTTTTCTGTTGCGGAAACGGCTGTGGGAGAGGGTGGCGTGGAGTGGGCGGTCTGGTGGAGGGTCCATCGCGTTGGGGATTTTGGGCCGCGATTTCCCAGGGGAGAAGAGTTGGGAGAAGAGCTTGGGAGAATGGTGTCCATTTTTGAGTATGAATGGTAGAGGAGATAGGGGAGTGCGCGAGGGTGTTTGTGGACGCGTCTTGTGACGCCGCTCGAATCGGAGATGATTGGTTGGTGAAGCTAGTAACTACTTCCGGATTTGGCCTCTGCCTGCATTGTATTGGTGAGTACCGATTCTTCTGTTTTATCTTCATGATGAAATATTTCGTATCAATTGAACATGTGCTGAGACGAGGTCGTTTTACGTCGCTCGTTCAAGATAACAGTCCCTTTGGGACTATAATCTTCTCTCTGAACTTCGATCCTTTCTCTCATGGAATTGACATTTACTGATTACCTCCTCTTGTTAGATTCATGGTGTACATTATATCTCCGGATCCTATACTAAACTTACGAATTATTAGAACTATACATGATTATCGATTACCACAACACTTTATTCAATTGTACCCTGCTCCTCCCTCCCTAACTGCCACCCCAACTCCCTCTCCCTAAATCTCGTCTCATACTTCCCAATACTTCCGCCCCGTCTCACCCAATATCCAATCTCCTCCTCATGCTCCAAACACTTTACAATAACCTCGTGAAGCACACAAGCCTCCTGATGTGTCTTCTTATCCCTCCTCTTCAACGCCTCCTCCGAAATTGCTATCGTGGTGTCTAGCACTTGTTTAAGCGCAGCGTGCATGGCAAGGAGTCGTTGTTTGCAGATGGAGATACCGAGCGTTTGAGCGTCGGCGATGACTTCGAGGGCGCGCTTGGTGTGGATCATTTGGTCATCGTCTTCGAGAGGGTTCGTTCCCATGAATTGCCATAGAGATTGGAGTGCGTGTTGAAGATCGACAGTTTCGTCGATTGGACTCAGGGAAAGTGAGAATGAGTGATAATTGCTATGATGGCTTTCCGAGTCCGAATCGGGGTCGATATTGAGAGCTACGGTCTTTTCAGAACGCTGGCTCGGGAAATGCTCGAGGTCATTATTTCTGAATAAATCCGCAAAAGAATCATCCTTGAGTAAAAGGTATATCAAGTAGTCTAGACGCCCTCACCTCCAATGATCTTCCCTATCCTTCAACCGTCTCGCTTCCTTTTTCTCCGCTTCCGACTTGTACACTCTTGACCAACCTGTAGACATGACGAAGGAGAGAGACAGACCGAGGGCGTGTGGGGACTTCCTGATGTTTGGGCCAAGTGCACTGGGTCCTCCAAGGGCCTCACCTTGATAGACGTTTGCCGAACATTCAAATCTTTGTTCCCAAAAGATATATTAGGACGTTCGGTATGACCGATTGGGCGGATTAAAGAAAATACACATAATTAAGTAAGATAGATTCAGTAGAGCGCTGCTCTTAGGGTTTGTATGAACCGGTGAATTATAAAAAGAAAAGGAAAAGAAAGCAGGTGTGCTTGAGGAATAAGCGCTAAGCGGGCGAAATTTACGATAATCTCACTTCACGAGACGACATCGCCTGTTGTGAGCCCCTCGATAAAGGTCCGCACGGCTTCCCAGTATCCAGGCTTCATACATGTATCATCTAGGAATCATTTGAAATGAGCATATTGTGGCGAGATGAGTGAGTGGCACTCTGTAGGCTTGCTTACTGTGGGCACCTGTTGGGAAATCCACCCATGTGGCCTTCTTGCGACCACTTTTTTGTGCGATCTCCCATAACTCTTTCATATGCGATGATGGGACGACTTCGTCTCTTGCGCCACTGTGATACGATATGATGTCCTTGGTTATTCGAACAGCACAGTTAGAGTTATCACATCGACATACCTGAGCATCAACAAGGCCATATCAGGAGGCAATTTGGTTATCGTCGTCTCGCTCTCCCACTTTTGATGGCACAGGAACGTAAAGGAGGATAAGTAGGGCACGGCGGTTGGAATCAGACGTGGCTGTTGGAGGAACAATGCGAAGCAGGGATAAGTGAGTATCGCGGACACATAGCTTCGTGAATGGGAGGAAAAGATCACTTACGATGGAGAGGAAGGTGTTTTCAACGATCAGGCCACTGATGACGTTCGGGTTGCGAGCAGCTAAGTCGATAGCGACGGCACCCCCGATAGACTGGCCGTAGAGGATCACTTTAGAGGCTGGCCCTTTGTCTGAAGCACCGAGAATAGGATGGGATGTGAGATAATCGAGGGCTGTCTAAGGGGCTGGTTAGAGCCCGAGGTTAGACCGTTCTTTGTTAACTTTTTACCTGTGAGTCTATTCGGAAGCCTGTGGGATTATCGACAGTTAGTCCGTGCATGATAAACGACAAGTACTTGAATCTACCTTTCTCTGATGGAGATCCTTCACTGAGACCATATCTACAAAAATCAACGATGTGGAAATCAGCGTACCACCCCAACCTTCAGACTAATTAGGATCTCACCCGCGGTATGACACCATCAGCACATTACAACCCAATCGTAAGAACTGTCGAGCCAAAGGAATACGATGACCCATGTTTCCTCCGTTTCCATGGAACATAATCATTGTAGGATGACGTCGAGCATACTGTAGCTAAAACAAAAGGTTCGCGACCATAGATAAGAATGATAGCATTCAATAGTGATAATCAGGGAATGCTAACCCCTCCGCCGTACTCATCATTTGATCCAGTTGTGGCGTGAAGAGTCCGAGGTGCTAACATTAGGTATCCTCGTATCTTTACACTATCTATGGTGTCCAGTGTCAAGTCTTCATATGGCATTCCCCATTCTGCAGGTGTTGGGACATCTATGAACAGATTATGGGCGGTAAGTTAATCATGTATCAATGTTCATAATAAGATGCGTACTTTCTCGCGAACCAGCAGGAAAAGCCGCAGGATATATTAGAAAGTTCTGACCGTACCAAAGTAACCCCGCGGCTGTACATTACAACATAAGAGAGCCAAATCAGATCCAAACAAAACGAACATCAAAGACATTATAACCACCCACCAACAGTTGATACACCTACAACTGAAGCAGTCGCTCCCTGTATAAGAGGTACGTAAGCGCAAAATTGCGAATGAATTGATCCCCTTTGTAACTGCCGATGTTCATTTCATACCTTCACAAATCCTTGAAACGATGGTAAAAGACCTGACATAGCCTTTGAAATAGAAACTTTACAGGAAAACAGAGAATAGAGAACCAGAGAGTGTTTGGATTGGTGACTCTGGTATGGGACAACTTTTGACGCAGCTGGAACTGTGCGCCACAGAAGTGATCGAGTAGCGCCCAGGCCCATTTGCCGAGATGGTAAGTGATTGGCTCGGTGGATTACCTTTACCGCTGGGTGTGCGAGCGCGCAGACTTGTGCTCTGCCACTCCTAATTTTCATCATAGATGCAACCAATTCAAAATTTACATATACTCATATTCCACAAAGGGATACCCTGCGTGGAGTCTGCACCTTGATTTCGGATCCTCTCGAAAATCATAGACTGTTGAGTTACACAGGGACAGTGGAAATAATTTAATCAGCTACGGGGGAACTTGATGGTGTATGTTAATATGGGGTGCTCGGTTCCATTTTATGGATAGTTTTGAAGAGGGATAAGATTTTAGAAGCGTAAGCAAGTGCGGATAATGCTCTATATAACAACACATACAATAAATTATTATTAGAAATATATGTTAAGTTAGTATGAATACATGAAGAAGCGTCCATTGTCAACGTCCATAATGAATCGGAGGGGCGCAGCTTGAACAGGTATCGAAAAATACATCAGAAAATGTGCTTGTGACTTTATGAATATAAGCGAAAATTAACAAAGAGAGGTGAATAAATAGACAAAATGCGCCATTCGATGGTGCAATTACCAGAAAGCGTTGACATTCATCCATGAGGTAGTAATAATATATGTTCAAAACCTGTGGTATCCCGTCGAGCTGCCCGCCGGCGGGGGAACCCCGTCTCTGCCCGGATACGCGTAGCCTGCTTTCGACCTTCCATGCTGTGAATATTCATATTCATCACTGGTCGATTCGCCTTCACCTCTGTATTCCTTGTGGGTGGCTGCCACGTGTCGGCGCATGTTCGAGAGTACATTGAATGCCTTTCCACAGTTAGGGACCGGACAGATAAATGCTGAGCGTGGATGATTTAGTTGAGATAGACGAGACGGAGACAGATGGTAACTCACGTTTAGTTTGGGTATGAATGTTCATATGGGTCTGTGAAGGGATAAAGTTAGTAATATAATTGGGTAACTTCTCCAAATTCCAGCGGCTTACATCTAAAGCATTCTGAGGGGACTTCAGTAAGAAACACTGGTGGCGTAGAGAAAATGGACAACTTACCTGTCTTTCAAAGCGCTTTTCGCATCCGGGCCAGTTACAGGCATATTTTCTGTTCGGACTGCGATCTTTCCTAGATTCAGATCCACGATACCAACGCCCGGTTGCCTCGGGACCGTGTGCAGAACCATGGCCGAACGTTTGATCTCCGTAGGAGTTGGATCGGGTAAGACCAGAAGGGCTGCCCTGTGAGTAGTGAGAATCACTGCGTCTCGAATCCTCGTATGAAGTCTAAAACTGTCAGTAAGAGACGAACAAAATTGGCTTGATGTTAGTCCTACCGTTGGGGGACGAGAAGATGGCGGCAGTGCTCGTCTCATGTCATTAAGGTCGTACGGCTGGGAGTAATCCGGCCTTTGGGTACCTGAAGACTTTGCTACCATATCCAACTCTTCTGTAAAATTGGAAGGTTTTGTTAGAATCAACCGAGAGAAGCGAGAGATTTTACATACGTCCAAGAACACTCCTAAGAGGCGGGAGAGACTCGCGTTCACGTTCCGAACGAGAAGTCTGAGGCCAAGATGAAGAGTTGGAATGCGACCGATAGTAAGAATCCCTGGATGGATAGCCGGACATGACGAAAGAGAATTCCAGTTCCTGTACCGAAGGTGTTGTTGCTACTCCCCGTCGAAGACCCTGTTGACAAGCCGATGAGGAGGGGTTCGTGGCGATCGGTTGGTCTTTATAATTGACAGGAGCAGTTGCGTCGATCCCGGTATTTACTGGATCAAGTCCAGTGCACCGAGAGGCCCGCCTATGTCATCGAGGCATCCAAACCAAGAGAACACGGTCAACCAATGTCTACGTCAGGGAATAATCCTCGCCTCGGACAGCTCGGAAGGAGAATCTCAAAAAATAACTTTCAGGACAGCAGGCCGGATCGCAGCCACAGGTAGAGTTCTCTCATCATTTATCTGGAGGAGAACTTCGATATTAGTAGAATTCTGTCAGGGAGGGAAACCAAAGATTTCAGAAATTCAAATTCAAATGACATGTTCAAAATACCCAATATAGACCCCATAATGGTCGTTTATTATACAGTTCTTGAATTGTAGACATTTCTCGAGAGTAGCTGAACGTGAGGCGGATGTAAAGGCTGGAGAGGCTGTTTTGCTTCCAGCGCCCCTTGCCGTCCTACGCGCTTTACACCGCCCAGCTGTGCAATCCTTCTCGGGCTGTAATCCCTTGAAATCCACAAATCTCATAGGCTCTTGATTTACGCTTCCTTCAGGGATATGCAATTGCTGCACTGGATTGATGTCTTAGGCGATGAGGCTTTGCACTGCTCCCATGTGTCGCAGGTTAGGTGTCATCGAGATTCAAGATGCTTTGTGAAGTTGTGGATACATTTCAGCGACAATAGGAACATGACGGACTCATAAACAACCTGCTAGACTCATCAACCGGTTTAGGAGAGTTTGGGTGCGTCTATCATTTATTTTTAATGCGGATTTTGCGTCCAAAGAGTTTGTTCATTACACCTAGCTCAGAAAGAATCACCGAAGATCGCCTACCAAATCCATCATCATCACTTCCTCTTCGCCGAAATTGACGAGATTCTTCTTTTAATCTTCACCGCATCTCATTGTGAAACATAGTACTTGGTCTATCTGCCAAATTCGGCGGGACTTAGTCACCCCATCCACACTCCCGCAGTTGTATAGCCATCCGAATGGCGGGCTGGAAAATTGCTTTGGTGATCTCGGGAAGCATTCATGATCAGTCTTCGGAGTGAATGAACTTCGTCATGTTTCTACTCCCGTAACCCTGAAGGGCATAGGCTCTCTTTGTCTCCAGCTCGGAGGATTTTCCGAACTTGTGAATCTGACTTCCTCCGGCTTGAGTCACTGAATTGTACTGCATCGATCTGAAAATCCCTTCCTTGTTTAGTCCTTGGAATGTCTCAGTATGGCGTCCGGGCTCAAGTCGGCCGCGAACCTTTGATCGCGCAGGCCAGGACTCAGAAGATATTGTAGATAAGATGAAGACTAACGCGGCAAATCGACAAGTTTGGAACTAATTCCGATCGGTATTGTTCTGCCCACGTTATACTCGGCATTCGTGACCCTAGAATAACCCCTTGCATAGCCAGGATATTAGCCCAAAATCATTCAAAGTAACTGAATTGAGACCGGCCGGGGCTAGAGAAACCCGTTCGCTGTTTATGAAGAGGAATCAACTCGTCAAAGGGGAAAATAAGTGTGTTCAATGTCTTGGGTGTTCAACTAATTATTATTGACCATGCTTTAGGAAACCGTATACGCTACCATCTCTGCTTTACTGATGATACCACTATCAATTTCGACCTCGTACAATCTGCCTATCTCGGGACCGATAGACAGAATATAATGGAGGAATATGGTATTCACCGTATCTTGAACACCATGACTCAATCCGACCTATCAACAAAATAGTCCATGTGCTCCAGTGCTGGCACCGAGGCGCATCGCTCTGCGCCATTCCTTTGATCAGCATAGCCGATCATAATTCACCCTTCAATCAACCACCTCGGTGTGGGCAAGCTACTTACAATATAAGCATTTCTCCAACGACGGCACTGGAAGCTATTTATTAATGATAAACTTTCACTTTAGGATCAAATGGCTGTGCAGTCTTCGACAGACTCCAAATTTGCTACTTATTCTGGTTTGTTTGTTCGTCTGTGAGACATATTAGGAGCATAAATAGTAACAGTGTTATTGTGGTAAGCTAAATATAAATATTACTGTAATAGATAATAACAAATATAAGGGATACATTATGCAAGGGTAGGAATACATAAGAAGAAAAAAGAATCTAAAGGCTACAAGTGAGGTACTGAATGTTAGGAAACAAATGTTTGGTTAATTAATGTAACAGCAGATAAATTATCGGGAAGGAGCCATAAAGTCATTAGTCATTAGTCGTTTATCGTTAGTCAAGAGAATCAAAGTTCTTGTCCCATGAAATAACCTCGCTGTTGGAAACCAAAATTCAATCACGCCGCCCACTTGAGCTTGAGGGGGGGTATTCGAAGCTACTACCCGCTGTGTGTGTCTCTTCATGTCGTTTCTGGTTTGAGTGCGTTGTGAAGGCCTTCCTACAGTTTGTGTAGCGACAAACGAAAGCTGTTTTCAAAGTGAACTCGTTGAGATTGGTTTCTCTAATTCAAGCGTGATACACTCACGTCGAGCACCAGTGTGTGAGCGCATATGTGTCTAGCAACGGGGCGAGGATGAGATTTGGCGAGCTCTGAACTTGATCATGAAAACATACCTCCAGTGCACTAGGAGTTGGGAATCGCTGATCGCACTCAAGACAAGGGTATCTCCTCCCACTTGCATCTTGATTCTGGCGATGGGTTGGCCTGTTCGGGATGGGGTTGGGAGACACATATACAGTGTTTGCATCAAGGTTGATTACTGCGTAGGCCCCATCGGTGCTATATCTGCCAGGTGTGCTTCGAGAATCTCTGGGACGGGTAGAATGCGCTGGAGTCGAGTCTCTCGTGGATGGGGTTGAACGCTGCGTATGTGTAGCTGAAAATGGGATATCTAACGAAGGCTTAGTTTATTCTACATATCATGATCATAAAACCTACCAGGAAAGAGAGTGCGTATGGGAGGCAGGTCGTTTCCGGATCCAGTGGGGTTCGGCTGGTATGGGTAAGATTGGCGACCCTCCATTATAGAATATGTAAAATATAAGAGAAGGAATTATACAAGAAAAACCAGGGACAGGAAGGGAATTAGTAGAGGAAAGGATGCCGGTTAGAGGCGGACTAGCCATCCTTTTATACGACTTCCCCCAAGCCTTTCACTATGGTAATTTTGAACATTGACCGCGCTGAACTTGGATTTGCGGTCTGCCAGTGTAAGTAGTAACCGTCCTTTGTGTTGTTTAGTGCCATGATGCGTACCCGACTGAACAGAGAGGCCGCACTGACTAATGCGTCTGGAACTCATCACACCACAGCAGAAATGATCTGCAGAAAGTTAACCGAGCAACCCATGAAACGGCACGTACCGAGATATAATATTGGTTGAAAAATTCCGATTGCGGTTTGCGATGTGTTGAGTTAGCAATGTGCTCTACTTACGTTAACATGAAGGGTTCCCTTGCCGAGTGATCGGAAATCGTGCCCACTCTCTAAACAGCTGAATACGTCGATGGCGCCCGTTTGACTATGACGGCGCGTATTTTTATTCCGACAAGGGTCTAGTCCAGTCCAGTCGTTTCAATTGTGACACCTCGCAATATTGGTATACACAACTTTAATTCAAAAAAGGATGCGTGTTGTCCTGATCAAGTTTCCCAGTGGCGGCAAGGTTCGAAGCAGGCGCAAACTTCTTAATTTAAGATGCCAGTTTCGTGATTAGGATCCAAACCCTAGCACAAAATAAAAGCTTCCAAGCTGCTGCAGATCTTCCCAAGACGGGTGGATTAATACCGATCGATTCTGATCCCCGTCAACGGGTAGCATGGCACGAGCATATTCCTTTAGCGCCAAAGGGTGGGCCTTCGTTTTGATCGACTGGGGAAAGCATAAGAGCAGGTGGAGATACATACAACGCCAGTAAATTTGTTCCTTGAGGTATGAAACTGACTTGTGACAGAAATATCTAATTCCTTGTATAGCTCTACGTTCCCCATCAAGTAGGTTGGAACAGTCTTTGGGCACAGGTGTCTTTTTCTTTCTTTTGGCCAAGATTTTAGGTTCCGTATGGGCCACATTTGCTGTTAGCCACAAAGGAGATAGTTGGAGCTCAAATTTGGTGGCCAACAAACCTTTTCGGATTCCTGGAAGTCTGATTTACATAGTACAGGGATGGGGCAACGCGTTGCACGGTAAGCTAACGTTCTGAGATAGTATCTCTTCAAAGCAGTCCCCCTTTGTTCGTTTCCTATCGAAATTGATTCAAATCTCTATTTAAATCGAGTTTACGCGTCGTGGGCAGTACTTGTATGGAATTTTCCTGTGTTATACGGATTATTCACGCTAGAAACTGGTGGATTCCTCATCTCGGCTAGAGGCTTTCACCGTTCTTTTACTGTCAATAGAGTTGACTCATTGACTATACCGAGAATCTATTTGACACAGGTAAATTGGTCTGAAGAAAGAGACTCGAAACATTGTAATAGAAGCAATTAGATACAATCGTGAATTGTGGGTGAATTTGGGGATCAGAGATTCCAGATTTGATAGAAAAAAATATGTAACTGCGTATCCGAGTGATTCAACCATATTCGAAGCGATGACTTGATTTGTTTTTCCGCAATGTAGCGGCAATAACAATTTACTATCAGTATATTTAAACGAGACGACGACAAATTTGAAGCCGAAACAGTGCTCTTGTGGCAGAGATCTCCGGTTTTTAGTACTGCAGTGCGAGATAGAGATGTTTCTCCCTTAGTAATACACTGCCAGGGTCGCCGAAGAGACCCGTTAGATAATTTTAGCTTTATTACTCTATTATTCAGTCATGTCAAAAATACCTTCAAGAAATAGTCAGCGATAAAATTGCTGACTGAAGCAATTGTGCAGTAACACCGAAAATAATCCCATGAACTACTTTTAGTAAGACAATTATCCATCCTCGTTGAAATACGCGTAGCAGTTCTTCATAATCTAGCACATGCCACAGAGGGGGATGTAATTGCAAACGAATTCGAAAACTTAAGTTTTCCGTTGAGTTGAAAAAAATTTGAACTTC
>Ga0157379_10006412_pt1 | contig 10132 bp, 12 predicted proteins | sample S25metaG_FD_121802 | JGI IMG/M metagenome (GOLD analysis project Ga0157379, IMG submission 121802) | Switchgrass rhizosphere microbial communities from Kellogg Biological Station, Michigan, USA - S2-5 metaG | ecosystem: Host-associated > Plants > Roots > Rhizosphere > Soil | place: USA...
GCAACTCTTTCCTTTCCTGCCGACTTAATTAATCAATCACAGTATAGAGGTTTCATCTTCGGGTTATTTATGGGCCTGTCAGATTTTAGGATCCTTCGTAGGAATGCGCGTCAATAGCGAAGACTGGCTGGTGCGACATCGTAAAGGTAGTCTGGTCGTCGCTGAAATCCACTGCGCGGGTCAGATCTAATGTAGGGATACCGATACCATCTCAGGTATGATGAACCATGGGATCTTTCACCCGTTTTCTTATCTTTGGCTCTAGTGCTGGCTCTACTATGATGTGTAATCCGCCGAAGTAAGTACCTAACACTTCCGCCATACTCAGATGTAGGAATATCAAACTAGATTGGGAGGATCCTTGATCATTTCCCCTTTCGTTCACTTTCAATTTTGGTGTTTCAATGACCTCCCCAGGCTTAGACCATCGTCGGCTTACAGCCGTGGCTGAAGTCTTCTGCACAGTTCTACAATGGAATGAAGCTCTGGGGCAGGGTGATGAACCATTAAGGGTATCCTTGAGCAATTTATCTCGCATTTAATCTCCAAGTTTGATACCCTTACCTGATGCGGGTTCGCCACTCCTTGTCCTTTACTGCCCTACCCTTATTATGAATTATCTGTGGTTCTCTTCTATCTGCAGGGATCAAACTTCTTGAGGATCTGTCTCATGTCAACCTTTATCATGCTTCTGAATGTATGTCATTATATGCAGATCTTTTTTATGAATATATCACCAAGGCATCGTTCAGAAGATGATCCTTGATGGCCTTTTTTTATTAGCTCAAATAGTTTAAGCAAGCGATCCTACGCCATGGTTCACTTATCAAACGGTTATACCACGAGAGGAAAACAAGCGGGGGTATCCTCACTCGTATAGATGGATCGTCTCATGATGGATATCTATGGCTCGGGCACCTATGCAGGGTGGCAACCGAAGCTGACAGCCCCAACCAGCTCATCTTGCATCTCACGTATAGTTGAACTGACGATAGTTTCTGTATCCCTTGCAAGGGGGAATCATTCACACCTCTTTGTCTGCAAATGATATTTGGCTCTCGCCCTGGGAACAACTACGAACGGGTTCTCACCGCTGCAGCAGGAGCAGCATCATTCGTCTCCAGAAACGCTGTGACTACCAGTAAGTCCACATATGGACGCCTCAACCTACCTCTCGAAGACTGTATAAGCTACCAAGGCCTTGTGAATCTGAAACCACAACCTGTCGAACATCTGTTGGACTGCCTTGAAGATCTGGAAGTTCAGCTGGGCCGATTTCCGAATGCAGGGTTTACGTACGAGCCTACAATTTACCCTTCATACCTTCATACCTTCCTCTGTTCATCGTTGGATTCCCGTCACAGTTGATTCCGACGTCCTGACAACGCAGAATTGTCATCTTTGTTATCTGGTTTCGAAGCCAAGAGGAGACTGGAAGCGGGTCAACCACTTTGGCTGCCCACCCTACTTTTCGCCAATTGTGGAAAGCCTCCTCTTTGAATTCCAGTTCTGAACCGTCTTTCGTTAAAGTTAACAATCAGCGTTCGTGATCAAAAGATTTCTTCATACGGATGTCGCGTTTAATTAAGATGAAGGTGCCTCTTCATCTCGCTTATAGAATTTCCAAAACAATCCGGGTCAGTCGAAAAGAGCTGCATATGGGTGAGTATCTGTTGGTTTGTTCGTCGGACCGCTGAATGTCTTTTTGCGTCGGCCGCTACACGGGCTGGGATCAGTATACTTCGATAGCGGGATCGCCAAATCTTCACCCTCCGTTTCTATCGACTATTTTCTCAGCTGTGGATGATAGATGTGTTTGCAGCCTTTTATTACTATCCAATACTGGCTTCTGCCATCGAAGAAATACCGCTTCCGTGAGTAGTGCGCGGAGTTGTGTTTCGGACAGTATTCGCCGACCTTTCTACAATCTCAAAGGGTGTTCTATCAAGCCGAATTTTTTGACAAGTTAAGCTTTGTGCGATTGACATATATTAACTCTGGACTCCATAACCTACTCTCCCCAATTTCAGTTTTAATTCAATACCCCCACCTATTCCTCGATATATTCCCGTAGGTATAGTGGCACTAAGGAGCTTTTAATATTCCTGATTTTGCACACCGGAATGACGAAAGTGTGAGACACAGGAGAGTCAAGATAGTCATAATATCGGATATGAGGTTTCCGGAGTTCCTAGAGTTCTCTGGATACAATTATGCAAAGAATTACGGCTGGTGGGTGATTAAGCAGTGCTGACTACCTGTCATAATTCCGCGTAATGGCTCATAATCTGCAAATTGAGCCGTAATTCTGCATATTTATCTACGAGCTGTAAGTTTCTGCACAAGGAAACCACACATCTAGAAAACTTTGGGAGATCGGGAGCACTGCACGCTGACTGCCCGAAGTAGCCTGATGATGATGGCACCACTGGGGAACCGCTCCAGTTTGGCCACTGTACGCACCCTTGCTATAATATGGAATAGACAGGGATCAATAGATAAAAGTTACACTCGGGATAACAGGCTGATAGTCCGCGAGAGTACACATTGTTCGGACTGTTCGGTTTGGCACCTTAAAAATATAAGCAGTATATAAAAATTAGCCCTTTATGATCGATTTTTAAGGTTAAATTTCCTCGTTACTGATGTCCCGGGCTTCGTAGTGAGCTTGTCCTAAGTTTGCCGGTGAAGTGATACATAAACTGGGGGACAAGTTACCTTGCTTCCATTATTTTAGCTCTGTCCGGTTGTTTCCCTTTCACCGACAGTGTGAAGCTGATGGCGATTCGGATATCGATAACATGTAGTATAGCACTATACCAATAGGATCGTGAAACTCGTACTGTCAAACGAGCGGAGAGTCGATTGAGGAAATTGCTGGTATGTATTAATTGCAAAAATATGCCATTATCCAACACTCTGTGGTTGTCCCGTTGTAAGTTCTTGTCAATATCCAAGGCAATATTGAAGCCGCCGGTTCCTCAATAACGGCCTAGAGATACGCAGCGGAGACTCGTAAACCAGGCACTGAAGAACCCATCCTTTACATCAGTAAGTATAATCTTTGGCAAGCCATACTCTTGTGAGATTGATACATATAGCCCGGCCATCGTAACCATCCGCCCTCAGGGGATCAAACTGTCAATTTTGCTTAAATGTCTTCCCCGCGTTCCTTCCGACTGGTAGGTATTGTTGTAGGAGAAACGGATTCCCTTGTTTAACCATTTAGCTCAAAGACGGTATGCATTATAGAACATGAGGAAGATTTCAAGTGGTGATATCATAATGTTCCTGGCCTCAATAAACAAGAAGGGCTAAGGCACGGGAGGAAGATCCTGCATGATTATCTACACGTACGGACCATATCTAAACAAGAACTTTGCACCTCCCGGGGAACACGCCGCCGTTAGATGATATGTTGATGTGTGCCTGATGGTACCACCGCCAGGAAACCACTCCAGTTTGAACACTATACGCGCTCCTTCGAAAAGAAGCTACTTTCACAGACATCGCTTGTCTCGTAGTTAAGCTTCCCCTATGTCCGGCGATTAAATGATACATGAAATGGTGGATCAGTGTGTGTACGCTTCCTTTCGCTCCCCGTTCGTTTCACTTTCTTTTACATGTTACCCACGGTGTGAAGATTGCGAGATTGAGAACATCTTTTAATATGATTGCGAGACTCGAAACATCGAGCGAGTTGGTAATTTACTGAAGAAAATGCTGTTAGTAGTTGGAAAAAATTCTCGAAGATTGACCAACACCCCCGAAAACATTCCTTCTTGGTTGGAAAACTGGTGCCTAGTCTACCAAGCTACTGGTTTCCGATTGCCATGGCAGGCATTCCTTGCTTATGCGAAACAAATTTCTTTGACATATGGCAAGACTGTACAGTCTCCAGACTTGCCAGAGACTCTAAAATGGTGGAGGAAGATTGAACAGAGTAGTAACTGTAATGGCGATCCACGCAGGTCAGTGACGTCCCATCCGCCCTCAGCTCCCTTGCCTAATCTTATGAAATACTTCTCTTTGGATAATGGGTGGCTGTGAGAGCCGCATCGACGACACAAAAAAGATATTATATCTGCATTTCTTAAGAGGGTGAAGTCACGAAGAGAAAACAAACTCGTACGTTATGGAAGATTACACAAATTTGTTATATTGCATAGACGTAAGTTGTACATGCATTGGATTGGTGATGAAGAATAGCGATGATACAATAATCTTTGATGGTCCGTTCCGTTTTGAAATCAACCAACCCTTCAAGCACGTTTATCCGCCGCAATACGAGCGGCCTCAGCTTGCCTTGCAACAGCTGAAGCAGCGTCCGACTTGGTGTCCTCCGCCTTGCTCTTGCCCCACGAGAACCAGCTGCTGCTCTTCTGCTTGGCTTCTTCGGCCTTTCTCTCAACGCTATTCTTTGCATCCTCGGCGGCGTGGGTGACAGCATCTCGAGCATGTGCTATACGTTCTTCAGCACCTACTTTAAGGTCATGTGCGGTAGCTTTTGTGCGGTCAAGAGCGTCGTAGGTGGCACCTTTGGCGCGGTCTGCCTCATATTGGGCTCGGGTCTGCATAAATCAGAATGAATGTAAGTCATTTACTAAAGGGAGAACCACAAAATCCATACCTTTGCATCCTCTGCGACAGCGACGCCTTTAGCTTCCGTAACATCCTTTAAATCACGAGCCTCTTTTTTAATATCTTGCGTACTGGGTTCGGTGCTGCGAGTGAAATAGTAACCAAGACCAGCCAAAGCAGCGACACCGCCGACTAGAAGGAGGGTATTCCCGCCTGCAGCAGCAGCAGTTTCCTTCTTATCACCACTCGAATGTGGCATGGAAGAAGCCATGTTCCGGCGCTGCGATGAATGTCAATGTGTGCCCATCGTCAAGAACAGCGGCAACTAACCTGGGCAGCGACGGGGAGACGGGAAGGGATGTTCTTTGAGACTACGCGATACATTGTTGAGAGAGGAACTGAAGATGGGAAGCGGATGTCATCTCAGCCGCCTTTTGAAGCTTCCCGTGGGATGACGATACTGACGTCATCGGGTATCCCACGGTTTAGATAAGCCAGGCGCCACGTGAAGCCTCAAATTAACGCAAACTCTGTCGTCACGTCGCGTCACTGTCACAATCCTCACCTTTCTCGTCATGGCTTCCTCAACTTCTTCTCAGCAGTGGAAACTGGGGATTACTGCCCTCAGTGCATCCTTTGTGACGTTTGCGGCATTGACTGCATATCACGAGACTCAAAAACGACAACGGAGAAGAGAGCTGGACATCGAGATTGCAAAATCGATAGCAAAAGACGGAAGTGGACATCATATTCCTACTCCGGAAGAGAACTGGGGAAAAGAAAGCATGTCCAGTTATGTTTCTGTTCCAAGTCGATCGAGCGAACCATATGACGAAACTCTCATTCGGGAACAACTGGCACGGAATTATGCATTTTTTGGAGAAGAAGGGATGGCGAAAATCAGGGGAGGCAGTGTCGTGATCGTAGGATGTGGTGGAGTCGGTTCGCATGCCGCACTGATGCTGGCAAGGTCGGGCGTGTCTAAAATTCGGTTGATTGATTTCGACTATGTCACGTTAAGTTCATTGAATCGACATGCTGCTGCTGTTCTGAGCGACGTGGGGATACCCAAGGTGGAATGTATCAAAAGGGTGATTGAGAGCTCATCGAAATGGGTAGAAGTTGATGCCCGGGTTGATATTTGGCGAAAGGATGAAGGCGGAGGTTTATTGTTGGAAGGGGCAGATTGGGTGTTAGGTGAGGCATTTTGCTATCTTCACTCGATTGATCGACTAATTATTTGGAAGATGCGATCGATAATATTCCCACAAAAGTCGACTTACTGAAGTATTGCCACGATAACAAAATCAAAGTAGGCCATTTTCTAACGTATGGTCCCCTACTGAAGTATCCTTTCAAGGTCTTCTCCGCCATGGGTGCTGGAGCGAAGTCTGATCCTACCCGGATTCAAATAAGGTGAGATTTTAGCTATTGATCCTATGTATTTCTTTCTGATATTATTCTAGCGATATATCCTACACCATCTATGATCCTCTCGCTCGCTCAGTTCGACGTCGTCTAAGGCCGTTAGGCATCACGACTGGGATTCCTGTGGTTTATTCAACAGAAGTTTCTAGCGATGTCAAGTTATTACCATTATCAGAGGAAGAGTTCAAGAAGGGCAATATTAATGAGTTGGGTGTTTTCGATGATTTCAGGGTTAGGATTTTGCCTGTCATTGGTAAGTTCGCTTTCCCCTTAACTAATTTATCACTCATTGACTACATTTAGGACCGTTACCTTCCATCTTTGGATTGAATGCCGCAACGTATATATTATGTGAAATTGCCGGAAAACCGATTTTGAATCCTTTGCCCGTCAAGAACCGGACGAAAACTTACGACCGGTTATACCGGGACCTGACCGCCAATGAGGCCAAAGTGTTCGGGACAAATGGTCTTCAGACGTAAGAAATCCCTTTTAATTATAAAAAATGCCTCGTTGACTATTTCATTCTAGTAAAATACCCTTAGACATAGATGACATCGGCTTCATCTACGAAGATATCCATCGCGGCGGTCGTTCCATCCTTCCTCCATTCAACGTTCCCATTCGCGCTACGCTAACGAGGTTCGATATGAGGGAACCATTAACATTGGAGAATTGTGTGGTTATGGAACTGAAGGATGCGGAGAAGCATTGGCAGAGTTGGAAGGAGCGAAAAGAGGGGTGGACACCGGAGCGTGTGTGGGGGAAGGAAGTGTGTGAGGTTGTTGAGGGGAGGAGAGAGGAGGTGCGGCAGTGGAGAGATGCTGTGATGTGAAATTAAGTTGTATGGAGAAGGTTATATCCGGTCAATGTAATATGTGGGATAAACAATGGATTCAAGGATTTACACGGACTGCAAGACACAAGTCGCGTCCATACTGTTTTCGAAATGTCGTATCTTAAGGCACTGAAGTACAATCAAACTATATAGATCTCACAAATCATCCAAGGAAGGAATATAGCATCTTTATTATACCCAAATCCAACTTTAAACAATATTTAGAGTAAGATGAGCTGTAGCTTTCACCACTATCTAGAAGCCCTTCATCGCGCCTGCCTCCTGTTGAACAAAAGACAGTCCGCATAATGCTGCTAGCGAAAGCGAAGCTTACTCCCTCTTCGCCATACATGATGCCTCAAATGCCCGACAATCGTTCAGTAGCAAGTGAGGGATAAGGAGAATGGCGCTAGGTTTAGACGCTCGTCAACGAAAACTTTCGTAGGGGGCGGAGTTTGAATTCGGGTGGCAAAGCTATTTATCCAAAAGGAAAGACAGGAAATAAAGACACACATATATACTGCGGATACGGAAATGAATTTAGGGGATCACTTCTGTGCAGCGGAAACCTCTAAGACTGTCTTCATCGTTCTGTTGACCATTTCTTTCACATCCATCTCCATTCCTTCAAAAAGGATCAAACCTTCAACTTTCCCAGTCAATTTCCCGTTCTCGACATCTCCGCCTTCAAACAGATCTTGGTGTGCTCGGAAATAGGCCGGATAAACGATTTGTTCGAAGTAATGGGGTGGGTCCCGCCAAAGCGATCCCTCTGGATCGGATTGGACTTTAGTTTCAAAGTTTAGAGGGAAAAAATAAGATCATAGAGTGAGTGTTCACCTGCTGTGTGGTAGCCGTGACGTTCCTCCCGACGTTCCTTAAGTACAGCTTGGGGGACTCTCAGGAAAACACGGACGTCGAGGTTAGATATTACTCGCTGCAAGGACGTATCGTAAGCATCAGACTAACAAGATAACATCAAATGCCTATCGAACCTCATCCCAGTACATTAAAAATCCGTCGATTATGGACCATACGATCTTCTCGCCGTACTTTTCCAGATGGTCACGAGCGAACTTCTCACTTTCTATTCGCCATCGAGATAAAATATCATCTTCAATAGGGACAACCTTATTCTCGTTCAAATGATCATGGGAGTAATGGGATTCAGGTAAGATTCCGGTGCGCTTAATTTCCCCAAGGAAGGAAGCTAGTCGCGACCACTGTATTGCACCGGGAGCATCGTCCCAATCTTGAACTCCATATTGTGGATGGACTGGAACAAGTTCTTGTGGCTATTGTCATGAATGGAGTGAGATCATAATTGTTTCTTTTAAAAATAAATGCAGTGTAACGTACGGGAGCAAAGTCCTATCATAAAACATTATGATCGATAAATTAATCAATAGAAGGATATGAAAAATAATGGAGAATTTGGCGTACATCTTGATGGATAATAAAACTATCGTAGAGACACGTTCGTAGGTGCTTGGCTAGAGTGGTCTTCCCTGAACATGTTGCGCCCCTTGTTTTACGGTGGAATCAGTATCCAGTGACCGAGTTAGGTGTGGAGAATGCACACAAGGAAGTGTGACGGACTATCCCCAAGATAGATGGAAGAAGTTACGTACCCCACTGCAATTGTTATTACACGGACTCTTGGCTTATTTTTTGAGTCCATGTATGTTCTACGAATAGATAATTGACTATAATATAGGAAGTATTTTGGAGAGATGGATAAGTTGCGTCGATCGGTGAATGTCAGCACTTGGACAGAAGGGGCAAGGCCAAGAGTGCAGGACGGGCGGCAAAGTGTGCCGCGTCACGGTGAGTTTGTCACAATAGCCATTATTATAATGCCGTCAGTAATTTGAAAGGGATTTTAGCATGTTTCTCGGGAATCAAGCTCTACGGATGGCAGCAGATTGTCCGTATCTTCCCTTTGAATAAGGATCACAAACCCACATGTCGAAGAAAAATCTTCGCAGGATCTTCCTTCATCGGAGCAACACCAAGGACTCCCACACTATCCCACGACAAGAGGTGGATCGATCGCTTTCTGCAAGTAAGGAGGTCGAATGGGAGTACTTCTGAGGGGTGAATATTATAGTAATAGTATATATATACATTTCCTATTAATGTTATTGGATGACCAAGGAAAATCTGGGTGTGCCAAAGCTTTCCGAGGGGTGGTGAGTGGCTAAAAATAGGGTATAACAAGGATAGGGATGATAAAAGACATTTTTGAAGACCCGCTGAGATGCCAGTAATGCCGACTCCTTCCCCTCTCCTAGCGAGACGGTGTGATGGTGTCTACACACTTTAGTCGGGGTTTGGAAATTGTAATTAAGCTTCTTTACTCTGCATCTTCTTATGCCGACATCAGGGGCACAAGATCAACAAAAGAAGATATCAACAATACTTCCTAAAGTCAACAACACGAAAAAAAAAAAACACGTGAAAACAAGGAAAATATTCCTCCCACCAATCCTGACTCAGACTCAGAGGCCAAAATCCAGAATGCAGTTTGATCAATCAGGACTGGAAGCCACTCAATTAAGGGAGCTTCTACAGCCTTTAAAGTTCCTTTCAGCACACTTCAGGGCCATCTGTCAGGCAGGTCCTCAAATAAAAAAGGTCACTTAAAGCAGCAAATACTCTCGCCTCTACAACAAGATGTATTGGTAGACTGGTATGTATCCCTTTCCCAACATGCTGAACCTCTCAGCTGTCTGGATCTCCACACAAAGGTGTTCCAAATAACTGGGAGAAAGCCAAGCATTCGTTGGGTCCAGCAGTTCTTGGAGAAGAATCCTTCACTTGTGGCAAAATGGGCACATCCTTTGGATCTGAAGTGGGCTCAACAATTCACTCCTGAGAACACATATCATTATTTTGATCTTCTCGAGGAAGTCATTTCCACTTATGAAATCCCAGTAGAGAATATTTATAACACTGATGAGAAGGGTGTCCAATTAGGTGGCAGACAGAAGGCATCAACAACTCAGCAGATATTTCACAAAGATGACAAAAATAGATATGTCTTGAAAGAAGACTCCCTCTTATTAGTAACTATTATTGAAACAGTCAGCACTCATGGGGTTCCCTGCCCTCTGTGTATTATTATGCCTCCTGGTGAAACAGGTGATTGGATTTCTGTAGAAGGTCTCAGAAGGTGAGTTTCATCTATTTGTTCATTGCCCTTGTTAACAAGAGTTTTAGTTTTGCACAGACCACTAATGGCTGGACAGATAATGACATCTGTCACCAATGGTTTGAAAAGAC
>Ga0157379_10006413_pt1 | contig 10132 bp, 10 predicted proteins | sample S25metaG_FD_121802 | JGI IMG/M metagenome (GOLD analysis project Ga0157379, IMG submission 121802) | Switchgrass rhizosphere microbial communities from Kellogg Biological Station, Michigan, USA - S2-5 metaG | ecosystem: Host-associated > Plants > Roots > Rhizosphere > Soil | place: USA...
CCGGGTGTGCGCATGCGCATGGCGCCGAGATTTTTTTGACCCCCCGATGCCACCCCGGTGCTGGCGTGCGCGTCGAGGTCCTCGATGATGCTCAGGGGCTTCCGTGTGCCGCCGTGCTGGGGCTGCGCTGCTGGAAGTGTCTCACGCCGGTGGTCCATGTCGCCTTGATGACGCGCGTCGACGTCACTCCGGTGTGTCGGCATGGCCGGGCGCTGGATGTGCTGTATAGCGGAGGGAACCTGACGGTGAGTTGCCGACGTTGCCACGCGGTGTCGGCGACGCTGACGGTGGCGCCCTATGTGCCGGCATAAACACGAGAGTCTCTCCTACGATTCATCTCTGAATCCACCTGTGGATGGTGGCGATTGTCAGAAATGCCTCGAAGCAGGCGGCAATACGCTCCCAACGCCCCACCAAGCGGCGATATTTTTGCTGGAACCAGGCAAACGTCCGCTCGGTTTGGAATCGGGGCACCACTTTTTTCACATTCCACCGGATTTAGTGGTGCGGTGGCTCAGGCGCATGCCGGTAGCCTCCGGAGGTCAGGATTTGCAGGTTGAGCATCCAGTCCGAAGGTGGCACGCGGCCGCCTTCCACTTCCACCCCACACAGCGCTGCATTCTTCGCTCGCCGCTGGGATGGGATCAGGGTGTCCACATGTGCCAAGCCCGTGAGCAATGCGGCTGGGCTCCCACCGGGATGGTGGCATCCTTGCATGGCGAACACCTTCCGGTCCATGGCGTTATGCGCTTGATCCAGGGATGTGCTCATCGCTGGCATCTGCGGGTCTTCAAGCACCGCATACCAGCCTGATTTCTTCTCCTCGAACCAATGTCGTCCCCGCTCGCCATGCTCTTCGCCCCCTGTCGCCGTGATGTGGTCGACAAAGCGGCGCAGCCGCTGACCCAACGCGCCACCACCCGCAAGCTTTTCCGCTGGCGACATCGGTACAGCAGAGCGTGGAAGTGCGTGCGCAACCCCTGGCGTACTGAGGCTGAGACGCCGATCAGCGTGTCCGGAAGCTTGTTGAGGGCGTGGCGCAGGCACAAACCCAGGCGCGCCCGCGGAAACAGCGCTCGCATACTTTTGGTCGTGCTGTCGAAGCCATCGGTCAGGGCGCCCCCCCCTGGTACGACGGCTCATGCGCAAGGGACGCGCGTTGAAACTCACCGTAGGACTCCGTGAAGGCCACCGCACTTGTAGACGCGCTATAGCCCAGATGCCAGAGGGTCCGACCGTTGACGATCGTGGGGAGATAGACCTTCTCGGTCAGACAGCGGCTGTGTTTTTCATCGGCCAGGATATACGTCGGCAACGGCAAGCCACACTGGGTCAGCACCGTGACCCAGCTGTGTTGGCCAAAGGCGCAAATCACACGATAGAGGGCCATAGACGAGCTATGGCCGATGGTCGCACACCATGCCAGACTGAGACCGCCATGGGTGGCTAACAGAGCATCGCGGGCCACGTCCGGCCGCATCGTGCGGTAGCGCAAGACAAAATGCGGCAGGACAGTGAAGACCGCTTTGCAGGTGGGGCACTGGAGGCGCCAGATGGTGAGCCCGCCCAGGCGGATCCGGGCATAATGGGAGTGGAGTGTCAGGCTACCGCCCGCGCTGCAGCTAGGCTTGTGAAGGAGCTGAAAGCCCAAAGCAAGGAAGAAGGCCAGCACAAACTCGATGAATGCCTTGCCATCGCTGAGCAACGCAAAGAAAGTGGCTTCATTGTGGCAATCAACGGTGATCGTGCGGTTGTGGCGTGTCGGTTTGGCGTCCTGTGCCATGTCTCATCTCCATGTGGGGAGCAGGCGGTGTGGATGAGACATCGTGAGGGTCACGTCTTGAAAGATCAAGGGAAGCGTGAGAGGATCGAGGCGCCACCACGTAATCCGGTGGAATGTGGGACATCGAGGGCTCCTCCTCCCTTTACGCCCCAGTACCGAACAGGGACAGCTGGCGCTCATCCCCCCGAGCAAAAATCGTGTGGTTCAACCTAACCCCATGAACGTGGGTTCAAGCGGTTGCTGCTCCGATTTGAATGCATTCGGCAGCAGCACTATGGCCTGAAGTTAATGGCATACACGTTGATCAACCTGTGAGCATTCTGCAGTGTCTAAAACTCACAACCAGTTAATTACAAACAGCAATCAATTGAGCAATTTGCGTTATAATACCTTGCACGCCATCGACCAAGTGGACTGCGCCATGAAGGAGCAAAGATGAGACTCGGACTCGCGTTGAAGGCTTTCTTTCGCGCGTTGCGTGATCGCCCGTTCGCCGAGCAATTGGACCGGCTCTTGCAAGGACAAACCTTGGCCCTCTCCACGACGACGGAAGTGCCACTGGCTGACCGGCTGCGCGCTGACCTGGTAGCACAGGTGCCTACGCGCAGTGACGCGCTCACGTTGTTGGCCACCCTCCAACGTGACGCGCGATTGATTGACTTCTTGATGGAAGACCTTGCAGGCTACGAGGATGCCCACATCGGGGCCGCCGCTCGCGATGTGCATCGCGCCTGTGCCGCGGCGCTCGAGCGCATGTTTGAACTGCGTCCGCTCCGCTATCAGGAGGAAGGCGCACGCGTGGAGATTGTGGCGGGGTATGACCCTGTGCAAGTCACGCTGACAGGGAATGTTACTGGTCAGCTGCCACTACGGGGCATCTTAGTGCATCACGGCTGGCAAGCCATGCAGTGCGAGCTGCCGGCATGGAGCGGCCAGGAGGAATCGGCACGTGTCATTGCCCCTGCTGAAATCGAGGTGCAGTAACCGTTTTACGCCACTGCCCCTTTAGTACCAGAAGGATAAATAGTAGTCGCTTCCTGCTGCCGCGCTTTATGACCCGTAGACCAGATCAAGGCTGTACCGTCGTCAGCATGTCAAGTCTACATGCATGGCACGGTTGTGGCCGCTCGATCGGAAAGAGTCACCTATGGCCACCTATGCTATTGGTATTGACTTAGGAACCACCAACAGCGTCCTCGCCTACACACGACTCGATCAAGACGCCGCCCAGCCGCAGGTGCTGTCGGTACCTCAACTAGTTGCCCCGGCGACGGTTGAGTCGCGGTTCCAGCTGCCTTCTTTCCTGTATCTTCGTAGCGAGCACGAAGCAGATACAGGCAACTATGATCTCCCATGGCGACAGGGTGGGCCAGATGCCGTTGGCGAGCTGGCGCGCCAGCAAGCTGCGGCAATGCCTATGCGCACCGTTGCTGCAGCGAAGTCGTGGCTGTGTTATAGCCGCGTGGACCGGCATCAGCCATTGCTGCCCTGGGATGCTCCCAGTGAGGTACCCAAGGTGTCCCCGGTAGACGCGTCCCGTCGGTATTTGGCGCACCTCGTCGCCGCCTGGCACCATGAGTTTCCTGCTGCCCCGATCACTGAGCAGCATGTCGTGCTGACGGTACCCGCCTCATTTGATGCCAGTGCGCGTGAAATGACACGCGAGGCGGCTCTCGCTGCGGGGCTCCCAGCAGATCTGACCCTGCTGGAAGAACCGCAAGCGGCTCTCTACGCCTGGCTGGCCGATTGTGGCGAACAATGGCGCCGACACCTCAGCGTGGGCGACACGCTGTTAGTCTGTGACGTAGGTGGCGGTACGACCGATTTCACCCTCATCGGGGTGGATGAAATAGACGGTACCCTGGAACTCCAGAGGATGGCCGTTGGCACGCACACCCTGGTCGGTGGGGATAATATGGACGTGGCGCTGGCCCACTGTGCCAGCACTGCCTTTGCAGACAAGGGCCTACGGTTGGACGCCTGGCAATCAGTGTCGTTGTGGCACGCCTGTCGCGCCGCCAAGGAAGCCCTGCTGGCGTTGGAAGGTCCCAAGACCTATCCCGTCATGGTGCTTGGCCGAGGTCGAAGGCTCGTTGGCGGCACAGTGAGCGTCGATGTGCAGCGTGAGGCAGTGCAAACGCTATTGCTCGACGGCTTCTTCCCGGTGTGCAAAATGGACGACCGACCGGAACGGCGTCGAGCCTCGGGCTTCCGCGAGCTCGGGTTGCCCTACGAGTCGGACGTCGCGGTGACCCGACACCTGGCACATTTCCTCAGCCTGCATGGCGCGGACGCTCACGCAGCGCGGGTGACGCACGTGCTCTTCAACGGCGGCGTCTTCAAGGCCCCCCTCTTTCGCGATCGTCTGATGGACACCCTCGTGCAATGGTACGGCAAGAAGGCCCAGCCACAGGTGCTCGTCGGTGCCGCCGATCTGGATTACGCTGTGGCGCGTGGCGCCGCGTACTACGGCTTTGCCAAGGCTGGCAGGGGTATTCGCATTCGGGGTGGGACGGCGCGTTCATACTACGTGGGCATCGAAACGGCCGGTCTGGCCATTCCAGGCGCGCCTCGGCCACTGAAAGCGCTGTGTGTCGTGCCCTTCGGCATGGAGGAAGGTACCGAAGTCAGGGTGCCCTCGGCAGCCATCGGATTGGTCGTTGGCGAACCCTGTCTCTTCCGATTTTTCAGCTCTGCTGTCCGCAAAGACGACCAACCTGGTGATGTGCTCGAGCAGTGGAGCGACGAGGAGCTGAGCGAGACCGATCCATTGGCGACGACGCTGCCAGCCGAGCAGGCAGCCGCAGAAGACTATGTGCCGGTGCAGTTCGAATCGCGCCTTACGGAGTTGGGCGTCTTTGAGCTGTGGTGTGTGCATACAATGTCAGACCAACGCTGGAAGCTGGAGTTCAGTGTCCGTGAGGATGCTGAGGAGGTGCCAGAGCCGCAGGAGAAGTAAGCCATGGCACAGGAAGCGAGCCGTTTCGTCGTGGGCATCGACCTCGGGACGACGAACTCGGCAGTTGGCTACATCGATACAGCCGACGCACAGTGGCAGGTCCACATATTGACCATCCCGCAAGTGGTCGCGCCAGGTGAGGTCGAAGCGCGAGATACCCTGCCCTCGTTTCATTATGAAGCGGCTACGGGAGAGTTCTCCACAGGTGCCTTACGACTGCCGTGGGATACCACGGAGCCGCGCTATACCGTGGGCGTCTTCGCGTGCGACCATGGTGTAAACGTGCCGGGGCGCCTGATTACCTCAGTCAAGTCGTGGTTGTGTCACAGTGGTGTGGACCGCACGGCGGCGATTTTGCCCTGGCACGGCACCTCCGACGTCGCGCGGCTATCACCCGTGGTCGTGAGCAGCCGCTACCTGGCGCATATCACTGCGGCGTGGAACACACGGTTTCCCGAGCATCCGCTCCAGCAGCAGGAGGTGACGCTGACCGTGCCAGCCTCGTTTGATGCGGTGGCGCGCGAGCTGACTGTTGCCGCTGCGCAGCAAGCCGGGTTGCAACACCTGGTGCTCTTGGAAGAGCCGCAGGCGGCGTTGTATGCCTGGGTGTATGCGCACCAAGACGATTGGCACACGCTCGTCCAACCCGGCCTGACGATTCTAGTGTGCGACATCGGCGGGGGCACCACCGACTTTACCCTGATTCGCGTGCGTGACGGATCACGCGAACACGATGCAGAGGCTGGCAAGCTCCAGCTCCAGCGTATCGCCGTTGGCGATCACGTGATTCTCGGCGGAGACAACCTCGACCTCGCCTTGGCGCACCTCCTCGAACCGCGGTTCACCGCTTCGGCCACGAGCAAACTGTCGCCGCGTCAGTGGGACACGCTGGTGCGTATATGCTGTCACGTCAAAGAAACGTTCCTCGGTTCCAAGCCCCCAGACCGTCTCACGGTCAGTGTGCCAGGAGCTGGAGCACGGCTGGTTGGCGGCGCGCTGCAGACGGACGTCCAGCGACAAGAGGTCGAAGACCTCCTACTCGAAGGGTTCCTGCCTTATGTCGAGCCAGACGCCAGACCTCGTCGTTACCAATCCGGGTTTCAGGAATTCGGCTTGCCCTATGCACCGGACCCGGCGATTACCGCGTATCTGGCAGCGTTTCTCAGCGACCATCAGCGGCTTCCTGTGGAAAGAGAGAGCGGTTTTTCTTCACGGCCTGATGTCATTCTGCTCAACGGCGGTTTGTTCGCCTCGTCTATCGTGCGGCAACGGCTGTTGGATGTGATGACCGCATGGTATAGCTCGAACAACTCCGGCGACACGTGGCAGCCGCTTGTCCTGCATAACGCTCGCCTGGACCTGGCGGTGGCGCAGGGGGCGGCCTATTACGGCATGGTACGTCGCGGTCACGGTACGCGCATCACCGGAGGCCTGGCACGCGCGCACTACATTGGCGTCGAAGGGGAAGGGGCAGAAACCGCAGGGCACATGGCTATGTGCTTGCTACCCACAGGCATCGCCGCGGGGCAAATGGTCGAGCTCACCGACCGCCAATTTCAGCTGCGCATTCGTCAGCCCGTCGAGTTTCCGCTGTACACGTCAAGTCTACGCACGGCCGATACGCCAGGAAGCCTGGTGCCCATTGACCCACAACTGTTGCAGCCACTGCCGCCGATTCGGACCGTATTGACATCGGGCAGAAGGAAAAGCCAGGCCGAGGGCATTCCTGTCACCCTGCAGGCGCAGCTCAGCGAGATCGGTACGCTCGAGCTGTGGTGTCGCGAAGCCAGTGGAGATCGGCAGTGGCGGCTGCAATTCGATGTGCGCGCCGCCGCCGGCCCCCGGGTGGCCGAGACACCCCGTGCGGCAGGCGTTGCGCCCGTCGAGGACGTGTTGGATATGTTGACTCTGGATGCCTGTGGTCAGCTGATTCACGAAACGTTTACCTCTATGAAGCCGGGCGCCGAGCCGGAAGGGTTAATGAGACGTTTGGAACAGGTTACCAAGATGCCGCGGACGGCGTGGCCATCGTCGGTGCTGCGCCACTTCTGGGAAGCACAGATGGCTGTGATGGTGGGCCGGCAGCTGAGCCCGGCGCACGAAGCGCGGTGGCTCAACCTGGCTGGCTTTGCCTTGCGACCTGGGTACGGCATGGCGCTGGATGACTGGCGTGTGGCGCAGACCTGGCGCATGTTGCAGGGACACTTGCAGTATCCGCGCCACGATCTGTGTCGGGCTGAATGGTGGATCCTGTGGCGCCGTATTGCCGGCGGGCTGGAGCCGGGTCAGCAGCAGACGTTGGCCGAGCCGCTCCTCGCGGCGTTACGGGCGAAGTGGTCGGTACTGGCAGCGCAGCAAAGTGGGCGCCGCCAGGCACGGGCAGGGAAGGCATTGGGCGGCGAGTTCCGCTTTAGGGTGAACGAATACGCCGAAGTCTGGCGCTTGCTGGGCTCGCTGGAATTACTAGATATTGATCTGAAGATGGAATTGGGCCAGCTGGTGTTTGACCTCGGGTTGCGCAAGGGACCCGAGGCGGTGCACGAGGCGAGTATCTGGGCGTTGGGACGACTGGGGACGCGCGTCCCTGTCTATGGACCGCTCAACACGTTGGTACCAGTAGAAGTTGTTGAAGCGTGGACACAGCGGTTGCTGGCGTTCGATGCTGATCCCACTGTCGTGCACCGGGCAGGCGCGCTACCGCCGTCGGCTGTCTTTGTAGGGATGCAACTGACACGTCGGACCGGCGACCGCTACCGGGATGTCTCGGACAAGGTCCGAGATGCGGTACAGCAGTGGTTGGTCAAACGCCAGGCACCACAGCATTTTGTCACCCTGGTAGGTGAAGGCGGCGACCTCCACGAAGACGAACAAGTGTTGGTGTTCAGTGAGAGCGTGCTGCCGGGGTTAAAGATTGCCTAATGGGATTCCAGGAGCAGGCTGTTCCGTTTGCAACCGGATACCGTTCGGGTCGTGGAAGTACAAGGTCTTGCTGTACCCCCGCTGGCATTCCTTGAGTCGCTCAATTTATCAGCATTTGTACATCGTTTCAGTTGATCCATAAAGACCGGCTTGCACCGCTCGAAAACGCGCCGTTTTCCCCGCTATGGGCTCGAAAACGATCCTGCGTAGCCCAGTGTTTGCGCCAGTATTGACGCGCTACAAATTGTTATAAATTGAGCGACAAGCTTTGCTGCGTGAAGCGTTGAACGACCTGTTTACCAAACGGGGCAAGTCTCCCATTGCATAGCATGCTTATCGGCAACGACTAGCATCAGCTGCCAAGGCAATCTTGCTCTACGTCGTCCAAGGAACACCGCAGTGGTATGTTGTGCTCTTTCAAAAAAGCATGGACCCGTAAACGAGTATCATAGCCGAGGAAGCGCTGTAGCTGTTCCTCGTTCAGTGCGTCGGATTGATACCACACCCGCGCCATGCATTCCAGCACATAGTGTGCGACATCGCCCCACCGGGCTTGTAAGCGCTGCGCAATATCGTCAGGCACATGAAGCACGACTTCCATATTTCCCATTCAAGCCAGGTGATATCTTTCTGTGTACCGTAGCAAGAAAACGGGTTGTGTCGCAAACTTTGCTCAGGAGATCGTGCAGGGGCAGTTGCCCCTGTCTGGGGAGGGATTACGCGGCCAGGGAGTAGAACGGTTCGGCCGCAGTGAGGCCCTCGTCTCCGGCCTCCACCACCATCTGTCTTTTGTTGATCATGTGCATGAGTTCGATCCCGACCAGGGTGTCTTGGGCTGCGTCGAACGATTTGAACCCCAACATCGGCCGTGTCACCCGCTTCACCCCGCGATGATCCTGCTCCACAATATTGTTGAGATAGTTGATCTTGCGGATGGCGATCACGATGCCGTGCTCTTCATTGTAGCTCTTGATGCCCGCTTCATTGGCCGCACTGCCGTCGATGGTGATCTTCTCGGGCACGCCATGGCGGCGAATGGCCTTGGTGAAGAAGCGTTTCGCCGCTTGCTCGTCGCGCTGTTCTGTTAACAGGAAATCGATCGTCTGGCCCGTCTTATCGACAGCGCGATAGAGGTAGTACCATTGACCTTTGACCTTGATATAGGTTTCGTCCATCCGCCAACTGACCCATACCGGGCGCTTCCGGCGATGAAACGCTTCTTCCAACAGGGGACTGTATTTCACGACCCAGCGCTGGATCGTCGCATGGTCGATCGGGACCCCACGCTCCTCCATCAATTCTTCGACATGCCGATAGCTTAAGGGATACGCCACATACCAGCGCACGCCCATGAGAATGATATCGGGTGGGAAATGGGCCCCCTTGAAGCTGATCGCCATCGTCTTGCTCCCTCATGAGTTATCGGTGGTCATGGAGAGAGATCATACCGCAAACGGTCCCAAATGAAAATTTGCGACAAAACCGTTTTTTCATCCCTTCTTGGAGCGGCATGCCCCCGCCCGCTTTGAGGCTATCCAACAGCAATACGCGGCGCAGATCGCCGCTGTGGATGGACTCCTCGCTGCCCTATCGTCTGTGGGGGCATGACAGTCTGCCACTGCCCACGCTTCTTGGAGGGCCAAACAACAATTCCGACCTACACACCTTGCCTTTCAGAGTGAAGCTATGCCTGTCTTGCGCATTCATGGTCTACCAAATGTTCGGCATATGATATCATATGATATCATATGAGTGGATTGGGCTTCAGGGCATGGCGTGCTCCCTATGTTACCCTCGAGTTGCCTCGCATATCACGGCGGCTGTTGAGACGCGCCAAAGGGATACACCACCGAGACGATGGCCTGCTGAATCTCGTCTTCGGCCACTAATAGGTAGAGAATTGTCGAACCGGTGTTGACGTGGCCGAGGGCCTGTTGCGTACGATACAGATCCCGCCCCAGCTGTTCATGGATCACCATAGCGAACGTTTTACGCAGGCCATGCGTCCCCAGTAACCCGTCTCCCACATGCCGTATAGGCGTCCATGAGAATCTGCCAGGCACTTTGCCGCGTCAACGGCCGATTGTGCCCTTTACGAGAGCGAAAGACATAGAAGGTATCCGAGAAGGGTGGCGCAGTGTGATACCAATGCGCTAGGATGGCGCGGGCGTGGGGGTGCAGCGCTGCTGGGCGATAGTCAGGGACGCCGGCACTTGGCCGTGCCGGAGAAAGTCGTGCCAACGCAGACTTAAGAGTTCCGTAATCCGGAAACCAGTGTAGAGCCCGACCAAAAAGAGTGCCCGATCGCGCCACTGATAGCGGCCGCCGAAATTCTGGGTGACAGCGACCACTTCCTCTGGGCGCAGCGGCCGGCATCCACGCATAGTTCCTCCCAAGCACGTCCCGAATCTGACTTTCTAGAGAGAAGGTCAGATTCCCAGGCACGAGCAGACCGTTAGTCGCTCATGACG